>WNGH01001642.1_pt1 | contig 20980 bp, 16 predicted proteins | sample 5400631 | NCBI WGS metagenome assembly WNGH01 (sample SAMN13153373, study PRJNA577476) | soil metagenome | isolation source: 115 cm soil or saprolite under Garry oak tree replicate 1 | place: USA:California | collected 2016-06-15
TATTTACCATTTTCCATTTACCATTTACTCGCCTTTATGGAAATCGAATTAGCGGTCAGCTTTCTCCTGCTGCTGGCACTGACATTCCTGGCGACGGTGGACATGGCTTTCGGCCAGTTGAGCGATGTTGGGCTCCGGCGTGTCGCCTCTGAAGCTGAAGAACACCCGGCGGCACGGTCCACACCTTTCCTGACAGAGATTCTCGAAAATCGCGCTCGGTTCAGCTTCAGCCTGTCAGCCACGATCCAGATTCTGCTGGTGGCATTTGCGGTACTCGTCACTTACATTTCGGTCCAGTGGTTTTCGGAAAGCAGTCTAGCCCTGTTCATCTCGCTTTTGTCAGGTCTGTTGTTGGCAGGAATCTTTCGGCAGTTCATTCCGCGCTTGATCTCTTTGCGAAATCCGGAAGGAAAGCTTTTAAGGCTCTTGCCGGTGCTACGCCCGTTCTATCGCGCTCTCACTTTCGCGGCTGAGCCATGGCATCGTTCATTCGATCGGTTGCGCAAGCACGAGGAGATGGAAGAAGGGACCGCCGAGGAAGAACCAGACGACGCCGGCGACGACATCCAAGCGCTGATCGATGTCGGCGAAGCTGAAGGCATCATCGAAGAAGAAGAGCGCGAGTTGATCCATTCAGCCATCGAGTTTGGCGATACGCGCGTCAGCGAAGTGATGACGCCGCGCACTGAAATTGTCGCGTTACCAAAGACCGCCACGGTCCGCGAAGTGCGCAACCTCATGATCGAATCGAGGCACTCGCGGCTGCCCGTCTATCGCGATCAAATCGACAATGTCGAGGGCATTATCTATGTGCGCGATTTGTTGCCATCGTTAGCTACGGGAAAAGCGGATTCCCCAATTGCGCCTTTCATCAGGCAGGTTTATCTCGTGCCGGAGACGAAACCAGTCGCCAAGCTACTGCGAGATATGCAAAAGGCGCATGCCTATCTGGCGATGGTGATTGATGAGTATGGGGGCATCGCGGGCCTCGTAACGGTTGAAGACATTCTGGAAGAGATCGTCGGCGAAATTGAAGACGAAGACATCAGCGGTGAAGAGCCGGAAGAGATTGTGGCCTCTGCGGATGGCGCCTATGAAGTGCTGGGAGGAACGGAGATCGGGAAAATTGAACGCTTGTTCGGAATGGAAATCGAAGCCGATGACTTCACCACGATTGCGGGATTGGTGATCGCGCAAAAAGGAAGCGTCCCGCGCCCGGGCGACCACTTGAGTTTTCGCGGTCTCGAAGTTGATATCCTTGACGCAGACGAAAAGCGGATCTGTCGTTTGAAGTTAAGACGAGCAGCAGAAGCCAAAGCAGAAGATGCGACGGCGAACCGGTGACGAGCAAACTAAGAAAACTTGCGGGAATATTTTCGCCGAGGCTTGCTGGAGCTTCGGTCTGTGAAGCGTGCGGCAGTGAGTTTTCATGCGGGGCAAGTTTGCGCGGCTGCTGGTGCGGAGAGATCAAATTGACTGACAACATTCGCGCGGAATTGCGCTCGCGCTATCGCGGTTGTCTATGTCGTAAATGCCTTGAGCGCCTGTCAGAACCGCCTGCGGTAGCGGGCGGTTGATCTCGGAACACCAATAGTTAGTAAACCTCGCAGATCAACCGCCCGCTACCGCAGGCGGTTCTGACGTTGACAACTCACGCTGACTCGCAGACTATCGTTTTTCACCTTCTTTGATGTCCGACAAACTTCAGTTTGTCGCAACGCACGATTAATAACCGATATCGACAAACTGAAGTTTGTCGGACAAGAGTCTTGGCAAAGAAACAAAGCAAATTTCTGCGTGGCCGGCGGATTGATCCGAAACCAATTACGCGCGCCACGAAACTCACCGACTTGGTTGACGGTGCTTTTCTGGCCTATAACGCTGCCCGCTTGCGCGAAGCATGTTGGCTCTTCGCGCAGAAAATGCTGGAGCCGGATGTTACAGTCGGCGTAACTTTGACCGGCGCCTTGACGCCCGCGGGCTTGGGTATGTCGGCTTTGATTCCCCTGATCAGGGCAGGCTTCATCGACTGGATAATCTCCACCGGCGCGAACTTTTATCACGACACACATTTCGGCATCGGTCTTTCCATGCACGAAGGTAACGCCCAGACTTCGGATATCGTGCTGCGCGATGAACAGGTCGTGCGTATCTATGACATCTTCTTCGATTATTCGGTGCTCCTCAATACTGACGAGTTTTTCCGTCGTGTGATCGAAGCGCCCGAGTTTCAGAAGCCAATGTCCACGGCTGAATTTCATTATCGTGCGGGACGATATGTGCTGGAACGCGAAAGGAAGTTGGGACTGAAGAACAAATCTCTACTCGCGGCCGCGAATGAGTACGCCGTGCCGCTTTACACGTCATCACCGGGAGATTCGTCGATCGGTATGAACGTGGCGGCCAAAGCTTTGCAGGGCAACAAATTAGCCTTCGATCCTTCGCTGGACGTGAACGAAACCGCGGCGATCGTTTTAGCGGCAAAGCGCGGGTTGATCAATGACCGTGTCAGTACCGCGCGTTACGGAACCGCGAGCGGTAGCGACCGGTCCCTCCGTGTCAGTACCGCGAGCGGTAGCGACCGGGTATCAAAGAAACGAGGGTCCGGCCGCTCAGCCATCTTCATTCTCGGCGGCGGCTCGCCAAAAAACTTTGCGCTGCAAACTGAGCCACAGATTCAGGAAGTGCTCGGCATCGATGAACGAGGTCACGACTACTTTCTGCAAGTCACCGACGCGCGTGCGGACACGGGAGGCCTTTCAGGCGCGACGCCGGGCGAGGCCGTCTCGTGGGGCAAAGTCGATCCCGATCGTTTACCCGACGCCGTCGTATGCTATCTCGACTCGACAGTGGCGCTCCCCATCATTACCGCGTATGCTTTAGCGAAACACAAACCCCGACCGCCGCGGCGGCTTTATGAACGTCGTGAAGAGTTTATGAAGTTGCTGTTGAGTGAATACGAAAAATCGAGTAGGAAATAGCGGGCCAGGATTTCCCTCTCCCTTTGGGAGAGGGCCAGGGTGAGGGGCGTAGCTGAGGGCCAGGGTGAGGGGCGTAGCTGAGGGCCAGGATTAGGGGCATAGCTGAGGCCAACGAAAGAGATCAATATTATTTTTTGTCAGGTATGGTTACTAGGCCCTCACCCCAACCCTTTTCCAAAGGGAGAGGGCGACCCAACTAGAGAGCGAGCAGGGGACACTCAGTGAGAGAAACCGAACGAAGTTACTACAACTGTTCGAAATGTCCGGCGTATTGTTGCTCGATCTACGAGCGCGTTCAGGTTACTAAGCGCGACATCAAACGCTTGGCGAATCACTTCCGGGTGGATTTTGCGACGGCCCAAAAGCGCTTCACCACAACCTGGCAAGGTGAGCAGATTCTGCGCCGAAAAGCCGATCCGATTTTCGGCAAGGCCTGCAGGTTTCTCGATCCGAAGACGCGCCAATGCACTATCTATTTCGCGCGCCCGCAAGTCTGTCGCGAATTTCCCGCGCGCGCGCGCTGCGCCTATTACGACCTGCTGACATTTGAGCGCAGCCAGCAAGGGGATGACACCGTGGTGCCGCTGGTGCAAATCACTTTTCGGAATGGCGAGAAATAATCTAGAAAACGCGGTTCAGAGTTCAATCTTCAGATTGTCTTTTCCCCAAAAGCAAACTAAAGTTTGAACTCTAAACGTTGTTGCTGATGGAAGAATTACTCTCAAAACTTGTGGGCCACAAGATCGATGTTGTCTGTTATGGCGCGTCGAGCTTGCGTGGTGAAGTAGTAACAGCCGAAGGCGGCGTGCTGCAACTGAAGGACGACGAAGATCAGGTTTGCCACGTCGCCATCGATAAGATTATCGCCGTCTGGGAAAAGCGGGACAAAGAACGCCATCCGGGTTTTATGTTCAAGAGCTAGCCAGGGACCAAGCTACAAAAAAAACGCCGCAGGGGACCAATCCCCGGCGGCATTCTCATTTCCCAACGTCGTGTATTTACGGTTCGTTATCTTCCTCGACCGCGAGGACCGTGGTCGCCGGCTTGGCAGCTTTTGCTTTGGCGCTCGTGGCCGGCGTCTTGGCTGATTCAACCGGCACTCGGCGAAAACCATCTATGCGCGACAGCCAGTAAGCATTGAAGGGAGAATAGACCACGCCGTGGTGGCGGGAAGAATGATAGAAACCTTTTTCATCGGCCACGATGCCAATGTGCGTGAGACCACTGAAGAAAACCAGCGTTCCGAACTTGAACTGCTCCTCCTTTAGCGGCGCAGCGAATGTTGCCCAATAGGAGCGCGCTGGACCACGGTTAAAATTCAAGCCGGCTTCCTGAAAAGAGCGCCAGACAAACCCTGAACAATCGAAAGAGTTGGGTCCCGTCCCCGTATAGTGATACGACGCTCCCAAATGTGACTGCATCGCGGTTAAGAGAAGTTTATTAACGCCAGGAACCGCACCGGGTATGCGCACGGACCGAGGACGTGCGTCTTCGACTACGGCAGGAACTGCAACCTCCGTTTCCAATCGTTTTGGACCATTCGCGTCAACGGTAGTATTGGTTTGACGTGGATCAGCTTCGCTGCTCTGCGCGGCGACGCTGGCGGTCAATGAAAAGGCAAAACACGCGACGAGAAAACAGGGGAATAGTCTGCGAAAATTCAAGGGGGTTACCTAATCTCCTATTCAGTTCTGTCTTGCTAAAAGCTCAAAGCGTGAGGAGCGGAGCGAAACGGATACTACGCTCACTGAGCTGCTACGAACAAGAAGCAATGTGACTGTTTCGTGATAAAGCTGGATTGAATGAGTTCGTTGCGGGAAGCGACAGACTACGAACCTGGAAACGAAAGGCAAACGTGCGTCCGATCAAGAGACACAGCCGGTCAGATTGATGTTTCGAGGGAGCATGCCGGATGAGACCATCGGAAGGAAGCTGTGGAGAGAGTCGAACTGAAGTCTGTGGACACCTGGCTCAGGTGAGCGCTAGAGTTTTGTTTTTAGGCCGGCAGAGGGAAACGGAGAGATTTTCCATTTCTCATTTGTCATTTTCCATTTGGTCATTTTTTGGAGTGCTTGGTGTGCCGCGTAGTCTGTTTTGTGAGGACGACAACGACGCGCAAGCCGAAGTCACGCAAACCGACATCAACAAGAGTCAATGGGCAAAATGAAAAATGTCAAATGACAAATGGAAAATGATTTTTTCTAGCGCTGCATCTCTGCCAATAACTTCTTATTCAAATCCGGGGCAATCGATTCGAGCACGCGGCTTTGGGTCAGAGCCCCTTCGCGGTCACCGATTTCAAGATACGCCAGGCCGAGATTGTAATAAGCCTCGGGCTGCTCGGGTTGCAGGCGCGCCGCCTGTTTGTAGGCTGCAATCGCGTCGTTGAAGCGCCCAGCATAGTAGTAAGCGTCGCCCAGTTTGTTGTTGGCCTCGCCAGAGTTCGGACGAAGTTGAATGGCGTGTTGATAAGCGCGGATCGCTTCGTCGTTGCGGCCCTGTTTGACCTTGCAATAGCCGATTTGAATCCACGTCTCTGGCCGGCGCGGATTTCGGTTGGCAGCCGTCTCGAAATAGCTGAGCGCGCTATCATAATTTCCCAACCATAAAGAATCGATTCCACCTCGGTACCACAATTCTGCCAGCACCTCAGGTTGAGTTGTCGATCTGTTTTTTGACGCCAATTGATCGAATGCGATCGGCGCTGCTGGCTGAAGCTCGGCGATGCGCGCAACTCCCAGGGCGAGATTGATGTTCTGGCCGTTAGTGACTTTGACCGTGACGATGCCGATCACTTGTCCGCTCATGTTCAAAAGTGGACTGCCGCTGTTACCGTGCGAAACTGGAGCAGTGATCTGAATGATGCGACCGACAGCAGGCACTTCGCGCACGGCCGAAACGATGCCATCGCTGACCGAGCCCTCGAGTCGCAAAGGATTCCCGATCAGGAAGACTTGCTCGCCTTCGTCAGGCAAAGCAGTCGCCAGCGGAAGCGGACGTGAACGTTCCGCGGGCACGTCCACACTGAGCAACGCAAGATCAGCTTCTTCATCGACGGCCAAAGCGCCCGCGACTGGATACGTCCGGCCTTTGCCTTCGAGCGTATGAATCTCGACTCGACGCGCGCCACGAATGACGTGCATGTTAGTGACGACCTGTCCGGGGCGGATAAAGAATCCGCTGCCGCTGATCAGCGGCTCTCCCTTCGCGTCATAAGTCAGCACGGAAACCACCGAAGGCTTAACGCGCCGCACGAGATCGGGAAGCGATTCATGTGTTTGTCCGACAAACTTCAGTTTGTCGAATTTCGCGGCATCGGAATTCGTATCCTGTGCGCGAACGGTCTGAACACTCGCAACTAGGAACAGACAAACGACGAGGTGGAGGGTATTTCTTTTCACAATAAATCTCCTGCTTCGAACTACAAACGAGACTGAAAGCGGCTACAACGGGTAATGCCTTGCCGGGACTGTGTTGACTTGGCCGCGCTGCTCGCGAAAGCAACGCAACGATCGGGAAGACTCAGGCAGAGGTCATAAGGAACCGCCGCCTGGCGAGGCATATTACCGCAATAGGAGGCGATTGGGAAGTCTAAAATGATTTTGCTGGGTCACAGAGCGTTGGGCGTTTTCTTCAGTCCCATAGGGACAAAATATTTATAGACCTGCGACCATCATTACTCCATAGCGCTCTGTAAGAGCGCAATGTTTCTAAGATCGGCGCGCACATTTCGCTCCTTACGGAGCTATTGGTTAATTTGATCGAGGAAACTATAAACATCCGACTCCTATCGGAGTCGCAAAGCGTATCTCGATAAGAGAACGTCGAAATCGTGATGACGGCTTGCGATGAACAGCGCTCATAGAAAAGCCGGCGAGACTGAGCAGTCCCGCCGGTTTGATTAGATTAGGATGAAAGTAGCCTATTCTTCTTCGCCGATCTCGCCAGCCTCAACTTCTTCCTCGCCGTCGTCTTCGCCAACAGTAGCCAACACGGCGTGGGTGGGTGGCATCGGTAACTCAGCTCCGCCGAGAATCTCGGGAAATTCTTCGGCTTCCTCGCGTTGAGCTTCGCCGATGGTCTCGTCGCGCTCGATGTCGACGTTGCGGTAGTACTCCATGCCGGTGCCTGCAGGGATCAGGCGACCCATGATTACGTTTTCCTTCAAGCCGCGCAGATAGTCCACGCGACCAGAGATCGCGGCCTCGGTCAGCACCCGAGTCGTTTCCTGGAACGATGCTGCCGAGATGAACGAATCAGTCGAAAGAGAAGCTTTTGTGATTCCCAGCAACAAAGGTTCAGCCTGGGAGACTTCGCCTTTCTCGCCGCGAACGCGTTCGTTTTCATCTGTGAAGCGGAAGCGATCGACCTGTTCTTCCAAAAGGAATTCAGTGTCACCCACCTCTTTAATCTTCACCCAACGCAACATCTGACGCACGATTACTTCGATGTGCTTATCGTTGATGTTCACGCCCTGCAGGCGATAGACCTCCTGGATTTCGTTGGTCAGGTATTCCTGCAAACGATTCATGCCCAGCACCCGCAGAATGTCGTGCGGGTTCAGCGGTCCGTCCTGCAAGGCCTCACCGTTGCGCACGCGATCGCCTTCCTGCACATTGATGTGCGTGCCGCGCGGAATGTCGTACTCGCGCTCTTCACCGTCGTCGCCGACGATAATTAGTTTGCGCTTGCCTTTAGAGATTGGGCCGAGCTTAACCGTGCCATCGATCTCCGACATCACCGCAGCTTCCGACGGCCGGCGAGCTTCGAATAACTCCACCACACGCGGCAGACCACCGGTGATGTCCTTGGTTTTCGTGGTTTCGCGGGGAATCTTAGCGATGATATCGCCCGGTTCAACTTGCTCGCCATCGCCAACCATCAAATTCGCGCGCACCGGCATTTGGTAAACCTTCAGCACCCGGCTGCCACTGCGAATCTCCATACGCGGCTGCTTCTTTTCATCCGGCGACTCTTTCACCACCATGTGTGAAAGACCGGTAACCTGATCAGTCTCTTCCTCGAAGGTCACACCTTCCTTGAGGTCCTGAAACTTCACGGTGCCGGCGACTTCGGTCAAGATCGCGAAGGTGAACGGATCCCAGGTCGCCAGCAATTGATCCTGGGCGACGTGGTCACCGTCTTCGACCAGAATGTGCGCTCCGTAAACGATCTGATAACGCGCGACTTCGCGGCCACGCTCATCGATGATCGTCAAGGCGCCGATACGATTCATGGCGACGCGCTCGCCCTTGCGGCTCTTGACGGTTTGCAGATCGATGTATTTGACCTTGCCTTCGACACGCGCTTCGTGCTTCGAAGATTCTTCCAGGCGCGCCGTACCACCGATATGGAACGTGCGCATCGTAAGCTGCGTGCCCGGCTCGCCAATCGACTGGGCCGCGATTACGCCGACGGCCTCGCCGATATCGACTGGACGGCCGGTGGCCAGATTGCGGCCATAGCACTTTATGCAGCAGCCGCGTCGCGATTCGCAGGTCAGCACGGATCGAATGCGCACGCGCTGCACGCCTGAGCGTTGAATCTCGGCCGCGAGATCCTCATCGATTTCCTGATTGGCTTCGACGATACTCGTGCCTTCCACCGGATCGATCACGTCTTCGAGCGCCGTGCGGCCCACGATGCGATCGCGAAGGCTCTCGATTTCTTCGCCGCCTTCGACAATCGCTGAAGCCGAAATACCCTTGAGCGTGCCACAATCCTGTTCGCTGATAATGACATCCTGGGCCACATCCACCAGACGCCGCGTCAGGTAACCAGAGTCTGCGGTCTTTAACGCCGTATCAGCCAGACCTTTCCGCGCGCCGTGGGTCGAGATAAAGTACTGCAACACGTTCAGGCCCTCGCGGAAATTTGACTGAATCGGCGTCTCGATGATTTCGCCAGAGGGCCGGGCCATCAATCCGCGCATGCCGGCCAGCTGCCGAATCTGTTGCGCCGAGCCGCGCGCGCCGGAATCTGACATTATCAGGATCGGGTTCAGTTCTTTGGTCGCCTTCTCGCGGTCGTCCATCGCCTTGAACATCTCTTTGGCGACCTTGTCCGTCGCTTCCGACCAGATGGCAATGACCTTATTCTGCCGCTCCCCGTTAGTGATCACACCGTCGCGATACTGCTGCTCGACGGTGATCACATCCTTTTCGGCCTTGCCTACGATCTCGGGCTTGGAAGGTGGCGTCACCAAATCGTCTATGCCAATCGAGATGCCGGCCTTGGTTGCATATAGGAAGCCGAGATTCTTCAGATCGTCGAGCATCTTCACCGTCATCTCGTGGCCGAGTCGAATGTGCGAATAATTAACCAGCGACTGCAATCCTTTCTTGCGCAGCGTGCCGTTGATGAACGGCAAACCCGCCGGAATCGAGTCGTTGAAGATCACACGGCCCACAGTGGTGTTGATGACGCGTCGCACGTCTTCCTGCACGAGGCCGCGCAGGATATCCTGCGTGTCGTGCTCCTGCGTTAAGTCGATCAAGTCGCCCGTGATGCGCAACTTGATCGGCGTCTGCGTGGTCACTTCTTTCGCGTCCAGCGCCAGTAGCACTTCCTCGAGCGATGCGAACACCCGGCCTTCGCCTTTCGCGCCTTCCTTCTCGCGCGTCAGGTAGTAAATGCCGAGCACGATGTCCTGCGACGGCACAGCGATCGGCTGGCCGCTCGCCGGACTGAGAATGTTGTTCGAAGAAAGCATCAGCACCGCGGCTTCGATCTGCGCTTCCGGAGAAAGCGGAATGTGCACCGCCATCTGGTCGCCATCAAAGTCGGCGTTGAATGCAGTGCACACGAGTGGATGAATCTTGATGGCTTTGCCCTCGACCAGCACCGGCTCGAACGCCTGAATACCCAGACGGTGCAGCGTGGGCGCGCGGTTCAGCAGCACGGGATGCTCGCGAATAACTTCTTCGAGAATGTCCCACACGACCGGCTCCTGCCGCTCAACCATTTCGCGCGCCTGCTTGATTGTGGCCGCGTGTCCTTGCTTCTCGAGCTGGTTGTAGATGAATGGCTTGAAGAGTTCCAATGCCATCTTCTTCGGCAAACCGCATTGGTGCAGTTTCAATTCCGGACCGACCACGATCACCGAACGGCCTGAGTAATCTACGCGCTTACCAAGCAGGTTCTGACGAAAGCGTCCCTGCTTGCCTTTCAAGGTTCCACTCAAAGATTTCAGCGGCCGGTTATTCACCCCGCGCAGCACGCGACCACGACGACCGTTGTCGAACAGAGCGTCCACAGCCTCCTGAAGCATCCGCTTTTCGTTGCGCACAATGACTTCGGGCGCGCGCAGTTCCATCAACTTCTTCAGACGATTGTTGCGATTGATAACGCGCCTGTACAGATCGTTCAGGTCGGAAGTCGCGAACCGTCCGCCATCAAGCGGCACCAGCGGACGCAGCTCGGGCGGAATCACCGGAATCACGTCGAGAATCATCCACTCGGGATGATTACCGGATTTGAGGAAGGACGTCGCGACCTTGAGACGTTTGGAATACTTCAGCTTCTTCTGCTGCGAAGTTTCCTCGCGCATCTTCCGGCGCAACTCAACCGCCAGCTCTTCGATGTTGACCATCGAAAGCAGTTCCTTAATTGCTTCGGCGCCCATCTTGGCAACGAACTGCGCCGGATAGTCACGCGCCAATTCGCGATAGCGTTCGTCGGTGAGCAGCTCGCGCTCTTTCAACTCCTTCACCTCGCCGGGATCGATGACGATGTAAGATTCGAAGTAGAGCACCTTCTCCAACTCGCGCAACGGAATGTCCAGCAAATGACCGATGCGCGAGGGCAGGCCTTTGAAAAACCAAACGTGCGAACAAGGGCTGGCCAGATCGATATGGCCGAGACGCTCGCGACGCACTTTCGCCTGCGTGACTTCGACACCGCACTTGTCGCAGATCACGCCGCGGTGCTTCATGCGTTTGTACTTGCCGCAGAGACACTCCCAATCGGCGACCGGGCCAAAGATGCGCGCGCAAAACAGACCGTCACGCTCAGGTTTGAACGTGCGGTAATTGATCGTCTCAGGCTTGGTTACTTCACCGTGCGACCACTGACGGATCTTTTCCGGTGAAGCCAGCGAGATGCGAATCGCCTCGAAATCAGGCGCGAGTTGCGTTTTCTCTTGATGAAATCGAAACACGTTTTATCTCCATTTCGGATTTCCGATTGACCAATGTTCAGAGTTCAAGCTTTAGCTTGCGCTGGCCGTCAGAAACAACCTAAAGGTTGAACTCTGAACACTGGCCAATCGAAAGTAACTAGATTCCAGACGTAATCAACGGTTCGGCGACCGGTGTCTCCGCGCCGCCGTCTTTTTGCACCAACTCAACGTCAAGGCACAGCGACTGTAGCTCGCGCACGAGCACGTTGAACGATTCCGGCAAGCCGGGATCGAAATCAGCTTCGCCTTTGACGATTGCTTCGTAGATCTTCGATCGTCCAGCGACATCGTCGGACTTCGCCGTCAACAACTCTTGCAGGATGTGCGCAGCGCCATACGCTTCCAGCGCCCACACTTCCATTTCGCCGAAACGCTGTCCGCCAAATTGGGCTTTGCCGCCGAGCGGCTGTTGCGTAATCAACGAATACGGCCCAATCGAACGCGCGTGAATCTTGTCGTCAACCAGATGCGAAAGTTTCAGCATGTAGATGTAGCCGACCGTCACCTTTTGCTCGAAAGGATCGCCGGTCAGTCCATCGTACAGCACGGCCTTGCCCGATTCGTTCACGATCTCGGGCAGTCCAAGTTCGCGAGCGCGGCTGCCGGCCTCTTCGAGCTTCTTCTTGATTTCTTTCTCCGTCGCGCCATCGAACACCGGCGTCGCGAAATACAAGCCGAGCACTCGAGCGGCCCAGCCAAGATGCGTTTCGAGTATCTGGCCCACGTTCATGCGCGACGGCACGCCCAGCGGATTCAAAACAATTTCGACCGGCGTTCCGTCCGGCAGATAAGGCATGTCTTCTTCCGGCAGGATGCGCGCGATAACGCCCTTGTTACCGTGTCGCCCGGCCATCTTGTCGCCTACGGAGAGCTTGCGCTTCATGGCGATGAAGACTTTGACCATCTTAATCACGCCAGGGCTGAGCTCGTCGCCCTGACGCAGCTTGGCGATCTTCTCTTCGTAAATGTCCGAAAGAATTTTGATCTGCCGCTCAGTACGATCTTCGTATTCCTTGACTTCGGAGGCCGCATCGACGCGCGAGCCGGCAACCTCGGCTTTCCGCAAAGCTTTGGGCTCGACACCTTGCAGCATTTCGCGAGTAATCGGCACGCCCTTCGGAATGACGACTTCGCGATTGACCGTAAGATCCTGCGCCAGCTTGCGCTCTTCGAACAGCTCGTAGATACGCTCGTTACGCTGTTCATGCAGGATGCGAATTTCGTCTTCGAGGTCGCGGCGCAGACGCTCTTCTTCTTCCTCTTCGATCGACATCGAGCGCTGATCCTTCTCCTGCCCTTTGCGCGTGAAGACCTGAACGTCGACCACGGTGCCATCAATACCTGGAGGCGACACCAGCGAGGCGTCTTTGACGTCGGCGGCCTTCTCACCAAAGATCGCGCGCAACAGTTTCTCTTCGGCGGTCAACTGGGTTTCGCCCTTGGGGGTGACTTTGCCAACCAGAATCGAGCCGGGTTTAACTTGCGCGCCGATGCGAATGATTCCGCTCTCGTCCAAATCGCGCAGCATGTTTTCGCCGACGTTGGGAATGTCACGCGTAATTTCTTCCGGGCCGAGTTTGGTATCGCGGGCCTCGATTTCGAGTTCCTCAATGTGAATCGAAGTGTAGTAGTCCTCTTTCACCAAACGCTCGGAAACCAGAATCGCGTCTTCGAAGTTGTAACCACGCCACGGCATGAACGCAACCAGCACGTTCCGGCCCAACGCCAGTTCGCCGCGATCGGTGCAAGGTCCGTCAGCAATCACCTGGCCCTTGGCGACGCGCTCACCGACGTGAACGATCGGGCGCTGATTGATGCAGGTGTTCTGATTAGACCGCTTGAACTTAATCAGGGTGTAGATATCCGCGGTCACTTCGCGAGAGATGGTGCCGTCGACATTGTGATCGGCGCGGACGATTATTCGCTCAGAGTCGACATAGTCAACCGTGCCGTCGCGTCGGGCAATCACTACCGCGCCCGAATCGCGTGCCGTTACGTCTTCCATGCCGGTGCCGATGTACGGCGCTTCCGCGCGCAGCAAGGGCACCGATTGGCGCTGCATGTTCGATCCCATCAAGGCGCGGTTGGCGTCATCGTTTTCCAGAAATGGAATCAGCGAGGCGGCCACCGAAACCAGTTGCTTCGGCGACACGTCAACATATTCGATTTCATCGCGCTGCGCGAGAATGAACTCTCCGGCTTTCCGCGCCGCGTTGCGCTCGTTGACGATGTAGCCATTGTCATCAAGTTCGATATTGGCCTGACCGACGACGTGCTTGTCCTCTTCCCAGGCGGTCAAATAAAACGGATGAGGATCATAGCTCGCCTTGTCGCCGTTGGCGCCGACACGTTTGTTCGCTTTGTCAACCTCGTCCTGCGGCACGTGCTGGCCCGGCTTTAACTTGGTCTCGCCGCCATTGATCACTCGCACGTACTCGACGACGCGGCCGTCAACAACCTTGCGATACGGCGATTCGATAAACCCAAACTCGTTAATGCGCGCATAGCACGAAAGGCTCGAGATAAGTCCGATGTTCGGACCTTCCGGTGTCTCAATCGGACAAATGCGGCCATAGTGAGTCGGGTGTACATCGCGCACTTCGAATCCCGCGCGCTCGCGGCTCAATCCTCCAGGTCCCAGCGCAGAAAGACGACGCTTGTGCGTGATCTCTGAGAGCGGATTCGTCTGGTCCATGAACTGCGACAACTGCGACGAGCCGAAGAACTCGCGTACCGCCGCCGTCACCGGCTTCGCATTGATAAGATCGCGCGGCATCGTGGTCTGCATTTCCTGATGTATCGACATCTTTTCCTTGATCGCACGTTCCATGCGCTCGAGTCCGATACGAAACTGGTTTTCCAACAATTCGCCCACAGCCCGCACGCGCCGATTGCCGAGATGATCGATGTCGTCAGCCTGATAAATAGGACGCTTCTGTTCGTCGACGGGATTCTTGCGCATCTTCAGAACGTACGAGACGACCTCGAAGAAGTCTTTGGCCGCCAACAGCGGATCGTCTATACGACCCATCTCCGGCTTGCCCATCTTGATATTGAATTTCAGACGGCCCACGCGCGAAAAGTCGAACTTGCGCGGATCGAAGAACATGCCTTCCAACAAACGATAGGCAGTCTGCACGGTCGGCGGATCGCCTGGACGCATCTTGCGATAGATTTCGAGCAAGGCGTCGACTGGCTTGCTGATCGCGTCTTTCTTCAGAGTCTGCGAGACGACAACGCCCACGTCGTCTCGCTCAGGAAAGAAAACCCCAAAGCCCTGGATGCCGCTTTCAGCAATCTCCTGCAATTTCGCGGTCGTGATTTCAGTGTTAGCTTCGAGCAGTACTTCACCGGTTTCAGTGTTGACGACGTCGGCCGCAGCGTAGGCGCCTTCGAATTGCAAAGGTTCGATTTCGACTTCACCAATTTTTGCCTTTCGCAGGCCTTCGAGTGAAGTCCTGGAAATCTCTTTGCCCTTGCGCACAATTGGATCGGGGCTGCGGCCCTTGATCTCGAAGTCGACTTTCATTCCAATCAGGTTCGTGGGTCCCGCTTCCGGAATCTGGACCATCAACCGGCCGTTTTCCACGCGCACTTCATCGACCACGTAGAAGGCGCGCACGAGATCCTCGTCGGTGAAAGACGCCGACTTAACTGCTTCCTCCAACTGGCCGTCGCTGCCAAATGATTTGCTGTTGAAGTTTGATTTCAGCCAGATGCCCAGGGCCCGCAGAAAGATCGACGCCAGGAACTTGCGCTTGCCTACCCGCACGTAGAGCAGATTCTTCTGGTCATATTCAAACTCGACCCACGAGCCGCGATACGGAATGATTTTGGCGATGAACATCTGGCCCCGTTTGAAAAAGACACCAGGCGAGCGATGAAGCTGCGACACGATGACGCGCTCAGTTCCGTTGATGATGAAGGTGCCATTGTCGGTCATCAGAGGAATTTCGCCGAAGAAGACCTCTTCTTCCTTAATGTCGCGAATCGATTTGACGTTTGTATCCGGGTCTTTATCGTAAACCGTCAACCGAATCTTTACCTTCAGCGGCACGCTGTAGCTCATGCCGCGCTCCTGACACTCCTGCTGATCGTGTTTGTGCTTAAGGCCAACCGGCTCGCCGCAATTTGGGCAAAGTTCCGGCCGCACCGAGTTGAAGGCACCGCAAACGTGACAGAGCGTTTCGCCCGGACGCAAAGGATCGACTTTGATGCTGGCATCGCAGTTCTTGCACGCGGTGCGCAGATACTTCAACCCTTCGAGGTTGCCGCATTTGCACTGCCAATTGCCGATATGGTATTCGACAAAGTCGAGCGTTGCCGTCTCGCGAAAATCCGAGATCGGGAACACCGATCGAAAAACTGCTTGCAGTCCGATGCTCTGACGCTCCTCCGGAAGCGCATCCATTTGTAAGAATCGGTTATATGATTCGCGCTGAATCTCAATTAGATTCGGAATCGGCACTGAAGTTTTGATTTTGGAAAAATCCTGGCGCTTCGGAGCCTGACTTGTGCGCCGCCCCAATCCTGGATTCAGTGTTTCAAGTAAATTTGCAGACATGATGTTCCTATCTTTTTCAGTTTACGTTACTGCTACAGTTGAACCGCCACCGGCGCGAACCCCAAACAGACGGTTAAGCGGTCGGAGCGCACCATGCCCCGACCGCTTCATTAACGAAAAGCGATTGCATCGTTTCAGAGTTTTCCGGGAGTAACGCCAGCGACTCAATACTCCCCTAAGTTAACCGCTCAAGAATCAAAGGTCAAGCCAAGCTAAGACGGTGTTTGGTTTTCGGTCTTGGGTCTTTGACAAAAGCCAAAGGTCAAAGACCAAAGACCCAAGCACTTTACTTAACTTCTACGGTTGCCCCAGCGTCCGCCAATTTTTGTCTGACCGTCTCGGCTTCTTCTTTTGAAACACCTTCTTTTACGGCCTTTGGCGCTGCTTCAACAAGGTCTTTCGCTTCCTTCAGACCAAGGGCGGTGACCTCACGAACGACCTTGATGACGTTGATCTTATTTCCACCGATGGCTTGAAGAATGACGTCAAACTCAGTCTTCTCTTCTGCCGCCGCTGCCTCTCCGCCACCAGCCGCCGCGGCCCCGGCCGCAGGACCTGCGGCTACCGCCGCGGCCGCCGAAACGCCGAAGGCCTCTTCAATCATTTTCACCAACTCTGAGGTCTCCAGGAGACTCTTTTCTTTCAGAGCGTCAACAATTTCCTGATTCGATAGTGCCATGACTACTTTCTATCCTCCTCAAAAAGGGTTCTAGTGTTGCTTTCCTATTTACGATCCGCAGCAGGAGAACCCACGGGACACCTTTCGCGTTGCTGCATCACAACTGAGAAAAGCGTCCGAGTCGTTAAGGCGATCTGACACCATCGCCACGCTCGTCTTCCGCGTCCCGAACCTGTGCTTCCTTCCCAACCAACCAGACATCGAGCCGGCTCGAATTCTGAACCGGATTCGAAAACCTAAACAAACTCTTACGCAGCTTTACTGTCGCTGACCTGCTTGACGACCACTGCCAAATTACGTGGTACCGCCGAAATTACATTCACCAGGCGCTGCGCCTGACTATTAAGCAGGAACAAGACCTTCGACAATAATTCCTCACGCGAAGGCAGGCTGGCGATTGCTTCGACTTCGCGAAGCTCGATCACCCTGCCTTCAACCAATCCGACTTTAAACTTGAAGATCTCAGGATTTGCCTTCGAGAACTTCGAGATCGCCTTGGACAGCGCAACCGGATCGGCAGTGCTGAGAGCGACCGCGGTTACGCCTTTGAACTGATCAGCCATCGGCTCCAGCGGCGTGCCCGCGGCAGCTTTGCGCGCCAGGGTATTCTTAACTACCGAATAAGTCACCCCTGCTTCACGCAATTGTCGGCGCAATTCCTGATCCTTCGCGACCGTCATCTTCTGAAAACTCACCAGCATCGCTGCGTTGGCGTCTTTAAACTGTTCGGCGAGGGCGTCGAGGTCCCTTTGTTTTTCTTTTCTCGTTTTCATCTCAATTTCTCACTTGGCGAACGCAGCTTCGTCCAGCAGCAAACCCGGGCTCATCGTCGATGCGAGATTAACTTTCTTCACATATTTGCCTTTGGCAGTAGACGGCTTCGCTTTCACCACGGCATCGATCAGCGCGCGAGTATTTTCGGTGATTTTGTTCTCATCAAACGAAACTTTGCCGACCGCCGTGTGAATCACTCCCGTCTTATCGACCCGATATTCGACCTTGCCCGCTTTGGTTTCATTTACGGCGGTCTTCACATCAAACGTAACCGTGCCCGTCTTGGGATTAGGCATCAAACCGCGCGGCCCCAGCACCTTCCCGAGTCCACCCACCAGACGCATCATGTCGGGTGTCGCGATGACCGCATCAAAACCCAACCATCCGCCCTTGATCTTATTGACCATGTCTTCACCGCCGACAAAATCGGCGCCGGCGTCTTCAGCTTCCTTGATCTTCTCGCCCTGCGCTATCACCAGGACCGTCTTTGATCTTCCCAGCCCGTGCGGTAAAACGAGCGTGCCGCGCACAAGCTGATCCGCTTTACGCGGATCGACGCCGAGCCACATCGTCAATTCGACAGTTTCGTCAAACTTGGCGAAAGTAATCTCTTTGAGTTTCTTTACGGCCTCTTCCAGATTGTACTTGCGGCTGGCATCGATCTTTTCCGCCGCGGCGCGATATTTCTTTCCGTGCTTCTTCATTTATTCACCTCAGAGGTGCAGACGAGATTTGCAATTTCAAATTTGGAATTTCGAATTTGAAATCTGGAATTTGAAATTGCTAACAATCTCTCCCTCTCAAAGAACTTGGATTACGCGTCCCAAAAATCAATCCGCATTCCGCAATCCAAAATCCGCCATTATTCTACCGTCAATCCCATCTGCCGCGCGGTGCCTTCGATCGTGCGGATGGCGCTCTGTAAATTCGTCGTGTTCAAGTCAGGCATCTTGGTTTTGGCGATCTCTTCAAGTTTGGCTCGCGAAATCTTGCCTACTTTTTCTTTCTTCGGATTGCCTGAGCCTTTCTCAATTCCCGCGGCCTTCTTCAGCAAATCCGCAGCCGGCGGCGTTTTCGTTTCAAACGTAAACGAGCGATCCGCGTAGACCGTGATCACCACCGGAATCTTCATGTCTGGATCCGCCTGGGCGGTTTTGGCATTAAATGCCTTGCAAAACTCCATGATATTGACGCCGTGTTGGCCCAGGGCCGGCCCGATCGGCGGCGCCGGATTGGCTTTACCCGCGGGAACCTGCAGCTTGATATAACCTGAAATCTTCTTTGCCATTATTCCTCTTCCGTAAACGTTACTTTCTCGACATCCAGAAAGTTTAGCTCCACCGGTGTTGAGCGTCCGAAGATTGTCACCGTAACCTTGAGCGTTGACTTCTCCTCGTTAACGTCTTCTACCTTGCCGGTGAAACTCTGGAACGGACCCGATTTGATGCGCACCGTCTCTCCCGCAGCGTAGGAAAACTTGGGCTTCGGTTTCTCGGCCGCCTCAGCCACGTGATGCACAATCTGATCGACTTCCTGCGGCGTGAGCGGCGTTGGAGTTTGCCCACCAACAAAACCAGTTACTTTTGGGGTAGAACGAATGGCATGAAAGACGTTGTCGGGAATATGGCCCCGGTCGTCGCATTCGATCTGCACCAATACATAGCCGGGATAGAACATGCGAGAAGACTCGACGCGCTTGTTTCCTCGCATTTCGACTACGGTTTCCGTCGGCACGAGCACTTCGCTGATTGCATCCTGCAGATCTGTTCCCGCGACCCGAGCCTTCAGGCTTTCACAAACCTTTTTCTCGTGTCCGGAATACGTATGAAGGATGAACCACTGCTTCATTGAAATCTCTTTTCCGCTATCCGCCAAGAAAACTTCGCAGATGCTCAATCAAAAACGCCCAAATCCGATCGATGCCAAAAAGATAAAGCGCGAAGAAGATCACCGCAATCAAAGTAATAATGGTTGTGTTCCTTACCTCGTTGACCGTCGGCCACGATACACGCCGCATTTCCGCGCGAACGTCGCGCAGGAACTGCGCGGTCCGCGTGAAGAATCCCGCCGTATGCGCCCGAGCTGCGGGTTTGCGTTCACGCCGAACTGTTGGCGCGGCTTCGGGCAAAGCGCCGCTAATCTCGTTTTCTTCGTCGCTCATTGATATTCGGGCTTCTCTCAATTTCCTTCTTGGCAGGGGTACCAGGATTCGAACCCGGACTTTCGGTTTTGGAGACCGACGTGCTAACCGTTGACACTATACCCCTACGTCTTAGTGACGCCGGGACTCCTTACTTCGTTTCTTTGTGACTTGTGTGCTTGCGGCAACGGCGGCAGAACTTACTAAACTCCAGACGATCAGTCGTGGTCTTCTTGTTCTTTGTCGTAACGTAGTTGCGGCTCTTGCATTCGCCGCACTGCAACACAATGTTATCTCTCGGCATAAGTTATTTCCGATTTCCGATTGCCAATTTCCAATTTTTATGTGCAACCAGTCACCTTAGTCTTTCCAATCGGCAATCAGCAATTGGAAATCGGCAATGATGCTATTCGACCACCTCTGAAACCGTGCCCGCACCCACCGTTCGGCCACCTTCGCGAATGGCGAACCGCAATCCTTTCTCCATCGCTATCGGCGCGATCAACTCGATGTCCATCGTCACATTGTCGCCCGGCATCACCATCTCTACTCCCTGCGGCAGGTGCGCTACCCCCGTCACGTCCGTCGTTCGAAAATAAAACTGTGGACGATAGCCAGTGAAGAATGGCGTGTGCCGTCCACCTTCTTCCTTCGTCAGCACATACGCTTCCGCTTTGAACTTCGTGTGCGGCGTGATGCTCCCGGGCTTCGATACCACCTGCCCCCGCTCGATGTCTTTCCGGTCCACCCCTCGCAACAGCAAGCCCACGTTATCGCCGGCCACCCCTTCATCCAGAAGCTTGCGGAACATCTCCACGCCCGTCACCACCGTCTTCAGCGTCGGCCGAATCCCCACGACTTCCACCGCTTCGTTCACTTTCACTTTGCCCCGCTCCACCCGACCCGTCGCCACCGTCCCGCGTCCTTGAATCGTGAAGATATCTTCGACCGGCATCAAAAATGGTTTCTCAATATCGCGCTGCGGCGTCGGAATATATGCATCAACCGCATCCATCAATTCCAAAACGCCCTGCTCCCACTGCTCGTCGCCTTCCAGAGCTTTCAAGGCCGAACACTTCACCACCGGAATGTCGTCGCCCGGAAATTCATACTGCGAGAGCAGCTCGCGCACTTCCAATTCCACCAACTCGAGCAATTCAGGATCGTCCACCGCATCCACTTTATTCAGGCATACCACCATCGCCGGCACCCCGACCTGGCGGGCCAACAAGATATGCTCACGCGTCTGCGGCATTGGTCCATCCGTCGCCGCCACCACCAGAATCGCCCCATCCATCTGCGCGGCGCCGGTGATCATGTTCTTCACATAGTCGGCGTGCCCCGGACAATCCACGTGCGCGTAGTGCCGGTTCTTGGTCTCGTACTCCACGTGCGCCGTCGCGATCGTGATCCCGCGCGCCTTCTCTTCCGGCGCCTTGTCGATTTCATCAAAAGGCGTGAACTTTACCTTCGGATTCCCCTTCGCCAGAATCTTAGTAATCGCCGCCGTCAAGGTCGTCTTCCCATGATCCACGTGACCGATCGTCCCGATGTTCACGTGCGGCTTGCTCCGATCAAATTTCTCTTTGCTCATCTTTGTATCTATCCTCTAAGGAGCGCCGACATCCTTGTCGGCGGTTCGCGGCCATCCCTGCCCGCTTCT
>WNGH01004779.1_pt1 | contig 20915 bp, 19 predicted proteins | sample 5400631 | NCBI WGS metagenome assembly WNGH01 (sample SAMN13153373, study PRJNA577476) | soil metagenome | isolation source: 115 cm soil or saprolite under Garry oak tree replicate 1 | place: USA:California | collected 2016-06-15
CTTCTAGTTAAAAGATCTTCTCGGTCTATACGGTGGCTCTTCGCGTTCAAATGGTTTTTCGGTGTGCTTTGTTGGCTTTTCTCCTGCTGAGAAGACGCGCTCCTCATTGCGCCCTATGCGTTTATGCGCGTGCAAGCCTTCCAGGACGAACTCTGCCGCGGAAACCTGAAGTTCCGAACTGTCTTTAGGCCCCACGCCAACTTTCACCAGCTTTTCCATCAAGCCTTGAATGTGATGCAGCGACTGCAATACTTCAGCGGCCCCGGCGGCATCGGCCAATTGCACTTCGCCGCCAAGATCAAACCACTGCACGATCTGTTGCATATTCACACCGTTGAAGTAGTCATCATAAGTCTTGGCAACGGCGGTCCGAATCAGCTCCCGGCCGACATGGTCGGCGCCTTTCATCTCCCCTTCGTATTCCAGTTCCAGTTTGCCAGTAATCGCCGGCATCGCTGCGTATACATCTCCAATGCGAGGGACAACAACTTTTTCGTTGCTGCGAATGGCCCGGCGCTCGGCGTTGGAAATCACGTTTTCCATGCATGAAATAGGCAGACGCTGGCTTACTCCTGAACGCTTGTCAATCTTCTTATCTTCACGGGCTGCGAAAGCGATGCGCTCAATCACCTCGCGCACGTATTTAGGGACGTTAAGCTTGTATCTATCGCGCTGCGTCCATGCTTCCTGCGCGGTAATTGCGAGACCTTCTTCGACAGTAGCCGGATAATGAGTGCGGATTTCAGAACCAATGCGGTCTTTCAGCGGAGTGATGATTTTTCCCCTGGCCGTGTAATCTTCCGGGTTGGCGCTGAATACGAGGGCCACATCCAACGGAAGTCGGACGGGATAACCCTTAATCTGAACGTCGCCCTCCTGCATGATGTTAAATAACCCAACCTGAATTTTCCCAGCTAAGTCAGGCAGTTCGTTAATGGCAAAGATACCGCGATTGGCTCGCGGCAGCAGTCCGTAGTGGACGGTCAATTCACTGCTGAGTTCGTGTCCACCTCGCGCCGCCTTGATGGGGTCGATGTCTCCTATCAGATCGGCAATCGTTACGTCAGGCGTGGCCAACTTCTCCACATAGCGGTGGTCTGGTGTCAGATAGGCGATCGCAGTGTCGTCCCCTTGCTTAGCGATCTCCTCCCGGCAGCGGAGGCAAATAGGCGAGTACGGACTATCATGAATCTCGCAACCCGCAATGTAAGGCGTTTGGGGATCCAGCAGAGTGGTCAGAGCACGCAGAATCCGGCTCTTGGCTTGCCCTCGTAAACCCAGCAATATGAAATTATGACGCGAAAGAATTGCGTTCACAATCTGAGGGACGACTGTATCGTCATAACCTACGATGCCGGCAAAAATGCTCCCGCCGGCGCGAAGTTTGGCCATCAGATTATCGCGCAGCTCGTCCTTAACCTGTCGGATTCGCAAACGTTCTTCAGAAAATGGACTATGCCGCAACTCCCCCAGTGTGCGCGGAAGACTCATGACCAGAAACCCCCGATGAAAAACAAATTATGGCTTGATTATACGCCCGCGAAGAAAGAAAGCCGGACGCGCCGCCTTCAGACGTGGCCGTTGCCACCGGACTTCCGTCGGACACTGACAGTCCGTCGCAAATCAGGCAGAATGGTTTCAAAGTAGGAAATGATGGCTTCCACTCGCTCCGTCTCGGACTTCATCCCCAGCAACGTCTGCTTAAAATCCGGATCTAAGGGCAGTGATCCGGCAAGATGAAATGAAATCTTCGAGCCCTCGATTTCGGACAACGCCACTGGTTCCGCTCCTGCCAGGGAAAGAATCTCGCTATGAAGTTTTAAAGCTTGGCTGATCTTTTCCGCCGCTGCACTGCCGAGTTCGTCCTGCAAATAGAGAACCTCCGCCCGAAGAAAGGAGCGTTCATGGTTGAGTTGCATGACTTCGAAGCGTTCCCGCCCCTCAGTCACGATATCCATGCGTCCGTCGGAATGTTTCTTGGTCACCGCCATGATTTCGGCGGTGCAACCAATTTCAGCAATGCCCTCCTCCTTGGAGCGAACGACTCCAAAAGGTTTTTTCTGGTCCAAACATTCCGTGATCATTTCTTTGTAACGTGGCTCAAAAATGTGAAGCGGCAAAGGAACTCCGGGAAGCAAAACTACGTCCAGGGGAAATATGGGCAGGAGCGTGCTCACCAAGGGCCTCCAAGACTTTTCACAACAACAGCCCGTGCTTTCCTTGATTGTACGCTGGCACTTGACTTGGCTTACCCAGGAGACTAAAAGCTCCGCATGGTCTCCAAGATAGTGGATCTCTCCAGCAAGGTAGTGGTAGTGAGCGGCGCCTCGATGGGCATCGGCGAAGCCATTGCCAAAATTTTCGCCGACCGTGGCAGCCGCGTGGTCTTGTTGTCACGCGATGCTGGACGCGCCGAAGCCGCTCGCGGCCGAATCGGGCACACCGATCGCACCCTGGCACTCTCCTGCGATGTGCGCAACCGCGAGGAAATCGACCGTGTCCTCAGCCTCACGCTGCACCACTTTCAACGCATCGATCTCTGGGTCAATAACGCAGGCCACGGACTGCAGGACTCGGTCGCTCACATGGACACGGCCGCATGCCGCGACATGTTCGACACTAATTTTTTCGGAACTGTGTTTGCCATGCAGGCCGTGATTCCCGTGATGAAGCAACAAGGGTCAGGAACGATTGCCAACATTTCAAGCGTCGCCGGACATATTCCCTTGCCATTCAATGCCGCTTACAGCGCGACCAAGTTCGCCATGAATGCTTTTGGAAAGACAGCGCGAGTTGAGTTGGAGGGCGACGGAATCCACGTGATGACAGTGTGTCCGGGCTACGTTCGCACGGATTTCAGCGCGAATGCCATCAAAGGAGCAGAACAGAAGACGGTGCGCCCTTCTGTAGCTCGCGGGATTAGCCCTCAGCGCGTGGCTCGCGCGGTGTTCCACGGTTATCTGAAGCAGAAGCGGGAAGTCATCGTGCCCTGGACCATGCATCCAGCGATCAAGATGTATCAACTTTTTCCCGCAGTGGTGGAATGGGCGATGGTTAAGCTCGCGCGTAACACAGAGTGACCGCGCTAAGAACAGCAGGCGACTCTGATTTTTTCTCTGATCTCACAGAAGGACCCGTCGGCTATCCTAACTCCGCTTGCAGAGCTTCCATCTCCGCCCGCGCGTGATCGTTGCCAGTCCTCTGGGCTGAAGCAATCCCGTTTGCCAGCATCTTCTTAGCTTCTTCAGTGCGTCCTTCTTGCACCAGGGTTTGCGCTGCCATGAAATATCCAGCGGTGTAGTCAGGATGCACCGAAAGCAGCTGGTTGAACTCGCCCAGCGCTCGCTCCACTTCACCGGCCTTGGAATATTCCATGGCCAGGCCGTAGCGAGCGAAAGCGTCATTCGGATTTTGGCTCAGGATTTCGCTGAGCAGCGACAGGCGGTCCATACCAAAGAAGATTACTACAGCGCCGCTACTGGCAACATGGTCATGGGATGAGTACAATGTCCGCATCCCATCAGGAGAAATTTAATAGTTGGCCTGTCCCTTCTTCATGCCCGTGCGAAAACTCGAAGACGGCGGATGGCTTCATCCTTCGCGATTACCACTCGGTGGAGGCTGGTACGGACATTGTTCTGCCCCGGGCCACGAAGGAGTCGAGCCGTCGCAAAAAGAATTAACGGAATATTGCAATTTGGGTTACGCGCGTAGTTGCTCCCGTCTGCCTGTAGATCGTAGTTGCGACGCAGTGCGTTTCTCCATCGCCCGTGACTGCGCTCCGCAACTACTCTTGTGTTTTGTTTGCGAGGCGGCACATCAGCCTGCGGGTCACGGTGTGTTGGAATACGACCTCTCTCTCGGGCAGTGGATCTCCTCGCATCCCGACTCACGTATTCAAATGATGGCAGAGTGCTACTTACAATCCTACCTGCCGCGCAGACCGCAAGCAGCTGTGACGAACCTTAGTTCGAGCACAAAACTATGAAACAAAGGGAAGACCTGATGATGTCCCGCCCCGTCGGGGATTCGCAGTCGGAGATGAATGAAATCGTCCTGCCCAACGATACCAATCCGCTGGGTGCTTTATTGGGCGGACGACTGATGCATTGGATCGATCTCGCGGGTGCAATGGCAGCCCATCGCCATTCCCGAAACTACGTTGTGACGGCTGCCATCGATCATCTCGATTTTTGGACTCCTGTCCATGTCGGAGATCTGGTGATTCTTCGTTCTTCTGTCAACCGCGTCTTCAATACTTCGATGGAAGTGGGAGTAAAAGTCTGGGTGGAAAACTATCTTCTTGACCAGTGCCAACACGTCAGCTCCGCATATCTCACGTTCGTTGCCGTGGATGGGGGTGGGCGCCACGTACCCGTTCCCGCGGTCATCCCGGAAACGGATGAGCAACGACGCCGCTATGAAGACGCGGGCCGCCGCCGAGAGACACATCACGACGAACTAGAACGGCGCCGCAGCAGCCAGAACTAGCATACGGTGCACGTTCTCGCCTTTCTGACGCTCCACTCACCGCGACCAATTCCGACTGTATAATCGAGATGTAGTTCGATTCCTGAGTAGAAAGGTCTTCCTTGAGCTCACCCGTGCCGCCACGTCCCGGGCAGCCACCACAAGGGCCGCAGCCCTTGCCCGGCGTGGATACCATCATCGCTGTCGGCTCAGGTAAGGGTGGCGTGGGGAAGACTACGCTAGCCGTGAATCTGGCGATTGTGCTGGCAAAGCTCGGACACAAAGTTGGATTGCTGGACGCTGACGTTTACGGCCCCAACGTTCCGCTCATGCTCGGCATCAGCGGGCAGCCTAAGATTGGCGGCGACAATCGCATCACGCCGCTGGAAGTTCATGGCCTCAAAGTTATTTCTGTCGGTCTCCTGAATCCCGGCGACAAGCCGCTTATTTGGCGTGGGCCGATGTTGCATTCCATCATTCGACAATTTCTTGGATCCGTGGAATGGGGCCAGCTTGACTATCTCGTCGTGGACTTGCCGCCCGGCACAGGCGACGTTTCCTTGTCGCTGATTCAAACCGTGCCTCTTACTGGGGCAATCGTGGTTTCAACGCCCTCGGATGTCTCCCTGCAGGATGCGCGCAAGGCCATCGAAATGTTCCGCCAAATGAAAGTGGACGTGGTGGGCATGGTCGAGAACATGAGCTACTTCGTTTGCCCACATTGCCATCAGCAAACTGATATTTTTTCCCGCGGTGGCGCCGAAAAGACCGCAGCCCAGTTTGAGGTCGCCTATCTCGGTGCGGTGCAATTGGATCCCGATATCCGCAAAGCCGGAGACGGCGGTAAACCCCTGGTGCTCGAGGGGGAGAATTCTCCGTCGGCGCAATCGTTGTGCGAGTTCGCCCGCAAGGTCATGGCACGGGTGACTGAAATCAAGGCCGGCGAGTCAGAGGGTGTGATCCACGTGCAGTAACTCGGGCGAAGCTCTGCCCTTACCTCGCACAGATTATTTTCCTGCGCGTGCCAGCCTGAAGAGCGGATCCGGATCTTTATCTGCCATCACGAGTTCAGCCACCATTTCGCCCAGCGCCGGCCCATGCTTGAATCCATGACCCGAGCCGCCCCCGACCAGCCATATGTTTTCTGCGGCGGGGTGCCGGTCGACGAGAAAATGATCATCGGGAGTGTTCTCGTATTGGCATACGCGCGACTCTAGCAGCGGCGCATTCTTCAGAGCCGGGAATCGGAATCCCAGATAATCACGGATCGCCTTCAGTGATTCGGCATCGACCACACGTTCTCCGGTCGTAGGATCGAAATCCGCTCCGCGAGTGTCATCGGCAATTTTGAAACCCCGCCCTTCATTGCCAGGAATTCCATACATGAATCGATCTCGATGGTCGGCCCATACTGGCAGATTCCTCTCTGAAAAGCGATCGTCCCCGGCCGGCGTGCCAAAGAAAAATACATCTTGCTTGGTGGGGCGAATAAAATCTCCGATCGTCTTGGGAAACAGCTTGCTCAGCCATGGCCCGCAGGCGAATACGTACCGATCTGCCACCAGCTTGGAACCCCCAAAAAGTGGCAGTCCTTTCAGTTTGCCGTCTTCGAGACCCTGCGCTACGACGGCCGCTTGCTTGTATTCACCCCCTTCTCGAAGAAATCCTTCAAGCACCATCTGGCACGAAGCTCTCGTTTTGAGAAAACCACTTTCAGGTTCATGGATTCCCCACTGCACCCCGTCCAAACTAATTTGTGGCCAACGCTGTCCTATTTCTTGCGCAGAAAGCTCTGCATACCGGATTCCTGCCTCGCGCAACATAGGCAGCGACCCCCGCTCAAACTGATCATCCGCAGCCGCCAGCCACAGAACACCAATGGGATGGAACAGCTGGCAATGCCATAATTTTTCATTTTCTTGCCATAGTTGTCGGGCACGGACTGCCATCTTCGTGTAAGGCTGGTTGGGTCCGTAAGTACCGCGAATCACGCGGGTTTCACCACCTGACGAAGCCCTCGAGTTTCCCGGTCCCCAAGCATCAAGCAAGGTAACTCGCGCGCCTCGGCGCAACAGGTGCAACGCAGTCCAGCCCCCGAAGGCGCCCGCCCCTATTACGGCCACATGAAGTTTCAATCGCATCTCGTGTCAACGTTTAAAATCAGCATTCTACGGCCTAGAGTGCTAATACTTGACAGCCCGAGCCGCCCTTCCTAGAATCGAATAGTAGGATAACTCAAGGGTGTCAGTCTAAGCATTTGGTTTTTAAGGTACTTACCCTCCTTCGACATAGACGAGTACTCCTTACAAGTGCAGAGCGAATTTGAGGGCAGCTGACACCAGCGAACATTATGCAGACCGGCCCACAGATCGGTGAACGGGAACGCGAAATCCTTACTGCCATCGTGGAAACTTTTATCGCCACGGGTGAGCCAGTGGGATTGGCTGATCTTTCCGACGCAGGTCTACTGGAGCAGCCTCACACTTCAGCCGGCCGAGTTCCGACCACGGAAGCGTATCGCTATTATGTTGAACAACTCACCGGTAAAGCGCGTCTTTCAGACGAAGACGAAAACATTATTCAGGGTTCGCTGCACGGGATCTCGGACGTGCAGGAATTTATGGAGCGTACCTCGCACGTGCTGTCATTGATCTCGCACAACGTGGGTGTGGCCGTCGCCATCGGCGGGCCAAAGAATGCCCTCGAACATGTTTATTTTTCGCGCTTGGGAGATCAAAAAGTATTAGCCGTGCTGGTGACCAGATCCGGCCTGGTTCGCGACCGTGTGCTCCGTCTCGATCTTCCTCAGTCCGAGTTGGACGCGGCCGCCCGCTTCATTAACGAGAATTTTCGTGGCTGGACGATGGAAGCATTGCGTACCGAGCTCGCGCGCCTCCTTGAGCAGGAGCGCAGTGAATATGACCGGTTGATGGTTTCTGTCGAACAACTGTATCGCCAGGGCGCGCTGGCTGGAGATGACACCGCTCAAGTGGTCTATGTCGAAGGCGCGGCCAATCTGGTTGCCGGCGAGCAAGACCGGCAGCGTCTGCAAGAGCTGCTGAAAACTCTGGAAGAAAAACAGAAAATGGTCGATCTGCTGGGCGCTTACCTTGACGCCAAGCAGGAAGCAGTACGCGTAGTGATTGGTTTGGACCAGGCACTGCCTTCGATGCGCAACTTCGTACTCATCGGCGCACCAGCTCGTGTGGGCGGCGAAGTGATGGGATCACTGGCGGTGATCGGCCCCACCCGCATGGATTATCAACATGCGATTACCACGGTTTCTTATATCGCGCGTTTGTTTGACAAAGTCCTTAACGAATCCGAGTGACAATCATGGCAAGAACTAACGGAAAATCCGAAGTCCACGCCCCCGAACTTGACGCGGAGCACGAACTCCCCGCATCAGACGACGCTAATGATGAAGGCTCCACCGCAGGGGTGCCGCGCTCCTCTGAAAGCACTTTCCACGTTTCCGAGTCGCAAAAGCTGAAGGCGGAACGGGATGCTCTGGTCGATCGTCTGGCTCGTCTGCAGGCCGAATTCGAGAACGCTCGAAAGCGTGCCGAGCGCGAGCAGCAGGAATTCCGCGAATATGCTCTGTCAGATGCGTTAAAGACGTTGCTTCCCAGCTTGGACAGCTTTGAGCGCGCCCTGGGGACTGACGCGGATAGTTCGGAATTTCGCAATGGCGTCGAACTGATTTACAAGCAATTGTATGACGCCTTGTTGAAGATGGGATTGCGCCCCATCCCGGCGAAAGGTGAGCCTTTCGACCCCCGTTTTCACCAGGCCGTCGAAATGGTGAATACCACTGAAGCCAAAGATCACCAGGTACTCGAGGAGCTTCAACGAGGATACAAGTTTAAAGACCGGCTATTGCGTCCCGCAATGGTGAAAGTTGCGCAGAATCCCAAGCACTAAAATCAGAATCAAACTTGAGAGGATGGACCAGTTATCCTGACCAGCAACGGAAAACGCGACTATTACGAAGTCTTGGGAGTGGCACGTGCCGCCAGCGACCAGGAAATTAAGAGTGCCTATCGCAAACTCGCTCTACAATTTCATCCTGATCGCAATCCTAACAATCCCGACGCGGAAGAAAAATTCAAAGAAGCCAGCGAGGCCTACGCCGTCTTGGCGGATGGCGAAAAACGTTCTTTGTACGATCGCTTTGGTCATGCCGGCGTAGGCGGCGGAACTGGCGTTGGTTTTGACGCCACCGTCTTTCAGGATTTCAGCGACATTTTTGGCGACTTCTTTGGCTTCGGAGACATCTTCGGCGGAGGAGGTCCGCGTCGTCGCACCCGTACCCAGCGCGGCGCCGACCTGCGTGAGGATGTGAACCTGCAATTTGAAGAAGCCTTCTTCGGCACCGAGACGAAAGTCACAGTCCGTCGCCACGAGACTTGCGAAGAATGCAAAGGCTCGGGTGCAGCCCCAGGCAAGGCACCAGTTACTTGCCGCTCCTGCGCCGGACGAGGCCAGGTCCGATATCAGCAGGGATTTTTCAGCATTGCGCGCACTTGTCCTACATGCCAGGGAGCCGGCAGCGTCATCACCGATCCCTGTCCAAAGTGCAAGGGCGAAGGCCGGATACTGCGCCAGAAAACCATCGACGCCAAAATTCCCGCCGGCGTGGAAGACGGAACCCGAATCCGATTCGGCGGCCTGGGCGAAGCAGGAGCCTTCGGCGGCCCTGCTGGTGATCTGTATGTTGTCCTGCACGTCAAAGAGCACGCGTTCTTCGAGCGCGAGGGCAACAATCTCTACTGCGTGATCCCCATATCATTTACCCAGGCTGCGCTGGGAACAGAAATCCATGTGCCGACTCTTGAAGGCGAACATCTGTTCAAGGTTCCTGACGGTATACAGTCCGGAACCACTCTCCGCATTCGAGGAAAAGGAGTCCCGATGCTGAATAGTCACGGCAAAGGCGATCTCTTCGTCGAAGTCCGCGTGCAAACCCCGGGCAAACTCAACAAACGCCAACGCGAGTTGCTTCAGGAATTGGAAAGCACCACCAAGGTTGAAAATAAACCTCAGCGTCGCACCCTACTAGGCAAAGTGAAAGAAATCTTCGGTTAAGCTGGGGTTAACTAGTCACTAGCAACTAGCCACTAGCCACTGACCACTGCCTTTATGTCCCGCCGCCGTTGGATCGCCGACGAAGTTTCCGGCAATCGCGCCGCTCTCACCGGTAGTCACGCCGCACACTTATCACGTGTACTTCGTGCACGGGTGGGCCAGGAATTTGAAATAGCCACAGGCGCGAGTGTCCGCAGTGGACGCGTTACGCGGATCGATCACGATCGGGTTGAATTCGAACTGGGTGACGAAATCAATGCAACCGCCACTCCCAATCTGACGCTCGCTCTTTCCATCTTCAAGTTTGATCGCATGGAATGGGCAATCGAAAAGTGCACGGAATTGGGCGCAGCCCGAATCGTTCCCGTCATTGCCAGCCGGACCGAAACTCATTTGGCTGCCGCAGCTTCGAAACGCGTCGAACGATGGCAGCGTATTGCACGCCAAGCTTCGGAACAATCGCGCCGCAATTCGACCCCTGAAATCAACCAGCCCGTAAAGTTGACTGCGGCGTTAGCACTCCCAGGCACCATGCGTATTGTGCTGGCAGAATCCGAGCAGCAAACAATGCTCAAGGATGTGCTCCATACCCATTCGCCACGTGACATTGTCCTAGCGTTGGGCCCCGAGGGCGGCTGGACCCCATCAGAACTCGAACTGTTCCGCGACGCTGGTTGGATTGCAGCTTCTCTCGGAAACACTATCCTTCGAGCCGAAACCGCGGCCATAGCGGCACTGGCCGTGACTCTTTCAGAACTCGCATAACAATCTCATTCGGCGGAAATCCTCAGACTTCCTCTGGTATGCTCCGTCCAGTGGCAACTCCGAAACCAATGCGGTCAACGTTCGTCTTCGAACCGGACGAATGCCAACGCCAAGCCATCGAGCATGTCCGTGGTCCCATGTTGGTGATAGCCGGCGCCGGCACTGGGAAAACGACCGTATTAACCCGCCGCATCGCGCGACTGGTCCGCGAATGCGGCGTATCTCCGAAAGAAATCCTTGCAGTGACCTATAGCGAAAACTCTGCGCGAGAAATGCGTGAACGTGTCCAGGCGGAACTTCGTGGAACTGAAACTTCGGGTCTCCAGGTCACTACCTTCCACGCCTATTGCAACAACCTATTGATTCGCCGTGGCAAGCAATTCGGCGTACTCGACGAAAAAGATCTCTGGATTTACCTCCGAAAACGCATTCGCGAGCTGCACCTGAATTATTTCGTTCGAGCTGCGAAGGTGAGTCAATTTCTCAACGACTTGCTCGATTTTATGCGCCGTTGCCAGGACGAGCTGGTCGGTCCTGAGAAGTATGCTGAATATGTCGCTCGCCTGGAGCGCAATGAGTTGCCCGTCCAGCGGGTGACTAAGTCAAAAGATGCGGTCTCGTTTTCCGATGAAGAAGTCCTCGGACGTTGTCGGGAAATCGCTCAGGTCTTCACTACTGTGGAACGCATGCTGGCCGACGACAACCTAGGCAGCTTCGGCCATATGATTACACACGCGCACACACTGCTCGAGCGGGACAGCGAGCTGCTTGCCCGAGAGCGGGAACGCGCCCGTCTTATCCTGGTAGACGAGTTTCAGGACGCCAACTTTGCTCAAGTAAAAATTCTTCAGAAGCTGGCAGGGTCAGAACGCAATATCTTCGCTGTCGGCGATCCCGATCAAGCCATCTACCGTTTCCGTGGCGCTTCCAGTGCCGCATTCGGATTATTTCGGCATCACTTCCCCGAAGCAAAACTAGTCGTACTGGACAAGAACCGTCGTTCCACTACTCCTATTTTGAGAACGGCGTTCGCAGTCATTTCGAAAAACCCAACTACTTTTCATGCAGAAAAGGAGACGAGCTTCCCTTACCAGCGGGCCCCTCTGGTTTCAAAGCGCGATGAAGATGGGGTCAGAGAGGTAAGATCATCGCGGCCTGACCCGGTCGAAACCGTCATTCTTACCGCGAAAGAAAACGAGTGCTTCGACTTGGGAAAAGTTATTCAAGAGAAGCGCCGCCGCTTGCGATGCGAATGGAAGGATTTCGCGATCCTCTATCGCGCCCATCCTCATTGCGATCAAGTTGCGATTGAGCTCGCCGAACGCCAGATCCCTTTCTCCATCGAAAACATGGACGTCATGGACATGCCTGAAGCCCGCGACCTGTTTGCCTGCCTGGGCGCCGTGGTGTCGCCAGACGATGGAGCTAGTCTTTTCCGGGTTGCCGCGTTCCCTCAATTCGACATCGACCCGGAAAAACTACGGGCTGGCATGCGAAAGCTTTCCCGAGATTCCGAGTCGCCCGGGCTAGCTGCCGTTCTGCCCCAAATCGCGGGAGGCGCCGCGGTGCTTGAAGAGTTGCAGCAGGTACGCGATGAAATCGTACGCAAGGAAGCCAAAAGCCGCGCCGCTTTGGAGGTTATCATCCAGCGTTTTGCCTTCGACCGCTCATCGCGTCCGCTGGCTGCCGTCCTTGAATTTGTCAGCAATTGGGAAAAGAAGGCGATCACCACTACAAAGGAAATTGCCGAGTTGCTGGAATACATGGATTATTTCCGCGAGGCCGGCGGCGCCATCGCCATGCCTTCGCATGAGGACAACGCCGTACGCCTCATGACCGCCCACTCGGCCAAAGGACTCGAATTCCCCCACGTATTTATCCTGCGCGCCAGTTCTCCCTCCTTTCCCGGATCGTTCCATGAAACCTTGGTTGAGTTTCCCCGTGAATTGCGCGATCCCGATTCAATTGCACAGGATGACGGAAAGGAGCTGCATCTTCAGGAGGAACGCCGGCTGTTCTACGTTGCCATGACTCGAGCCCGCGATTCTCTTACCATTTACGCGCGGCGAGGAACAGGGAAAAAGGATTCCACTCCGCCCGGTTTTTTGCGGGATCTGTTAAAAGATTCTCGGCTCAATCGCTGGCTGCGGTCTCGGCCGGCGCATGCTTTCCAGACAGATTTATTTGGCGCGGCCGTCGTCCCCATGGACGCCTCACGAACCAGTCAATGGCTTCTGCTCGCGCCCGCCCTAAACCTCAGCGCCAGATTGAGCGCGTCGGCGCTGGCGAGCTACGACATCTGTCCTCTCCAGTTCAAGCTTGAGCGTGAGTGGCGTATTCCCCGCGAGGTTCCCGCCGCCATGCAGTACGGCGCCAGCATGCATCGCGTTTTGCGTGCCTATTACGATTCAGTGCGATTTGGGCGACCGTATTCAGAAGAAGCACTCATCGAATTGTTCCGTACCGATCTCGGGCGGGCGCGAATCCAGGATCGCTATCAGCACGATCTTTATGAAACCCAGGGTGTCGACCAGTTACGCCAGTTCGTGAGCGCCTCGCAGGCCGCTCCGGTTCCTGAGGTACTGCACGCAGAGGAAGCTTTTGAGGTGCGGATTGGAAATACAACTGTGGTCGGACGCATCGACCGAATCGACCGCGCTGCCGATGGCTCCGTTGTCATAACCGATTACAAGACAGGTAAGCCTCAATCACAGGAAGACGCAGACGAAAGCCTTCAGCTCTCAGTCTATGCACTGGCCGCTCGCGAAAAATGGGGATACCGCGTGGATCAACTCGTCTTTCACAATCTGCTGGAGAACGTCTCGGTGATGTCGCGGCGTACTGATGTGCAGTTGGAAGGCGCGCGCCTGAAAGTAGAGGAGGTCGCCCAAAACATCGCGGCGGGAAACTTCAAAGCCAAGCCCGGCTTCTACTGCTCATTCTGTCCCTATCGCAATCTTTGCCCCGCCACCGAGAAGCGCTTATATTCCATCCCCACTGCAAAGAAAGTTAGCAATCGAAGTAACTAAAAAAGTCTTCAGCCAATCTCAGATACCCGCCCAAAAACTTAGGGGACGCTCTCGCGTCCCCGTTGTTTTCTACTTAACTGCTCTTAGTGTTTCTTCTTGCCTTTTTTTGCTTTCTTCTTTGGTGCCATGGTTCTATTCTCCCTTCCATTTTTCATGGACTATGCAACGGTCTTCAGTTGCACACTAATTGAATGTATAGAGTCAATAAAAAGTGATGTCAAGAAAAAAATCATGCCTGCGAGCGCGTGTGACCGACACACCAAAGTCACCAGACGACATTAGAGAAGAAATTTTCTCCCGCACAGCCACGATCAGTCATCATTTCACGAAAGAAAGTCGAAAGGCACCCACCTCTCAATTGCGTTGCACGCTCAACGCTGGCATCGCTTCTGTGCGCATCGCATGTAAGCCTCAATTTAGCCAATTCAACTTTTCTCCGCCTTGCGCATCTATAATTAATGGAGTCGGAAATCTTCGCAGGAGCACATGAATGGCTGCCTTGGACGATGTCGTCATCATCTCAGCTTGCCGCACCCCGGTTGGAAAATTCCAGGGAAGCTTGTCGGATCTCGGCGCAACTCAACTGGGCGCAATCGTCGTGCGTGAAGCCACGAAACGCGCCAAGCTCGATCCCAAGCAGATCGATGAATGCATCATGGGCAATGTAATATCCGCCGGCTTGGGGCAGAATCCCGCACGACAAGCGGCTCTGTTCGGCGGTCTGTCTCCCGAAGTGAGTGCCATGACTGTAAACAAGGTTTGCGGCTCCGGATTGAAAGCGGTCGCACTGGCGGCGCAAGCAATACAGACGGGAAACAGTTCTGCGGTGGTCGCCGGCGGCATGGAATCAATGAGCAACGCTCCCTATCTCTTGCCTCAAGCCCGCAAGGGCTATCGTCTAGGAAACGCGCAGATCATCGATTCCATGGTGCACGACGGCTTATGGGACATTTACAACGACTACCACATGGGCACCACCGGCGAGAACGTCGCAGAGAAGTATGGGATTACACGCGAGGAACAGGACCAGTTCGCCCTGAACTCTCATCGCAAAGCGGTGGCTGCCATCAAGGAATGTCGTTTTAAATCGCAAATTGTTCCGGTTGAATTGCCGGCAAAGAAGAAGGGCGAGTCGCCCGTGATCTTCGATAAAGACGAATCGCCCCGGGAGGACACCACCATCGATATTCTGCGTTCACTGAAGCCCGCGTTCAAGAAAGATGGCACAGTAACCGCTGGCAACGCGCCCGGAGTGAACGATGGCGCCGCCGCCGTCGTCGTGACCAGTGCCAAACATGCAAGAGAACTCGGCGCGGAACCGGTGGCCCGCATTGTCGCGCAGGCCAGCAGCGGTATCGACCCCGCGTGGGTGATGATGGCTCCGGTCAGCGCAGTGCGGAAGATTTGGCAAAAAACTGGCTGGAAAAATGAAGATGTCGATCTCTACGAACTAAACGAAGCCTTCTCCGTGCAAGCTCTGGGGGTAATGCGCGAGCTTGGTCTCGATCCCGATAAAGTCAATGTGAATGGCGGCGCGGTAGCAATCGGACATCCCATCGGAGCCAGCGGAGCCCGCGTCCTGGTAACCCTGATTTATGAGATGATGCGGCGCAACGTTCACCGTGGTATTGCTGCTCTTTGTCTGGGAGGCGGTAACGCGGTCGCGATGGCCGTTGAACGCTAGGCTGTCCGCTCTCTTTTCGCTTAGGCGTCCGCAGTGGCGGATGTAGCCGGTCCCGACGGCAGCATCACAGTGAATATCGCGCCTCCACCGGGCCCCGAGGCGGCTTCCACGTTTCCTCCATGCTCCCGTAAGATCGCTTTGCAAATACTAAGGCCGAGCCCTGTACCCCGGCCGGGCCTCTTGGTCGTGTAAAATGGATCGAAAATATTTGGCAGGATGTCCGACGAAATTCCGGGCCCATCATCCTGGAAAGTGGCGGACACTGTGTTGTCATCCTTCCCCAGACGAATCCGCAACGTACCCCGATCGCGCACCTCGCGCATGGCCTGTTCCGCATTCAGAATCAGATTAAGGAAAACCTGCATCAACTGGTGCGGATCCCCATTCACTGCCGGCAATGACTTCTCCGGCAAAAAATCCACCGTAATGTTGTTCTTGCGCAGAGAGTACGCGTGAAGGTGCAGTGTCCTCTGGATCAACTCGCTGACGTTGATCTCGCTCTTGCCCGGGGCTGGCGGACGAGAAAAATACATTAGGTTCTGAACAATTTCCGCGGCTCGTCTGGCCTGTTGTTGCAGCATGGTCAATTGCTTGCGAACTGGCTCGGTAACCTCTCCTTCCTGCAACAATTCGCTCACTCCCAAGATACTGGTCAGCGGATTGTTGAGCTCGTGCGCGAAGCCACCGATCATCTGTCCCATAGCTGCCAGGCGTTCGCCCTGAATGACTTGTTGTTCAAGCTTTTTCTCAACCGTGATGTCGCGCACCGACACAATGACGCCACTCAGCTTGCCCCCGGCATCGAACAGCGGGCTGGCCGATGCTCGCATAGTCCGCCAGCTTCCGTCGCGGTGCCGTGCGCCGTACTCGCAGAACCCAAACTGTTTTCGACCCCTACCCACATCACGAAACAGCGCCAGAAATTCCGCGGAATGGCCTTGCTCCTCTTCAACTTTCTTTCCCACCAAGTCCTCGGGTTTGTAACCGAGAAGGTCTTGAATCCGAGAGCTGACAAAGCTGTACCGTTCGTTAAGATCGATCACCAAAATTAAATCAGGAAAGCTCTCCAGCAGGTAGCGTTGAAATTCTTCCTGGCGGCGTAGTGTTTTTTCCATCTCGCGCCGGTCCGTAACGTCTACCAGCGTCCCTTGATAGCGGATGATTTTCCCAGCCGCATCCCATACCGCTCGCGACGTATCCAGGCAAATCGCCGAAGTTCCATCCCGGCGGCGAAGTGTGATCTCCCGGGCGCGTTCGCCACCGCGATCGTCCGCAGTTCGTCCCAGCACCGGGCTCTTCGTACGATCAAAGTTCAATGCAGTCGAATCAAGTTCCAGGAGTTGTTGCTTGCTTCGGTATCCCAGCATGTGTACCAGCGAAGCATTGGCGTCGAGCAACTTTCCCTCTGGCGTGCTGAAGTAGACTCCTTCCTGCAGAGTTTCGAACAGTTCGGTGAAACGTCTTTCCTTCTCTCGTTCTTCGGTGACGTCGCGAGCCAGGGTACTTACGCCCACCACCTCGTCGCCCTTTACGATGGCGTTCAGCACGCAATCAAAGAAGAGTGACCGCGAGCTCTTCTTGAGCCGTATCTGAACCACTCCCGACCAGCGCCGTCGTTCAAGAAAGCGAGCCAAACCTTGCTGCAAATCGCTACGCGGAGGCTGCTCGATGAATTCATCCAGCTTGCACCCCACAATCGCCGAGTAGGGAATCCCCAGAAGTTGAGTCACGCTCCGATTGACAGTGCGAACCGTGCCGTCCAGGGAGAAAGCAAATGCCACGTCATCGAAGGAGTCAATCAATTCCTTGAAGCTGCGCTGCGAGCGGGCAATGACTTGGCTGAGCTGGTCGAGCTGCTCATCCGTCGGTGGAGTTCTCACGTGGTCTTGCAACCCGCGCACCAGATCTCTTAGTTCGGTGACCTGTTTCCGTCGGCCATAAGTGAATGCCGCGAAAGAGATGGCCACAAACAGCACCGCGATCGGCAGCACTCCGAGGTGATAAGGCAGTGCCTGCAGTCGCTCCCAAGTGACCGCGGCCAGCGCCGTCGCCAGTAACACTACAAAGAGCAAAGCAACCCGCCACAGACGTGCTTCTTCCCGTTCCAAAAGATTGGGGTTTGAGGTGGTGCGTGCGAGTTGTTTTTCCTTTTCCGGCATGAGCCGACGCCCCTGTTCCTCGCTGGTGATGTTTATTCTCAGGGTTTGGTGGGCGTTAGTGGAATCGTAGTGCACAAGCGCTGTGGGGACAATCAAAACTGTATTGGGTAACTTGGTTCAGCTGCTCTAACTGTGCTTTTTCTTCCCTTGTCACGTGCCGATGTGACGGCAGTCACGCTGCATCCTCCGCCTCCGGTCGTATGGTGGATGTCGTTCGGCATTCGTCTGAAACTGCAACATCACCGCGGGTCCGATGAGTCTGTCTGCCTGAAGCACCGAACCCATGCTCTACAAAACTTTGAGTGCCGCAGTCTATGGCATCGACGCCAGCATCATCGAGGTCGAAGTCGATATCTCTGGCGTCAAGACTTCCGAAGATCACTTTCACACTGTCGGTCTGCCCGACGCGGCCGTGCGCGAAAGCCGAGATCGCGTGCGCGCAGCGCTGAAGAATTGTGGATATGACATTCCTCTCACGCAAATTACTATCAATCTCGCGCCGGCGGATATTCGCAAAGAAGGATCGGGATTCGACCTGCCTATGGCGCTGGGCATCCTCGGGGCCTACGGCGGATTGAACAAGAAAGAACTTCAAGACTGCGTCTTCATGGGGGAGCTTTCGTTGGATGGTGGTGTGCGCGGGGTCCGCGGTGCGCTTCCTATTGCCATTGAAGCCCGCGGCAAGAAAATTCCGCGGCTCGTTGTTCCTGAACTTAATGCCCGGGAAGCGGCTATGGTGGGCGGCGTCCAGGTCTATCCCGTGAAGTCGTTGCTCGACGTGATTCGTTTCGTGAACACGGGTAACGGCATTCAACCTTTGAAGGTGGACAGCGACGCGCTGCTAACCGAATCGCAGCATTTTGTTGTGGACTTCAAGGATGTGCGCGGCCAACATACTGCCAAGCGCGCTCTCGAAGTCGCTTGTGCCGGTGGGCACAATATCTTGATGATCGGTCCTCCGGGCTCAGGAAAGACCATGCTTGCCAAGCGCATGCCCACGATCCTTCCGCCATTTACTTTTGAAGAAGCTCTCGAGACCACGAAAATTCATAGCGTTGCCGGGGTGCTCGACGCCGGAGCCGGCCTGGTCGGAGTGCGTCCTTTCCGCTCTCCGCACCACACTATCTCGGACGCGGGACTGATCGGTGGACGCGCTGTACCCCGTCCTGGTGAAGTCTCGCTCGCCCATAACGGCGTGCTCTTTCTGGATGAGCTGCCCGAGTTCCCACGCAATGTGTTGGAAGTGATGCGTCAGCCGTTGGAAGACGGCACGGTGTGTATTGCCCGAGCTGCCATGTCGCTCACTTTCCCGGCGCGGTTCATGCTGGCGGGCGCGATGAATCCTTGTCCTTGCGGATACTTTAACGATCGCTCCCGCGAGTGCCATTGCTCGCCCTTAATTATTCATCGGTACATGTCGAAGATGTCTGGCCAGTTGCTCGACCGCATCGATATTCATATCGACGTTCCCGCGGTGAACTACAAGGAGCTGCGCTCCGGCTCCGAACCAGAAAGCTCTGCCAAAATCCGCGACCGTGTAATACGTGCCCGTGAACTTCAGTTGACCAGATTCTCTTCTTGCAAGCGTGAGAAGCTTTACTGCAATGCGCAAATGGGGCCTCGTCACATTCGTTCTTTTTGTGAACTTTCCGCGGACTGCGAGCGCCTGCTCGAGCGGGCCATGGCTCAGCAGGGTCTTACCGCCCGCGCCCATGACCGAATATTGAAGGTTGCGCGCGATTGCGGACCTCGAAGCCGCTTCCGCCATTGTCCCCAAACACATTGCTGAGGCGATTCAGTATCGAACCCTGGATCGGACGTTTTGGGCATAAGCGCCAGAACTGCTGAATCCAAACGAGATGCAGGTGGTGCGCCCTTCCGAGTCACACCGTTCTTTATTAAACACTTGACGTTCCCGGTATTTCCGGCTACCGTACAAAGTTCCGCGGGTGATTTAGCTTTTGGCCAGTCCGATGAGCCTCCGCTGCTATCGGCCCAAATCCAGTTTCTAAGAAACTTTCGGCAGCGACGGCGCATCTATTAAAGGTAACCAGAGCTTTCCCGTACAACCCATCTGAATTGAAGGACTTGCGCACTCTGGCTAGGAATTGCCTTGCCCTTGCGGATGGGATCAGGCCGGTCAGCTCAAAGTAAGGAGATAGATAAATGAAGCGTTCTGATCGAGTTTTTGATGCTTTACACACTTTGCGCAACCGGTATATGCTTTGTCAGCTTGCTTCCAAGGCTACCCGTAAGTTTCACAAACCAAACACCAGAATCCAGGAAACCATGAACGAAGTCCTGGACCGGATTGCAGGCTCGGAGCGGCAATCGATTCTTGCCGAACCGGAACACTTTGTCGAGGCACAACGGCGGGCTGCTTAACACCAGCCCCGCCTGCCTGCCCCGCTTGGTAAGTCTTCCTTAGCGTACCCCCCTTTGAAAATCTCCTCGCAGGTGACCAATGACCATCGCAGAACTTAAAGAAAAAAATATTACCGAGTTGACCAAGATCGCCCGATCTTTGGATCTTCCCGGAGCCAGCGGATTACGAAAGGATTCCTTCGCTCTCCCGATTACAACTATTTACCCGGCCCGGACGACATTTACGTTTCGCCTTCGCAGATCCGCAAGTTCGATCTCAAGACTGGTGACACTATCAGTGGCCAGGTCCGTCCTCCGCATGAAGGCGAGAAATATTTCGCGCTGGTCAAGATTGAAGCCGTCAACTTCGAGTCGCCTGACGAAGCTCGTAACAAGATTTTGTTCGACAACCTGACGCCCCTCTATCCCCAGGAACGCGTCAAACTTGAAACCACTCGTGAAAACGTCAGCGCCCGCGTGATGGATTTGCTCACGCCCCTGGGCAAGGGACAACGCGGCTTGATCGTGTCGCCGCCTCGTGCTGGCAAAACCATGCTGCTGCAGAACGTTGCCAACTCCATCACCACCAACCATCCGGAAGTCGTCCTGATGGTTCTGCTGATCGATGAGCGACCGGAAGAAGTCACCGACATGCAGCGCTCGGTAAAAGGTGAAGTCATCTCCTCCACTTTCGACGAACCGGCTGCCCGTCACGTGCAGGTTGCCGAAATGGTGATCGAAAAGGCTAAGAGGTTAGTGGAGCACAAACGTGACGTGGTGATTCTGCTCGATTCCATCACCCGTCTGGCGCGTGCCTACAACACTATTGTTCCGCCCAGCGGCAAAGTGCTTTCCGGCGGCGTCGATTCCAACGCGCTGCAGCGTCCCAAGCGCTTCTTCGGATCCGCCCGCAACATCGAAGAAGGCGGCTCGCTGACCATCATCGCCACCGCATTGATCGACACCGGTTCCCGCATGGATGACGTCATCTTCGAAGAATTCAAAGGCACCGGCAACAGTGAAATCATTCTCGATCGCAAGCTGGTGGACAAGCGAACTTTCCCGGCCATCGATATCCAACGCTCGGGCACTCGAAAAGAAGAACTCCTGATCCCGAAAGAAGATTTGACCCGCATCTGGGTACTGCGCAAAGTCCTGAACCCGCTCTCCCCAGTCGAAGCCATGGAACTGCTGATCGACAAGCTCACCAAGACCCGCTCCAACGGCGAGTTCTTAGCCAACATGAGCTCGTTGTAGCCTCCACGAAGTAGCCTCCGCGACCCACGTAGGGGACAGGCGACCCGCCTGTCCGGCCGAGCAAAGCTCGGCGAATTTCGTCTGCAGACTTGCTTTCCC
>WNGH01010758.1_pt1 | contig 20912 bp, 13 predicted proteins | sample 5400631 | NCBI WGS metagenome assembly WNGH01 (sample SAMN13153373, study PRJNA577476) | soil metagenome | isolation source: 115 cm soil or saprolite under Garry oak tree replicate 1 | place: USA:California | collected 2016-06-15
TTCATGGCGTTGAAAGGAATACTGTAGTAGCGCAGGCCCACGGCTTTCGCCGCCTCGCCCTCGCCTTCAATGTTTGCGCCCTCCTCGGTCGGCTCGCGCAGATTGATGATGGACACAAAGCCCATCTGCTTGATCTGCGGCACCACTTCCGGCTTGATGGCCCCGGTGCATGCCACGACGCTCTGGATTCGATGGAAATTGGTGATGCCGTCAAGGTTGTCCTTGGTGACTTCCTGGGCCCGCGCCGGCGCCACCCACGAAGCCGCCAGCAAACCCGCCGCCATCAGGAAATGCGCTCTCATGCTCATCCTCCTCGACTAGATTCCGTTAGCTTAATTTGCCCACGCTGATCATAACACTTTGCCGATTTTCCAGTCTTTTCCTGCCAGAAGGTGTGACCGTCTGCCTTTCAGAGGCCAGTTCGACCAGAATGATGGGGGCTGCGGTGCGAAAGTACGCCGCTGCCCAGCAGAGCGGCCACGGTTTGACTCGGGGCGGGCAGGCAACTATTCTGGAACGACCGGGCATCTCGGACGACCAGGAACTTTTCCGGAGGCCGCCATGCGGAGAACAGCAGCTTTGCTCATTCTTTTTGGCCTGATCATTCTGGCTGCGGGACTCATCCTCTTCCCCGGCATCTTCCCGCCGGGCAGTGCGGCACGGCTTCCGCAAACCGTTTCCGCGGCCGAGGGCCACGGCTTCGATCTCGCCGATCTGGACACGACCTGCAAGCCTTGCGAGGATTTCTTCCGGTACGCTACCGGCGGCTGGATCAAGCGCAATCCCATTCAGCCCGAGTACGCCAGCTGGGGCCGCTTCAATGCCCTGCAAAACCACAATCAGGACGTCCTCCGCCAAATCCTGGAAGCGGCCGCGGTGAGCAAAAGCGCGGCCGGCTCCGTCGAACAGAAAATCGGCGATTTCTACTCCGCATGCATGAATACCGAAGCAATCGAAGCCGCCGGCATCAAGCCCATCGAGCCGGAGCTCGAGCGCATCGCCGCGATCAGCAATCTCGCGCAGCTGCGGGACGAAGCGGCCCGCTTGCAGAGCCAGGGCACGCGCGTGCTTTTCTCCTTCGGTTCCGAGCAGGACGACAAAAACAGCCAGCAGATGATCGGAGGGGCCCGCCAGGGCGGATTGGGTTTGCCCGATCGCGACTATTACACGAAAGACGACGAGAAGTCCAAGCAGCTTCGCGATCAATACGTGCAGCACGTCGCGAAAATGCTAGAACTGGCCGGCGACTCCTCCGACAAAGCTGCCGCCGAAGCGCGCGCCGTGCTGGCCATAGAAACGCAGATGGCGCAAGCCTCCAAGACGCGCGTGGAGCGCCGCGACCCGGAAGCCAATTATCACAAAATGGATCCGGCCGGGCTGCGTGCGCTCACGCCGGATTTTTCCTGGGAGACTTACTTCCGCGAGGTTGGCTTCCCGAATATTCGCGTCGTGAACGTTGGCCAGCCGGAATTTTTCCAGGCCCTCGATAAGGAATTGAAATCCGTGCCCATTTCTGACTGGAAGATTTACCTGCGCTGGCACCTGATCCGTACCTCGGCTCCCGCGCTTTCCGGCAAATTCGTGGACGAAAATTTCAATTTCTACGGCCGCACGCTCACCGGCGCGAAAGAGATTCAGCCGCGTTGGAAGCGCTGCGTCAACGCCACCGACCGCAACCTTGGCGAAGCGCTGGGGCAAAAATATGTGGAGAAGGTTTTTCCTCCCGAAGCCAAAGCGCGCGCGCGCAAAATGGTAGAGAATCTCGTGGCCGCGTTGCGTTCTGATATCGAGACGCTTCCCTGGATGAGCGATCCCACGCGCAAGCAGGCGCTCGCCAAACTCACCGCCATGGCCCTCAAGATCGGCTATCCGGATAAATGGCGCGACTATTCCGCCTACCAGGTGGCACGCGATTCCTACCTCGAGAACCTGGAGCACGGAAGCGCGTTCGAGTTCCATCGCGAACTGGCCAAGATCGATAAGCCCGTGGACCGCACGGAATGGGGAATGAGCCCGCCCACCGTGAACGCTTATTACGACTCCAACATGAATGAAATCGTCTTCCCGGCCGGCATTCTTCAGCCGCCCTTCTTCGAGGCGACCGGCGACGATGCCCTGAATTATGGCGCCATCGGCGCCGTGATCGGCCACGAGATGACGCACGGCTTCGACGATCAGGGCGCGCAATACGACGCGCAGGGCAACCTGCACAACTGGTGGACTCCCGAAGACTTGAAGAATTTCAAGGAACGCACCGCCTGCGTCGAGAAGCAGTTCGATTCGTTTGTGGTCACCGATGACCTGCACGAAAACGGCAAACTCGTCCTCGGCGAGAGCATCGCCGATCTCGGCGGCGTGACCATCGCGCACATGGCCTTCGATCGCACGCTCGCCGGCAAACCGGAGCCGCCGAAGATCGACGGCTTCACCGCCGAGCAGCGATTCTTCCTCTCCTTCGCGCGCATTTGGGGCACGACGGCGAGAGCTGAATTCGAACGCATGATGGTCACCGTCGATCCACACCCGCTGCCGCGGTTCCGCGCCGCGGGAGCGCTGCTGAACATGCCGGATTTCGCGAAGGCGTTCGACTGCCACGCCGGCGACGCCCTGGTGAAGCCCGCCAGCCAGGTTTGCAAAATCTGGTGACGTCCATAAATTTCGCTCCGCGGCGCGATGACTTCTTTACCCGCGTGCTGCGCACGCGAGGCCGCGGGAGCGCTGCTGACTTTTTTGTAGCGCGTGCTTCGCACGCGACGCCGGATTTCGCGAAGGCGTTCGACTGCCACGCCGGCGACCTCATGGTGAAGCCCGCCAGCCAGGTTTGCAGAATCTGGTGACGCGGCACGTTCGGGAATGTAGCGCCGCCCTTCAGGGCCGCATGCCGGACTGAAGCTCGGCGCTACAAAGCGGCGAGCGGGGCAGGCCGGCTCGGGAACGGTCTCGAATATTTATTCGCGCTGCGAGTGTGGTAGGCTAGCGCCACCTTCGGAAATACGATCGAGAGGCACCCGCTTCTGAACCAACGACGCGCTTCGGTTTCTGGAGTCCGGTGGAGTCCACCGGAGTCCCAAACCGGACCTGAAGGCGGCCGCTACACACGAGCTCTTTGTAGCGGCGCCATTTAGGGCGGCACCCGGTTACTTGGCGCCTGATGGGAGGGAAATCCTGTGAACACAAATGATCCGAATAGGCGAATGAGCCGAAGCCTGATATTTGCGCTAACGTTTGCGATCTGCGTGCTGGCGCTGGCCGTGACGATGCGCGCGCGGCCGCAAGCAAAAGCGGCGACTCAGGCCACGGACGCGCAGGGAGCCCCGATGTATCGCGTGGATCCCTTTTGGCCGAAGCGCCTGCCGAATCGCTGGAGCATGCAGCAGGTGACCGGCCTGTACGTGGACGAAAGGAACGACCACGTGTGGTTCCTGAATCGCGGGGCGGCGGCCGATGGCGATGAAATCGGTGGCGGCGACGATCCGCCGCGGATCGCCTGCTGCGTGCGCGGACCCGAGGCCATCGAACTCGACCCCGAGGGCAACGTGGTTCACGCCTGGGGCGGCCCTGGCTACATTCCACAATGGCCGACCGCGTTGCAAACGATCCTGGTGGACCGCGAGGGAAACGTGTGGATCGCCGGAACGGCGGCGCAAGACAGTATTCTCAAATTCTCGCCCGATGGGAAGCTGCTTTGGGATTTCGGCCACCGTCCGCCAAAAGATGCGGGACCGCTCAAGGAAGACAATACGCAGACCGACGTTCTCGTATCGAAGGGGCGTTTCAATCTCGACCAGGATGCCCGTGAGATTTATCTGATTAACTGGAAGCGCGTGCTCGTTTACGATATGGATACGGGCGCGTTCAAGCGCGGCTGGGGCGGCCACGGGATGCCCTTGAGCGAAATTTCCAACGACCCGATTCCGCCGTACAAGTGGACCGGCGCGCCGCCTCCGGAGGAGAAGAACTTCGTGCCCGATTTGCATTTTGTGGAGATTGCCAAGGACGGGCTGGTCTACGTCGGCGAGCGCGGCCAGGACCGCATCTCCGTCTACACCAAGCAGGGCAAGTGGGTGCAGGATTTCTACGTGTCGCCGAACACGCCTTCGCGCGGTCCCGATTGTGGCGGGCTTCCACCCAACACGAAGATGCCTCCCTGCGGAACCACCTACAAAATGATCTTCTCGAAAGACCCGCAACAAAAATATATGTTCGTGGCCGACGGGACCAATGACCTCGTCTGGATTTTGGACCGCAAGACCGGCAAAACGCTGGGCTCGTTCGGGGGCAACGGCAAGTATGCCGGGCAATTCCACTGGATCAACGCTATCGGGATGGACTCCAAGGGGAACATCTACACGGGCGAAGTGGAACAGGCCAAGCGGATTCAGAAATTTGTTCCCGTGGTGACCAGCACCAGCCGCTAGAGGAATCGAATTTCTAGTTGAATCTGGCGCTGCGCACGCAGCCTGCAATTTCAGTCTGTGGTCGCGGTGCGGCGTGAGCGTGCTCTTCTCTGCTGGCGCGATTCCGCAGCCATTGCCGGTGAAGTTTTGTCGATTTTAACCTTCACCTCAGTTTTCCCAGCGACTCTCGCGTAGGCGCAGGCCGCCGCATACACGGCCAGCATGGTCATCACTGGATCAATGGGATGGCGATAGCGCATGGCGCTGTGCGTGATGTAGTAGGTCGCGGGAAAAAGAAGCATCGCGGCCGACAGAGGGAACGTCTGAAGCGCGTCCCCCCGGCGCGCCAGCAGCAAACCTAAAAGCGCCAGGAGCGAAAAGATGCTGCAAAAGGATGTATAGGCCGCGCCCGCATGCAACGCGGTCACCCAGGGGTCCGCGTGCTGGTCCCACAGAGCCGTCCACGTATCCACAAAGCGGTCAAAAGACGAATCCAGAAAAGTTCCCGGATGCGCCTTGACGAACGCCACAGCCTGCCTTTGCTTCTCCTGCATATAACCGATTTCGCCCAGCCGGTGCAGCTCAGCGGTTTCGGCCGCATCCGAGGCCGGACTGCGCCACCAGGTCCAGATGATTTTTACGTCGGGGTTATTTCCCAGCCAAAATTCCAGCCCGAAATTTGATTTGATGGGCACAAAGTGCCCGAAGTCGGCATAGTTCCTGGCGGTCCAGGGAACGATGCCAAGGACGCAGGTCAGCACGGCAATTGCAATTGGGCCTCTCCACGGCGCGCCGCTTTCGTGGCGTTGCCACGCGAGCCAGCCTAGGAACACGGGAAGCAGCAGCCCGACCGTGGGATTGGTCAGCAGGGCGAAAGCCCAGCCGATTCCGTACGCCGCCCAGATCAGGCCTTTGTGCGAATGGCGTGCCGCCCTGATCCCTCGTTCCAGCGCCTCGGGACAAGAGGGCGCTACAGGAAGATAAAGCGTGGCGCAAAGGAGCGCGGTGAGAAGAAGCGCGGAGAGGCTCTGGTCCCAGATCCATTCCAGAGGAAAGAGAATGGCGGTCGGAAGCAGGACCCAGGTCCAGCAGGAGGCCAGCGCGACTCCGCTGCCGAAGAGCTTTTTGGCCAGCAAATAAATGGGCCAGCAGGTCAGCGCCGAGAAAATCGAATTCAGCACTTGGCCGAAAATCACGACGTGATACGGATTCATGCTCAGCAGCTTGAATCCGAGGGCCAGAAGAAGCGGATAAACCGGAGCGACCCAGGCCGTCGGGCCTTGCATGCCGATGAGAGGCGAGGAAAAGCCATGGCCCAAGGCAAACGACCAGGCTACGTTCCCCGCCTCCTGGCCCACAGGAAACAAGTTCCCGCCGGAGTCATGCGCCAAATAGAGGAAAACGAGACGCAACAGGAGCGCCACTGCCACCGCGGTTGCGGGCGAACGCAGCGCAGCCTGAACGAAGTCCTCTGCAGGAGGTGAAATTTCGATGGTTGATGCCGCGTGCTCCGATGTCTCATGGTCCGATGTCGCTTGGCCCGAGGTCATAGGTCAAGCGTCTCATTTCGCGGCTGTCGCACAGATAGAGCTTCCGTTCTCATGTCCTATAAGTTACAGACGCTCCACGAATTGACTCAGCAGCAATATTTCAGCTAACTTGCATCTGTTCGTGATTTTACGGCGGTGACGGCTCTCACGAGCTCTTTGCGATTGCTGCGCGGTGGCTTACCGAGATGGACCACAGGCTTACGAGGAGAAGATTTCTGGCCAACGGAGCGCAATGGGCTGGCGCTTCCCTGCTCGTCGGAATGGCGGAAGAAGCGGTCGCCGCCCTCACGCACGCGCCTTTCCGCACGGCACCAAGCGAGGCATTGAGCCGACAAACCCGCGCAGGCTCGAGCCTGCCGACGGATGCCCACGGGATGACGGTCTATTCGGAGGAATACATCACCCGAGAAATGCCCGTTTCGTTCTTCGATAGCTGGATCACGCCGACCGAGCACTTCTTCGTGCGCAATAATGAGCACATGCCGCAGATCCATTTGGCTGAATGGAAGCTCTCGATTACGGGCGAAGTGGCGCGCCCGCTGACGCTGACGATGGCTGACCTTTTGAAGATGGAAGCGCCCAGCGTCACCAATGCCCTGGAATGCGCCGGCAATGGGAGAGCGTTTTTTCAGCCGCGCATCGGCGGCCTTCCTTGGACTCGCGGCGGAGTGGGAAACGCCGTGTTCCGCGGGCCTTCGCTCGGAGCGTTGCTGCGAAGAGCGGAGGCAAAAGACACTGCGCGACACGTAGCGTTTCGCGGCGTAGCCTTGCCTTCGCCCTCTCCGCCCTTCATGCGCAGCATTCCCATGGACAAGGCCCTGGATCCGGATACGATCGTGGCCACCGAGATGAATGGCTCGCCGCTGACTCCAGAACATGGGTATCCGGCGAGAGCTTTGGTGCCCGGCTGGATTGGCTCGGCTTCAATTAAATGGCTGACGGAGATTCGCGTGCTCACACGCGAACTGGAAGGCTACTACATGGATTCAGCTTACCGGCTGCCTACGCGTTCGCGCGAAGCCGTCGGGGAGAACGCGAGAGTTTCCGGGGAGGCACGACGCGGTTCCGTGATCACCTCATTGCCGATCAAGTCGATCATTGCCGCGCCTGCAGATCGTTCTGTCATCGACGCAGCCGCGACCTCGGTGCGCGTCTTCGGTGCTGCCTGGGCGGGCACGTCAAGGGTGTCGCGCGTGGAGATTTCGGCGGACGCCGGAGAATCCTGGCAACCTGCCGCGCTCCGTTCCGAGCATGCGCGTTATGCCTGGCGTTTGTGGGATTTCGAGTGGAAACCGCGCGAAGAAGGAACCTACGTCATCCTCTCGCGCGCCACCGACAATCGAGGACGCAGCCAACCTCTGGAAATGCCCTGGAATCCGGGCGGGTATCTTTGGAACGCCGCAGACCGTGTTCGAGTGACTGTGGGCAAAGCGGACCATTAGATGATAGATGACGGCAATACACCATAGCCGATCTCTTCACCGCAGTGGCTTACTGGTGGCTGCGGGGATTCTTCTCCTGACGATCCCCGGCTCAATCTTTGCTCAAGCCAATGAGCACGCGAACCACGCCAATGTCGGCTGGGTACCCGAGGAAATCCTGAGCCGTCCGGTAGCGCTGCGGGAGGGCATCGGCGTCTATCACGAGAAGGTAACGACGTCCTCGGCGCTGGCGCAAAGGTTCTACGACCAGGGTGTCGCTTACCTGCATTCGTATGTCTGGATCGAGGCTGCTCGAGCTTTCCACCAAGCGCTGCGCAGTGATCCGAAAATGGCCATGGCCTACCTCGGGCTGAGCTACGCCTATTCGCCCATGGATTATCGCGCCGCACGTGCGGCAGCGGACCAGGCCGAGTCTCTCTCCGCGGCCGCCGACGACCGGGAGAGGAGACGAATCGCGATACGCAAAGCTCAGCTCGATGCCATGGTGGCTGCGGGCAAGGCGGAGGCGATCCCCAGGCTGCTGGCCTTCCGCCAGGCCATCGATGGGGCACTCGCCGCATATCCGAACGATGTGGAGCTTCTGTTGCTTCGCGGCCATGCCGAGGAGCCCACGCCCTTTGGAGACGGCGGCGGCTGCGTCGCTTCGGCAATTGCTTACTATCAGCGGGCGCTGGCGATCGCGCCGGACAACTTCGCCGCGCATCATTTTTTGGCGCACTGCTATGAGAATCAGGGGAAGTTCTCGGACGCGCTCGAACAAGCTCGCATCTACGCGCAAATGGCGCCGCAGATACCGCATGGGCAGCACATCTACGGCCACGAACTGCGCGGCGTGGGGCGTAACGAGGAAGCCATCCAGTTTTTTCTGAAAGCGGAAACACTCGAGAATGGCTACTATCGCCGGGAAAATATCCCTGCTTCGTTCGATTGGCATCATGCGCACAATCTGAGCCTGCTGGCGAGCGCCTATCAATATGAGGGGCAGCTGCATCTCGCGGAGCGCTATTTCGCCGCCGAACGCCAGCTCACGCCTTTTACGGAATATGCAGCCTTCAATCGCAAGGACTGGCCCGAGTTCCTGCTGAATCGCGGCGATTTTGGCCGGGCGCTCGGGGCGGCGCAGGAGATGGCAGCCAGCCCATCAGTGCTGAGCCGCGTCACCGGCCATTGCCTTGCCGGCATTGCCCTCGTCGGCCTGCACCGAAGCGATGAAGCCGAGGCCCAGCTGAATTCTGCGCAAACGGAATCGAGCGGCCTCAACCGAAACCAGCCAGTGGAGCATCGCCGAGGAGTTGGCAGGGCTGATGCTCGCCGTGGATCCTTATTACGGCGGCTCGCATTACGCAAAAGCCCTGGTCGCACAGCATGGCGGGAACCGGACAACCGCGGCGCAGGAATCCGACGCTGCAAAGAGATACTGGAATCATGCGGACGTGGATTTCCCACCCTTGGCGATCATCCAAAAGGCCTCCGCGAGCCCTAAGGCAGGAGCGCCGAAAGCCGAGTAACACTTGCCGCCAAGCTTTCCTGGGAATGACGCCAATCGAAAAAATTGGCTAAATGCCCGTATACCGATGGGGAACGCAGTTGTGATATGATCCGCGAATCTTGGGGGTAGCGCACATGACATCTCCGAAAAAGTATATGAGAAATGCGGGTGAGGGTGGTTGTCTAAGTTATTGCGGCATCGGCCTGGCAATTTTGACCGCGCTAGTTCTCACGGCGGCGTTGCCGGTGCGGAGCCTGGCCCAGAGACTGGGCGGCACGCTGCAAGTCGAAGTGACCGATAAGAGCGGCGCGACGGTTCCGGGAGCGAAGGTTACTGCCACAAACGATGACACCAAAGTCATTACTGCCGCCACGTCGAGCGGCGATGTTTACGTTTTTCCGGACCTGCTGCCGGGGCCCTACACGGTTGAGGTCACCAAAGACGGCTTCAACAAGTACGTGCGGGCGCACGTCAACGTCCTTCCCAATCAAACCGTGGACGCGCCGGCGGTCTTGGAAGTGGGCAGCGTCACTACCACTGTGGAAGTGACCGCCGAGGGTGAGGCACCGGTGCAGGTGACCTCCTCGCAGATCCAGTCCGGATTCTCAGGCTCAATTGCGGAGCAGCTCCCCATTAATACGATCGGCGGAGACGTGAAGGAATTGGCCGTGGTCCTTCCCAATACCACCACCCAGCCGGGCGGCGTCGCAGGCTCCGGCGGTTCCATTGGCGGTTTGCGACCCCGTTACAACAGCTTCACCATCGACGGCGCCGACGACAACAGCGCTTATGTCAACGGGAACCTCACTCCCGTCATCGAGGACTCTGTGGCGGACTTCGTCGTACTGACGAATCAATTTAACGCGGAGTATGGGCACTCCGCAGGCGGCATATTCGCCATCACGACAAAGTCCGGCACGAACACTATTCATGGCGAAGCGCATGAATATAATCGCACCCGCAGCTACGATGCGTTTGACGAGCAGGAGACACAGCAGGGCTTCCAGAATCGCTACGATTACAATCGCATGGGCGGAAGTATCGGCGGTCCCATTCTCAAAAACCGCCTCTTTTACTTCGGCGCTTTCGAATATCAGGATGAGAACAAAGCGTCTGCCGGACCCACGGTGAACACGCCCACTGCAGACGGCTTAGCAAAGTTAAAGACGATGGCCGATCCGGCCATCCAGACAGTTCTTGCGCAGTTTGCGGTGGCCTCCGCCGCGAGCGGCCCGCCCGAAATTGTAAACGGAGTACCCATTCCCGTAGGTGTATTCCAGGGCGTGGCTCCGAATTTCACTCACCAGCACGACTTCATCATCAGTCTCGATGGCAATATCGGCAGGCACTCGATTCGCGGCCGCTACATCTACGACAGGCAGCGCTCGCCAGAGGTCAATGCCGTAGAGCCGCAGCCGCAGTTCAACGGCACAAACAATAGTGATGCACGAAAAGTGATTCTCAATGACGTTTGGGCCATATCAAACACAGTGGTCAATGAGCTCCGTTTCTCCTTTTCGCGCGCCGTCGGGCCGGATCTGGTCGTGCCCTCAGCGTTTGCGAATTTTCCAAACGTCGAAGTCGATAGCTTGGGCGTCGATATTGGACCGAATGGTTGTTCGCCGCAGAGCACGATTGTCAATACATACCAGTGGGTTGATGATGTGACCAAGACGTTCGGCAGGCACACCGTGAAGGCCGGCGTGGAGGTTCGCAACAATATCGGCCCAAGCGACTTCCTGCCGCGGGCCCGCGGGGAATGGGACTATCCCGATCTGCAAAGTTTCATCAACGATTTGGTGCCGATTGGTGCCAACCAAGCGCTTCGGGGTGCGGGTTCCGGTTTCTTCGCCGCCAATTTCAGGTCCATCTTCGGATTTGTGCAAGACGACTGGAAAGTAACTCCCAGACTCACCGTAAACCTCGGCTTGCGGTACGAATTTAATGGGCTGCCGCGCGATGAAAAACTTCAGAATCTTAACGCCATTTCCAACGATCCGACCTTCGGGCTGATTTTCCGCACGCCAAAAACGGACAAGAATAATTGGGCGCCGCGGGTGGGATTTGCCTACGATCCCTTTGGCAGCGGGCGATGGTCGATCCGCGGAGGCATTGGCCTCTTTTATGACATCACTCCGGTAAACTTCCCACAGCTTTCGCTGCCACCTCAACTTCAGAGCGAGCAGAATCCCAGTATCACGTGCTCATTGGTCCCAGCACCGGCTTGGTGCCCTTCATTTTTGGCCAAAACTGGAGGAGCAGGGTTTTTGCAGGGAGGAGGCCTATCGCAGGTAAATGTGCCTCCTACCACCCAGAAGACTGCTCGGGCGGCGAGCCAAGGACTGATGGTGGATGTGGTCGAGCCGGAGATCCTGACCTGGACCCTCAGCCTTGAGCATCAACTCGCGGGCAACACGAGCATAGAATTGCGTTACATGGGCAACCATGCGTGGAGCCTGCCCGCGCAACGCCGCTTGAACAGTGCTTCGGCTTTCGATCCCGGATTTCCGGGTGGTGGAATAGCCCCGCTGCCCACCTACTTTTCGCCCACTCAAGTGCCCGCGGCCGTAGCCGCCCCCGCGAGCACGCTTCTGAGTTTTGACAACTTCAACCACAAGCCCCTCTCCGTGGATGGCTTCAAGGGTGTCTTTACGGTGATTCCGCCGATCGCTTCGAGCGTCTATCATTCGGGAAGCGTTGACGTCACGCATCGGATCAGTCACGGGATTTACATTCGGGGAACGTACACATTCGGACATGTCGATGACGATGCGACGAATGAGCTCTTCACCAGCCGTGTGAATCCTCGGCGCGCCCAGGATGGGTACAACCTCCGAACGGACTGGGGCCGCTCGGCGCTGGATATCCGTAATAAGTTTGCACTGGCGGTTGCCTACGATTTTCCCAACGTCGGCTCGAGTAGTTCTATCGTAAAAGGCTTTGCGAACGGCTGGGAATGGGTTGGGACTTACATCGCGCAATCCGGCCAGCCGATTACGGCTCTTTCCGGCGTAGATTCCAATGGCAATGGTGACGCCGCTGGAGACCGGACGATTCTGAACCCGGGTGGAATTGACCGAACGGGCACAATTGTCGATTTCGTTTGCAACGACGGAGCGGGCGGGGCAACGCGCATCGTGTCTGCATCCGCAGTTGTTGACGCGGGAATACCTTGTGGACCGCTCGTGGGAACCCCCCCCGCCTATACGGATGCAAATATCGTCGGATATGTGGCTGAGGACCCCAAGGCAAAGTATGTACAAGCCGGGGTGGGCGCCAGAACGAATGTGGGGCGAGACACGGTCAGCACTCCGGGCCTGAACATCTGGAATATGTCGCTGATAAAGAACATCAGGTTTACGGAACGGTGGTCGGCTCAATTCCGTGCCTCGACATTTAACACGTTCAATCACCCCAACCCCAGCATCGGGCTCCCCACGAATAACGGTACGATCGATCAGAACCAAAATGCGAATCCGTTGAGTACCGCTTACCCGTTCGTCACGGCGGGCAATCTCTTCCTCAACAACACGATCTTCAACGGCGGGAGCCGGAGGATGGAGCTGGGACTGAAGGTCATCTTCTGAGCGACTCTGGAACCACCGAATGTCCGAAGGGAGGGCCTGCAGGCCCTCCCTTCTTTTTTGCCAATGAATTAGGCGTCAACAAACAGCGACCGCAGCTGCGCGGGAGAAACTCAGAAAAAGCAGATTCCTCGGGCAACTTTGTTGACGCGCAAAAGCTCATCCTGTTGGTGACTTTTGCGCGAAGAGCCCTCGGAATGACAGACGCGACTCAGCAGCCTAAATCTGCGAGTACGCGGTGGGCGTGAGGATCACGTTGGTGATATTGGAGACAATGGTCTCGAACGCGTAGCGCGGCTGCGTCGAGTACGCCTTCCAGTCGTCCGACGCGCGGAATGCGGCCCATTTTTTGTCCCGATCCGCCAGGTTGTCGAAGGCCAGCATGTAGGTCAGATTGGGAAGGCGCGTCCCGACAAGCGTGTCGCTGTAGAACACTTGCTCGACGCCGGCCTTGGTGAAGATTTCCGCTTCGCCCGACTGCATCATTTCCACCTTGCGCTTGTGATCCTGGTCGGTGGCGCCTTCGTAGATGCGCAGCTCAAACACGCGCGGGCCGCGCGTTTTGGTGGCCGCCGGCGGCGTGAGCTTGGGCCACTTCTCGAACGCCTGCAGGAATGAGCTCTCCATGCGGTCGAACGCCGGCTCCTTGGCGGGAGCGTTCAAAAAGGCCGCGCCGGCTTTCATGTACTCGGCATCCTTCGCCAGGTGCGTTTCATCGAACACACCGACGGGGCCGATGCCCAGACGGTTCAGCGCGGGCAGCAGCGCGCCGCTGAAAAAGTCATCGCACAACTTTCTTTGCGGCCCGCTGATGATGTGATAACGGCGGAGCTGGTAGAACTCGCGGTCCTTCTTTTGGGCGTCATCCTCCGCGGCCCCCAAATACGAGCCGGGCCTGGCGATTGCAAGAGCGGATGCTGCGAGCGATGAAGCCAGGAATTTGCGTCTTTGCATGGGCTCCTCCGGTATGTGCCTGCGAATTTGCCCCGTATGCTCGCACAAATCGAAGCGCGCGTCCATCGCGCGCGCCGGAGCGGCGGCAAACAATCGCAAACAATCGCAGGGCGCCGACGCATGGGGCATGGCAAGCCTTCCCAAAGGCGGCGGGCAGGTGTATATTGCCCGGCAATCGTTGAGAATTAAGGCGGCTGGGAATCAAAATGGCAATTCGGACGATAGCGATGGTCGCTCCGGCAGAGCGGTTGAAGCTGCCTGGAACGCAGCGGTGGAAGCGGCCAGCCGCCTGCGCCATTGCGCTCTTCCTGAGTCCGCTGTCGGCCTCGGTGGCCCGCGCTCAGGATCGCGCGGCTGCGTATGCTCCGGCGGACATTCGCTATGGCGCGCAGATCTACGCCGCGCAGTGCTCCGCCTGCCACGGCGTGAATGGCACGCAAATCGGCGGTGTGGACTTAGGCGGCGGCGCGTTGCGGCGCGCTTCATCTGATCAAGATCTGCGTAGCGTTCTGAACAACGGCATCCCGGGCACGGCCATGCCGCCCTTCCGGTTTGACCCTTCGGAACTCACCGCGATCGTCGCCTATATCCGCAACATGCGCACGTTTGACGCGCGCGCGGTGGCGGTAGGCGACGCCAATCGCGGCCGAGCCTGGTTCGAGGGAGCGGGCGGCTGCACGAGCTGTCATCGCGTCAATGGCAAAGGGCCCCGAGTCGCTCCCGACCTGAGCGAGATTGGCGCCCTGCGCAGCGCCGATTTCCTGGAACGTACTCTTCGCGATCCCGGTGGGATGATGCTGCCGATGAACCGTTCCGTGCGCGCGGTCACGCGAGACGGCAAGGTCATCAACGGCCGGCGGCTGAACGAAGACACATATTCGGTTCAGTTGATCGATGATCAGGAACGTCTGCTGTCTTTGGACAAGGCGGACTTGCGCGAATACACAGTTGTCACGACATCCACCATGCCGTCCTACAAGGACAAGCTCAGTGCGCAGGAAATGGCCGATCTGGTCGCTTACCTGCTCACGCTGAAAGGCCTGCGATGATGCGGAAAACGATTCTCCAAATGATGTTTCGGAACAGCCGCCGCGCGTTTCTAGTGTGTCTGGCCTTGCTCGTGCCCGGCGCTCTCTGCGCTCAGGTCACTTCCGAGCGCCTGCTGCGCGCGCCCGACGAACCGCGGAACTGGCTCACCTACTCCGGCAGCTACTCGAGCCAACGGTTTAGTCCGCTCAAGCAGATTGATCCCACCAACGTGAAAAATCTGGAGCTGAAATGGGTGTTTCAAGCGCAATCGCTGCAGAAATTCGAGACTACGCCGCTAGTGGTCGACGGCATCATGTACCTGACGCAATCGCCCAACGATGTTATTGCGCTCGATGCCAAGACGGGGCGGGTATTCTGGGTCTACCACTACGCTACTTCTCCTGACTCGCGCCCCTGCTGCGGAATCGTGAACCGCGGAGTGGCCATCCTCGGCGATACGCTCTTCATGGCCACGGTGGACACGCATCTCGTGGCCATCGATGCCCGGAACGGCCACGCTCTTTGGAACAATAAGTTAGCCGACGCAGCTGCGGGTTACGCCATGACGATGGCGCCGCTGGTAGTGAAGGACAAAGTGATCGTCGGCGTGGCCGGCGGCGAGTATGGCATTCGTGGGTTCATCGCCGCCTACGAAGCGCACAGCGGCAAAGAGGCCTGGCGTTTCAACACCGTTCCTGCGCCCGGCGAACCCGGCCACGAAACCTGGCACGGGGATGATTGGAAGCACGGAAGCGCGGCCGTTTGGCTTACGGGCTCTTACGATCCCGATCTCAATCTGACGTATTGGGGCACCGGCAATCCGGGCCCGGATTGGAATCCGGGGCAACGGCCCGGCGACAATCTTTATTCCGATTGCGTGCTGGCCCTTGATCCTGATACCGGAAAGCTGAAGTGGTATTTTCAGTTCACTCCAAACGATGCCTACGATTATGACTCGGTGCAGATCCCCGTTCTCGCGGATATGGATTGGAACGGGGGCCCTCGCAAGCTGATGCTGTGGGGCAATCGCAACGGCTTCTTTTACGTTTTGGACCGGACGACGGGAAAGTTTCTCACTGGCGGCCCATTCGTAAAGGTCAACTGGGCCAGCGGCTTGGACGCGAAGGGGAGACCCATTCCGACGCCGCAGCCTCCGGGCGCGCCGACCTTCCCCGGAATTCAGGGCGGGACGAACTGGTATTCGCCGTCCTACAGCCCGCGCACGGGCTTGTTCTATCTCTCCACCTGGGAAGGCTACTCGACCGTCTTCACCGGTGTAGATGTGAACTATAGAGAAGGTCTGCGCTATACCGGCGGGGCAAATGCCAGCCCGATTGCCGGCGCCGATAATCCCGGGGGCGCTCGCAACGGCCCCGTCAACACCTACACCGAAGCGCTCGGTCACGGCGCCGTGATTGCTCTCGATCCCCACACCGGCAAAAAGAAGTGGAGCTTCGAGATGCACGACGTCAATTGCAGCGGGATCCTGACCACTGCTTCGGACCTGCTTTTCGCCGGCGGGCGCGAGGGCTATTTCCAGGCGCTCGATGCGCGCACGGGCGCGCTGCTGTGGAAGGTGAATCTCGGCGGCGAAATCATTGCCGGGCCGATCAGCTACCAGGTGGACGGCAAGCAGTACATTTCCATCGCCTCGGGGAACGGCCTGTTTGTCTTTGCTCCGCGGGACGGAGCGAACTGACGAAGGCGCCGCTTCGCTTACCTGCCTTGTGCCCGAAGCACCCGCGCGAGTATATTTCCGCTTGCAGAAAAGCTCCGACAAAAAGGCATGTCGCATATGTCGGCGCGAATCCGGCGCTGCTCGTCGGCCAACGCATGCTCGCCGCGCCATAGAAGCTTGCCGGCGGAAGATTCCGCGTTATCTAGTCGCAAATCGCTTTACAAGAGCCCGCACAAGTGAGCGCGCGCGAACCCACACACCTGGTAAGGGCCATAGGCCGCTGGGGCCTCGCGGCGCTGGTGATCAACTCCATTATCGGCAGCGGCATCTTTGGTCTCCCGGCCATTGTTGCCGCTCATCTGGGCCGCGAGAGTCCGTTTGCCTATCTTCTCGCCGCAGCAGGCGTCGGAATGATCATGGGCTGCTTCGCCGAAGTGGCCTCGCAGTTCCGCCAAGCCGGCGGACCTTACCTCTACACGCGCGTGGCCTTCGGACGCTTGCTGGCCCTCGAAGTCGCCTGGCTACACTGGCTCTCACGACTAACGGCCGCCGCGGCAGCGGTCAATCTTTTCGGTACTTATCTGGGCTACTTCTGGCCGGCGGCGCAGCGGCCGCTCGAGCGCGCTCTGTTGGGCGCGGCCATTCTCTTGGTAATCACCGGCGTCAACATTGTCGGTGTGGGGATGGGTGCACACCTGAGCTCCGCGTTCGCCATCGCCAAGATCGCCCCGCTGCTGATTTTTGCCGCCGCTGGTCTGCTCTATGGCTTCGCCCATCCGGCTGTCTCGCCCGTGAATCCGCACGTGGCCACGGCCGCGGATTGGTTCGACGCGGCCATCGTGCTGATCTTTGCCTACGGCGGTTTTGAAGGCGCGCTGGTACCCATGTCCGAAGCCCGCGATCCGCAACGGGACGTGCCGTTTGCCATGGCGGTCTCGTTTGTGAGCGTCACCCTGATTTATATCCTGGTGCAGATTGTCGTCGTGCGCGTGCTGCCGGATCCCGCGCAAACCGACCGGCCGCTAGCCATGGCCGCGCAGGTATTCTTGGGGCCAGCCGGTGCTGCCTTCATTGCGGTCTGCGCGCTCCTTGCCTTATTCGGCTTTTTGAGCGCGCAGATGGTGCACGCTCCGCGCATGACGTTCGCCCTGGCGGAGCGAGGCGATCTTCCGCCAATTTTCGCCGCCATCCACCACCGCTTTCGGACTCCGCATGTATCCATTCTCGTGTTTGCGAGTTCACTTTGGCTGCTCGCTACGATGGGTAATTTCCGATGGAATGTGGTGCTCTCCTCGGCGGCCCGGCTGATTATCTATGCGGTGGTGTGTGCGGCGCTGTTGGCTTTGCGCCGCAAAGAACCTCGCGCAGCAGCTTACCGGTTTCCGCTTGGGCCGATATTCGCCGTTATCGGCATGGCATTGATGATCGCGCTTTTCACGCACACGACGCGGGAAGAGCTTGCGTGGATCCTGGCGACGGCCGTCGTGGCGTTCCTGAATTGGCTGGCCACGCGCCGCCACGTCGTGCCCGCTGCGGCCACTGGCGAGCTGTAGCGGCCCCGATGTGCTATTCTCCCGCATCACAGACTGGTTGCTTACGACCAGAAAAAAGGAGAAGCCATCACATGCGCAAAATAGTCGCGGGAATTTTCCTGTTGCTTATCGCTTCCTCGGCGAGGGCACAGGCGCCGACAGGAGCGACGGACATCACAGCTGCGCAGGTCCAGGCGTTTATCAAGGATGCGCCTCACGATCGCAATAGCGATCGGCCCATACGCGTGGTCGACTCCGGAGGCTACCGCGTCGGCATATTTGGCGTTTTCCGGCCGAAGAGCGCCCCGCCCAACGCGACCATGCACCAAACCAACGTCGCCGAGGTCTACTACATGCTGGACGGCGCCGGGATGCTGGTCACCGGCGGCACTCTGCGAAAACCGGCAACGCCGCGGCCATCGAATCTGGGAAATTGGACCGACGTCGGCAGCGACGGCATCGACGGCGGCGTATCGCGCCGAATCGCCAAGGGCGATGTGGTCATCATTCCCGGCGGGGTGCCACATGGCTGGGCGAGTACCGAAGGCGACATTACGTATCTGATTGTTCGGCCCGATCCCGACAAGAAACTCTCGCTGAAGTAGCCCAAGAGGCTATTGTTAGCCTGGTTTGCGACACCGGTGTAAAAGTACCAGGACACATTTTCACGTCCGATGTAAGAAGGTGACGGTCGACCGGCCGCCATCCGCTCTCATCATGCCAAAACTCCAGCTAAATCTCTGAATCTAAATAGTTTCTTTAGTTGCCAAGGTTGGCACGTCCCTTGCGATTAACCATGTATTCTGACTCCGATTCGTACTATATAAATAGCACACCAGGAGGGCGACCCAGTATGCCCGCTTTTCGCTATAGTGCTCTGCCGTTTCTCCTCGTTCTCTGGAGCTGCGTTTTTGTTCCTGCGTTGCGCGCCCAGACACCCGTAGGGGAATCGGCTGCCGAGCGCACCGACATCGGTTGGCAATGGATTGAACAATTTGCCGGCAGCTCGAGCACGGAGGGCCAAATACTGGCGCTCACTTCATCGGCCGCTTATAACTTCAGCTCTCACGTGGGGCTGGTCGCAGGCATCCCGGTCTATTTCGTACACAACTCGTCTTCGACCACCACTTCGACCGCCGGCGCGACTTCGCTGGCCGGCACCACTTCGGTGAATGGCATTGGCGACATCTTCGCTGGCTTGCGCCTCTCCCTTGCCAATCCTGCAGTTAATTATCGGATGGCGCTCACCGGAACGGCGCCGAGCGGCGACAGTTCCAAAGGCTTGAGCACCGGCCGCGCCTCCTACGATTGGACCAATCATTTTGACCGGAAATTCGGCCGCCTGACGCCTTTCGCCGACCTGGGCCTGGCAAACTCGGTTCCCAATACTCTCTTCTTTCAGCAGTTCACGTCCTTAGGTCACCTGATGCATTTCGAGACCGGAACAGGCTTTGATCTCTTTGGCCCTCTCAGCTTCAGCGCTTCGTTCTACGAGATTGCACCGTGGGGTTCGCAGCAGGTCTTCAGCCGGCTGGTTACAAAGGGTGGGCTGCCAGCGGGGGCCGGGAGTCACGGGCGCGTTTACGAACTGAGTCAGCAGACCAGCGGCGGCTCTGACCTCACAAGCGACCATGGATTTAATTTCGGACTCGACGCAAGAATATCTCTGCTTGACATCTGGGCCGGCTTTACTCACAGCGTCCACTTCGATTTGAATGTCGTCTCCTTCGGCGTCGGCGTGAATATACGGAACCTGCTTCACCGCGCGAAGGGAGCGTGAGGCGAGCCATGCGCCAACGGAGCGAAATGCGTCCCCAAATCAATGCAACAAGGTCGCGTTTTCTAACATTTACTGGCGGAGTTAGAAAGCGTTCGATCAATCAACTGCTCAAGGAGGCAAAAATGAGGAAGCTCTTTACGGTAGGAGTTGCGGTTCTGGCAATCGGGTTGTGGCTCATTCCTATCCGCGCTGCGGCGCAAGGCCGCAGCGTGGGCAGACCGGAAGGCTCACCAGGAGTCTCCGGCTCACATGCGCCCCTGGGCGCCCCAGGAGCCAACGCGAGCGCGACTCACGGATCGGCGCATGATTCCGGATCCACAAATAGCGGGACCCATGGCGGAAGTAAGACGCCCGATCAGCTTCTTACCCAGAACAAGAATCTCTCCAACAATCTGGCCAATCTGCTGACCAAGATGGGTGTGAACGCCACGCCACAGCAGGCCTGCGCGAACTTCAGAAACCTCGGCCAGTGCGTTGCAGCGATCCATGTGGCGAACAACCTCGGGATCGACTTCAACACCCTCGCGTGTGACATGACCCGTATGCCCGTGGGTACCGGGACATGCACCAGCGTACCTTCTAAAGCGATGAGCCTCGGCGCTTCGATTGACGCGCTGAAGCCAGGCACTGATTCCAAGGCTGAGTTGAAGAAGGCTAACACGCAGACGAAGCAGGACATCGGGCAGTCAAATTCGTAGAACAACGGTTGGGGAGCGCGACCGAAACAACAAATTCCAAGCGCTCTCCCGATAACGTTCGGGTCGCCCTGCACCTGCAGACCGGGGCGACCCGAACGTAAGCCTTCGAGGAAATGAATCTAGGGCCTAAGCCAGCGTCGTCCTCCCAGATCCAGATAAGCGGCGGGACTCGGGCGCGTGGGGTTTGACTGCCCTCGCGCCCGGCAATCCTTCTCAACACTGAGGGATCAGTGGTAGGCCAGTGCGGGCTCGAACCGCAGACCTCTACCGTGTCAATTTTATCGCTGGTCTGGGAACAGATGAGATCGAGTGAGTACAAATTGTATCGCTGCAATGCGTAAGCCGAAATTTATGCTGGCGGCGTAACAACTCGAATCGAGGCAGCCCCTTGCCGACGGACCTGGGTCGCTGCAATGCGTAAGCCGAAATTTATGCTGGCGGCGTAACAACTCGAATCGAGGCAGCCCCTTGCCGACGGACCTGGGCGCGCGTTGTAAAATACCCTTCTGTGGCGTCCTTACCTTCCTTATCGACGCGCATGATCGTCACCTTCCGGAGCACTGCATTCAACACGTCCACACCGGAAAAGCATTTCGTAAGCCGCCGTGCTTACGGGGGTGACTTGGCCAATTGGCTTATATACGAACTGGCCCGACACGATGCCGCCGTGGACCCTATGATTGGGCAAAAGGATGCCGGATGGATTGTTCGGTTCAGGTTCCGCGGAGCCACTTATGATTTCTTGGCTCGGTACCGAGGAGGCCCCGACTGGGTAGGCT
>WNGH01005796.1_pt1 | contig 20911 bp, 16 predicted proteins | sample 5400631 | NCBI WGS metagenome assembly WNGH01 (sample SAMN13153373, study PRJNA577476) | soil metagenome | isolation source: 115 cm soil or saprolite under Garry oak tree replicate 1 | place: USA:California | collected 2016-06-15
GACATCAACCCACCCCTGCAACCATGGGTTCTACGTCTCCCAGGCCGCCCACGCCAAGAAGCGCGGCCAGGGCAACAGCGACGTCGCCAGGAGCAAGCTCGGCAAGGACGGGAACTGCTCGACCAAGCCACCCGGTAGCTAGACTTGGTTAGCACTCTCCGGGTGAGAGTGCTGAAAACGAGATGGAGAACAGAAAGCAGGAGATCCTGCGCGCGGTCGTGCACGAGTTCACGACGCGGGCCGTTCCCGTCGGCTCGCAGGCCCTCCAGAGCCGCTACTTCGTCAACCTGTCCTCGGCCACCATCCGCAGCGAGCTGGCCGAGCTCGCCGACCTGGGCTACCTGGCCCAGCCGCACACGTCGGCAGGCAGGGTCCCCACCGACTTCGGCTATCGCTACTTCGTCGATTTCCTGATGAACCTCGAGGCAATCCCGGACCGCGTCAATGCCTACATCCACGACGAGCTGCAGAAGGCGCCCGCGGACGTCGAGGGGATGGTCGAGCGGGTGGCGATGACGCTCGCGGAGGTCACCCAGAACGCCTCTGTCGCGAGTGCGCCGCAGGGTGCCCTGGCGCGGATCAAGCACCTGGACCTCGTCTCCCTGGAGCCGAAGGAGGTGCTGCTGATCCTCCTTCTCGAGGGCAATCTTCTTCGCCAGCAGGTCGTCAACACCACCACGGCCGCGACGCAGGCGGAGCTCACGCGCCTGACTTCGCGACTGAACGCTGCGCTGGGTGGCAAGGCGAGCGACGAGGCGCGTCGGCGCTACGACTCCGAGCCGCTCGGCCTGGAGAAGGAGCTGCTGGGCAGGGTGATCGCCGTGCTCGACATGTACGAGAAGGGCTCGGAGAACCTGGTCGTCCACGACGGCGTCCGCAACCTTTTGCGCCAGCCCGAGTTCGCCGAGTCATCGCGCGTTCACCAGGTGCTCGAGGTACTGGAAGAGACGCGTTACCTCACCGTGCTGCTCCGCCAGCTCATCGGCGACTCCGACCTTCAGATCGTGATCGGGTCGGAGAACACCTCCAGCCAGCTTCAGGCCTGCGCCGTGGTGCTCACCACGTATGGCCCGTCGGACCGGCTGAAGGGAGTCCTCGGTGTCGTGGGTCCGACCCGCATGGCCTACAGCCAGACCGTGGCCCGGCTGCAGGCGGTGGCGAGGAGCGCCAGCGAGCGCATGGCCGAGCTTGGAGTTTGATTCAGCGTCCTTGCGCGGTATCTAGAGATCGATGACCACGCGCAAGCTTCCTCGCGACCCGGACGAGATCGAGGCCAGCATCGCCCTCTACGAGGGCAAGATCGCCGAGCTGGAATCCGCCCTGGCCGAGGCCAAAGACAAGCATCTCCGCCTGGCCGCCGACTTCGACAACTACAAGAAGCGCGCCCGGCAGGAGCAGCTGGACACCATGCAGCACGCGTCCGGCGAGCTGATCCACCGCATGCTGCCCGTCCTCGACGACCTCCAGAACGTGCTCGAGCACAGGCCGAAGGGGGTCGACCAGTCGTGGATCAAGGGCCTGGAGCTGAGCGTGCGCAAGCTCGAGGAGGCGCTGGGCACGCACGGCCTGGAGCCGATCGACGCCGTCGGCGCACGGTTCGATCCGAAGCTGCACGAGGCGGTCGGGCACGAGGAGTCGAGCGAGCATCCCGAGGACACCGTGGTGTCCGAGCTTCGCCGTGGGTACCGCGTCCGCGACCGCGTGATGAGGCCGGCCCTGGTCAAGGTCTCGAAACGTCCTGCCCTGCCGGCTGAAAACGAAGAATCCTGAACTGACGATTTAGACAGTGGCGGTCAAACGCGACTACTACGAGGTTCTCGGCGTCGGTCGCCAGGCCTCGGCGGAGGACCTGAAGCGGGCGTTCCGCAAGATCGCCATGGACTCGCATCCCGACCGCAACCCAGACGACGCGGTCGCGTCCGCGCGCTTCAAGGAGGCGAGCGAGGCGTACGCAGTCCTCTCCGACCCCGACCGGCGGCGCAGCTACGACATGTTCGGCCACTCCGCCGTCGGCGCCGGAGGTCCGGCGGTCGACTTCTCCGATATGCCGTTCGCCGACATCTTCGACACGTTTTTCGGCGGAGGCTTCGGGGCGCGTGGGCGCCGGCAGGCCTCGAACCGAGGCGCGGACCTGCGCTACGACCTGACGATCACGTTCGAGGAGTCGTTCACCGGCGTCGAGAAGCAGATCGACGTGTCCAAGCTGACGGTGTGCGAACGCTGCTCGGGCAGCGGCGCCGAGCCGGGCACGGGCCAGGAGACCTGCCCCGGATGCGGTGGCTCGGGCCAGATTCGGCGCGCGGCGCAGTCGTTCTTCGGCCAGGTGGTCACGACCTCGACCTGCCCGACGTGCGGCGGCGCCGGCCGGATTCTCAAGCACCCGTGCTCCGAGTGTCGGGGGCAGGGCCGCATGCAGAAGGGCAAGCGCCTGGAGGTGCGAATTCCGGCCGGCGTCGACATGGGCTCGCAGATCCGGCTTAGCGGCGAGGGGGAGGCGGGGGTGCGCGGCGGTCCGCCCGGCGACCTCTACGTCGTCCTGCGCGTCAGGCCGCATCCCCAGCTGGCGCGGCACGAGCAGGACATCGTCTACGAGCTCCGAATCAACATGGTTCAGGCCGCGCTTGGCGACCGGATCGAGATCCCGACCATCGAGGGTCTGGTCGAGATAGCAATTCCGTCGGGCACGCAGAACGGCCAGTCCTTCCGGCTGGCGGGGCGCGGAATGCCTGACGTCCGCGGGGGGCGCCGCGGCGATCAGTACGTCGTGGTGCAGGTGGTCGTGCCCAAGGACCTGTCGCCGGAGCAGAAGGCGCTGCTGCGCAAGGTCGGTGGGCTGACGGGCAGGCCGGAGAAGGTCTCGAAGGGCTTTTTTGACAAGCTGCGCGACGCGATTTCGCTTGATTAGCTGAAATTCGTCCTAAGGGAAATACACTTCGCATCGCGTTCGGTGCGTAGCGATTTGGGAAGAGGAAGGTGGTTGGCCGCTCTGGCGGCCGTTTTTCTGTCTGTGGCCGGCTGCACCCTGCCCAACCAGCAGGGCGGGCAGTCGGGCAACAACAAGAACGTGGCGCTCGTGTCGCCCGTGCCTTCGCCGACGCCGACACCCACACAAACACCCGCGCAGCAGTTCGCCGCGAGCGCCCCGGCGTTCCACATCGGCGAGGTCGGCATCGGCTACGCGCCGGTGGCGCTGACTGCGACTGGTGGCGTGCTGCCTTACCACTGGAACCTGAGCGGCGGCACCCTACCGCCGGGATTGAAGCTCGGAGGGGATGGCAGCGTGTCGGGCAAGCCGACCGCCGCCGGAAAGTTCTCGTTCTCGATCGAGGTCAGTGATTCGGGCGACGGCAAGGCTCCCGTCACCGGGACGGTCACCATCGCTCCGGCCCTGAACGCCTCTCTGCTCCCGGCATGCACGAAGTACTGCGTCGTCGAGCTCGGCTGCTCAAACGCCTGCGGCGCCTTCGGCCAGCAGACGGGAGGCGTTGGGCCGTTCGCCTACAGCCTGAGCCAGGGGCAGGTGCCCTCAGGGACCATCCTCGCAGCACTGTCGCTGAAGGGCACGTTCACCGGGCAGACGGGTTACCTGCAGTTCACCGTCCAGATAACCGATTCCCTCGGCGCCACGGCCACGGTATCGCCGACCTTCTGGATGTACCCGCACATCGCCCTGGCAAGCGGCATCTGCACCGGCAACTACATCACAGGCTGCTCGGTCCAGCTTCCGATCTCTGGCGGGATCCCCAGCGACCACTTCTCCGTGAAGCTCGTGGCGAACAACCCCAACCCGAACCAGGGTTGCTGGAACATCCAGGCACAGCCTCCGCCATCCGGCGACACGCTCACGGTAAGCGGCAAGAACGTGCTGGTCCAGATCCCGAGCCGGATCATCAACGGCTACGGCGCCGTCTGGACCGTGGTCGTGACCGACTCGGCCCTCTGCGCCACCTCGACCGACTGCACGACGCCAGGCGCCACCGTCATGATCGGGGTGCAATGCGGCTAGTTAGGGCATAACTTCGCCTCTTGCAGGGTAGTTATTTGGTTCAGTAGCTTTGAACCGTATAAAAGAGGAAAAGTGTCCAAAACCATCGATCTAGAACTCACCCGAGCTGAAGTCGAAGTCCTCGAGCTGGAGGCACGCCTCCGTGTCGTGCCCATGAACGACACCCAGCTTGCCGACGCCCTCAAGACCGCCCTGGCGGCCAAGAAGGAGCGCCTGGCCAAGCTCCGTACCCTCCATGCCACGGCCGGGCGCCGGGCATCGAAGGACTCCGACGGGGAGAAGGTCAACCCCCTCCACGCCGGTCGGCGCCCGCCCCTGAAGCGGACGGTCCCGCAGCGACCCCAGGCCAAATCAAGCAAATAAGGGAAGACCGGGAAGTAACAGCGCCAAGCTCGATCTGAACTCAATTTCGGGTCACGAACGCTATCGTTCACGCCGTTGAGTAAACAGCTGAGCGCGCCCACGCCGACTGCTGCCGATCCTTTGTTCGGGGCGGCGCTCGCTTCTTCGCGCCCGGCGACGCCATGGAAGCTGCCCGTGGTCACCGGCCTGGCCGTGGTGGCCATCATCGCGGCCGTCGCCTGGCGGATCTGGCAGGCGAACCCGCCTGCGGAGGTGCTTCGCCAGGAGGGGCTCCTGATCGGGGTCGGCGTCGTGTTCGCCGTGGTCTCGATGGTGGTCAAGGCGTCGCGCTACGCCTCGAACCTCGCCGTCAAGGTGGCGATCACCCTGGTGGCGGCAGTCCTCACCGACCTTGTGCTCGGCGTGGCCGGCCGATGGCTAGGCGACGACCTGCCTCCTCTCGCGGCGGTCAGCTTTGCGACGGTATTCCTGTACTTCGAGGCCGGGCTCAACACGCGCCACTTCGGCTGGGTCTTCGGGGTCGCCATCCTCGGGATCGGCGCGCTGTGGGTGTTCGCTGTCACCCAGCTGATGGTCTCGCTCGGCACGATCGTCATCTGGACGCTCGTGCTCGTCGGACTGGGCATCCTCGCCTACCTGACGTCACGGTCCGTGGAGCGCGACCTCGCCACCCAGGTCGAGCGGCAGAGCTCGCTGCTCGCGACCTTGAGCGAGCTCGGCGAGGGCTTGATGATCACGGAGAAAGGCCGCTTCGTCGCCGGCAATGACGCGTACGTCGCCCTCACGGGCTACTCGCGACCAGAGCTCGCAGCGATGCCCACGCTGATCGAGCTCGCGCCGCCCGAACAGCGCCAGGCTTACGCGGCGAACCTCGCCCGGCGTATCGCCGGCCAGGATGTCCCCGACCGCTACACCGCGACGATGGTCCACAAGTCCGGCCGCCACGTGGACGTCGAGGTGGCGATCCATCGCCTGACCACCCGGCAGCACCAGCTGCTGACGCTGGTCAGCGACATCTCGGGCCGGCTCCGCGCCGAGGCCGGCGAACGCCAGGTCGAGGCCCGATTCCGGACCCTCTTCATGCAGGCGCAGGCGGGCATGGCGTTCACCGCGCTGGACGGCCACATCACGACGGTCAACCCGGCGTTCTGCGACCTCGTCGGGTACACCGAGGACGAGCTGCGCACGCTCTCCCTGCTCGACATCACGCATCCCGACGACGCCGTCGCCATGCGGGAGGCGATGCACTCCATGCTCGCCGGTGAGGAAGAGGGCCGCCGCATCGAGAAGCGCTACACGCGCAAGGACGGCGAGCACGTATGGGTCGACCTGACGATGCGCCTGGTCCGCGGCGTTGATGGGCGCCCGAGCTACTTCCAGACGGTCGCGGTGGACATCCGGGACCGCAAGCGCGCCGAGGTCCTGCAGGCGGCGAGGTTCGCGGTCACGCAGGCGCTGGTCACCTCCCCCGGGTGGGAGAAGGCCGCGCCAGGGGTGCTCGAGGGCCTGTGCCGGACCCTCGACTGGGAGCTCGCCGAATACTGGGAGGTCGACGCCAACCGCGAGGCGATGCACTTCGTCACCGCCTGGAAGCGGCCTGGCCGCGACACCACCGCGTTCGAGGCGACGGCCGCCAACCAGGCCTACCGCCGCGGCGAGGGGTTGGCCGGCAACGTGTGGGAGGCGGGCAAGCCCATTGCGATGCCCGACCTGGCGGGTGACGATTCGCCCCGCGCCGCGGCCGCGATCGCCGTCGGCCTGCACGGCATCGTCGGCTTCCCGGTCCGCAGCGGCCGCCGCGTCGTGGGCATGATCTCGCTGCACACCTGGGCCGCGCGCGACCTCGACGAAGGCCTGGTCGCGGTGATGAACGACGTCGGCTCGCAGATAGGCGAGTTCGTCGAGCGCAAGCGCGCGGAGGTCGCGCTGCAGGAAAGCGAAAAGCGCATGCGGTCGGTGCTCGACAACGTGTCCGACGGCCTCGCGACCATCGATCAGACCGGCATCATAGAGTCGGCCAACCCCGCCGTCGGCAAGCTGTTCGGCTACCCCGACCACGAGCTCGTCGGCGAGCAGGCGAGCATCCTCATCGCGACCACGCATCGCGCCGCGTTCGAGAACTACCTGCAGCGCCGCCTGACCGTGGACACGCCCGCGAGCGGCGCGCACGAAACGATGGGCAAGCGCAAGAACGGCAGCCTGTTCCCGCTCGATTTCGTCGTCAGCTCGATGCAGGTCGGCTCGCGCCACCTGTTCATCGGCACGCTGCGGGACATCTCCGAGCGCAAGGCGCACACCGACGCTCTCGAGTACCAGGCTCTGCACGACGCGCTCACCGGGCTGCCCAACCGCAGTCTTTTCGGCGACCGCCTGCGCCAGGCGCTGCTTGCCGCACGCCGCAACCAGAAGATGTTCGGCGTCCTGCTCCTGGACCTCGATCGGTTCAAGGACATCAACGACGCTCTCGGCCACGACCGCGGCGACAGCCTCCTTCAAGAGGTGACCGCGCGCCTGCGTGGCGTGCTGCGCGCGACCGACACCGTCGCGCGGCTGGGCGGCGATGAGTTCGCGGTGCTCACGACTGACGCGCGGCATCCCGAAGACGTCGTCGGGACGGCGAAGAAGATCCTCGCGTCGCTCGAGGGCCCGTTCGCGATCGGTGACCAGATGGTCGAGACCGGTGCGTCGATCGGGATCGCGCTGTACCCCGTGCACGGCGACGACCCGAGCAACCTGCTTCGCCGAGCCGACGTCGCGATGTACGTGGCCAAGCGCTCGGGTGGCGGCTTCGCGCTGTACCAGCCCGAGCACGAAGCGCAGACGCTGCGCCGCTCGGGCCTGGCCGGAGAGCTGCGCCGCTCGATCCCTCAAGGCGAGCTCGTCCTGCACTACCAACCGCAGGTCACGCTCGCCACGGGCGCGATCCGCACGGTCGAGGGCCTCATCCGGTGGAACCATCCGCGCGAGGGCCTGATGCCGCCCGACCGCTTCATCCCGATGGCGGAGGAGACGGGGATCATCCATCCGCTGACCGCGTGGGTGATCGACTCCGCGCTCGAGCAGCTGTGCAAGTGGCTCGCCGAGGGGATTGACGTCAGTGCGCATCGCGCTCGACGACTTCGGCACCGGCTACTCCTCTCTCCTTTATCTCATGCGCCTGCCGGTCCACGAGATCAAGATCGACCGCTCGTTCGTCTCGGCGCTCGCGTCCGATCCGGACTCGGGCGCGATCGTGCGCTCCGCCGTGGGACTCGGCCATAACCTCGGCCTGCGGGTGGTCGCGGAGGGGCTGCAGGACCGGATGGCGGAGACGATCCTGCTCGAAGCGGGTTGCGACGCGGCGCAGGGATTCCTCGTCGGCCGGCCGGCGGAAGAGGCCGAGATCACGGCCCTGCTGCGTCAGCAGGCGGGCATCGCGGAGCCGCACGCGGACACCGCCGCGCTCTGAAAGCCCTTGTTTTGGGTTCAGAAGGTCAGGTCGGCACCGAGCTTGTGAAGCTGCTCGGACCAGGCAGCGGCGTGACGCACCGGGAGGTATCGATCACCGACGCCGCCGCGGTCGACGCCCTGATCTCGCGGCGCAGACCCGACGTCGTCTTCAACTGCGCCGCCTACAACGCAGTGGACCGCGCCGAGAAAGAGCGCGACCTCGCTTTCGCGGTCAACGGCGACGGCCCGAGGCACCTCGAGGTCGCGTGCCGCCGCATTGGCGCGTCGCTCGTCCACTTCTCGACCAACTTCGTCTTCGACGGCAGGCACGACCAGCCCTACGTCGAAGCCGACCACGCGGATCCGATCTCGGTCTACGGCAGGTCCAAGCTCGCCGGTGAGCGGGGCGTGCTCGAGGTCGGCGCGCACGTGGTGGTGGTGCGGACCGCGGCCGTCTACGGCGGACCGAACAGCTTTCCGATGCGGATCCTGGAGCGCGCGCATGCAGGCGAGGAGCTGCGCGTCGTCTCCGACCAGCACGTCAACCCGACGTTCGCGCGCGACCTGGCAGTGGCGGCGGTGGAGCTGGCGGAGCAGGGAATCGCGGGTATCGTCCACGCCGTCGCCGATGGGTGTTGCGGTTGGGACGATTTCGCTCGGGCGGTGCTGGCCGAGGCCGGGGTAGAGGGGGAGATCCGGTCGGTGGCTACCGCCGGCTATCCCGCGGCCGCGCGGCGACCCGCCAACGGCTGCCTGGCGTCGACGCGAATCGCACCCCTACGCCCGTGGCGGGAAGCCCTGCACGAAGCACTAAACCCATAAAAAAGGCTCGGGCCGGGCGATTTCTCGACACCGGCTCCGAGCTTGGCTGCGGGGGGTGAGGTTCGAAATGAAGATGAGGTCGAGATTCCTTTCTGAAGGCCCGCGCACGCTTTCGCGCAGTGAAAAGTTTGGCACGAAACCGAAGGGGCCGAGGAAGTATATCTATACATTTTCAACGACAAACTGCCTGCGCTGCCCGTGAAAAACCAAGGCACCGCTTCAACTAAATGCAGATAGTTGACCGCACCCCGACTGCTTTTTGATATGGCTTCGTTAGTCGCAGCAGAACGTCCTTGCAAAGATTGATCAGTTCGAGGGATGTGGCAGCCCGCCTTGGCGTCAGCCAGGCGACGGTCGCACGCGCCGTGGCGCGAGGCGTGCTCCGCGCCGCGCTCGTGACGCCGGGCGGACACCGGCGCTTCAACGAGGCCGACGTCGAGCTGTACGCCACCTCTCTCCAGGACGAGCCGGAGGGCGCCAGGCTCATCACCACCGGCCAGGCGGCGAAGCTTCTCGGCGTCAGCCAGCCGACGCTCAACCGCGCCGTCCGCGGCCTCGGCACCATCGCGTGTAGCGTCCTCCTCAACGGCGTCCTCGTCGCGGCGTTCGTGGTCGGCGCGATCCCCATCGTCGCCATCGTGCACGGCTTCGTCGAGCTGGTCCAGCAGTCGAAGATCCGCAGCGGCGGGGACTGGCTGGCGTACGGCCTGGCGTTCAGCGGCCTGTTCCTCGGCGCGATCTTCTTCGCCTACGCGATCAAGTACTACCTGAGCACGGCGATGGTGCTCCTGACCACGCTGGTCGGCGCGCCGCCGCGCAGCGGCAACGGACACGTGAAGGCCGACGGCAACGGGGCCCAGCGCATCAACGGCAACGGCTCTGGCAACGGGATCCACGTCGACCTCGGCTACCACCCCTTCGTCTCCGTCCACGTCGCCGCCTACAACGAGATGCGCGTCATCGAGCGACTGCTCACGGCGCTGTCCCAGCTCGATTACCCGGAGTACGAGGTCGTCCTGGTCGACGACTCGACCGACGAGTCGGTGCAGATCCTCGAGCGGTGGAAAGGATGGCCGCGGCTGAAGCTCATCCATCGCACCTCGCGCGCCGGCTACAAGGGCGGCGCCCTGCGCGAGGCGCTGAAGGTGATGGACCCGCGCACCGAGTACGTCGTCGTCTTCGACGCGGACTCGGTCCCGTTCCCGGACTCAATCGAGCGGCTGCTTCCTTACTTCTATCGCGTCAGCGACGGCACCTCCGCCAGTCGCCGGTTCGACGCCGCCTTCGGCCGCACCGACCCTCCGTCAGAGCCGGGCCAGGTCAAGCGCCGCGCCGAGGTCGCCGCGGTGCAGAGCTACCAGTGGCACGTCCTGAACAAGTCGGAGAGCTGGCTCACCGAGGCCGTGCGTACCGAATACGCCGGCAGCTACATGATCGAGCGCCCGTTCCAGGACGCGATCGGCTCCTTGAAGATGATCGCCGGCACCGCCTACATGATCCGCGCGGACGTGCTGCGCGAGGTCGGCTGGGGGACCAGCATCACCGAGGACTGGGAGCTCACCCTCAAGCTGTACGCCCGCGGCTTCAAAGTCGTGTACACGCCGTGGGCCGAGACACCCGCCGAATGCGTGAGCACCTTCGGCCGGCTGGCGCGGCAGCGCATGCGCTGGGCCGAGGGGCACACCTACAACGTGCGCAAATGGTTCCTCGCGATCATGCGGTCGCCGTTCGTCACACCGCTCGAGAAGCTCGAGTTCCTCTACGACTCGACGTACTACCTGCAGGCCGGACTGTTCGTGATCGGCACGCTCAGCTGGCTCGCCTCGGAGCTCGTATTCCGGACCCACGTACCGGGATGGACAGCGCTTCTCGGCTGGTCGCTGCTCTTCTCCAACATCTTCGCCCTGCCGCTGATGAACCTTGGCGGCCTGATCCTCGAAGAGGCGCCTGCCCGCGACGTGCAGGGCGTGTTCGGCGCCGTCGTGCTGTCCTTCGCCCTTGTTCCGTTCCAGGGCTGGGCCGCGTTGAAGGGCCTGATCAGCAAGGACGAAGGTCCGTGGTTCAGGACGCCGAAGACCGGCCGGGTCACGGACAGCGTCCGCCACCTGCGCCGCCTGTACATGCTCCGGCGCTGGCTGCGCGGCAAGCGGCCGCGCGGACCTCAATGGGGGTCAGTGCCGTCGACGCCGCTCGCCTCCGCGCCCGTGCGGCGCGCCCCGTTGCGCCCACGCTGGGTCGGATGGCTGGCCATCGTCGTCCTCGCGCTGCTCTTTGGCGGCCTGGCGGCGATGTCGGTGCACGCGCCCACCGTCAGCGCCGCGGGCAACCCGCTTTTCCTGCACGGCACGGGCACCGCGCCCGGCTGCACGGCGAGCACGATGGACGCCAATGTCGGCACCCGCGCGACTCCATGCGAGCTCCAGTCCGCGGCCGGAGGCGTCACCAACACCTGGGCCTGGACGGGGCTGCCCGCGCAGACGGTCGCGGCCGGCGTGTGGACCTTCACGATGTACTGGACGGGCGGCACAGGATCGACCAATGACATGGTCAACCTCACCGCCGGCGTGTCCGCGACCGCCAGCTGCGCCGGCTTCATCGCGACCGTCCCCAACGTGGGCAGCACGTGGACGGCGAACTACGGCGCTAACACCACCAACACGACGAGCCCTCTGACGATCAGCACCAGCGCGAGCCAGCTGCTGCTTGTCATCCCGCCCGGCGGCTCGCTGTGCCTCTCGGTCACGCTGACACACAACACCGGCGGCAAGCCGTCGATGCTTTACGACGGCACCGCGGGGGCTGCCAATACGGGCGTGGTGCCGCCGAGCATCGTCGTTCCTGAAGGGCTCATGGGATTCTTGGGCCTCGCCGCTTTTGCCCCGCTGCTGGCCGGCCGCCTGGTCAGGAGACGGAAGTGAGCAACGGCGAGCGGCCCACCGGCGCCGGACACTCAAACAAGGCGACGCGTCGCCACCGACAGCCGGCTGGAGCTGGTGACGTCAACCTCACCGTGATCGCGATCACGTGCGCGCTGCTCATGTTGCTGCCGCTCGTGACCACGTTCAACGACCTGCTGACGGTGTGGGCGATCGGCCTGGGCGCGAACAACCCGCTGCAAGCCGTCGTGCCCGCGGAATCGCGCATGGTCGTCAGCCTGCTCGGCCTGCTCGGCGTCCACGCCGCCGCCTCTGGCAGCCACCTGGTGGTGTGGGACGGATCGGGCTCGATGCACACGCTGTTCATCTCCTGGAACTGCATCGGCTGGCAGAGCCTGATCCTCTTCGCGGTGAGCCTCGTCACGGGCCTGCGGGGCGGCCAGTCGCTGGAGTCGCGCGCGCAGGTCGTGCTGATCGGAGTCGCGGGCACCATGCTGCTTAACCTGGTCCGCGTGGCGCTGGTCGCTTTGATCGCGGCAACAGTCGGCGTCGGGCCCGCGATCCTCTTCCACGACTACGGCGGCACGATCATGTTCATCGCCTTCCTTTTCGCGTTCTGGGCGTTCGCTCAGCGGTGGGTCCTGTCGCCCGCGGCGGAGATGGCGTGAATTCGATCGGCAAGCGCTGGCTGCGGCTCGGACTGCAGACCGCGTTCGGTCTCGTCCTGCTGTGGCTGTGGCTGCGCACGGTCTCGCTGCCGGAGATCGCCGCCCACGCGCGCGTCCACAGCTGGTGGGCGGTCGCGGCGATGGTCCTGCTGTTCTTGATCACGAGCGTGATCCGGGCCCGGCGCTGGCTGCTCCTCCTGCGACCTCTCGCGCAGGTGGGCATGGTCCTCGCTTTTGCGATGAACGCTGCCGGCGGCCTGCTCAACTACGTGTTGCCGATCCGCTCCGGCGACGCCGCGCGCGCATGGTGGCTGTGGCGCCGGCACCGGATCCCCGCCGGCTCGGCGCTGGCGACGATCGTCATCGACAAGGCTTGCGACCTCGCCGCGGTCGCGGTCGTGCTGGCCGGACTCGAGGTGGTGGCGCTGAGCGGCGCCGTCAACGCCCCGCGCGGCCTCGCCGGCGCCGCGGCCCTGGCCATCGCCCTTCTCGCCGCGGTGCTCGGCACGGCGGTGCTGGGTCCTCGGATCGCGCGCTCGGCCCCGGCGCGCCGGATTCTCCCGCCGCAATTCGCGTCCGCCCTCGCGGGCCAGGCGTTCGCCTTCCGCGCCGGCGCGCGGGGGCTGTGGACGCCCGAGCTCGCCGCCCGGCTCGCGGGGCTCACAGCGCTCGCGCTGGTGATCGACGCCTTCAACTTCACGCTGCTGTTCGTCGCGGTCGGCATCGACGTACCTCTGCTCAAGGCCATGGCCGCGTATCCCGCGCTGCTGCTGAGCTTTGCCATCCCCGCCGGGCCTGGCTACGTGGGCAACCTGGAGTTCGCGGGATCGCTGGTCCTCGGGGGAGGGCTCGGGCTTGCCTCCGCGGTCGCTGCCGGCGCGATCGTCCTGTACCACGCGATCACCGCCCTGAACGCCCTCGCGCTCGGGCTTCTGAGCTTCTTCCTTGTCGGCGGCAGGCGGCGCGCGAGGGTCGGCGGCCCGCGGCGCATCGCTGTCTTCCACTGCGGCTTCACCTACTCCGGCGGCGGCGAGCGGCTGGTCATCGAGGAGGTGTTGGGCCTGAGGCGTCGTGGCTACGACGTCGAGTGCTTCGCTCCCACTGTCGACGCCTCGCGGTGCTTCCCGGACCTGATCGGCGAGGTGCGCGTCAAGACGTTCCTGCCCCAGCTGCCGCGCTGGTTCCCGTTCCGCGAGGCGGTCCAGATGGCGGCGACGTCGCTCCTCATGCCGTTCTACGCGTGGCGGTTCCGCGGCGTCGACGCGATCGTCGGCTGCAACCAGCCGAGCGCGTGGATCGCGTGGTGGGCGGCGCGGCTCATGGACGTGCCCTACGTCCTGTACCTCAATCAGCCCAACCGCCTGGTCTATCCCCGCAACATCGACCGCCAGACGGGCTGGGTCTCCAACGCCGACTATCGCCTGCTCGCCGCCATCGTCTTGCGCGCGACGCGATTCGTCGCATGGGCCGACCGCCGCTCTGTGCAGGAGGCGGACCAGCTGCTCGTCAACGGCGACTACATCGGCGACATCATCCGCAGGACATACAGGCGCGACGCCATCGACTGCCCGGCCGGCTGCCACGTCGCCTCGTCCGGTTTCCCGCTGCCGATCGCTTCGCGGTTCTCGGGCGGGCTGACCATCAACGGCTATCCCATCCGCCGCCCTTACGTCCTGCTCACGAATCGCCACTATCCGCAGAAGCGGTTCGACCTTGCGATCCGGGCGATGCTGGAGGTGCGCAAGAAGCGACCGCGCGCGCAGCTCGTCATCCCCGGGCCATCCACCTCGCACACCGCCTCGTTGAATGCGCTCGTCACCGAGCTCGGCCTCGAGGACGCGGTGCTGTTCCTCGGTGCGATCAGCGAGGAGGAGCTGCAGACGCTCTATGAAGGTGCGGCGGTCTATGTGTACCCCGCGCCGGAGGAGGATTTCGGCATGGGCGTGATCGAGTCCATGGCCAAGGGCGTGCCGGTCGTGGCCTGGAACCAGGCGGGCCCGACTGTGACGGTCGCCCCGGGCACGGGCCACCTCGCCGAGCCGCTCGACGTCGCCGGCTACGCGGCGGGCATCACGGCGCTGCTCGACGATCCGGAGAAGAACCAGCTCACCGGCGAGCGCGCTTTCGAGTGGGCGCGGCGGTTCGACTGGGAGCGGCACATCGACATCCTCGAGCGCGCGGTGCTGGACGTCGCGCGGGCCCACGTCCAGATGGCGGCGGAAGCGGCGACCGCGTGAAGCTCCTGCCCCGGATCCTCGCCGAAGAGGACGAGGAGGTCGAGGCGCCCGAGTCGCAGGTTTCCGGATCCGAGGTCCCGCGGCTTCACTGGGCCTGGACGGCCGCGATCGTCATCATCGCCGCGGTGCCGCGCCTGCTGTACGTGTTCGTGTTCACCGATCCCGAGAATCCCGGCGTCCGGCGCTACGGCGACGTCTGGCACCACTGGCAGATCGCCTACCTGACGAAGGAGATCGGGCTTTCGGCCCCGGACGGGCCTCGCCTGTGGGACCTGAAGGGACTCGATTATTTCTGGGGCATTCTCCATCCGCTGCTGATGGTCGCGGTCTTCGACGTCACCGGCTCGATCGACATCGTCCTGGACCGCCTGGTGAGCCTGGTGTTCGGGGTCGCCGTCATCGTCCTTGTCTTCCACCTCGTCCGCCGCCACTGGGGAACGCAGGCGGGGCTCGGCGCCGCCCTGATCGCTTCGCTGATTCCAACCAGCGTGATGAACGATGCGTCAGGGATGCTCGAGCCGCTCGGGGTGGCGATGTGTCTCTTCGGGCTCGGCGCCTGGCCGCGTCGCGGGTTTGCCTCCGGCCTCGCGCTCGGCCTCGCCACGATGGCGCGGGCGGAGGCGTGGCTCTTCGGGCTGGGGATGGTCGCCGCGGCCCTCTTCAAGCGGGAGGGCCGGCAGCAGCGGGTCCTGCTGGTCGCCGGTTTCGCCGCCGTGATGGTGCTCTACATGAAGATCCTCTACGACAAGACCGGCAACCCGATCTATCCGCTGTGGTGGAACTTCTTCGCGAACGCCCTGGGCAAATGGGAGTTCACGCCGATCAGCGCCGAGCAGGCGGCGGTGCGGCCCGTCCTCGGCGCCGTGCTCGTGCTCGCGGCGGCGGGCCTGGCGTGGAGCCTGTGGCGGCGGCCGCCCTCGTACATGCTGCTCACCTTCGGCTTCGGATACTGCGTCTTCGTCTGCGGCATGCTCGGGTTCACGTCATACCTGGCGAGCTGGGTGTGGTGGATGCCGATCACGCGCGTCTTCGCGTTTCCGTACGTCTTCGCCGGCATCCTGTTCGCGGTCCTGGTGCTGTGGCTGGCGCCACGCCGGTTCGGACCGCGATTCTTGCCGGTGGGCTGGGGCCTCGTCGCGACCGCCTTGCTCGTCAGCCAGCTGGCGTGGCTTCCGATCAACGCCGAGTTCGGACCGTCGGAGGCCGAGTGGCATGTGATCAAGGCTGAGGGCGTGCAGCTGGGCGAGTGGTACAACGCCTCGCCGTCCCAGGGACATTCGCTCGCCGTGCCGAGCGACCGGCCGGAGATCACCTACGTGCTCGCGCGGTACGGCGGCGTCGAGGGCAAGCACCTGATCAGCGAGATGTACGCGCCCGACCACCTCACTCCATGCTGGTTCGCCAGGACCGACGTGAGGTTGATCGCAGCCGACGGGGCCTTCATGCTCAAGCTCCAGGAGAACCCGGCGTGGTTCACGCACGTCGGCACGATGGAGGAGGCGCACTGGGAGGTGTTCGGGGTGAACGCTCCGCCTTGCGTCGCGGCGACATAGGCGAGCCGCTGGCGCCCGCGGCCTCGTTCGACTACGAGGCCAAGCGGTGGGGCGCGGGGTCGCTGCGGCCGCGGCCCTGGTACATGAACGGGCTCAAGCTGCGCTACCTGCTCGAGGACCTGGCGCCGGTGCATGGGCGGGTGCTCGACGTGGGATGCGGCGCCGGGCAGGTGGCGAAGGCGGTGAAACGCGAGCGGCCTGACCTGTCGGTCCTGGCATGCGACGTGAGCCGGGCGGCGATCGCGGCCGCGAGCGCGTCACCGGAGGGCGTCGACTTTCGATCGGCGCTCGCTGACCGTCTTCCGTACGACGACGCCGAGTTCGACTTCGTCTGGATCCTCGACGTCCTGGAGCACGTCGACCAACCGGAGGCGGTGCTGCGCGAGGTGGCTCGGGTATTGAAACCGGGCGGTGGATTCCACATCGTGCTGCCGCTTGAGGGTCAGCCGCGAACGCTCTATCGATTGGTGAGGTGCGGGACACGGTGGACGGCGAAGCTACGGCATGCAGGCCACGTCCAGATCTTCTCCGCGGAGCGATTCCGCGCCATGGCCGCGTCGTGCGGCCTGCGTGTGACGCGGACGCGCTGGTCTTATCACGCCACCTTGCAGGTGCTGGATCTTCTGTATTTCACGTGGCTGGATTGGCGCGGTCCGGTCAGCGGCTCGGTGGAGGACCTGTCCGCGGCGCGCGGCGGCGTGACGGGGCGGCTGATGCGCGGCGTCAGCCGTGCGGTGGCCACCACTGCCTGGGGGGAGGCCCGGTTATTCCGTGGGCTGCCAGGGGGCTGCGGGCATTTCACCTGCGTTCGGGGTGGGGGATGACGTGGATCACAACCTGATCCAGCGTTATTTGCTGCTGGGGCTTCGCCTCGGCCGGCACATCGACGGTCTGGTCGACGCTTACTACGGATCTCCTGAGCTCGCCTCCTTGGTGGCGTCCGAGCCCAAGCGCGCGCCCGGCGATCTTGCGCGCGACGCCGACGATCTTCGCCGCGAGATCGGGAACGGCTCGCAGCGCGCCAGGTGGCTCGCAGCGCAGCTCGAGGGGCTGGCGACGGCGGCCGAGCGACTCGACGGCCAGGCGATCTCCTATGCGGACGAGATCCGGCGCTGCTACGGAATCACTCCGCGCCCAGCTGATACGGAGGAGCTCGCCGAAGCGCATCGGCAGCTCGGCGCCGTCTTTCCCGGCGCCGGTCCGCTGCGCGAGCGATTCCAGGCATGGCGACGCGCCCACGAGGTGCCCGCGGACGAGTTGCTTCCGGCACTGAAGGCGATCAACGTCGAGCTGCGGGCGAGAACAGGATCGCTTTACGGCCTTCCCGACGGCGAGGAGGTCGACGTCGAGACGGTGCGCAACGAGCCGTGGGCGGGGTTCAACTACTACCTCGGCGGCCTGCGCAGCCGCGTCGTGATCAACACAGACGTTCCGGTGAGCGCGCAGTTTCTGGTCCTGGCGGCGGCTCACGAGTGCTACCCCGGACACCACACCGAGCACGCCCGCAAGGAGCTGCACCTGGTGCAGGAGCAGCGCCACGAAGAGGAGTCCATCTTCTTGATCGCAACGCCCCAATCGCTGATCTCCGAGGGCATCGCGACGTCTGCGCTCGGGGCGCTCGGTGATGAAGCGGAGGCCGCATGTGAGTCGCTGCTCAGGGACATGGGCCACGGCTACGACGTCGCCGAGTCGCGCGCGTTTCACCAGATCGGATTGACGCTCGAGCAGGCCTGGACGAACGTCGCTTTCATGATCCACGCCGAAGGCCGCGATGTCGGCGAGGCGAGTGACTTCGCGGGTCGCTGGTTGCTCGAGAGCGACGAGCAGATTGCCAAACGGATCGAGTTCATCGTTCATCCGGTTTGGCGCGCGTACATCGTTCTCTACAACGCGGGGCAGCGTCTCGTCGAGGCGTGGACCAGCGGATCGACGTCGAAATTCAAACGCCTGCTGGCGGAGCAGCTGACGACGTCAGACCTGCTCGCCTAGGGCGACGGTTAAGTCCTAGTTGACCGATTCCGCCCAGGCGATCAGGTCGCGCAGCCCGCGGTCGAAGTCGATGTTCGGCTCCCAGCCCAGCTGCTCTCGCGCCTTGGTGTTGTCGCTCACGTAATACGCCTGGTCGCCCTCGCGCCAGTCCGTGAACGAGAACTGCGGTTTCCTGCCCGTCAGCTCGCCGATCTGGTCGATGACCTCGAGCAGGTTGCGCTGGTTCTCGGTCCCGCCGCCGACGTTGTAGACCTCCCCGCGTGTGATCGCGATCTTGTCTATGACCAGTGCGTACAGGGCGCTCAGGTCGCGTGCGTCGAGGAGGTCGCGGACCTGGGTGCCGTCGCCGTAGATGGTCAGCTGCCGGTCCTTCAGGATCGAGTGCACGAAGTGCGCCACCCATCCCTGGTCTTCGGTCCCGTATTGATGAGCGCCGTAGATGCAGCTCTGGCGCAGCACAACGGTGTTCATGTCGAAGCAGCGCGCGTAGTCACGCACGTACTGGTCGGCCGCGCCTTTGCTGCACCCGTAGGGGCTGTGGAAGTCGAGCGGCTGCGTCTCTTTACAGGCTGAGTTGTTTTTGCCGAGCTTTCCGTAGACCTTGTTCGTAGATGCAAAGACGAAAGGAGCCTCGCGATTGTGGAGGCGGACGGCCTCGAGGACGTTCAGCGTGCCGCGAGCGTTGACGTCGAAGTCGGTGTTGGGGTCGACGAGCGAGGTGGTGACCGCCACCTGCGCCGCCAGGTGCAGAACCGCGTCCTGGTTGCGCACGTGCTCGGCCAGGGCGGAGGCGTTCCTCACGTCTTCTTTGATGAACGTCACCCGGTTGGGATACCGGGTAATCGCCCATTTCAGGTTCCGCTCGGTGCCGGGCCGGCTGAGGTTGTCGAGCAGCGTCACGTACCAGCCGTACTTGATCAGGTGGATGGCGGCGTTGACGCCGAGGAAGCCCGCTCCGCCCGTGATCAGGACGCGGCGCTCCGGCGACGAGGTCAGCCGCTCTTCCTTATCCGTGACGTACCGGGCGTTCGGATCCATGGCGCCGATTACCTTAAGGCAGGCCGCCGAGTCGGATCGACGGATCTGCGTCGCGCATTTCGGCCGAATGCCGTTGTCGGCTCCTGCGCTCCTCGCTCACGCACCGACGGGTGCGCTCGCTGCGGTGCTCGTCGCCTCCTAGGCCTCGGCCGCCTGCGCGCCGCAGCTCTCGCCGACCGCTCCGGCGGCCTGCCTAGCCCGTGGATATGCCCCTGAAGAAGGCGATCGCGACTATCCATGACGCTCCGGCGAGGATGAGGGCCTCCCGGCGGGCGTCGTTGCCGCGCGTGTAGAGATAAGCGCCGGGGACGAAGAGGGTCGCGAACACGCCGTAGACCATGTGCAGGATCCCTTCGCGGGCGCTGCCGCCGGCGACCAGCGCGGCGACCCCGAGGATCCCCTGCACCGGGACGATCCCGGCCAGGATCAGGTAGGTCGAGCGAAAGCCTCCGCTGAGGCGGTGGTCGCGGAAGTAGTGGTACGCGCCCCACAGGCCGAGGACGATGGCGAACACGACCAGGACCCGAGCGCCGAAGCCGTGCAGGAACGCAAGTGTCTGCAGCAATCAGGCGCTGAGTCGCGCGATCTGGTCGCGGAAGTAGTCGACCGTGAGGCGGAGGCCCTCCTCGAGCAGGATGCGCGGCCGCCAGCCGAGCTGCTCCCCCGCGCGCGTGTTGTCGAGCGCGATCCGGTAGACGTCGCCCTTGCGCGCCGGGCCGAACCGCGGCTCGAGCTTGTACTCCGTCAGCAGGGCGAGCTTCCGGAACAGGTCGTTGATCGTCACCGGGATGCCGGAGCTGACGTGATAGGTGCCCCCGTCGCCGTGCTCGAGGGCGGCGATGTTCGCCATCGCCACGTCGCCCACGTGCAGCATGTCGCGTGACTGGTTGCCGTCGCCGTCGATGGTGACCGGCTTGCCCTCGATCATCCGGCTCGCGAAGATCGCGACCACGCGGCCCTCCTCGGCGAAGAAGTCCTGCCGCGCACCGTAGATGTTGGCGTAGCGCAGAGTCGTGAAGTTCAGGCCGAAGGTGCGCTGGAACATGGCCAGGTACTGCTCGAAGGAGTACTTGCTCGTCCCGTATGGCGACAGCGGGCGGATGGGGTGGTCCTCGTCGGCGGGCACCACGTCCGGCTCGCCGTACAGCGCCCCGCCGGTGGAGCTGAAAATGACCTTGCGCACACCGTTGTCCACGGCCGCCTTGAGGACGTTGAGGCCGCCGACCAGGTTGACCTGCGCGTCATATCCGGGGTCGGCGACCGACCTCGGGACTTCAGCCTGCGCCGCGTGGTGGTTGACGACCTCCGGCTTGAACGAAGCGACCGCGCTCCTCACCCTCTCGAGGTCGCGCACATCGACCCGGTAGGCCTGGGCCGCGGAGCTGACGTTGTCCTCGCGGCCGGTGGACATGTTGTCGAGCACTGCCACCTCGTGGCCCGCGGTGGCGTAAGCGTCGACGACGTGCGAGCCGATGAAACCGGCGCCGCCAGTGACGAGAATTTTCACCGGTCGTGACTGTACTCGATGTCGAAGTGGTGAAGGCAGTGCGGGCCGGGGTGCCGCCGGCGTTCGCCCGCGCCGTGCTGGAGCGCGCCGCGAAGGTGCCGGAGATCGCCGCGCGCCTTCCCGAGGGCCACGTCACGGTGGCGGTGCGCATCACCGACGACACCGAGATGGAACGCCTGAACCGTGACTTCGCCGGCGAGGCGCACCCGACCGACGTGCTGTCCTTCGAGGGCTCCGGCGACCACGCCGGCGACATCGCGATCTCGTGGCCGCGCGTGGTGGCGCAGGCAGAGGAGTGGGGTCACAGCGAGCGGTACGAGCTGGCCGTGCTGCTGGTGCACGGGTTTCTGCACCTTCTCGGTTGGGACCATTCCACGCCGGCCGAAACCGGGGAGATGTGGCGCCTGACCTACACTCCACTGC
>WNGH01003774.1_pt1 | contig 20905 bp, 18 predicted proteins | sample 5400631 | NCBI WGS metagenome assembly WNGH01 (sample SAMN13153373, study PRJNA577476) | soil metagenome | isolation source: 115 cm soil or saprolite under Garry oak tree replicate 1 | place: USA:California | collected 2016-06-15
GTCGTTCGGTGAAACAACTTGTCTGCTACCGGTCTTCCGTTCTAGCGACAAGCGAATCTCACGGGTTCCGTCTGACACCTGTTCTCCTCCGGACAATGCGATATACCAACTGTCGCCATACTCGTTGTACTTACCATGAGAGGTGGCGATTACCCCAAAGTTCGAGTTAATCGGCCGCAGCTGCCTTAGCTCGAGTGATTTGCTCGCCAACCTTTTTCGCATCTTCGTTGAACTGCCGTACCGTTTCGCGGGTGTATTTGTGGTCGACCATCTTGGGTAGAAACTGCGGAGGTATGGTAACGATGTGCGCTCCGGCTAGGGCTGCGGTTTGAACGTCGATCACCCCCCGTATGCTCCCGACGATAATTTTCGCCGTGTAGCCCCACATATCAAGCCAGCTGCGGATGTTTCGGATCGTGACCGCGGGATCGTTCCCTTCGTCAGCTACCCGACCAGCGAAGATGCTCACGTAGGTCGCCCCTGCTTTTGCTGCAAGCACGGCTTGGTTGAACGAAAGTATGGCCGTTGCATTGACTGCAATGTTTTGATTCGTAAGTTTGTTGATGACACTCAGCGAGGAAATCCCGTCTTGATTCACAATGGGAATCTTGACGACGATGTGGGGAGACCAGTTGGCGAAGGCGCGTGCTTGCTGAAGCATTTCCTCATGATCATTTGTAGTGACCTCAACGCTTACCGGACGTTCACCCAACGCGGCACAGATTCCTCGAGTGCAGGATTCGACATCCCGAACTCCATCCTTAAACATGATGGTGGGATTCGTGGTTACCCCGTCTATTACGCCTTCTTCAATCCATTTCTTAATTTCTTCTAGGTTTGAAGAATCCAGAAAGATGTCCACTTTACCCTCCTAGAGAGCTCCTGACGTGCAATTGGAATTGCTCTTGGATACTCCGCTGTTGAGCTAGTCCTGGAGACACGACACGAGCGAATGATTCGACAAACTTTCTAATGAGCTCCGGTCCCCACAGTCCTCGCCTTGGGCATCCTTCCGGCTTTTCGTAGCTCACTTTCGATCCAAGCATAGGTCGCTGCTAAGCCCTCCTCGAGTGAAATCGAGGGCTCCCACCCGAGTACCTCAAGTACCCGGCGATTATCGCTATTGCGGCCACGAACTCCTTGTGGCTTGCTCAAGTCGTGGCACATGCGGAGCTTTTTGCTGGCAATTCTGCTAATCAGATCGACTAACTCATTGATCGTTACGAGCCGATCCGTGCCAAGGTTCAGCGGCGCACGGTAGTCTGAGGCCACCAGCCGCAGCAGTCCCTCCACGCAGTCATCGATGTACATGAAGGACCTTGTCTGCAGGCCGTCACCCCAGACTTCGATCGAGTCTCCATCACCGGCCAAGGCGACTTTGCGACTGATGGCAGCTGGAGCTTTCTCGCGGCCGCCTTCATAGGTTCCCAGAGGCCCATAAACGTTGTGAAAACGTACAATCCGCGATTCAAATTTGTAGTCTTGCAAGTAGTAGCCACATAGTTGTTCTGTGTATAGTTTTTCCCAACCGTAGCCGGGCTCGGGGTCGGCCGGAAAGGCGTCTTCTTCTTTCAAGGGTGTTACGTCAGGATCCTTTTGCTTACTTTGCGGGTAAACACAAGCAGAGGAAGAGAACAAGAACTTCTTTACCCCTTGGAGGCGACTCGCCTCCAGCATGTGTGCATTGATAAGGATATTGTTGCGAGCTAGGTCGGCATGATTTGCGGTGATAAAGCCGATTCCGCCCATGTCGGCGGCCAGGTTATACACCTCGTCGATCCCGCTTCGGACTGCCAGGAGGCATTTGTCGAATTCTCGAAGGTCTAGGATCTCGAATTCGTCCGCGGCCGTGGGTTCATACTCTGGTTGCTTAATGTCGGCTCCCCGAACCCAATGACCTTCCGCCTTCAGCCGCCTAACGAGATGGTGGCCAATGAAACCGCCAGCGCCAGTTACAAGAATGCGAGTATTTTTCGTCACGTTTTACGGTCCTTTCTTGCAAACGCTTCTTATTTCTGCTTCCAGCAAGCACGCGCTGGATGGCGAAACACGCTACTGAATCCGTTCATGTGTCGAATTACTGAAACAGAAGATTTTCGATTTCGACTTGCCTCAAACCTTGATCGCTGTAACCAAGAGGCAATCGCCACGGCCCGCCCGATTCCCCAACCAAAGAATGGGAAAGAAGACAAACCTTGCGACCGCGAGAAAAGCAAAAACCAGAATCGGGTTCCGAAGTTCGCGGGTGGGCCGCCCTTTCTTAGCAAACATTCTCGCGATCAGGGACCCGGCCGCCCAGTGAGCGGGAGAAATTTGCCGGATCTCCGTCGTCTTGAACCCTGTTTCTCGCAACAACTTCCTCAAAGTCACCGCAGAAAAATGTGCGATGTGAAAGGGAGCGTGCCAATTGATCCAGGACGATCCAAATACTTGCCTGAGCCAGCTTCGGTTGTTCGGGCAGCTAATCCACGCTTGTCCGCCCGGATTCAGATTCCGATGCACGTCCAAAAGCATTTGTCTGGGGTCGGGCGAATGCTCTAAAACGTTGGAGAGCACCACCACGTCATAGAGCGTCTTTGATTCAAACTCGCTGAGATCGCAAGTGTAAACAGTAAAGCCGGCTCCCCTAGCCACAGCTGCCGCCCTTTCGTTCAAATCGAGGCCTTCCGCCTGAAAACCATTTCTCGCATAAATCTTCAGACCTCGTCCCTCATTACAGCCAACATCAAGGAGGCGACCCGTACCTTTGCGGCCGTGAAACGCGCCATCGCCGTCCAACCGAATCCAGAGGCGGTAAAGAAAAGACGAAAAAAACCATTCACGCAGCCTTGTGTAGAGGGTTCCTCTTTCTCCTCCGAAGTTGTAGTGCGACTCATAGAGAATCTTGAGCTCTGTAGGCGTAGGAACCGGCGACAATTGTTCCAAGTCGCATTGAAGGCAGCGCCGCACTTCATAGTCACCATCCACTCCGAAGCGGGTGTCGAAAAGCTGGCTTTTGCATTCTGTAAGCCGCCCCCCGCATAGAATGCATGCGCCTGCAGGCAAAACCTGTGAATCAGTATGGCCGTCAAAAAATTCAGCCGTGGCATCGTAAATGGGCATGTTTTTTAGCGCTTCGGGGAGTTTCGATGCTAGGTATGGAGCCGTACAGAAAATTGGTCCGATAGGTTATCGCAAGGATTAGCTTCGCGTGTGCCAGCAGGCTTCACCCACAAGCCAGTATCAAAAACACCGTTCGTCGTCCAAATCTGCCGCCATCCTTTAACTCCATCGAGGTAAGCGGCCCATTTTCCCGTATAGGGACCCTGCTCCAGCCTGCGCGAAAAAGGAGAACGGCTTAGCGTCGGCAGGTACCAATTGCAGTTGTCGGCGATCACCACTCCGCCCGGCTTGACCAGAGAAATCGCTGCCAAGGCGCACTGGTCCCTCTCCTCGCCGTCCACCAGACAGAAGTCAAAACTCTCCGGAGGAAACTTTTCTGCGACGCTGCAGTATTGCCGCACATCTTCGCAGAGATGATATTCCACGTTTTGCAGCCCCTTCCGTCTGAGTTCTGCGGCAACCTGCTTGTGCCAGACCGGATTGTGTTCCACACTCACAAGGCTCCCGACTCTTTCTGCAAACCAGATCGTGCTGCGTCCCGATCCCCACTCGATGCCGCGATCATCAGATCTCAGCCAGTTCTCCAGCATGTCCACGGCTGCGTTAGTAAGCCACGGCGCGTTCGGGTGCATTCGCTGATAAAACATAAGTCCCAAGCGGTCGTAGATGTATCGTGGTGTCCAGTGCCTAAATCGGCGCATTCGGTCATCCCGTTTCTAGGTGTTGCCGACCTTCGCAGCGGCCTACAGGAGAGTCGCTGCGATCCTTTCGGCTGCGTGCCCATCCCACAAAGGCGGTACCTCTCCCCGTTTTGCGTGGCCAGCCAGCACTTTTCCTGACTCCTCTAAGAGCCGATCCATTTCCTGTCCCACGAGGATATTGCTCCCCAATGTGACGGTTATAGGTCGCTCAGTATTCTCGCGCACGGTGAGGCACGGGATCTTCAGGAACGTGGTTTCCTCCTGGATTCCTCCGGAGTCCGTTATAACTAGTGCGGCGCGTTGCTGCAGGGCAAGGTTCGGAACAATGTCTGGGCCGAGGTCACTGATGCGCTGACGCGTTCGAGGGTGCACTGGAAAGAGAACCGGAATCCCTTGACTCAGCTCCACGAATGTCCGGAGCAACAAGCGTAGGGATGCAGGAGCATCCACGTTGGTAGGGCGATGCAAGGTAACCAGAACAAACCGCTCAGGTAGGCCGGGAGGTACGTGCCGGGCGGATTCCGGCAAAAGGCGGAGAAGCGTATCGATCATGACGTTTCCGACCATTCTAATTCTGTCCAGGCTAATCCCCTCGCGCAGCAGGTTCTCATTTGCTTCGCTGGAAGGCGTAAAGAGCATTTCGGAGATTTGATCGGTAAGGAGCCGGTTGATTTCCTCCGGCATGGTGCGGTCAAAGGAACGTAGCCCCGCCTCCACGTGGACTACTGAAATCAAGAGTTTCGAACAAACCAGAGCAGCGGCGACTGTCGAATTCACATCACCATACACCACGACGATATCAGGCCTGCGCTCCAGGAGCACGGGCTCCAATCTGATCATGATGTCGGCGGTCTGCCTGGCTTGGCTGCTCGATCCCACTTCGAGGTTTACATCCGGCGCTGGCATGCCAAGCTGTTCCAAGAACGCGTCGGACATATTGAAATCGTAGTGCTGTCCTGTATGCACCAGCGTTTGCCGAGTACCCTTATCCGCAAGCGCGCGAATTACCGGAGCAGCCTTCATGAAGTTCGGTCGGGCACCGACGATGTGCAAGAGATGCATCATTGCAATTTCATTCTTCGCTTGAACGTCCGTCGTGTTTATGACCTGGGGCTCGCAAGAATTTCCGCTCGATCCGACGAGGGCTTGGCGATGAGGTGAAGGTCATAATTCCAGGTCTGGAGGAGACGAAGGCAATCCTCGTGAATCTCGCTGCCGTGGGTGGCTAGGAATAACTTCGGTTTGTATCTTTCAAAACATTGTCTGGCGCCCATAAGGGCCTTGAATTCCGCACCTTCGATGTCCATCTTGATATAGTTGGGCGGAGCAATTCTTTCCTCGTAAAGGAGTGAGTCCAGAGTGGTCGTCTGTACGCGACGATTCCCATTGGCCTGCAAACGACCCATTGCCCTGGTTTCTTCCTCCTGAAAAAACGAGGATCCCACTTCATCGCAGATCGCCAGCTCAAGTACATCAACATTCTTAATGCCGTTCAGCGCCAAATGGGTCCTGATGTAATGAACGTTTGTCGGTAAAGGTTCGAACGCAACCACCTTTCCGGGAGCAATCAAGATAGAGGCAAGTAGAGAGTAAAATCCGACGTTTGCCCCAACGTCGTAAAACACGCCGCCTGGCCTTACTTCCCGCGCGACCACCTTCTGAAAGTACGCTTCATAGCTGCCGAGCCAGCAAGCGTGACGGTGAGCACCGACGATCCATTTCTTGCCCCTCAGCTGTCCTGTAAGGATAGGAACGGCCAGGCTCCGCGGCAAAATCCTGAGCGGGTAGCGAACCGCTCTCCCTAGAAGAGTGGTGCTAGAGAGCTCCGTGAAGTTTAGCGACACCTGAACTCCATTCTCTAAATTTCCCTACTTGTAAGCTCCATCCCTTTAGCCTAGAGACTCTTCCTTTGAAATCGCAGCCGTTTGCTGCCGCTTCCTGGAGCGCAACGCGGCCTCGTAGTCGTTCAGACGCCGCCTTGCTATAGACTCCCAACTGAAGTCACGGGCCATTTTTTGCGCCCCAAAGGAACCCAAACGCTTTCTTGTCTCAGCGTCGCGAAGTTCAAGCAACACCCGAACCAGATCCTCCATATCATCCAGCTTGTAAGCGACTCCATTCCCTTCCAGGCGTCCCGGTGCGGTCATCGTATCGTTTGCAACAATAGGCAACCCACAGGCAGCAGCGTCCAGCATCGATGTGGACTCCTGTGTAGGCCAAACACCGATTTCAGAAGCACGAAAGAAATTGCCAAGCTCCTGAACAGGAACGAATGGATGAGTAACACATCCCGCGCACGATTGAATGGCCTGGGCTTGTACCCCGTTACCCACGAACAGGCCACGGAAGGGTTCTCCCATTCCGACAAGATGTGCCACAGCTTTTGCCAGCAGCAGCGGGTTCTTACTTTCGCTGAACCGCCCGGTATAGATGCAGACTATGTCGGACTCGCAGAACCCCAGGCGTTGACGCAATCGAAGCCTGTCCTCACGGTCTTTCTCAAATGAAATTGGCCTGAAGAGTTCCGTGTCAACGCCCAACGGGCAGACGTCAATTTTCCTTCTAGGAACACCAAAAAAGCAAGCAGCGACGTCAGCACAATCGGACGTTATTGCATAACACTTTTCGGTGGCCTGGCTCACGAGCAGCGCAACAGCTCGTAGTCCCAGGGAGATGTCCTCTTATTAGCAAGAGGGAAGACCGAAGCATGGTGATGGTTGCCGGTAAACAATTTATAACCCAAGAGCGGCTTCGCATAGGCCGCTTGGAGCGGAATCCATCCGATCGCGACTGTGGTTTGGACGATATCAGGGCGGATGGCTCCGAGTTTCGCAGTGAGCCCCGCCATTTGCATGTATCCCAAGACCTCCTTGTGTCGAAGGACGTGCAAAGTGAAACCCTGAAACGCTTCTATCGAGCCAGCGGAAATTGCACTGCCATCGGAGAACCCTCCGTAAGTTCCCTCGAGTTCCTTGTGGTCCATTTGGTGATATGGCGGCAAATCCGTAGCAACGACATGGACGTCAGCGCCCAGCCGCGCCAGGTACTTGGAAAGGAGCTTTGGCAGATACCCCATGTTCTTCTCGAAAACTTCCGAAAGTAGCGCCACTCTCAAGCCGTCGCTCCGTGAATCGTAGCCACCATTGGACCGAATTCTGAAATTCTTCGAAACATTCAAAAATCGGGTACGCACCCAGGAGTTCTTACCTATGTAACTCTTCCTAGCGCAGCGTTGAACACTTTAGCTTTGACAGAAACTTCGGCATTCTCGCGAGGCATCAGGTAAAGAATCAGTATCAGAAGACCCAGGCCACCGGAAAGAAGAGTCGTGAAGATCCCGATATTCGCCAGATTGTACGCCGCATACGAGATCAGCAAGGCTGCGAGCCGCGGGTCGTGCCGCTCTGCCAGAGAATCCAACGTCCAAAAGACAAACGCGCAGAATACCGATATCAACAAGACCCCTGGAAGTCCGAATGAGGAAAGGCCGTCTGTCGCCCAGAAATGAGTCGTCTGGTCCATTGCGTAGTTGTTATAGTAGTAGTTACCCACTGCACCGCCTACACTCATGTTGCCGTACGGATAGTGAATCAACCAGCTTATTCCCTTCACATGAGAAAAATACGTGTGAGGATTATTCTGAAGAAAACCATGATACTGCGCGGTGGCCAGCGCGTTTAGGCTAAGCAGGCGCATAACGACCACTGATAATACGACCCACAGTAGGAGGCCTGGATCTTGGTCTGCGGCAACAAAAAACAAGCACAAACCTCCGACTAACGCCGCAAGACTCCAGGTAAGCTTGACGGCGAACGGGAGGCGATTCCCGCGAAGCAGGAAGTAAAAACCTGCGGTGAAAAATATCGACAGGATTGACGCTTTCGTTCCCATGCTGCCATACACGATAAGCTGTCCGAAGGAACCCGCAAGGAAAAACCCAATCTTTTTATGATACAAGCCCCAACCCATGAGGAACGGATTGATCGCCCCATAAAGCCACATGAGTGGATAATTCAGCAGCGTGCCCTTCATGACGTCGTCGGCCGCTAACCGCACATCGTAAACATCAGAAAAAGATAGGATCTGAAACTGATGTCTGAAAGCCACAACCACCCATAACGTAAGCGTGGAGGCCAAGAGAGCAAACCAGAACCAGAAACGGGATCCACGAAGTTGCGCCGGCCGAAAACTGCGGAGCGGGAAAAAATAGCTCAGGCCCGTTATCCCAAGGCCAGCGAAGAGTGTCAGCATCAGCCGTGCAACTTGGGACGGTTGGCTAAGACCTGCGTAGAGAGGGACAAACATGCAGGGAATAAACACGATGGAGTACAAGACCCAATAGGCTAATTGGGAGGGCCGCACAATGACCAGAGGCATCCACAAGCTGGGTAACAGGCCTAGAACCCATGCCAGCGCCAAATATGCCGTTCCTGGCGGATTATAGTCGAACCCGTAGTATCCGAACGTAGGATAGAGCCAATGGATATACATCCATTGGAAACAGGCAATATACGTGATAATGCCGAAAACCAGCAGGACTCGCTGCTTGTAGCGCTTTCTGGGGCCGTCCAGCTTTTCCAAGCAGACATCTGACATTTAATTGCCCCGCTTCCGAGCGATCATCGCATTCGGGGCCTTCATCGAGGTAGCCCTCGGCCGTTGCCATTCGGACTGCTGTGCTGGATCACCTCAGCATACAACTCCGCGAGAAGGCGGCCCTGGTTTTCCGGCGCCCATCGGTCTTTCAGTGTCTTTCTTGCCGCAGCGCCCAGCGATTCCCGTTTGGCGGGATCTCCGGCAAGTGCGATGATGGCGTCCGCCAGGGCACCTGGGTCGTTCGGAGGAACCAAAATGCCCGTCTGGTTATGCTCAATCTGCTCAGGGATGCCGCCGATATTGCTGCCGATGATTGCCTTGCCAACAAACATGGGAAGCAGAACAACGGTTGGATAAGTGTCGGGATACGTCGGGCAATGGACGACAATGTCGGAAGCAGAATAGATCGAGCCGAGATCCGAACGCGATCCGATGAACCTCAGTCCTGGTGCTGACGTAATCTTCTCTCCCAGTGCCTTTATCGCGGCTGCTTCCCGTTCACGCCCAACTACGGGCCCACCGACGATGACAAAGCGGGCATTCTTAGACACCTTGAGTACTCTTTCCGCAGCCCGGATGAAGCATTCGTGCCCTTTTAGAGGTAGTAGTCTGGAGACCAAGACAACGAGGATTTGATCGGAAGTGAGCCCCAGTTCGCGCCGAAAACCCGCACCGGAGTCCGCTGACTCCAGTCCTCTGTCTTCCCAAGCATAATCGTAAATGAGCCGCACCCGCTGCGCGAGTTCGACAGATTCAGCCTTGATCCACTCTTCGGTATAGCGCGATGGTACGACGATTGCATCGGCGGTCGCCTTCAGAATTTTCAAGAGGGCCCAGCGATAGGGGTTGGGGAGGCGGTGCGCGCGGACATTACATACGCAAGGAACGCCGTACGATGTGGCTGCCACTCCAGCAACAAAATCCATCAGCTCATTGAAATGCACGAGCTGGATACCTCTCTCCCTTATGAGGCGCCGCAAAGAAAGAAAGGTGGAGGGGAATAGGAGCAAAAACCTGGCGTGGATGAGCGGATTCCACGTTCGCCGGGGTCTTTGTATTTTCAAATAAACGACGTCAAACTCGGTTTTCGGGAACATCTCAAAACTATCCGCGCCTTCAGGGATAACGACGAGCGGCTTTACCCCAACAGCTGCAACTCGTTTGACCGTCTCGCGAAGGGCGCGGCAGGCCCCTCCATCCCATGACATGATCGTCGTGAAAAATAGAACTTTAGGATTTTGCGCGAGACTCATGCTCATTCTATTCATGCATCAAAAGCCTGCCGAAGCACGCTTATGACGTCTTCTACGTCTTCCTGGGAGAGTTTGGCGCTGAGGGGTAAGGATATAGTTCCCTTACCGATCCATTCGGCGTTTGGAAAAGCGCCTTCCCGGTACCCGAGCGTCTGGCGGTAATAAGGATGCAGGTGTACTGGCGTGTAGTGCACGCCCACGCCGATTCTGTGCTGCGTGAAGTACTCCAGAAGTTGGTCACGATTCTTTCCGCATTCCTCCTCGTGCAGAACGATGGTGTACAAGTGCCGCGCATGCCGTTCGCCTGGCTCATCGCTGGCTGGGAGGTGAATAGGAAGGCCCGAGAACGCTTCCTGGTACTCGTTCCATATCGCGTTTCGCCGCTCCCAGGACCCTTCGAGGCGTTTCAGTTGATGAATCCCCAAAGCGGCTTGGATGTCAGTCATGTTGTACTTGTATCCAGGCTCCGTTACGCGGTAATGCCTGTAACCGCCGTCGCCAAACCGCTGGTGGGCATGCAGGTCCATGCCGTGCAGGGCGAGCACGCGCAACCGCTCGGCCCACTTTGAATTGTTCGTCAACACCATTCCACCTTCGGCCGTCGTCAGATTCTTGGTCACATAAAAGCTGAAGCACGTGATGTCGCCGATGGTTCCCACACTGCGCCCATGATACCTACCTTCAATGCAGTGCGCCGCATCTTCGATGACAAAGAGATTATGCCTCCGCGCGATTGCCAGAATTTCATCCATGGCGCATAGCCGGCCGGTAAGATGCACCGGAAGGATCGCTTTTGTCCGCGGCGTGATCGCAGCTTCGATCCTATCCGGCTCGATCAACATTGTTTCTCGGCTCACATCCACAAACACCGGCTTGGCACCTGCATGAATGATGGCGTTGGCCGTCGCCGCAAACGTCATCGGCGTCGTAACCACTTCGTCGCCGGGTCCTATTCCCAGCACCAGAAGCGAGAGATGAAGCGCCGCCGTGCATGAGCTGACAGCCACAGCGTACTGTGCGCCTGTGTATTGCTTCATCATCTCCTCGAACTGTTTCACACGGGGTCCCGTTCCGATCCAGCCGCTTCGCAACGTAGCCACCACTTCGGCGATCTCTTCCTCTCCAATCAGCGGGCTTCCAAAAACAAGGAAGTCTTTGCGGTCCCGCTTCACGGCTTGTTCCATACGGATCACACCACCTTGCATTAGTTTGCTAGAGGGAGCGGACGACATACGTTCGAAGCTAGACTCTAAGGAAGCTATACTCGCTTCCTCTGGGCGAAACATGAAAAATCCGATATCCCCTGCCGCTAAGACTCCGTATTGCCTCTCTCGTTCGTTGTAAGCCTACGTCTTTCCAGCAATGGTGGAATTCCACTAGCAACTGGCTAACAGAGATGTCACACGCCAGGAAATCCGACAAGACATCATATTCAGCTCCCTCGATATCCATCTTCAAGACGTCGATCTTCTCGTGACCCAGTGTCTTCATGATCGTAGCCAGACGATAGACCGGCGCTTCGACGACTGCACCCTCCGAGCCGCCTCGCGAAAAGATGCTGTATGAAACGAAGCCCGCATTTTCGGGTGGGTAGAATACTGCGTTCCCGTCATGGTCGCTGACGCCATAGTCATGGAACACAAACTTTTCGGGCGGTGCCTGGCAACGTACCCAGGCAATTGCGCGCGGTGTGGGGTCAAATGCGTGGACGTACACGCCGAACCGTCGGATCATCTCCAAATCGAAGGAGATGTCAGTACCGACTCCAAACGAGTAAACAACGGTTTCTTCAGACAACCCCGTCGGACAAACGCACCAATTCGCATTATCGTTCCCCAGCGTAGCAGTGGCGCAGCGCGCCTGGACAGGCGCGTACAGGTCACGCCCAGTCAACACCCGGAAGACATGCCGTCCGCGTCGGACCTTGTCTTTCACATCCGACAATTGCGTCATACTCAAAACGCCTTCAAACTGAGTTGTGGTGCTTTGCGCGCACCGAATGCTGCCGAACTGGAGAGGTGGCTCAGGGAACCGCAGCCGTGGTACGGGCTATAGAACTTGTGGTAGAAATGGAATCGTCTCCAACATCGCTCAAATATTCTTTGCCTTCTTTGAGAAGTCCAAGGAGATACTGGCCGTATTCTGTGTGTGAGAGTGGCCTCGCCAGAGCTCCTAACTGATCGCCGGTTATGAACCCTTGTCGGTAGGCGATTTCTTCCGGGCAGCAAACCTTGAGACCCTGTCTGCGCTCAATGGTCGCGACAAAATTGCTCGCCTCAAGAAGAGAGTCGTGGTTGCCGGTGTCCAACCACGCTGTCCCCCGACCGAGGACTTCGACTTTGAGTGAACCCCGATCAAGATAAACTTGGTTCACAGCAGTTATTTCCAGCTCTCCGCGAGCGGAGGGTTTTAACTCGCTCGCAATCTGGCACACCTCAGAATCATAAAAGTACAACCCAGTGACGGCATAGCTGGATTTCGGTCTTGAGGGCTTCTCTTCGATACTCTTGATTCGTCCGTTAACGAACTCCACAACGCCGTACTGTGAAGGATCCTTCACGTAATAGGCGCAGACGCATGCCCCTCGTTCCAGTGACGCCCCACTTCGCACGAGTTTACCCAGCCCTTCGCTGTAAAAGATGTTGTCGCCTAGAATCAAAGCAACCGGATCTCGAGCGATAAACTCCTCTCCGATCAAGAAGGCATCCGCCAGCCCTCGTGGCTGAGGTTGAACTGCATAGCGAATCCGGATTCCCCATTGCGACCCGTCGCGCAACAGGGATTGGAAAAGACCCCGCTCGTCGGGTCTAGTTATCACCAAAATTTCGGTAATATCTCCTAACATAAGAGTACTAAGGGGATAGTAAATCATCGGCTTATCGTAGACAGGCATAAGCTGCTTACTGACACTCCGAGTAATCGGATAGAGACGCGAACTGTTACCGCCGGCCAGAATGATGCCTTTTCGAATCACGAAATGACCCCCAATCTCTCTCCCTGGTAGCTACCGCCCATTACTCTTTCACACCAGGAAAGGTTGGCTAGATACCATTGCACGGTCTTATGCAACCCGGATTCGAAGCTCTCGTGTGCCGTCCAGCCGAGTCCCTCGGTAATTTTTGAAGGATCGATGGCATAGCGACGGTCGTGTCCGGGGCGGTCTTGCACGAATTTGATTAGATCTCGATAGCTCTTGCCGCCCTTTCTGGGGCGAAGACCGTCCAAAAGGACGCACAACTGGCTCACTACCTCAAGATTCGTTCTCTCGCTGTTTGCGCCGATATTGTAACTCTCCCCGGGTTGGCCCGCGGCGAGCACTCTCCGGATAGCGCGGCAGTGATCCTCTACGTAGAGCCAGTCACGAATGTTCTGACCGTCGCCATAGATCGGCAGATCCTTTTCCTCGAGGGCGGTGAGGATCATTAGCGGAATGAGCTTTTCAGGGAACTGGAACGGACCGAAGTTATTAGAGCAATTTGTGATGATCACCGGCAAATCGTATGTCTCGTGCCAGGCGCGAGCTAGGTGGTCTGCGGCAGCCTTGCTGGCTGCGTATGGGGAACTTGGAGAATATGCGCTGGTCTCACTGAAATAGCCGGTCGGCCCCAGAGACCCGAAGACCTCATCTGTGGAGACGTGTAAGAATCTGAAATGCCCTTTTGCACCGCCGCTTGAATTGCTCCAGTATTCGCTCGCTCTCTCAAGCATGCTATACGTCCCGATAATATTGGTTTGGATGAAAGCTGACGGCCCATCGATCGACCGGTCGACATGAGTTTCTGCAGCAAGATGGATAACCGCGTCGGGCCTGTAGTGTTCAAAAAGCCTGCAAATGGCTTTGGCGTCGCAGATATCGACACGTTCGAAATGATAGTGGCGTGAACATGAAACCGGTTCTAAGGACTCCAAGTTGCCAGCATAGGTCAGGCTGTCGATATTGATGACATCGGTTTCATGCTCTTCCGCAATAAGTTGTCGAACCAGGGCAGAACCAATAAATCCTGCGCCACCGGTCACAAATATTTTCATCGGTATTTCAACTTCCTGGTTAAATCGAGTCGCTTGGGGCTTCTGGCGCTACAAAGCCGGTCGTTCGCTTCCCCAAGGAAAAGCGCCAATGCTGCGATTACGATAGCCGGTCAGAAAACATTTGGTGGTTGTTCGGGTGCGCCCATGATGGCTTTCTGTCTGACACTCGTGGCGCGAAAAAATCCGACTGCAAGAGCCGCCGTGTACGTGCCCGCAGAAAGAAGCATGCCATATACTGCTCCCCGAAGGCCGAAATGGATCACGAGGGGTATCCCTCCCAGGAAGGTTGCCGCCCCGCTGCACAAGTAGGCATAAAAGACAAACTCCGGTTTTTCAATGGCCTTTAGCGCATCATTCATCGTGTTGCCCAGCGCCATCAGCAGAGGCACCAAGGCTAATGTAAAAATTAAGGTGGATTGGTCATCGAATTTTCCCGAATAGACGGCATGTATTCCCAGCCTCCCAAAGACTCGCACTACAAGAGCGAAGAGGGCTGTCACGCCCAAAACAGCCAACGCATAGCGTTTCCATTGCGAGAGAAAAGCGTCCATTCTCTTCGCAGCGTAATTCGCGGCGAGCACCGGAAGGGCCAAGAATGACAAAGAAATGACAACCTGTTCTACCGGGGCGATGAGGAGGTACGTGGCTTTGAGCTCCGCCACCTCTTTCACAGAGAGAAAGCCTGCAACGATCCAGTAGTAACCCTGGTTCATAAACTGAAACACAAGGGCGGTTGCGAGAACCCATTTTGCATATGTCCAATGTTCATGCCAATAACGAGGTTCTAGTTCGAGGAAGCGCTGCTTAGGCTTTCCGAGCGCGAGTCTTCTTCCAAAGCTTGCGCCCCCTGCGATCCATCCGAGAGCCAGAATCAAGAAGACCGAAAAGCTATCCAGTCGGTGGGCTTTCGTCGTCAGCCAGAGCCCACAGGCGACTGAGATGAAGAATACGAGAGAAGTCTTGGCTGCAAGAGCTGCCTGACGTTGCAGGTAGAAGACGCGGCGCAAGAAAGCACCCGACAAGAGGATGCCCACCGTTAGTCCGAGTCCCCATAAAGCGCGTGGAGCGAATTGCGGTGCGATTCTCAACAGCAGCAGACAACCCGACAAGAGGACGGCGCTCAACAGAACGCCGATGAGGGCATTGCTGCGCAGCATCAACCGGAGATATTCAGAGAAGCGATCGCGGTACCTTCCGGATCCATAGACTGTATAGGGTTCAAGGATCGCGGCGTTGTGCACGCCAGAGAGAAGCGTGAAAACCGAGTAGGAGAGCGCGAACATTCCGTACTCTTCTTTAGTCTGCGTGCGCGCCAGCGCGATGTTGACAAGGAATCCGGCTCCTACTACCAGAGCCTGGTCCACTACGCTCTGCGCCACCGGCATCAGTTTTGCCGGCGCTGGAATTGCAAGCAACGTGGACCCCAGCCAGCTTCTCGCTCCCTGATCTGTCTTCGCCTCGGACGGAGCCGCAGGAACAATCTCGTTAGTAGTCAACTGTGCAGCACTTTCCATGGATATTCGTGTCGAAGGGCAATTCCGCTTACGGCTGAACTCTTAGATCGGCGGAAGCTCGGCCCCAGATTGAAAAGCAAATGTCGCGATCGAATATGTTCAAGCGTCACACCCTCTCCAGATCGGCCGCGTCCACCTCAACAGAGGCTGACCGCATAATGACATCAAGCGATAGTACGACCCGACACGCCTTTTTCTTGCGGATGAGGATCCCTTCCACTCCCTCAAGCGGTCCGCCTATGACTCTAACGCGCCGTCCGACCTTTAAGTAAGGATGCGGTTCGGCGCGGAGCTGCGCCGCCAAGCCCATACGAAGGGCTTCGATTTCTATGTCGGGAAGAGCTGCCGGCTTGCCGTTGAAAGAAATAAGCCGCGCGACGCCCGGAACCTGCAAGACTTTCAGGCGGTCGCGCAGCGGAAGCTGCACAAACACGTAACCCGGAAACAGCGGCACCTGCAGCTTCATGCGCCGGTCCTTCCACCGGCGCACGGTGTCATAGAGTGGAAGAAAATTCTCGACGGACCTTTGCAAGAGCTGCTGCGCCACGCGCTTTTCGTGGTTCGCGCTGGTGTGGGCAACGTACCAGCGGGGCTCCACAAACTCCATCGGGAATTGCGCTCTTTCCAGATCGCTTTGTTCCGAATTGCTTGACAGTATCATCGCGGAAGTCCCCGAAATCGCCGGATACAGCTTCGCCCCCTCAGCCACAGGGCCGAAAACAAAATAACTAATGTAGAAACAACAACTTACAGCTACTTGGCCCGCGTTTCTGCGGATTTCTGCGCATCCTCTTGGGGAACCGCCTTCCCCAAATCCTCATCCGTGCCTGAGTGTTGCTTCCACCCATTCTTGGACGCCCAGGGCAAGTATGCTTTTGCCGTCTGAAAGACTTCCTGCGCAAATATCTTGCGCGGATCGTTCACGTCGGTCGCCTGCCAGGACGTCTTGCAAAACACCAACCCCACGGCACCTGCAAGCCCGAGAAAGGCTCCGACAAAAATAATGGGCAACCGGTGTGGAAATGACTTCTTCTCTGGAATGTTCGGCATGTCCAACACTTTGACCGTCGGGATCTCTTTCGCTTCCTGGACCTTTGCAAGTTCGTACTGCTTGGTCAGAGTCTCGAAAACTGCCTCCTGCACTCTCGTCCGGCGGTAGAGATCCGCATAGGTCACGCCAAGCAGCGGCAGCTTGCGTATTGATGGATAAAGGAAGTCGGGCTGCTGCTGTTGACCCGAGGACTCCGACGCTTGTTCGCCCTTTCCGCCGAGTTTTTCGAGTTGGCGTTTCAGCTCCGCAATGCGCGCTCTCACCGAACGGACGCGTACATTGTTGTCGGTGTAGATCTGCTTGAGCCCTTCGAGTTCCGATTGAGCCGCGATGTACTGTCCCTGCAGGGTGGCGGCCGCTTCAACCATGGCTTTGCCCTGTTCCTTGATGTCGATTGCTGTGTTCTTGCTCGAGAACTGACTGAACTCCTTCTCCGCCGCTTCCAAATCCTGATTTACGGCTTTCAGCCGCTCCTCTAGAAAGAGGCGCTCCCGCCGCGCTGAGGACGTGCTCAATTCGGCGACGAGACGATTTAGCTCTTCGACATACGCCCGGGCCATCGCCGCCGCGCGCTTCGGGTCATGATCCGTGACTGTGATCGTGATGATTTGGCTCTTGCGGTCCACGCCGATGCCAGTTCGTTCGGCTAAGTTGTTTCGCGCATCTTCCATACGGCTAACGCCGTAGAGCTTCTTCAGATCGAACTGTTGGATCAGTTTATCCTGCAGCGTCCGGCTCGAAAGGATTCCGACAAAGATGTCACTGGTGCTCTTGAGGCCAAGCAAATCACTGGCCACGCCCCCCAAACCTGCACCAACTCCAGACATCGCGGCAGCGGCGGCCGCAAGACCGGACGTGGACTGATTATCAGGCGGCATCAAGCGTGCCGTAGAGTCGTACCGGGCAGGGATTAGGAATGCAATCAGCGTGCTCGCGAGCAGGGCGCACAGCGCGACACGAGTCAGCAACCGGCGGTGCTCCCAGAGCAGCCGCAGGTGTGCGACCGAGTTTCCGTTCGTTTGCGGTGTTTCCTCAGGTTCAGGCGCGACGGGGAGCTGGTGTTCCGGCACCTCAGGAACAGGCTGACGAGCAGGAGCGCTCGCCGAGAAGTTCATGGGCGCCCACCTTTCGCGCTCGGCACATCTCCACTATCGGCTTGAGAGGAGCGAAAGATCTTTTGCGGTTCGAATGAAATTCCGACCGAGGCGGTCACGTTGCGGGCCTCGTTCGGCTGAATCACGGGGAAGAGCCAACGCTCGTGTTGTACGGAAACAGAAAGACTGAGATTCGAACACAATGAATAATCGGTCCGGACACCGGCGTCTGTGAGCGAGCCACCGCCAGGAATGAACTGCTGGCTAACCTTCTGGTGGCGGAAATAGAATTGCAAACGGTTGCGCGGGCTAAACCAGTAGTTCGACCAAGCTTGCGCACCTTGTCCGCCGCGGCCGATCCAACTACCGATCAAGTCTCCGTTGTTTGTGTAACCGTTGCGCCACGTCGAATTTCCATAAAAAGAACCCGGAAACTTACTGTTAATACTTGTTCCTCCCGGCACATCTGTGTAAACGCCTTCGACTCGAAGATCCAGTCGCGAGACGCGGGGGAAGTGTGATAGATAGAGCCCGGCATGCCACGACGAGAGACTCACATAAGCTATGGGGGAAAACTCATCATCTGTGAACCCGTCGCTATAGAGCGTCAGCCAATTGCGCAGGCGTGGCAAGCGATAGCTAAAGCTCAATCCCGAGCGGCGGTCACCCGGCTTCGAAACACCGCCGGCGAATTCGTTGCCGGTAGTGAAAAGGCTGCTGATTAGATGGTGGAACGTCAGGGGATAACCAGGGCCACCGTAGATCGTAGTGCGGAAGAAGGCGAACTCAAAATTAGGCGTCGGCTTAAAACTGATCATCTGTCCGTGAATAAATGGCTGCGGATCGAGTGACTGGCCGTACTGCCCGACAAACCCCGATGGGCTCAATAGAAACTGGTCTCCTGTCAATTGGCCGAAGAAGAATTCCGTCCGCATCGGCCCCAGCCAGTGGAGAAAGCGGGGCAGTTCCAACGGCGTGATACGGTTGATGCGGAACATCCTTATCGGCAGAGCATTGTTGCTAAATAGCATCGGACCGCCGTTGCCAGGTCCCCACCACAGGCTCTGCTGGCCAAAAGTCACCTGCCAATTATTGAGATTCAGTCCGACATAAGCGTCAAGAAGCTGAAACTGATGGATCGATGGCGTGGGCGTGGCTGGGGGCGTGGGGTTGGAAGGAAAGGTCTCGGATATTGCTATTCGCGCTGACTCTGGGAGCGCGGGTGCGGAAGGGCTTTGCTGATACTCGCCCCGAACATACCCGACCCAACGGCCTGCTGTGGTCCACGCGGAAAACCCGGTGACAGAATTGAATCCTTCTTCGTACGGGCGGCCAAAGTCATTGATGAGGGTCTGGCCGAAAGTGTAGCCGCTCGTGAGAGGCTGATCGGAAATATTTGTAAAGCGAGTGTATATAGACTCGAGTCGTGCACGAAATGGCGAAGCTGCGCCTGCACCTTCTAGATCTTCCTTAAATTCCGTCTCAAGAAGTTGATAAGTCTTCTGTGCCTCCGCAGGTCCCCCGTCAACTCTGTCTGCAGCTTCAGTCAGAATTCGTGCGCATTCGCTCCGTGTCCATGGCCGAACCCCAGTAAACCCGCTGTCGATCGCACCCAGCGCTGCAAGGCGGTCAAACGCGGGATAGATCCAGCTATCGAGCGGAACGTAGGGCGACCCCTGATTTGCAGGTGAGGAGTTTCCTTCGCCGCGAAAGAGTTCGCTGATCGATCTCCACTCCCCGCCGCCGAGTTCCGAATCATGATGCCGGCTGTAAATATTCTGCGCCACGAGGTTGCCGATCACGGTGCCCACGAGCACGTCTGACGGAAAATGCTGATGAGCACGCACGCGAGAAAAACTGACCAGGGACGCCAAGCCATAAGCCATTGCTTTTGTGAGTGGACCGGGATATTCGTGCGCGACGACTCCTGCAATTGACCATGCAGTTGCCGCATGCCCCGAGGGGAAGGAGGTGCCACCGCTCTGAAAAAATCGTCCGCTGCCATCGCCTTGATACGGTCGTTCGCGCCGCAGCGAGTACTTCAATCCCTCGACCGCTACCCAGCTATTTACGGCCGCCTCACCGGCCAGAAATCCGGTCTCGCTCCAGTGCTCGTTGTGTTTCACATGACCCAGCACCCACATTCCGCCTGCACCACCGACAAGTGCTGCCACACCAGCGTTCGAAAGTGTCTTGTAGTGACTAATCGTCGTCGGATTCTGCGACAGGTGCTTGCTGAAATCGCGATCCGTCACGAAAAGCCCCGCCGTGATCCCACTCAGCGGCACCAGCCATTCCGTATCCGAGAATCGGATTCGCGCTGGACTCGTCCAAATCTCTCGCTGATCGCGCACAAACCTTCCCACCAATCCCGTTCGCGTTCCCTCAGACGTTTTCGTCACAGCGTTCGCGTCCGTCGGCACATCGGTCTTTGAAGAAGGGTTGTGCTTCTCCGGAGCAGTTTCCGATGCCGCGGGCCCTGCCCCTTGCTCCTGCGCCGAGCACACATGCCCTGCGTATACGCTAAATAACAGTGCCACTCCGAGATTCCCGACTTGGCGTCGTATTGTCATGTCCTCACGTACGCTCACTTAATCGCAACGGCTGCGGCCAGCGCTCCAGCCTGTGCGATTTGCGCAACCGACACGATGTTTTTCCATGCGCTGCTGCCAAACACCGGCTTCTCCGGCACCACAATCGTGTCGCCCGGACCCAGGCTCGCCGAGAGCACACTCCCGGACCAAAAGCTGTCCCGCTTGCCGCTCGTGACCGAACCGTCCGCGCGGACGATGAAGATTGCGCCTTTGTTTGCAAGCTGTGTTGCACCTCCCGCGCGGGAGAGATACCAGCCGGCATTCCTTCCTGGCATATAAGTGAGGGCGTTAGCGTTGTACACCTGCCCGATGACCAACACAGCTCCGGGCTGCTTGGGAATCGCGAGCGAGTCGCCGGCGCGAAGCTCGATATCGTCGGGTGAACCCGCAAAGTCTTTGCGGTCCGAGCGAAGACGGATCACTAGCCGACCCGATACCGGAGCTCTCCGCAGTGCATCCAACACGCGCTGGCGCTGCTGGATGGCGGCCTGTTGCAGTGCAGCTTCTTCCGCTCCCGTCGTGGATGCGGAGGTCTTCACGACTGTGGTTTCCTGCTCGAGCCGCTGGATCAGTTCCTGGCGGCTCTTCTGCTGAAGTTCACGCACTTCATTCCGCTCGAAGACAGCCGCTCTGGGATACGCTGTCGGCAGGAGCCCGCCAGCACGCTTCAGTAACGAACTCAGGTGTTCGCCTGGCCGGATGCCATAAACACCTGGTTTACGGACTTCGCCACGCAGGGCGACCGTCGCGCCGATATCGTTCCAGCCAGCCTGCTGGGGCACGGTCAACACATCGCCGTCGTGGAGCGGCAGATTCTGGTCTTCGTTTCCTGCGAGCGCCGCAGCCAGGTTCAGGTCCTGATGTCCAGCCTGGACGCGCTCCCCGGACGAATTAGAGATCGCATAATGCGTGAGATCGCCCGCGTCAGGATTTGCGCTGCGCAACAGCCCTCCCGCGGACTGCACCAAGTC
>WNGH01001663.1_pt1 | contig 20891 bp, 20 predicted proteins | sample 5400631 | NCBI WGS metagenome assembly WNGH01 (sample SAMN13153373, study PRJNA577476) | soil metagenome | isolation source: 115 cm soil or saprolite under Garry oak tree replicate 1 | place: USA:California | collected 2016-06-15
ACCCACAAATGACGAACCATTTCGCCGATGGTCAGCGCGTCTTTTTCCGGCCGCCAACCCATATGTTCCGGCTGGATCATTCCCACCACCTGGCGAGTGCGAGCACGAATGGCTTCCTTCTGTTTCAGGAAAAAGCTTTGCAGATTCATGAAAGACAGTATAGCGCCACTCATCTTCATTCTGACTTACCGGCAATGGATCACAACCCCAAGGAAGGCATTAAACCGAATCGCAGCTTATCTGCGGTATTCCCGATGTTCCGGTTGTTGGCCCTAAAGCCACAGAACGTCCTTTCGAGATCCTAGCCAAGGAGGATCGGCAAAAGCACACCTAGCCCGAGAGCAAAGAACCATGAGGCCGGGGCAGGTGTGCCTACAGGACGTCTACGACGCTGCTCGCGGGCAGCGATGCGGGGATCGAGAAGCAGCCAGCGATTGTACCGCTGCTCCAGGAAGAGGAAGGTAAAAGCCGTCGCCCCGCCGTAGATCAGATGTCCGATGAGAGACGGCAGCAGCGCGGAAGCGGCGCTTGCTCTCCAGTCGTAAACCCCGGTGAGCAGCAGCGGCAGAAGTGTCAGCGGCCCCACGTACCACCAAATCACGCCAAACAGAAACCCCCAGGGAATGCCGAGTCCCAGGCTCGACGCTTCATCGCGGAATAGAAGCCCGTAAGTCATACCGATCCCCACGCTCACCATGAGATGAAGGAGAAGGCCGCGCGCGCCGCCAAGACCGCTGTCGAGGCCTGCAATCTTGGGCAAAACTCCTGTGGCAGCCATAACGGGGAGTGAAACCAATCCTCCGGCCAGACCAGCCAGGGCGCCCCACCCTATGGAACGCAGAAAATTCAGTCCCACCCCTTCCGGCTCCCGGTTAAGCGGGTCGGATTGAATAAACAACCTCACCCAGATTCGATCCAGGAAGGCGTAGATTGTTCCCAAAATGAATCCATAGAGGATGTAGCCAACCAGCGACCCAAATAGCGCTGTACCCTGGTCTGCGGACCAATCCAGTGGCTCATGTCCAATCACGGGGAAAATCGTTAGCGGGCCGAAGAACCACAAGAAAATCCCGAAGCCCAGCCCCCAGCCCATGCTGGAGCCATAGCCGCGCACATCGCGCTGGAAGAGAATCCCAAAGATGCCACCGATGATCAATGCCACCAGGAAGTGCAATAAGACCGCGTTCGATTGTGGCTGCGGCAGGCCTTCAAGCAGCGGCAGGTACCCTCCTGCATACTCCCAGCCGCTGAATGCTAATCCGCTGATGGTTCCAGCAACCCCACCTGCTACCAAGGCGCGCCCCCAACGAAATCTTCCCTGATCCGCTCTCGGGCGAAGCCCTCCCCGGATTCCCAGCGCCACGCCAACCGGCATTCCCAGGCAGACCAGGTAAGCGACAAGCTGGTCAAATCGCTCCTGAGCATCCTTCAACATATTGATGGGAGCGGTGGAATGTGACCGGAATTGGTCAACCCCTGCAGGTATCACAAACCAAAGGAGCAAAGCCCAGCCCAGGCCCCAGATCAGCCCCGCTCCCGGCGTTGTGGCTCGTTTCGCGAACACCACGCCAAAGACAACCCCGAAGAACCCACCAAGCAGGATACCTTGGGTGAGTGATGCCTCGAGTATTCTGCTTTGCAGCATGCCTCCGAGCGCGCCGATTACGAGTCCGAGCAGCGGCCCCGCCCCGGCATGGACGGATGCCCAATCCGGTTTTTGCTCGGTCAACGAAGGTTGTGTCGGCAAGTCCTTTTCCTAATTCAAATCAATCGTCTGCACAATGTCCCTTGGGAAGAAAAGTTCGACGGTCCAGTCCATCAGCACACGAATCTTCCGCTCCATCCCCGGCAGTTTTGAGAGATAGATGCCGCGCCACATCAGCCAGGCAAGCAAGCCGGAGAAACGGATGGACTTGCTCCGGGCAAACGGCACAGTCAACTCAGCGCAGGCCGTCTGATGGCCGACCACGCACAATGCTCCCAGCGAATTGAAATGAAAATCCGTTGATGGCTTTCCTCTTAACTGCGCGGCGATATTCTTGGCTACGGTGTGCGCTTCGCGAATCGCGAACTGCGCGGTTGGAGGACATGGGTTGCCGCTCTTTGCATCGCGGACTGCGGCGCAATCGCCAAGTGCCCAAACACGCGTGTGTCCCGGAACAGCCAGGGTCGAATCGACTTTCACCGCTCCGCGCGGGTTCCTCTCGAGCGGCAGCGACTGGAGCAAAGGATGGGGTGCGGTCCCGGCGGTCCACACCAGAGTCTGGGCGCGAAGCTCCGTCTCGCTGAGGACCACGACGCCCGGCTTGGCGTCACGTAAACGGGCATTCAAGCGGAACTGCACTCCACGCGCTTCCATCTTTTCCTGCGCATATTCTGCGAGGGACTCGCTCAATTCCGGCAGTATGCGGTCACGTGAATGTACCAGCAGAATGCTCAGCTCGCTTGGATCCAAGTTGGGATAGTCGGTCAGGATCCCGCGGGCAAAGTCGTTGAGCGCGCCGGCAAGTTCGACGCCGGCGAATCCGCCGCCGGCAATTACAAAGGTGAGCAGGGGCTTCCGCAGCGATGCTTCGGGTTCACGGTCGGCCCGCTCGAACATCTCAATGACATGATTGCGGATGCGTATGGCATCCAGCAGGCTTTTGAAGTTAAACGCCAGCTTCTCGACGTTCGGCATTCCCAGGTAGTTCGAGACGGAACCCAGCGCAAGGACAAGATGGTCGTAGGGCACTTCAAGATGCCCGGCAGGAGAGTCTGCGGCCACTCCGGCAACGGCCACCCTGCGGCGCTCAAGATCGATCGTTGTAACGCGGCCGCGGATGAACTCCGTCCGATGCAGGCTGCTGCGCAATGGCGTGCTGATATGGCTTGCTTCCAGAGTGCTGCCGGCCACTTCGGCGAGCATGGGCGTAAAGAGAAGTGCGTTCGTTTCGCTGATAAGTGTGATTGCTGCCGACGGATTCGTGCGAAGCCGTTGTTCGAGACATTCTGCTGTGCTCATGCCCGCGAATCCTCCGCCCAGGATCACGATTCGCTGCCTCGGCTCCGGGGTCGAAGGCGCTTCAGACCGCGGACCAATCGTTTTCTCCGCAAGGTCACTCAAGGCTTGAGTGAAAACGCCCAGCAATGTGCCAAACAGCACCCACCCGACCAGAGCAGGAAAGTGGGCTCTCATCTGCTCGGCGTTCCATTGCGGCCTTTGATCGGACAAAAGCGGAAGTGCGACTACGCTGATCAAGCCCCAAAAGGGTACGCCCAGTGCTCCCGCAGCCATGAGATTGTCAACATAAGCGCGGGGCGTGCGTCCCAGGCTGGCTGCATAGCCTGCCCCGACCACCATTCCTAAAACAATGCTCGATCGCGGATGGCCAAGAGTCAACATCAAGGCGGTGCTGGCAGCAGCTCCCGCCACCATCCCTATCAGTGCTGGTCGCCCGCGGATTGTTTCTTTCTGCTTCAAGAAGAATTCCTAGAGATTTAAGATGAGAGACTATAACTCCGCGCTGCACACGGAGAAACTCGCCTGGCCCTTCGGTGCAGGTCTCAAAGAAGTGCTCTCGCGGTTCTTGACAGTCCGGCGGACGCTGCATAGCATCGTTCAAGTACTCTTGTAGATGCTCGGAAAGGAGTCGTCAGCCGGTCAGAATGGTCACGAACCCCCAGACAGGCCGCCGGGCGGAACGCCGGCACTCTCCGCGCTACCCGCTCGACGCCGAATTGGAAATGGAGTGGGGGTCGGAGACTTTGCGCGGGGAGGTGCGTGACATCAGCGCCGGCGGCATGTTTGTCAGTCTGGCCGATCCTCTCTGGCTCGGCGCGCGGTTTGCGGCGCGGCTGGTGCTGGATGAGCCGCTTCGGATGGAATGCTCGGTTCGCCGCGTTGAGCCCGGGCGCGGAATGGGATTGGTCTTCGCGGTACACGAAGACGAGAGCAAGTCGCGTATCGCATCGCTGCTTGGCTCGCTGGCCGGAAATCCGCGATGACCCGGTGTCTCGATTGCGGATGCGAACGCGAGGGCGACCAGTGTCTCGCCTGCGGGCTGACCACGGCGGCTGCCGAAGTGATGCTGCGGCGCCGCTTGATGCGGCGCACGGCGTGGTTTCTTCTCGGCGCGGTCGTATTCGTTCCTGTCAGCCAGCTTTACCCGCCGCTCGAACTCGACGCCATTTTTATATTCGCGGGCGTGTTGTTCTTCTTCGTGCTTGGGCTCGGCCTCTACATTGAACGGCGCGCGCGCCGCCGGCGCGACGTGGAGCTGCTCAAGCGCATTTACTTCGGATTCATTCCGCTGCCGTGGCTGCTTTCTGGGCTGCTGTTTGTCAACGGGAATTTTGACCGAGCAAAGCCGCGGGAGCATTCCACGGTCGTGGTGGAAAAATTCGACATGCGCGGTCTGGTCCGCGGCAGCCGAAGACTCATCGTGCGGTCGTGGCGCGAGGGCGCGCGGTTCGAGCGCTTGCCGGTGGACCGCGATGACTTCGGCCGGTTCCAGCAGGGCGACGCAATCCTGGTCAAAGTGCAATCCGGATTCGTAGGCATCCCGTGGGTCTATGGCGTTTTCCGGCCCTAGTGCGGCGTGCGCCAACGCGTCCTCCGCGGCGCTTCTTTTCCGTTTCGAGGGGATGAATCGGTGAAACGTATCGTCGTGCTCGGCGGCGGCTTCGGCGGCTTGCAAACCATCTTGGGCCTCGAAAAACAGTTTCACAAGCGGCCCGACGTTGAAATCGTCCTCGTGAACGAGCAGAACTTCTTTCTGTTTACTCCTCTTCTCCCGCAAATCGCTTCGAGCTACATCAATCCGCGGCACATTGTTCAGGCGCTTCGCGACATTCGGGGGCCTCGCCGGTTTCGCTTCCGGCGCGATCAGGCGCGCGCCATTGATCTGGATGCGCGCCGCATCGAACTGACTTCCGGCCTGCTCGACTACGACGCTCTGGCGATCGCCCTGGGAAGCCGCGCGGATTATTTCGGCGTTCCCGGAGCGGCCGAGCATACCTGGGACTTCAAGTCGCTCGAAAACGCCGTGGTGTTCCGCGAGCGCGTCCTCGATGTCCTCGAGCACGCCGACCACACGGAAGATGCGGAGCTTCGGCGCAAGCTGCTGACGTTCGTGGTGGTCGGCGGCGGTTACACCGGCGTCGAGCTCATCAGCGAACTCCACGACTTCATGCATCGCTACGTTGCGGGGCGCTATCGCGGCATTTCTCCTTCGGAGATTCGCCTGGTCATCCTGGAGGGCGCGCCGGAGATTCTCCGCGGCGTGCATCCGAAACTGGCGCGGCATTCGCTGAAGCGGCTCGAGAAACAGGGCGTGGAGATCCGTCTCGGTTCGCACGCCACGCGATGCTTCGCCGATGGCGTGGAGATCAACGGGAAGGAAATCCTTCCCTCGCTGACCGTCGCGTGGACCGCGGGAGTCCGCGCCGTGGAACTCGTCGAGCAGCTTCCCGGTCCGCACGATCGCATCGGACGAGCGATAGTGAACGAGCACTTGCAGCTCGAGGGTCATCCCGAAGTGTTCGTCGTCGGCGATTCGTGCGCGGCGATGACCGCGAAAGACGCGCCGCGCGTCGCGCCGGTGGCCATCGCGCAGGGAAGAATCGCGGCGCGAAACATCGCGCACCGCGAGAGGAACGAGGCGCTCGAAAGTTACCGCTACGTTTCGCAAGGCGTGCTGGTTTCGCTGGGCATGAACCACGCCGTGGTGAGCATCGGCGGAATCCAGTTCAGCGGATATTTCGCGTGGCTGTTCTGGAACGCGGTCCATTTGTACAAATTGGTCGGGTTCAAGAAGCAGATCCAGGTAGCGCTGGACTGGATGCTGGGAGAAATTTTTCCGCGTGATTCCTCGATTGTACGGCGTCCGGTGGGGTGCAAGCTTTGCGGGACGCAGGCCGTGAAGTCCTCGTCTGCAGGTCAGTAGAGCCCGCGCAGATCGGGCCGGTGCGGCAACTGCAATTCGATCAGCCGGCCGCCAGGCTTCAGCTTGAAGCGCAGGCGAAGCGTCATGCCCATGTCTTTGGTTGACCATTCCGAGAGGGCCAGAGGCTTTTCGGGTTTCGCTGTCAGAGGCAGTTCGAGGTCGTCTCCTTTCTTCGCGAGGGTCTTCGGATCAATGTCATAAACAGCTTCCTGTTTTCTGTCCACCAGCAGGTAGCGCTTCCAGAGCTGGACGAGCAGAAGCTGATTCTGCTTGTCTCCGGTATAGACATTCCAGAATTGCGGCGCCTTGCCGTCCACGCTGAGGATGGCCTGGTCGAGCGGCTTCCAGATGATTTTGTCCGCGGCGGCAATTGCCGCGATGGCCAGAGAGAGAAAGATCGCGGCAGCAATTCCAACTAAGGCGGAGCGAGACATTTTCATTTCCTGCATTTCTGAACCGGGCTTTGTTATGTGCGGACCTCGGAGAATGACTTGTCGAGAAGTCTCACAGCTTCGTCCACGTCGGGTTTGCTGATGTTGAGCATGGGCGAGAGGCGGATGACGTTGCCGAAAAGGCCGCCCTTGCCGATGAGCAGGCCGTTGTCGCGGGCGCGTTCGAGCAATTGCGTGGTGGCTTCGGGAGTAGGCTCCTTGGTGTGGCGGTCTTTCACGAGTTCGAGCGCCTGCATCAGGCCCATCCCGCGGACGTCGCCGATGAGCGGATATTTTTCCTTGAGGCCTTCGAGCTTGGCGCGGAAATGGGCGCCGACGGTGTGCGCATTCTCGAGAAGATTCTCTTCTTCAATCACTTGGATGGTGGCGCGCGCGGCGACTGAGGTGACCGGGTTGCCGCCAAACGTGGAAATCGTCAGGCCCTGATAGGAATTGGCCAACTCGTCGGTGGTGATGGTCAACCCGATGGGCACGCCGTTGGCAAGACCCTTGGCGCCGGTGATGATGTCCGGCGTGACTTCCCACTGCTCGATGCCGAACCATTTTTTGCCGGTGCGGCCCCAGGCTGTCTGGACTTCGTCGGCGATGAACAGGCCGCCATACTTTTTTACGATCTTGAACACAATCTTGAAATATTCCGGAGGCGGGGTGATGAATCCGCCGACGCCCTGAATGGGTTCGGCGATAAAAGCGGCAATCGAGCCGCTCGTGCCGGTCTGAATCAGGTTCTCGACGTCGTTGGCGCAAGCCACGCCGCAATCGGGATAGGTGAGATGCAGGGGGCAGCGGTAGCAGTAGGGATTGACGGCGTGCGCGAAGCCCACGCTGATGACTCCGGCTTTGCGCCACGGCGCTTGTCCGGTGGCGGCTTTGGCAAGCGACGAGCCGCCGGAATAGGCGTGGCGCAGGGCGACCACGTCGTAACTTCCGGTGGCAATGCGGGCGAGAAGAATGGCGGCTTCGTTGGCCTCGGTGCCGGAGTTGGTGAAGAAGCTTTTCTGGAGCTTGCCCGGAGTGATTTGCGCGAGCTTTTCGGCGAGCGCCACGATTTGTTCATTGGGATAGAGCGTCGAAGTGTGCTGCAGGCGGTCCACCTGTGCCTTGATCTTGGCGGTGATTTTTGGATTGCAATGCCCCACCGAAACCGTGAGGATGCCGCCGAAGAAGTCGAGATAGCGCCGGCCTTCGAGGTCCCAGAGATACTGCATTTGGCCGTGGTCGGCCACCAGGGGCTGCTGGTAGAAATTGGTGACCGCGGGCCAGAGGAAGTCTTTGTGCTTGCGAACGACCTCTTCGCTGCGGGTGGTGGCTGGTTTTGGCTGCGTGGTCATGGCAGGGTCCTCATGCGGTTAACTGGCGATGGCAAGTTTACGCTATCCTCCGGCAATCGTCAGTAGTGTGATGAAGCAGAGGAGGCATAGGAGATAGATGAGGTAGAGGATGGGGACCCCTCCCCCCACCTTTTTTTGCAAGTGTGTGAAACGAAAGGGTTTTAAGTCCTTTGTTTTGAAACTGTGTGAAACTAAAGGGGTTACAGACGCGTTTTTGCGAAAGTGTGTGAATCTAAAGAGTTTAGGTGGCGTTTCGCTGGAATTTGTCATTTTCCGACTCCTTGGGACATCTGCAAAAGCCGTTCGGGACGACCAAATCCTGAATCTTGGATCAACTATTAGAGGTCAACCCTGAGGCATATCGAGGCGGCACGTTTGGCAGGACCAATCCAACTAGCAAACGCCTGGCGACGATGCTGGAATGGACATAACACAATCAGTATCGGATGTCAAGGCCTGATTTGGGGCAGAAGGTGAGTGGGAACTCCACCTTTTCGCAAAACCGCGAAACGATTGGGGCACCCGGCACTTTAAGCGTGATTGACTACTTTACATGACTAAATAGTGGGCGTACGCTCCCCTTAAAGTCAGAGGGGAGAGATCTATACGCGCCTTGTCTAAGCCAACGTGGGAAATATTCGCAGCAATTCTTTCTGCAGTTGTGGTGTTTGTCGTGCCCATGGTGCTCTATTTGATGGAGAAAGCTGGTATAAATATCGTATGGGTTTTCATTGTCGGATGGCTTTCGATAGCTGCGGCTTGTTTGTATCTTGTGTTGAACATACCGTGGGTCTGGATCGGTGCAAATGCAGGTGTGCAGGCATGGCGGGCTTGCTTTGTATCTGCCACTGCCTTGTTAGTGGTCGGATATTTCGCAACTAAGATTTGGCCACATTCAGAGCAGCCTGCTGCTGCAAGTACCCAGCCATCTCAGGTACCCCCCTCCATTCCGCCAAGCAATGTTCCAACGGATGGAACTGACGCTCATCAACAGCTTGCCAGTGGGAAATTGGCACAGGGATGGACACTTCACAAGCGCGGAAATGTGTTTAGCATTTACCTCATCATGAACACAGACCAACTGAATGCGCCGATGATTACTGCCATTGATCAAGCAGATTTGGCGCCCACCGCAGACCAATCAGCGAGGATAAGCACTCTATGGTCGGATATTCGTCTTAGAGTGCCCCAACCAGAGCCAGTAAGGACAGAATACGGAATAGTAGAAGGCCAAGAATTTGTGGAACATGCGACCCATTACATTCAAGAGCCGAACGCTGTAACGTGGACTTATGAAGTCATGAAGAACGGTAGTGGCATAACGCCACATCCGCAAGTATTCAGGAAAATTTCACTGGCTGATCTATCTTCGGACGGCCGCAAAACAATCAGCGAACTAGATGCACTGGCCGTTCATACCGTAAACAGACGATATATCGAAGCGATGGTCAGAATTTCAAAGTGAATAGAACTATCCTGCATCCCGTACTGTGGACGTCAGATGCTTGTCGTAGTCAATGGTTCCAAACAGGGACAGGATGCGGCGCTGTTTGCGGCGCTGGATGTATTCGCTGAGAGCGGTGGTGACCGCTTCCTTCTTGGTGCGATGGCGGCCGAGTTTCTGGGCCTCTTTGATGAGGCGGTCGTCGAGGGCGAGGTTGGTAGGCATACTACACATAATATCACACACTATGATGTGTGAGGTCAATTGGTAATGAACCAGGACGGCCCGCGAAAATAAAGAGAAACGCTAAAGCGGCTGCGTCACATTCGGAGGCAATTGAGTTGCCTGCCCGGCGATGACTTTCCAACCCCTGGTGGTGTTGATGTACACGTGCATGACGCGCATCACACTGCTGACCGGCTGCCCCTTGATGGTGGCGCGCCAGGACCACAGGCAAGTGGCCACCGCAGTGTCCTGGAAAAGGCGGACCTTGATGTCGCTCGCGGTGAAGGATTCATATGGGATCGCGGGTGTCTGCACGACATTGACCATCTGGTTCTTGTCGACCGGCTGACCGTGCGAGAGTGTGCCGCTGAAATCATCGGCGTACACACGTCTGAAAAATGTGCGATCGTTGAGGTGAATCGCGCGCGCCATCTCCCGCTCCAGGATGATGATCTCCTGGCGCTGCATTTCGGGGTTGGGAGGCACGTCATCTTGCGGGCGCGAAGAGGGAGCAAGCGCCATCCCAATAGTCAAAAGCACGGCGAGCTTATTCATGCGGTTAAGCCTCCACAAGAAGTCACAGCCTTCAGCCGGAGCCCCACAGAAAAAGTATACGTCTGTTCGACGGGTTTCTCCGCGCGTGCGACCTCATAATAAACACCGGGGGCTCGCTGCGAACGACACGGGGACGCGGAAATCACGGGACGAAGGCTGTGTCATCGCTTATATAATGAGCGGCGATGAATGCGGCAGCGGCGGCGAAACGAGTGTGGAGTGCGGTGCGGCGCGTATACCCGCGGTGCGGGATGATTTCGCAAGCCGTGGCGTTCAATATGTTTCTGGCGTTTTTCCCGATGCTGCTGGTGGTGCTGGGGATCTTGAGCAGCTACGTGAACACGCGCGCGGCGCTGCCCGACGTGGTGGAGGGACTTTACGCGGTCCTGCCGCCGGGAAGCCGCCAGATGATGACGGCCTTTCTGCTGGCGCGCGCGGCGCATCCGTGGCACTGGGCCCTGCTGGGATGCAGCGGGACACTGCTTGCGGGATCCCAGGTGATGAAGCTGCTGATGGAAGGGATCCAGATTATTCATGCCGACCAGGACAAGCATTCGTTCTTGGGAAGACAGTTTCGGGGATTCCTGCTGTTGCTGGCGACGCTGGCTCCGTTTCTGGTGGTGGTGCTGCTCACGGTGTTTGGATTGCCGCTGCGGAAATGGGCGATTCGGGAATTCGGGCGGTCCGGGCTGGCCAGCGGATTTGAGAGCGTGATGTTTCCCGCGATCGCCATGGTGCTGGCGATGACCGTGCTGGCGGTGATTTATAGCGTGGCGCATCCGGTGACGCGGAGCTGGCGCGAGGTGTTGCCCGGAGCGGCGGCGGCAACGCTGGCGTGGTGGGCGGTGAATTCGTTGTTCGGGATTTATGTCCGCCGCATGCAGTACAGTCTGGTTTATGGAGGGCTGGCGGCGGCGATCGGTCTGATGGTGTGGATGGAGCTTTCGGCCGTGATTGTGTTTCTGGGAGCGGCGTGGAACGCGGAGGCGGCGGCCAGGGAAAGTGAAAAAAGGGAAGCGCGCTGAGCGCGCTGAGTTTGAAAGCGGCAGCTCCCGGCGTGAACGCGCGGAAACTGCCCCACGGAAAGGCCGGGCGATGCGGGAGATTCAGGTGGAATGTTACGCGGGGTACCGGGCCGACGAACGGCCGGTGCGATTTGTGTTGCGGGGCAGGACGTTCGAGGTGCAGGAAGTGGAGGACCGCTGGTATTCTCCCGGCGCGACATTTTTCCGCGTGATAGTGGAAGACGGAAACCGCTACGTCTTGCGGCATGACGAAGCCCAGGACATTTGGACGTGGGAAGCGTTTCGCGCGGTGAGGAAAAGCGAGGAGCCCGGCGGTGCTTCGACCAAATGAGACGAATGCGGCGAGAATAAACTCGATTGACAGTGGATTCACCAGTGAGTAGATTGTGTGCGGTACTCTCTCCAGGGTTCCTTTCCGCTCGTCCGCGAGGGGCAAGGGGCAGACAGCCTCGGTTTGCCCGGGTGGTGGGGTGGTAAATGACCGGCCCGCATTGCAGGTCTGGTTTAACAGGAAATTCTGATTCACTGCTGAACTCTGTCCTTTTTGCCTCCAGTATTCTTGCCGCCGCATGCGCATTCGTTTTGCCGGGAACAGTAAGAGCGCAGCCGCAGGAAAAAGCTCAGGCTTCCCCGCAATCTCCGGGGCAAGCCTCCGCGCAGGTTCCCGCGAAGCCCGCCGAACAGAAGCCGGAAGTAAGCGAAAGCACAACGGAGCTGAAAACACATGACACGAAGGGAACGCTGAAAGTTCGCGTGAACCTCGTGCTCGTGCGCGTCGTGGTCCGCGACGACAAGGGGCGCGCCGTCGGGACGCTGCACGAAGAAGATTTTCAGCTTTTCGACAACAAGAAACCCCAAATCATTTCCCATTTTGCGGTGGAGACCCCGGCAACGGAATTGGCCAAAGTGGTGAAGCCGGACAACGCTGCGGGTGACAGTGGCGGGCCGGACAGCGGCGCGGCGCTTACCATGCCGCAGCGCTACGTGGGATACCTGTTCGACGATGTGCACCTGGCCTTTGAGGATCTGGCGCGCGCGAGGGACGCGGCAGACCATCAGATCACCGCGGCGGGTCAACCCGGCGACCGCGCAGGAATTTACACCACGTCGGGCCAGACCACGCTGGACTTCACCGATGATCGCGCCAAGCTGCATGAGACTCTGGAGAAGCTGCGGCCGCATCCGGTGGGACGGTCGGGTGTGCGGGAATGTCCGGATGTGAGTTACTACATGGCGGACTTGATCCAGACCCAGCACGATTCGCAGGCGCTGCAGGTGGCGACACTGGATGCGCTGGCCTGCGCCTTCGGCAATGACCCCATGTTTCTGCAACAGGCGCAACAGTTGGCGCAGGCAACGGTGCAACGGATGTTGAGCGTGGCGGACGCGGAAACCCAATACTCCCTTCGGCTTCTTGCGGAGATTGTGCGCCGAATGACTTTGCTTCCCGGGCAGCGGAGCATGATCCTGATTTCTCCGGGTTTCCTGATTACGGACCGGCAATCGCAGATGAGCGAAATCCTGGACCACGCGGTGCGCGCCAATATCGTGGTGAATTCCGTGGATGCGCGCGGCCTGTACGCCAGTCCTCCCGGCGGCGACATAAGCCAGGGCGGGGGTTTTACAAACAATGCGGCTGTTGGCGCGCACCAGGACTCGTACCGCCTGCAGGAGGCTTCGGCGCAGGCGGATCCCATGGCCGAGCTGGCGGATGGCACCGGCGGAACATTCTTTCACAACAACAACGATTTGGAGGAAGGCTTCCGGCGCGTGGCGGCCGCTCCGGAAGTGTTCTACGTGCTCGGCTTCTCACCGCAGAATTTGAAATTCGACGGGAAGTATCACACCTTGAAGGTTGCGCTGACCAACCGCCAGAGATTCAGCGTGCAGGCCCGCAGGGGTTATGTTGCGCCGAAGCACATGGTGGACCCGGCCGAGCAGGCCAAGCAGGAGATCGAAGAGGCGGTGTTCTCGCAGGATGAGTTGCATGATCTTCCCGTGGAGCTGCACACGCAGTTTTTCAAGGCCAGTGATGCCGGAGCGAAGCTGACCGTATTGACGCACGTGGACTTGAGCCAGATCCGCTTCCGAAAAGCCGATGGGCGCAATTGGAACAATCTGACGGTGGTCGCTGCGTTGTTCGACCGCAACGGCAACTTGATCACCGGAAGCCAGAAGGTGGTGGAGATGCGTTTGCTGGACGCAACGCTGGAAAGGATGGGCCGCCGAGGTATCACGCTGAAAACCAGCTTTGATGTAAAGCCGGGCGCATACTTGGTCCGGCTGGTGGTGCGGGATTCTGAAGCCGAGCTCATAACCGCGCAGAACGGTGCGGTGGAGATTCCTTATTGATTTTTTCGGGAGGTGGAGGATGAAAACGGACCGCCTGATGCTTTCCTTCGCAACGGTTGTTTCCCTGGCCGGCTGGGTGGCATGGAAGGCGATTTCTGCTCCGCTTCCCGCGCGGGCACAGCAAACGTCCGCGCAAACACCGCAGCCGGCCCAACAGCAATCCCCCCAGGCGCCTGCCGCTACCGGACCGGCCATCAAGAGCGAGTCGCGCCTGGTGCTGGTGGATGTGGTGGTGACCGACAAGAAGGGGAATTACGTCCGGGACCTCGAGCAGAAGCAGTTTCGCGTGTGGGAAGATAACAAGGAACAGACCATCTCTGCGTTTTCATCCGCCGCGGAAGCCAATTCAAGCGGCCCGAATTCGTCGCAGAAGCGCTACATGGTGCTGTTCTTCGACAATTCCACCATGGACCTTCCCGACCAGGCGCGCGCCCGCGACGCAGCTGCCCAATTTATTGACGCCAATGCCGGCCCGGACCGCCTGATGGCCATCGCAGATTTTGGCGGCAGCTTGCGCATCGCGCAGAATTTCACCGCAAATGCGGAGCGCTTGAAGCAGGTGGTCGGCGGCGTGAAATACTCTGCGGTGAACCCGAATGCGTCCGCTCCGCCTACGGAAATCGCTTCGCTCGGCGGGCCGCAGATCGGAAGCGCAGCGGGCTTCCCGCAAATCGGGAACGCCGAAGCCGATTTCGGCGCGCGCACCGTGCTCCTGGCCATCCGCAGCCTGGCCAAAAACCTGGCGAGCGTCCCGGGACGCAAGAGCCTGATCTTGTTTACCTCGGGATTTCCGCTTGCGGGCGAGCTCCAGTATGAATTCACCGCAACCGTGGATGCCCTGAATAAAGCGAACGTGGCGGTTTACCCCGTGGATGTGCGCGGGCTGTCCACAGGAGTTTCGCTGGCGCCGAAGGGCGGCATGGCCCGGGTGTCTCCAGAGAACGCGCATTCCGCGCGGATCGTTGCGGCTCGTCTCAAGACGGCGGGAAGTTTTCCCTCTGCGCAACCAACGTTGCGGCTTGCTTCCTACCCGGCCTCTCCGGCTCTTGAGCCCCAGCGCGGTGGGCCGACTGGCGGCGGGGGAGGAGGCGGCAGAGGTGGTGGAGGCGGTGGCGGCGGCACGGGTGGCGGCGGTACGGGTGGAGGCGGTAGGGGCGGTGGAGGGGGTGGCACTGGAGGCGGTGGCGGCGGTACGGGCGGAAGCGGTGGAGGCAGAGGCGGAGGGACCGGAGGGGGAACCGGCGGAGGCGGGGGAACGCGCGGCGGCGCGGGCGGGGTCAACCCCAGCAGCACTTTCAATAACCCGATGAATAATCCGCGACAGATTGCTCCGCAATTCCCGGAGAGCGCCAGCACCAACCAGCAAGTTCTTTACGCGCTGGCCAGCGAGACCGGCGGATTTCCGATCCTGAACACCAACGACCTGCTCGCGGGCCTCCAGCGGATCGCCCGCGAACAGAACGAATACTACATTCTTGGCTATGCCCCGGCGGAAACGCCCGAGGGAAGCTGCCATGCCCTGAAGGTGAAGGTGGACCGCGGCGGAATCAATGTCCGCGCGCGCAACAGCTATTGCAACGTCAGGCCGGCGGACGTTCTGGCTGGAAAGCCGATGGAAAAGGACCTAGAAGCGCGCGTGACCGGAACGCAGCCGGGCAACCTGAGCGTGTCGCTTGAGGCGCCGTATTTCTACGCGTCGCCGAACACGGCTCGGGTCAACCTGGCCATGGAAGTGCCTTCCGACGCCTTGAAATTTGAGAAGGAGAAGGGGAAATACCACGCCGCGGTAAACGTGCTGGGCATCGCTTACCGGCCCGACGGCTCGGTCGGAGCGCGGTTCAGCGACACCGTAAAACTCAATATGGAGAAGGACGAGGTGAAAGAGTTCACCAAGAAGCCCTACCGCTATCACAATGAGTTCGAGGTGGCGCCGGGCCAGTACAACCTGAAAGTTGTGCTGACCACCGCCGGAGACACTTTCGGAAAGTACGAAACGCCTCTGGCCATCGATCCCTTTGACGGGAAGCAATTCAGTCTGAGCGGCGTGGTCCTGAGCAACCATATGCAAAGGGCCGGTGAAATTGCCACGGGCCTCGGCGATGAACTGCTCGACGACCGCACGCCGCTGGTGGCCCACGGCCTGCAGTTCGACCCTTCGGGCACTAATCGCTTCAAGAACACCGATACCGTCGGACTGTACGCGCAAATCTACGAGCCGCTTCTTCTGCAGCCCAATCCGCCCGAGGTGTTTATGACCTTGCGGCTGGTGGATGCCAAGAGCGGACAGGAAATCGTTAATTCCGGGGAGATACCGGCCAGCGCGTTCGTGCAGAGCGGGAATATGGTGATTCCCATCGGCATGAAGGTGCCCGTCAATGCGCTGCAGCCGGGGAGTTACCGCATCGAGGTCCGCGCCACCGACACCGCGGGGAATAAATCCGCGGCGCACTCGGCGAACTTTGAAATCCAGTAACCAGGCGTTAGGAGGCGCGAGTCAGCTCTTCCCGTATGACGCGCCGAAGCGTTTTCTCGAGCGGCTCCTGAGCCCGTCGCATGTGTTGCCGCAGCACCTCGTTGATGACGCTCTGGTAGTTGCCGCCGCCCGCTCGCTCAACCTGCTCGCGGAACCAAGCAAGAATCTCCTCATCGAGACGGATAGTGATCCGCGTTTTCCGCTTGGGAACCGAAACAACAGCGCCACGCTTGGCCTTCCTGAAATCATATTCACGCTTCATGATGTTCCTCGTATTGGCTCTTCTCTCGGTCGGTGGCATGGCGCGCAGAAATCAAGCGCACACGGTCCACGCGATAGGTGTAGACCACCACAAGCAGCCGACCGGCCGCATCCTTGCCAAGAGTGATCCAGCGCTCCTCATCTTCTGAGAAAGGATCGCGCATCGTCAGGGCGAGATCGTCTTCGAGCACGGTCACAGCGTCGGCGAAGTGGACTCCGTGCTTTTCGAAGTTCGCGCGGGCCTTGGCCGGATCCCACTAATAACTCACACGCTAAGTATATGCACATTTGTGCATACATGTCCACCCGCGCGGCTACATCCGGTTAATTGACACCCTCCCGCGAATCACCGTGGCCGATGAAACGATTCGGCGGCGAGGCTGCGCAGGACAAACCAACAATTGGCGGGACGCTCGGACAGCCGGCGCATGAAGTAGGGGCACCAGTCGGTGCCGAAGGGAACGTAAATTTGCAAGGCGTGGCCGCCGGAATGGATTTCCTCCTGCAAATCGCGGCGAATTCCGTAAATCATCTGGAATTCGTACTGCTTGCGCGCCAGCTTCAGGCGGGAAATTTCTTGCCGCGCATGAGCCAGCATCGCAGGGTCGTGTGTGGCAATGGCAGGGAAGAAGTCCCCCCGCGCGGCGCCCTCGAATAGCAGGCTTGCCAGAAGCCGGTAATTTGCATCCACGTCGCTCTTCTTCTGGATGGCGATCTTTGCGGGTTCGCGATAGGCGCCCTTCACCAGGCGAATCTTGGGACGCAGCGGGGCGAGCCGCGCAATATCCTTCTCGCTGCGGAAAAGGTAGGCCTGAATCGCGAGGCCCACATTTTTATGTTCGCGCTGCACCGCCTCAAAGATGTCCAGCGTTGCGTCCGTATAGGCGCTTCCTTCCATGTCCATTTCGATGGTGCGGCCAAGGGCAGCGGCGGCGGAGGCAATTTCCGAGGCAAGGGATTGGCACAGCGCGAGGTCGAAGTCCAGTCCAAGCTGCGTTAGCTTGATGGAGATATTGCCTTGCAGATGCTTTGCTTCGAGCTCGCGCACCATCGCGATATAGCTGTCCCGCGCAGCGCCGGCGGCTTCGGCGGTCGAGACATTTTCGCCCAGATGATTCAGGCTGACGGCGCGGCCCTGGCGGCAAAGCTCCTCGCTGGCGGAGAGCGCATCGCCGAGGGATTCCCCGGCGACGAAGCGGCGCGCGAAGCCATATTTCATTCCGCGGCGCGCGATTATCGTCGTCACGCGCTTTTTTCCGGACAGCCAGAAGATAAAGTCCCGGACCAGCATGCCGTCTCCGCCTGGGAACAAGCCGCCTGACGTTATACGAGAGGCCGCGGCCTGCGTCAAATCCTGGTTGCCGCGCAGACAGCGGTTTCCGATATGACACGCGGGGCTCTCTCGACGCAACTTTGGAACGCGGGCAGGGTTAACATGTCCATACGACGGTGTTCTCAGACTGCTCAGACACCAATCGGCGCGGACCGAGCGATTTGAAGAGCTCACGTCTTCCAGCGAGGAATCTATGACGTATAGGATAGGAGACTTCCCCGGATCATGGAAAGAAGCCATCCGCCGGCATGCCGTCTTGGCCGGAATGATGGGGGCGTGGCTTGGCATTCTTCTGACGGTGGCGGTGCCGTACGTTTCGGGCCATCCGCAGCAGAAAAAAACAAGCCTGGCTCTGGCGCAGACGCAGAGTCAGGTTCTCAAAGGGCTGCCGGTCACCGGCCTGAGCGATGACGAGGCCATTCTTCACGCGCTCAACCGGCTGGGCTTCGGACCGCGCCCCGGCGACGTGGAGCGTGTCCGCAAGATGGGTCTGAAGAATTGGATCGAGCAGCAACTCAATCCGGATACGATTGACGACAGCGCGATGAGCGCGCGCCTCGAACAATTTCCCACGCTGAAGATGTCTTCCGCAAAATTACTCGAGGAATTCCCTCAGCCCAAGCAGGCGGCGCAACAGGCGGGCCTGCGCAAAGAAGAGATACAGCAGCGGCGCGAAGAGCGCAGACAAGTGCGCGCCGCCGGCGCAAACCAGGCCGCATCTGCTTCCGGCGACACCCCGGCGAATCCGGACATGCAAAAAGACACGCTGGGCGCGAATTCGCAGGGCGGCGAAAACGGCGGGGGGCAGCCGGGACAATCGCAAGCAGGTGATGCGCCGCCGCCGCCCGCCGGTAATCAGCCGGGAAAGACCTTTGCAAAGAACGGCGCGTTCGCGCAGGGCGATCCAAGCAACGCGCAGCAAAATATCCTGAACAGCAGGCGCCCGCAGCGCATCGTGGCCGAACTGAGCATGGCGAAGGTGACTCGCGCCATCTACAGCGAGCGCCAGCTCTACGAACAGATGGTGGATTTCTGGTTCAACCACTTCAACGTGTTCTTCGGCAAAGGCGCGGACAAATGGATGCTCACGCCGTATGAACGGGACGTCATCCGTCGGCGCGCCCTGGGGAAGTTCAAAGACCTGGTGACGGCCACGGCCAAGAGCCCGGCGATGCTCTTCTATCTGGACAATTGGCTGAGCGCCGACCCCGCATCCTTTGCGCGCATGCGGCAAGAAATGGAAATGCGCCGCCGGCGATTCAATGCGCGGTTTGGAGGCAATGACCCCTTCGGGATGCGGCGGTTCCCGCAGGGCGGAGGCCGAGGCCAGCCGGGAAAGCAGAACCAAAACCAGAATCGCGGCCTGAATGAGAATTACGGCCGGGAGCTGATGGAGCTGCACACGCTCGGCGTGGATGGCGGCTACACGCAGGACGACGTCATCGAAGTGGCCAAGTGCTTCACCGGGTGGACGCTGGAGACGCCGCGGCGCGATCCGGAATTCCGGTTCGACGACCGAATCCACGACCCCAAGCCGAAGATGGTTCTCGGGAAAAAGATCAAGGGCGGCGGGATGCACGACGGCGAAGACGTGATTGACCTGCTGGCGCACCAGCCCAGCACCGCAAAATTTATTTCCACCAAGCTGGCGCGGCACTTCGTCGCCGACAATCCGCCGCAGGCGCTGGTGGACCGGATGGCCAAGACCTTCCTCGATTCCGACGGGGACATTCGCGCGGTTCTGCGCACCATGATTTATTCGCCGGAATTCTGGTCGCGCGACGCCTACCGGGCCAAAATCAAGAAGCCGTTCGAGCTGGTGGCTTCGACGGCGCGCGCGCTGGGCGCAGAGATCGAGACGCCGCTTGCGCTGGTGATGTGGGTTGGGCGAATCGGCGAGCCGCTGTACTTATGCCAGCCGCCGACGGGCTATTCCGACAAGGCGGAAACCTGGGTGAATACGGGCGCGCTTTTGTACCGGCTGAATTTCTCGCTGGCTATGGCCAATAACCGCATGCGCGGGTCGAACGTGGACCCCTTCTCTTTGCTGGGGCAGGACGCCGCGGGCGATCCCAAGGTCGCTCTGGAGCGGGCCATTCAAGTGTTCCTGGCAGGGCAGGTTTCCCAGCAGACGCGCGACGTCCTGGAAAAGCAGCTCGACAACCCGCAGATCATCCAGGCCAGCCTGGATGACCCGGTGAAACGCATTGACGTGGGAGTCGTGGCCGGATTGGTGCTGGCCTCCCCGGAATTCCAGCGGCGCTAGCTTGATTTCCGGGATTGGGGCGCAACCGGTTCATCTCAAGAAGGAAGGAGTAAGACGATGAACGTCACCCGGCGAGTGTTTTTGAAAAGCGGCGGCGTCGCCATGGTAGGGCTGAGCACGATCCCTGCGTTCCTGCAGCGCGCCATTGCGGCCACGCCGATGCCCAATAAGAAGCAATTGGTGGTGCTGTTCCAGCGGGGCGCGGCCGACGGGTTGAACATCGTTGTGCCTTTCGGCGAATCGAATTACTACAAGATCCGGCCGTCCATCGCCATTCCCGAGCCCCGGCGGGGAGGGGAAGCGGCGGCGATAGACCTCGACGGCTTCTTTGGTTTGCATCCGAGTCTCGCGCCGCTCGAGCCGCTGTTTCACCAGAAGCAGCTCGCCATCGTGCACGCTGCGGGCTCGCCGGACACGACGCGGTCGCACTTCGACGCGCAGGATTTCATGGAGTCGGGGACGCCCGGCGTCAAGGCCACCGAAGATGGCTGGCTGAACCGCGCGCTGCAGGACCTGCCCGAGCCGAATGCTTCGCCGTTCCGCGCCGTGGCCATGGGCGCGAGTTTGCCGAGGATGTTGCGCGGGTCGGCGCCGGCCATCGCTCTGCCGGACGTAAGACAGTTTCAGGTGATCGCGCAATCGCCCGTTGTCGAAGGCGGGTTCGAGGCCCTTTACGCGCAGACGGTGGACCAGGCGCTGCGCGGCACCGGAACCGAAACCTTTGAAGCGATTGATATGCTGCGCAAGGCCAATCCCACCAAGTTCCCGCCGGAAAACGGCGCGGAATATCCCAAGAGCCGTCTGGGGCAGAGCCTGCAGCAGATCGGACAGCTCTTCAAGGCCGATGTCGGCGTGGAAGTGATGTTCGTGGATTGCGGCGGCTGGGACAACCACGTCAACGAAGGCGGCGCGCAGGGCCAGCTTGCGAACCTCCTGCGCGATTTGGGACAGGGTTTGGCGGCGTTTCATCGAGACATGGGCAACCGCATGGAGAACATCGTGTTCGTCACCATGTCGGAATTCGGGCGCACCGCGCACGAAAACGGGAATCGCGGCACCGATCACGGTCACGCCAACTGCATGTTTGTGATGGGCGGGCCGGTGAAGGGCGGAAAAGTGTACGGCAAATGGCCGGGGCTCGGCGACCATCAGCTGTATGAAGGCCGCGACCTGGCGCTGACCACGGACTTCCGGTCGGTGCTCGGCGAACTCATCAAAGGCCACGTCGGCTGCGATGACTTGAAGAC
>WNGH01002510.1_pt1 | contig 20889 bp, 19 predicted proteins | sample 5400631 | NCBI WGS metagenome assembly WNGH01 (sample SAMN13153373, study PRJNA577476) | soil metagenome | isolation source: 115 cm soil or saprolite under Garry oak tree replicate 1 | place: USA:California | collected 2016-06-15
ATAACCTTGCGCGATGTGAACACGAATCAGGCCTACACGGCTACATCCACCGATAGCGGATTCTATCTGGTGCCCAACATCACCCCCGGCCAATTCGAACTGACCATTGAATATTCGGGCTTCGCGAAATACACGCAGACCGGAATCGCTTTGAGGGTCGGCCAAACCGCGACGATCGACGTCACCCTGAAAGTGGCGTCGGTTGGGTCCAGCGTCGTCGTGAGCAACGAAGCGCCAGTCATCGAACCCACTCGGACCGAAGTCAGCCAGGTGATTGACACGAACCAGATTCAATCACTGCCCATCAGCGGCCGGCTTTTCACGGATTTTGCGCTCTTGACTCCCGGAGTTGCTACGGGGCGGACCAGTCTGCAATCCACGTTTACAGAGTTTGAAACGACGCGAATCTCCTTTGGCGGGATGCGGGATTTGAGCAACGCCGTCACCGTGGACGGCGCGGACACCGTCAATACGGCGACCGGATCGCAGCGGGCCACGCCTTCACAGGAAGCCGTCAGTGAATTCCGCGTGGTGAACAATAGTTTCGGATCGGAATACGGCCGGGCGCTCGGCGGGATCGTCAACATCATCACGAAGTCCGGGACCAATAATCTCCACGGATCCGTTTACGACTACCTGCAAAACAATGCCGTCAACGCCCGGTCTCTCCTGCTGCCGGCGCCGCAACCAAATACGCTGCGGCAAAACCAGTTCGGCGGAACTCTGGGCGGCCCAATCAAGAAAGACCGCACGTTCTTCTTCATGAATTATGAAGGCCAGCGGCGCGGCGAGTCCCCCACGTACCCCAGCGTTCTGGTGCAAAACATCGATGCATTCGATGCCGCGAAGGCGTATGTGGGAATTGCGCCGGAAGGCGGCATATTGGGCATCGCAGGTCTCAATTCCGTCCTGAAGACCCGGGATACCGACAACGGGATCGTCAAATTGGATCATGAAATCAACAAGAACAATCGCTTGTCGGTTCGCTACAACATTTTTGATGCGCGCGAGTTGAATCTGTTGGTGGGCGACACGTTGGACGGAGGCGGCCTAGGCGCACCCAGCAGCGGGCACAACGCCTTCATTCGCGACCAGTCTGCTGTCGCCAGTCTCACCACGCAGTTGGGTTCTACTCTCGTAAACTCCGCCCTCGTTCAATACGCGAGGCGGCACAATACATTCCCTGGGACCACGGGCGAGCCCAACCTGGACATTCCTAACACTCTTCTGTTTGGGCACAACTTCGGAACCTTCGACGCGACGTACGAGAGCCGAGTGCAGGCTTCGGACTCGGTGGCTTGGGTCAAAGGGCCGCACTTCGCCAAATTCGGCGTCGATTTCAACTACATCGACAATTTCGTGATCTGGCCGGGCTTCAACCCCGCGCGAATCATCCTGCCATTTCCCAACTGCATGATCGACTTTGCAAACTTTGTCAATATCAATTCCGGAGCGGCCCTGCCGGACTCCCTCGGCCCCCCGTGCCCGCTTCCACCTTCCTTCAATGGTGTGCCGATTGTGTTCTGGGGCGCTCCGATCGGGACTGCACCCGCTTCAAGCCTCCCACTGCCTCCGGTTCTCTGTCCATCAACTGGTTGCATTCCAGACGTTTGGAAGAACGTTTACTACGACTCGACTTTCCCTGACTTGGCGAAGGATTTCTTTGTGCAATTCAACCACAGCTACTACGGATTCTTTGCGCAGGATCAGTGGAGGGTCACTCCTAAGCTGACGCTGAACTATGGCCTGCGGTATGACTTCGAGAAGGGCTTATCGCGCCAAATCAATCCCGACTACCGGGGTTTTCAACCTAGACTCGGACTCGCCTATTCCATAAACAAGAAAACTGTGGTCCGTGCAGGCTTTGGGATGTTCGACGATCGTTTCAATCTCACTTTCGCGTTCGTAACCTTCCCGCAGCGTCCGACGCCTCTTCCTGGAGCAAATGTTCCGCCCGGCCGCATTGGCTCCGACACCGCTACTTGGGCTCTGAACCAATTGCCGTTCGGCTTTCCTGGCCATCCTGATCCTTCCGTCGTAGCCAAGAACTTGCTGACAAAGGGCACGTATGAGCCAAACAGTCTCGCGCTACCGAGTACTGTGGGCGGCACCGGCCTGGACCATAACAGCCGCATCCCCTACTCGGAGCAGGCCAGCCTGGAGATTGACCGTGAGATCGGAAAGGGGCTCGCGGTCAATGTCGGATATCTCTTCGTGGCCGCGCACAAACAGGTCCGGCCAGAGAACCTGAACGTTTGCCCCTCCGCTGGCATCAGCAGCGGTCCCTATCAATGCCCTTCCGCATATGATGCTTTTCTTGCGAAGAAAAACGCTGGCGTCCTTCCGGTTGCTCCCGATAACACCATTGCACTCCCGGGCTTACAAGGCGTTAAGCCCGCATTCAGTGGGCCCCTCTATCCCGCTGGCCTGCTCTACTATTTGGACGACAGTGGCAACAGCGTCTATCACGGCGTGACTCTCTCGGTTACGGAGCGTGCAGGGAACTACCTCCGGCTGAACGCGAATTACACATTTTCGAAGACGCTCGATGACGGCACCTTCACCACCTTTGTCAGCACTCCTCAGAATCTCTACGATCGTGCTGGCGAACGCGCCAACTCAAACCAGGACATTCGGCACCGGTTGGTAGCCAATTTTGTCGCGGACGGCCCCAAGAAGACGTTTTTCAGAAACTCGGAATTCAGCAGCATCATTACGGTTCAGTCCGCGCGCCCTTTCACGATGTTCTTTGGCGCCGATGGCAATGGGGATACGAACCCGGTGACAGATCGCGTAGGGCTCTCCACACGAAATGCGTTTTGGGGCGACAAATTGGCAACGTGGGATCTCAGGGTGACCCAATTCATCAAAGTGCATGAACACCAAAAAATTGAGGTTGCCTTCGATATCTTCAATGCGCTCAATCGGGCAAGCGTGAACGAGGTAACCTCCGTCTATGGCGCCCCCGTCTTCATCGGCTCGGCTCCCAACCACTACAAGGATGGCGTTGCGGATCCCGCAAATCCAGGTTTCGGCTCCCCGCGGACGATGTTCAACCCGCGCCAATTGCAGCTTTCGCTTAAGTATTCATTTTGAAGGGCGTAATCCCCAAGGGATGAAAACCGTGGCCATCGTGAGCGGCGGCCCGTCAGGCGGTTGAGCAGGGAAGACTCAACACAACGCCGGTCCTATGCAACGAGGTGGGCTTCAGACGTACAAGCTTCTTTGGGGCTGCTTAACCACCTTGCCAGCAACGTTACTTCGCCAGTGATTGGTGAAATGTGGATATAAAAGCTGTGGCCGCCATTTTCAAGCTCATAAAAATTCGCGCGGCGCGGATCGCTTTGAGCAAATCCACCCACGGTTAGGAAGCTGCGAAGGTCGTTCACGACATCAGCGCCGTACTTACGAGGGTCCTCGATCCTCGTTCGTTCATTCATTTGGAGCACCATAGGTCCCATTCCTCGCTTTCACCACTTGACCATCCCCTCATTCATTCCGTTACTAGTACTACGTTGCCGAGCATCAATAAGTTTCGATCGTCGGCCATTTCACCATCCATTGCAGTCCCTTGCCTGTCTGCATTCCCAAGTGATGCTGCCCCTCTATAAGCCATTAGATGTTGGCGTATCGAGAATATGAAATCCATTATATGGATGGTTTCCATTCGCAAAACGTTGGGTCCCACCTGCGGACCTGTCCTAGAACTGGCCCTTCGATGAGTAGGCATGACTCTGGCGTGGGAATAGCCTTGATTCATGATTGCGGCAGGCAAAACGGGCCTCTTCAAACGGTTGCGAGTGTTTGCCTGGACATTGGCCACGATGGGGGCTTGTTCAGCTTCTGTGCCTGCCCAGAGTCTGATACCTTCGCAAATCGTCAGGTTTTCGCCTTCTGTTTCGATGCCGGCAAGACCTGTGCCCGCGGCGGTGATGCCAGTTGCAAGACCGGTCGCAACGATTGGGGTGGCACCTGTTTCAGTTCGGAACACCGTGGTTTGGAGACCTTCCGGCGGCTATCATCATGACCAACACAATTCTACGATTGAAAACGCGGTCGAATTTTCGGAGACGGCCTTCGGTCAGCAATATCGAATGACGATTGGTTCGTTGTTTGGTGGCCGTATCCGTCTTGGGGGCTTTGGCAATGTGACCCCCATGGAAAATATTTTGCGGGGGCTGCCGGGCAGCGGAAGTCTTCTCGCTTTGTCTTCCACGCCGATGGGGCACGCCGGTCTGAATACACCCAAAGACGACAACAGTTACGGATTGAGTTTGACGCTGCACCGCGCTGGGAACGCACAGGGCGCGCAGAGTGTGAACCTGGTCCGGTGTCTAGGCCGGCTGGTGGGGCGAGGCTGCCGGTAGCCTTGTGGGGATCTCCTGCCTTGCGGAAGTGACTTCTTGCGGGTTTCCCTTTCCTTGAAAAGTATTGCTCGAAACGGTACTTGTGCGGGCCTATTTCAACTGAGATAGTATGGCCCGGGGAGACACATTGAAAAAAAGAAAACGCACCAAGCTGGGGAAGGATAGACGGCGCAAGCATAAACACTGGCAGGTTACGGTTTTTTACAAGGACGGAGAGAGGTTTGCCCGTGTTTATACTGACCGCGTCAAAGCTACCAAATTTGCTGAACGGCAGAGGAAGTCGCCCGTCGTTAAGACAGCGCGCGTGCTTCAAATCAGCTAAACCACACAGCGCAGGGCTTCATGGGATACAGAGTGAGGAACCCAATGGTCCTGTTTCTGAATGCGGGTTGCGTGCTATTCTTTTCTACGTCGATACAATCTTGTCGCCGCAAGGATGACGTGATAAAGTTTTCCTGTTCCGGGGCGGTCGTAGTATAGGGGTAGTACGGGACCTTGCCAAGGTCCAGGCGTGGGTTCGAGTCCCATCGACCGCTCCATTCCTTCATGTAACGGTCCTTACTGATCCTCATGCTGGCATATTTGTGCGGTCCGATTGAGTTCGCGGCGGACGGCGGCAAAATGTGGCGCCGCAAGCTTACGCCGTTTCTTCACAATGAACTTGGACACCGCGTCTACGATCCCGCTGAAGATGAGAAGAAAAGCCTGACCAACGAAGAGGCCGCGCATTTCCGCGAATGGAAACGGACCGATGTCGAGCGCTTTCGCCGCGTCGTGCGCAAGATCATCCATTACGACCTCGACATCATCGAAAACAAGGCTGACTACGTCATTTGTTATTTGACCGGGGATGGCGCCGCGGCGGCTGGTGGAGGAACTTCCTCCGAGCTTACATTTGCCTACCGCCAGGGCATTCCCGTGTACCTGACGATGGATGCCGGCATCGAGCAAGTCAGCGGATGGATGCTGGCATGCGCCGACCGCGTCTTTTCCAACGTCGATGAACTGAAGAAATTCCTGCTCGAACGCTATGGCAAGGAAAAACAGGCGCCGCTGTGGCGGGTGCAAGACTCTTGAAACCCCAGATGAACACAGATGGACACTGATGCATACGACCTCAGATCACTTGCATCCCTGCTCGTGGACTACGGCTATCGGGATTTCCCCTCGGAAATATTAAATAAATTAAAGCTTCCCTTTGTGCTTTTCTGAGGTCTCGTATACTTTCCTCAGGTGAAGATGATTCACATCGCGGTGGGGAGTCTGCGCGCCCCGAAGCTCGACGGCGTGAGGGAAGCGATCGCTGCCGTCGGCTCTTTGCTCGATTCCGCTGCGGTGTTTGAGGTCGTGGGAGTAGAGGTGCAGAGTGGTGTGGGGCACACGCCCGTTTCGCGCGCCGAATCCATGGCCGGGGCGCGCAACCGCGCTGAAGCTCTGCGTGAGCTTGGGCACGAGCGCAACGAGCCGTGGAGTTACTTCGTGGGCCTGGAGGGGGGTCTCGACGTCGTCCCTGAAAATGGACGTATCGCCAGGAATGCTCGCCGTGAACAGCGAATCGTATTTCTCGAAAGCTGGGCGTACGTCCTCGACGGTTCAGGTGTAGGGGCGTTCGGCCGTTCAGGAGGAGTCGAAATGCCGGATGCCCTCGCCGCCGAAGTGCTGGAGGGCGGCATGGAACTGAGCGCGGCCGTGGATGCCCTGACCGGAGAACACGGGGTTCGGAACGCGCAAGGAGCTTGGGGCGTCCTGACAAGGAACAAGATGACGCGGCAGGATGCATTTCGGACCGCTGCAATCGCCGCCTTCGCGAGATTTTTCAATGCTCCGGTTTATTCTAGTGAGTAGCGCGCCGGTATTTTCACAATGATGTGTGCTACTCTGCGACGTGAGGGGAGAGAACGTGGACATTGTGAAGGGAAACATGGGCTGGATCGAAGTCATTGTGGGTCCCATGTTTTCAGGGAAGAGCGAAGAACTGATTCGGCGGCTGAAGCGCGCCGAAATCGCGCGCCAGCGCGTGCAAATTTTCAAGCCCGTCATCGACCAGCGCTACGCGCACAGCGACATCGTCTCGCACTCCGGATTCGAGCTTGCCTCTGAGGTCGCGAAAAACGCGGCGGACGTGTTCGAGAAAGTGCAAGCGCGCACCGAAGTCGTGGGCATCGATGAAGGACAATTCCTCGGCGAGGGGTTGGTCGACATTTGCATGCGCATGGCCGACGCCGGCAAGCGCGTGATCGTCACCGGGCTCGACACCGATTACCTCGGCCGCCCGTTCGATCCCATGCCGCGCCTTCTGGCTGTCGCGGAAGAAATTACAAAGCTGCTTGCCATCTGCGTGCAATGCGGCAACCCGGCCGTGCACACGCAGCGCCTGGTGGCTTCTGACGACCTGATCGTTGTCGGCGCAGCGGGAATGTACGAGCCGCGCTGCCGCCGGTGCTTCGAACCTCAGCTTGCGCATGAAAAAGTCGAAGCCGAGAAAAAATCGGCGCCCGCGCCTGCCGGGCTAGCACGCAAAGCCGCGAATTAATTCTTCCTCTGTGATCTTTGTGACCTCTGTGTTAAATCTTTTCGGAAAAATCCTTAACACAGAGAGCACAGAGGACACGGAGAAACTACGTCAAACGCGCACGGATTGCTGCTGCCAGCGCGCGAAACTCCTCGCATGCCAGGATCTCAAGAGTCGGCTGAGGCGCCGGCAATTCCGCCAGGGCGCAGGCGCGTTCGATACGTTCGGAGGATGCCCGCCATTCAGCCGCATCAAGTCGCCCAGCTTCGTGAGCCTGCCTGACCGCGGCAACGGCCGGCGCTACGGATGGCCAGTCATGGCACAACATGGCGATGTCCGTGCCAGCACGAATCGTCTCAACAGCTGCTTCAGCTGGACCATACCGCCGCGCAATCGCGCCCATGCCAAGGTCGTCGGCGAGAATCACGCCGCTGAATCCCATTCGGCGGCGCAACACGCCGTCGAGCATCTTCCGCGAAAGTGAAGCGGGCCGGTCCGCATCAATCTGCGGCAACAGAATGTGCGCGGTCATGACCAGCGGCACGCCAGCCGCAACGGCTGCGGCAAAAGGAACCAATTCGGCGGACTCAAGCCGCTCCATTGTCCCTGCAAATACGGGCAAGTCGTGATGCGGGTCAACTAGCGTGTCGCCGTGACCAGGGAAATGCTTCGCGCATGAGAGTACACGGCCCGCGCGCAGTCCTCGATGGAACGCAACGCCCATCTTCGCAACGAGCTGCGGATCGGCTCCAAAGCTTCTATCCTTCGTGACGGGGCTTTCCGGATTTACATTCAGATCCAGCATCGGCGCAAAATTGAGGTTGCATCCGGCGGCGCGCAGTTCCACCGCCATCGCCCGCGCCACTTGCTCCACCAATCCGAGATCACCTGCCTGGCCGAGTTCTGCCGCCGACGGCCACGCAGTGAATGGTTCCTGTAGCGCAAAACGCGTGCCGCCTTCCTGATCGATGCCGATCAGCACGGGGCGTCCGGCGGCGCGGCGAATCTCCGCGGTGAGTTCGCGGAGGCGCTCCGCGGTGCGGAAATTGCGCTTGTAGAGGACTACGCCTGCGAGGCCGCGTTCGAGATAGCCGGCGAGTTCCGCGGACAGAGTGTCGCCATCGAAGCCCAGCATGAATCGTGCAAGTACGGAATCACGGCTCCGCGTTTCGCGTCGAGGATGCGGCGTCATCTGATATCATTCGCGCGGTGTCCGGCACCCGGAGTCAGGCGTGGGGTGTTGAATCCGCGAGATGTAGAAGGCTAGCGGGAGAAAGGGAGCAAGTCAAAGTGAGAATCGAGTCGAGGGCCCCTACGCGAATCGATCTGGCTGGAGGAACGCTGGACATCTGGCCGCTGTACCTGTTTCACGAGAGGGCGGTAACCGTAAACTGCGCGATCACTCGGTACGCGTCCTGCGTCATCGAGAGTACGTTAGAAAAATCAAAGCGCATTGTTCTGGCCTCTCGCGATACGCAGCGCAGAGAATCGTTTCCTTCGCTCGAAGCGTTATCCCGCGCGCGGCGCTATAGGCTGCCTTTGCTGGCACACCTCGTCCGCGTGTTTCGCCCATCGGGCGGTTTCACACTCACTACCGATTCCGAAGCTCCCGCTGGTGCGGGGATCGGCGGCTCGTCCGCCATGGCCGTGGCGATTTGCGCGGCGCTCGATCGTCTGACAGAAGCGGGCCTCCGCCGCGAAGACTGGATTCACATCAGCCGGGACGTCGAGGCGATCGTCATCCGCGTGCCGACGGGCACGCAGGACCATTACCCTCCGGCTTTCGGCAGCGCCGCCGCAATCGTCCTCGCACCGGGGGGCGAACGGCGCGAGGCGCTTGGCTGCGATCTCGACGAGCTGGAACGCCGCCTGGTGCTTTGTTATACGGGCAAGCCGCGGCAATCCGGAATCAACAACTGGGAAGTCTTCATGCGGCACATTAATGGCGACCGCCGCGTCGCCCAAAACCTCGAAAAAATCGCGGTAGTCGCGCGGCAAGTACGTGCCGCACTCGAACGCAACCAGTGGACCGAAGTTGGACGTTTGGTCCGCGAGGAGTGGGAATTCCGCCGGCGGAATCTCCGAACGATTTCCACGCCGGTGATTGACCGCATCATTTCCTCCGCCCGGCGGCACGGAGCGCTCGGCGGCAAAGCCTGCGGCGCTGGCGGCGGCGGTTGCCTCACATTGGTGATAGAACCAGAAGCGCGTGCAGACGTTGAAGCTGCCGTTACGGCAGCCGGCGGAACTCTGCTGCCGCTGCGGATCGACCGCGAAGGTGTTCAGGTTCAATCTGACGAGCAGGACTAAATCCCTCACCCATATCATGCCGAGCACCCGCCAATAATCTTGTTACTTGATAGCGCTGTGGTATAAGTCTCTTACATGTCAAGCCTTCGCAAAGGATCGTTTCGTCTGTTCCGTCTTGCCGGGGTTGACTTGTTCTTGCATTGGTCCTGGTTCCTAGTGGCGGCGTTTGAAATCAGTGACCGAGCAAAGAGCTATTCCTCTCTAAGTTGGAACGTGCTGGAGTATCTCGCGCTTTTTCTCATAGTGCTGCTTCATGAGTATGGCCACGCGCTGGCCTGCCGACAAGTCGGAGGAACAGCGAATCAGATTGTGCTCTGGCCTCTCGGAGGAGTGGCGTATGTGAACCCGCCGCCACGGCCAGGCGCCATGCTTTGGAGCATCGCGGCGGGGCCGCTGGTGAACGTCGCGCTCCTAATAGTCTTGTCGGTGCTTAGCACGCTGAACCGTTCGCTGGGGTGGGCGGAGACGATGCCCAATGCCCACGCGTTGCTACGTTCGGTCTGGCTCATTAACCTAGTCTTGCTGATTTTCAATCTGCTGCCGATCTATCCACTGGACGGCGGTCAGATTCTTCGGTCCCTGCTCTGGTTTGCGGTGGGACGGGCCCGAAGTTTGATGGTGACCACGATCATCGGTTTTGTCGGCGTGGCTGGGTTTATTATTCTCGCTTTGCGAATGCAATCCGTCTGGTTTGGAGTCTTGTCGGTGTTCGTCCTGACGAGTTGCTGGAGAGGACTGCGACAGGCGCAAGCGTTGTCGCGTATTCTGGAATCTCCTCGACGCGACGGATTTACCTGTCCATCGTGCACTGCAGCGCCACCTGTCGGGAACTTTTGGATGTGCGGGCAGTGCAGGAAACGATTCGATACGTTCCAAACGCAAGCGATCTGTCCAAACTGCGCAACCCAATTCGCTGTGACAGCATGCTTGGACTGTGGAAGACAGCGTCCCATGAGTGAGTGGATTGTATCTGCCCCGCCGCAGCCCTTGATGTCGTAGCCCTTGTGAAAGCCGGCCGTAGGACGAGACGCAAAACATCCGCAGATTCCTTACCAGATCCGCACGCGCTCCGCCGGGGAAAGGTAGAGTTTCTCTCCGGGTTGGACTTCGAAGGCCGAGTACCAGGAGTCGATGTTCCGGACGGTATCCGCACGGAACTGCGAAGGGGAATGCGGGTCCGTCATCACCTGCTGGCGAAGAGCCGCCTCGCGCGACTTCGATCCATAGTTCTGACCGAAAGCAATGAAGAACTGCTGGTCGCCGGAGAAGCCATCCTGCGTAGGCGCGGTTTTGCCCGCGAGTGAGGCTCGGTAGCCGTCGTAAGCCGCGGAGATGCCTGCGACATCGGCGATGTTTTCTCCGAGCGTCTGCTTGCCGTTTACGGAGAGGTCGGGGAAGGGCTTGTAGGTGTCATATTGCGCGGCGAGTTTCGCGGTGGAAGCGTCGAAATGCGCGAGGTCCGCAGTTGTCCACCAATTGCGCACGCGCCCTTTGGAGTCAAACGCGCTGCCTTCCGTGTCAAAAGTATGGCTGATTTCGTGTCCGATGACGGAGCCAATCGCGCCATAATTGGCCGCCGCAGGGGCCTGTGCATCAAAAAACGGCGGTTGAAGGATGGCAGCCGGGAAGTTGAGCGCATTTTGCAGCGGAAGATTGACGGCATTCACCGTTTGCGGCGTCATGGACCATTCCTTGCGATCGACCGGGAGGCCGAGGCGCGCCATGTCGCGCTGGTACTCAAACAAGCTGCCGCGCCAAATGTTGCCGAAGATGTCATCCGCCTTGACTTCGTAGGCAGAGTAGTCGTGCCAAGTCTCCGGGTAACCAATCCCCACGTAAAGGGTTGTGAGCTTGGCCTGGGCTTCAGCTTTGGTTTTTGGGTCCATCCAGGTGAGCGCCTCAATCCGCTTCCGGAATGCGGAGACAATGTTCGCAACCATCGCCTGTGCCTCAGTCTTTGCTTCCGGCGGGAAGTACCGCTGAGCGTAGATTTGGCCGACAGCGTCGCCGAGCAGGCCGTTGACCAGGTCGACGCCGCGTTGCCAGCGCGGACGCTGTTCTGGGGTGCCGGAGAGTACCTTGCCAAAGAAGGCGAAACGCTCGTCATTGAACGCCTTGGGCAGCACTCCGGCATAGGCCTCAATCAGGTGGAACGCCAACCAGTCCTTCCACGTGTCCAACGTGGTAGACGCGACGAGAGCCGACTCCCCAGTGAAGGCAGTTGGCTGCCAGACGATGAAGCTGGCCTGCTTACTGAGGCCTGCGCCGCGGAAGTACTCTGCCCAGTCGAGGCCGGGCGCCTTAGCGGAAAAGTCGGCCTGCTTCCAAGTATTGTTGGCTTTATGGACGTCCTCGTTATCCGCCAAGCTTATGTGTATTTCCGCGATCGCGTGCTCCAACTCAACGATGTGTCCGGCGCGGGCGTCCGTGTCAGTGAACCCCGCGAGCTTGAGCATGGCGGAAACGTGGGCCTGATATTTTGTGCGGATGTCGCGCATACGGTCGCTGTCGCCTAGGTAATACTCGCGGTCAGGCAGTTGCAAGCCGCCTTGCAGCAAGTAGGGGGCATAGTGCTCGGAGTCGTTAAAGCCGGGTGCCACCCACAACCCGAAAAGGTTGGCGGTGTGAAAATTGGTGTTATTCAGCGCGTCGACGTCAGATCGGAGGCTCTCACCCAAAGCTCGGGCCAGCTCGCGCTTGTCGTGGATGGCGGCGATGGCATCAAGGTGCGGGCGAAGCGGGGCCAGGCCTTTTGCTTCGATGGCGGCTTCGTCCATGTACGAGCTGTATAGGCCGGCAATTTTGCGGACATTGGAACCCGCGGGCGCATTGGCCTTGGCTGCTTCCTCGAGCAGGCCGGCGGTACGCTTGTTGCTCAAGTCGGCGAGGGTGTTGAAGACGCCCACTCTGCCACGGTCGGGCGGAATTTCGGTGCGCTCCACCCATGCGCCGTTGGCGTATCGGTAAAAATCGTCACCGGGCTTGACTGAGGCGCCCATGTTGGCTACGGCAATGCCGTGCTTATCTTGTTTGGGCGCGTCAATTGAGGCGTTCTGCGCATGAGCAGGGAGCAAAGGCAAGGCGATTACGGCGCAAATCGCGGCGTGCGCGAGGGAAAATTGCGAAAACTTACGTAGGAATCTCATGGGAGGCACTCCAAATGGCCGCTGCGGCATGGAAGAGTTGCAAACATAAATTAGACGGCAGCCGACCGAAGAGGGTAGCACGGTTGCGACGTTTGTTGGCAGAATCCAAACAACATCTTCAAACACATATCGATGAGAGACACCCCACATTTCGCCCTTCCTCCGCGGGGGAGCGCATCGCTGCCCTAAATATAGAGTGGTGGAAGGCCATTGCGGATTGGTGGTAAAATGCAGCCAGAAGGTTTCGAATGCTCCGGTTTGGATCCGTGGTGGCTACGGTCGCGCTCTTGTTGAGCGCAGATGTGTCCGGGGTACTTCGCCTGCGCCCACCCGCCGAAGAACGCGTTGAGTTCCCTTCCAGCGAGAATTTACCTGTGTTGCCTGATATGTCGCCGGCAAGCGATCAGGACCAAGCCGCACAGCAGAACACCCCTGGCGCTAAGCCCGGAAAAAGCAAGGACGGGCCCTTGCAGCCGGAATCGCGTTTGGCGTTGGTGCGGTTCGTGTCCGGGGAATTCGCGCGCGTGGTGCAACCCATTCCGGCGGGGAAGAAGGGTTTTCACATGAAGGCGGGCGCCCCTCTCGACGAGAAGGTACTGCGGCAGGCACTCGGAAGCTCGGGCTCGGCGATAAATCCTGGCGACAAGGCGCAGATTACTAGCCTGGAATTCAAGGATCGCGAGATCGTCGTGGATATCAATGGCGGTGGACGCGGGAAGACGCGCCTGCGCGACCGCATTCATTTGGAGGTGGGAGGGATGCCAACGATGAGGACGTCCACTCCGGATACTCCGGTGAATACGAACGCAGGTGCAACAGTGTTCCTGGAGTTCGGCAAACCCTTGCCGGACATGACTCCCGATGAATTGAAGCATTACCTTTCGAGCATACTCGATTTTTCAAAGCAACATTCCGCGGCCGTACAGTGGGTTGAGACTCTGCCTCCCGACATCCAGAACGCCATCAAGGACAAGCGGCCCGCGGTCGGAATGGACCGCGAAATGGTCGTCGCGGCGCTCGGACGTCCGGACCGCAAAGTCCGCGAGAAAACGCCCGACGGGACCGAAACCGAGGACTGGATATATGGCAAGCCACCCGCGAAAACCGTTTTTGTGAAGTTCGATGGTGACAAAGTTGTGCAGGTGCAGCAGTTCCCTCAGTAGTTCTGTGATCAGATCATTTCACTGAATTTTATTGTTCCTTTCTTCGCTCGCGTTCCAAGTGTGTTCTAGATACATTCTTATAGGGCTGGGAATCGGGGCACGCATCCCGAATCTAAGCAAGAGGACGTGGCTCGGTTTCCCGGTCTGCGGAGGGCCCATGAATCGATTTCCTGGCCGAATTCGAACGCGCACTTGCACTTTGGCGCTCGTCCTGATTCTCGCGGCGGTTGCCTGCGCCGCGCAGTCCCTCTCGCCGGTTATCGAAGTTTCGAACCCGCCGGACGCGGCGGCGCAGCAATCGAAACCTTATGTGGTGCTGGTGTCGCTCGACGGATTCCGGTACGACTACGCGGAGCGATACGGTGCGAAGAACCTGCTGGCTCTGGCGCGGCGGGGTGCGAGCGCGCCCAAGGGCATGATTCCCTCGTACCCTTCGGTTACCTTCCCCAATCACTACACGATTGTTACAGGGCTCTATCCCGAGCATCACGGCATTGTTGCCAACACTTTTTACGACCCCGCGCGCAAAGAAAGATATTCATACGCGGACCCAAAAACAAACGGGGACGGCAGCTGGTACGGCGGCACGCCGCTGTGGGTCCTCGCGGAACAGCAGGGAATGCGCTCAGCGAGCTTCTTCTGGCCGGGTTCTGAAGCGGAGATTCAAGGGAAACGCCCCAGCTACTACCTTCATTATGATGACAAATTTCCGGACGAGAAGCGCGTGGAACAAGTCCTGGCCTGGTTGCACTTGCCGCCTGAGCAAAGGCCGCATTTCATCACTCTTTATTATTCCAACGTGGATCATGCGGGGCACACGTTTGGGCCCGACGCTCCTGAAACTGGTGAGGCCGTCAGGCACGTGGACGATATGATCGGAAAGCTGTCCGAGGGGATCTCGGCGCTTGGTTTGCCCTTCGATCTCATCGTGGTCGCCGATCACGGAATGGAAGCGACGCGGGGCGGCTGGATTTTGCTCGACAAATGGGTTGACCTGTCACAATTTGAGACTTCAGGGCCCCTGCTGTACGCGAAATCTGAAGCCGACGCGGAAGGGGCCTACAAATCCTTGCTTGGCGCGAGCGACACGTTCAAGGTTTATCGGCGGGCGAACATGCCGAGGAACCTGCATTTCGATTCGAATCCACGCGAGGGTGACCCGGTCGTCGTGCCGACCGGGCCGTTCAATATCGTTGGGCATGTGCCCGTTTCGAACGGCAATCCGACGCCACCCAATCGCGGCGCACACGGATACGATCCGGGCACGATGCCGTCGATGAAAGCGATCTTCTATGCCGCCGGTCCGGACATCCGCGCCGGGGAGGCCATTGCATCGTTCGAAAGTATTCATCTTTATCCACTGATCGCGGAGATTCTGGGCCTCAAGATTGGTCCGATCGACGGCCAGCTGAGCGTCCTGCAGCAAGTGTTGAAAAAACCTAAACCTCGCTGAAGCTGCCGGGCATAGGGTGTGCCAGTTTGGCAGTGGCACAGCCACTCTTGAATGTGCGCCGTGTTGCATGCTCTGCATGGACTGCACGGGCAAGACTGCCTCTGCTATCGAAACTCGCATTCAAAATCCAAATAGCACACAACGGGGTGGCGAATCGGTTTGACATTTGCGTCCCTCCAACCTAGCATTTTGAGTTCTCATGCCTGGCTATTCATTCTTCCGGAGGAATCATGCCGATTAAAGTGGGGATCAACGGCTTTGGCCGCATCGGGCGGAATATTGTGCGCGCGTCGCTGGGAAATGCGGCGATCGAATTCGTCGCGGTGAATGACATTACCGACTCGCAGACCCTGGCGCACTTGCTTAAGTACGATTCCGTATTGGGGAACCTGCACCAAAAGGTGACTCACACGGACGATTCGATCGCGGTGGATGGGAAAAGTTTCCGCGTGTTCAAGATAAAGGATCCGGGGGAGATTGATTGGGCGTCGGTTGGAGCGGAAATCGTCATTGAATCTACGGGCCTATTCACCAAGGCCGCCGATGCGGCGAGACACAAACGCGGTCCGGTGAAAAAAGTGATTATTTCGGCGCCGGCCACAGGCGAGGACCTGACGGTCGTACTGGGAGTGAATGACAAGGCGTACGACCCGGCGAAACACCACATCATTTCGAATGCGTCGTGCACGACCAACTGCCTGGCTCCCGTTGCGAAAGTGATCCAGGACACGTTCGTGATCTCCTGCGGCACGATGACGACGATCCACTCGTACACGAACGACCAGAGGCTGCTCGACCTGCCGCACAAGGACCTGCGGCGCGCGCGGGCGGCGGCGCTTTCCATGATTCCGACTTCGACCGGCGCGGCGAAGGCGCTGCACCTGGTTATCCCGGAGCTGAAAGGGAAACTCGACGGCTACTCCATTCGCGTACCCACGCCAAACGTAAGCGTGGTGGATCTTACCGTCATGACGGAAAAGCCCGTAACGGTTGAGACCGTAAATGCGGCGTTGCGCCGCGCGGCTGAGGGACCGATGAAGAACGTCCTCGAATACACGGAAGAGGAGTTGGTTTCTGCCGATTTCAAGGGCAATCCGCATTCGTCCATCGTCGATTCCGGCTACACACGCGTTGTCGGCACGAACTGCGCGAAAGTATTGGCGTGGTACGACAACGAGTGGGGATATTCGAGCCGATGTAGGGACTTGATCCAGCTTCTCGCTTCGAAGCTATAGGGTAGACTAGTGACTAGTGACTGGTGACCAGTGACCAGTGATTCGGTTGCCCTGAGCGGATGCGAAGGGTGAGTTGTGGCTTATAAATCGTGATTCGTGCCGCCGGTGACTGCCTGGGACCCGATGTGTGGGTAATGTTTGTGGGTCGCGGATTTAGCCGCGACATTACAACCACAGCAGGACGCAGGCTTTAGCCACTGAATTCCTATGAACAAACTTTCGATCCGTGATCTTGAACTTGGCGGGAAACGCGTGTTTGTGCGCGTCGACTTCAATGTTCCGCTGGATCGCGGACTTGTCACTGACGATACGCGCATCCGGGAAACGTTGCCGACGCTTGCGTTCGCGTGTGAGCGCGGCGCACGGCTCGTGCTGGCTTCGCATCTGGGCCGGCCCAAGGGCAAGCCCAATCCGAATTACAGTTTGCGGCCGGTAGCGGCGAAGCTCGCGGAATTGCTCGGCGCGCCGGTGGAGTTCGCGGCGGATTGCGTGGACTCTGATGCGGAAGGCAAGAGCCGCGCGCTCGCGAATGGAGGCGTGCTCTTGCTCGAAAACGTGCGCTACCACGCCGAGGAAGAAGCCAACGACGAGGGCTTCTCCCGCCAACTGGCGGCGCTCTGCGACGGCCTGTTTGTATGCGACGCGTTCGGTTCGGCGCACCGCGCGCACGCATCGGTCGTGGGAATTACGCGCTTCGTGAAACAGGCTGCGGCCGGATTGCTGATGGAGCGCGAGCTGGCATATCTTGGCAAGGCGCTCTCAAACCCCGAGCGGCCATTCGTGGCCGTGCTGGGCGGTGCGAAGGTCTCGGACAAAATCGAAGTGGTCGAGAACCTGATGCGCGTCGCCGATTCGATGCTCATCGGTGGCGGAATGGCCTACACTTTCTTGAAATCGCAGGGGCTGCCAATCGGGAAATCGCTGGTGGAAACCGACAAGTTGGACCTCGCGCGAAAGCTGATCGAGGATGCGAAGCAGCGCAACTTCCGGCTGCTGCTGCCTAGCGATCACGTATTGGGCGCGGAATTCAAGGCGGATACGGAAACGCAAACGACGAGCGTCAGCGCGACGCCCGACGGATGGATGGGACTCGACATCGGTCCGGAGACGATTGCGAAATTCAGCGCGGAGCTGGCACGCGCGAAAACAATCGTGTGGAACGGCCCGATGGGCGTGTTTGAGATGCCGGCGTTCGCGAAAGGGAACGGCCCGATGGGCGTGTTTGAGATGCCGGCGTTCGCGAAAGGTACGCTCGAAATTGCGCGCGCGGTGGCCGCCGCGACGGCTAAGGGCGCTACTTCAATTGTTGGCGGCGGAGATTCCGTCGCAGCGATCCATGCGGCTGGACTTGCCGATAAAGTTTCCCACATCTCGACCGGCGGCGGCGCATCGCTTGAATTTCTGGGCGGGCGCAAGCTGCCGGGTGTCGAGGCGCTGACAAATAAAAGTTGATTGCATTGAAGAAAAAGATTCAACACAGAGGGCACGGAGGGCGCAGAGGGGGAACAGGAATAAGAGTCGGGTGCGGTCCCGCACCCGGGATTTGAGACCGCTGGAAATCGAAGGAAGAAGGTCGATTTCTCTGTGGTTCTCTGAGTTCCTTTGTGCCCTCTGTGTTGCGCTTTTCGAAATTCGACACAAAGCGAACAAACAATCCCGGGAAGACCGAAGACGAAGAGACAAAACTGCAGTGACGAGGGAAGAGGCGCAATGCGACGGCCGGTGATCGCTGGAAATTGGAAGATGTACAAGACGCAGGCGGAGGCGCGCGCTTATTTTGCGGCACTTGCGCCGCTGGTCGCAGGATCGACGCATTGCGACATCATCGTCGCGCCACCCTTTACAGCGCTGTCGACGGCGGTAGAGGCTGCCCGCGGGGCCGCGATTTCAATCGCGGCGCAAGACGTATGTTGGGAGACAGAAGGTGCGTTCACCGGACAAGTTTCCGCTTCGATGTTGACGGATGTGGGATGCCGCGCCGTACTTGTGGCGCACTCGGAAATGCGTCAATTCTGTGGCGAGACCGACGAGCGCGCCTGCAAGAAGGTAAAGATGGCCCTTGCGGCGGGTCTGACGGCGATCTTGTGCGTGGGTGAGCTGCTTGCCGAGCGCGAGGGGGGGAAGACGGAGGAGGTCCTCGAGCGGCAATTTCGCGGCGGCGTGGCTGCGTTGACCGGTGCGGAGTTCTCGCGTATCATTCTTGCTTACGAGCCGGTTTGGGCGATTGGCACGGGCCGCACAGCGACCCCGGAAATAGCCGCGGAAGCGCACCGGTTCCTGCGGCAGCAGGCAGCGGCGGTGTTTACGCCTGAACGCGCCAGCGGGTTGCGGATCCTCTATGGCGGCAGCGTCAAGCCCGACAATATCAAGGGGTTGATGGCGCAGGTGGAAATTGACGGCGCCCTGGTGGGCGGCGCGAGTCTGAATGCCGAGGCCTTTGCCTCCATCGTAAATTTTTGAAGGGCAGGAAGTGCAATGCCAAAAGAAGTGAAATGGGCAATTTCGATTCTGGTTGGCTTGGGTCTGCTGGCCATGGGCTGGAAGTTTTATTTTGTGCTGGTCACGCTGCATATTTTGGTTTGTGGTCTGTTGATCATCGTCGTGTTGCTGCAAAGCGGCGAGGCTGCGGATCTTGCCGGAGCATTCGGCGGCGCGGGCAGCCAGACAGCGTTTGGCCCGCGCGGCGCCGCGACATTCCTTTCCAAAGCCACGACGTGGTGCGCGATCATGTTCATGCTGACGTCGATGGCCATGACCATGCGCCAGAACTCGACCGCTGTGGCTTCGGGAAGTTCCGTCTTGCAACAATTCTCAAAGACAGCTAAGCCGGTGGCTCCGGCAGTCCCCGTGCCCGCAGCACCGGGGGCGACTGTCCCGGCGACTTCTAATAATGCGGCAACACCTGCCCCAGCGGCGGCAACCCCTGCTCCTGGTGCGACGACGCCTGTTCCATCAGCGCCAGCTCCAACGACACCGGCGCCGTCGAAGTAGCAGAAACAGAGCGAGGCTCAGAGCGCTGGCCGGATTTGTAGAACGTGCTCAGATTTTTTCTCACCTTTCCTCGTGCGGAAGTGGCGGAACTGGCAGACGCACCATCTTGAGGGGGTGGCGCCGTAAGGCGTGGGGGTTCGAATCCCCCCTTCCGCACCAAGAGATCCCTTTTTTTGTACCCACCTCTTTGCTTACAACTGATTGATCCATTCGCATTTCTCGTGTACCTTTGGCGTACACCCCGCCCCCGGTGGTCGTTGTGTTTCGCTCCGTATCACCGAAATCTATGAGCTGTCGCTATCGTGTTTGCAAGGATGGTCTCGACGCGAAAGAGACACGGGTGCTCAACTCACGATCCATTGACTGGAGTCCAGCAGATGATCTATCCTTCGCACCCACATAAGGAGCACTGATAGAAAACAAATACACAAGTAAAATTCCCATTTTGAAGGGAACCGACGAACCTGCGGTTCTCAGGGCTCAGGTAATCCAAATGAAGGTCGCGCCGAGGAGGCAGAGTTCCCCCTTACCCGGTGTTGCCAACAATTCATATTTCACTATCCTCGAGAGTTGATGGAGGATTCGGCCATGAAATCTCGCTGTTGCCTCTCCGCGTTTCTTCTTGCGATTTTTCTGTGCGCATTTTTTTACGCCCCCCGCAGCGGCTGGACCGCGGGGCCTGCCGCCTCTTCAGAGCAATCTAACGGAACACAGTCCTCGGGGCCTGGCGCTTCCGCTTCTTCCTCCTCGGAAGAGGTTACCATTCCCGGTCCGTTGCGCTCTTTCTTGCGCATGGCCGCCATCAGTCAGAAAGTCTCACCAGAGGAAGTCTTGCCCCTGCTTGCCCGCAATGTGGTAGTGAACGGTTTTCAAGGGGGAGGCGGCAAGCCCACGGAGTTTCTGATCCTTTTGAATTGGTATACGGACCAGGCCAGGGAATTGATGGCGCTCGCGGGTCCGGAAGGTGTGATTCACGCTTCGAATTGCATAGATGCGAAGCCGCTTATGGCGATCCTCGGCTACAGGCTGAAGATATCCTGTGGACCAAACGCCGCGCTAGAAACCACCAATGCGGACAGGGCTTTCCTGACGATTGATTCCGGCTTCCCTTTGTCGGAGCTCGAGGAGACCTTGCGCGGAGGCAAGCCTTTCGCTTATCCGTTCACCTCCACTCGAGTGCCCGTGCTGTTCGCTGCGAACGATTGGATAGCGGCTGAGAAGGGCGGCAACAACGCAAGAAAAGAAGTAATGGACTCCCTTTTGCGCGATCCGGGGATGGCGCGTCTCTACTGGGCCATGTCCCGGATGGATGTCGAAACGCGGAATGCCCTGTGGCAATCTCAGGGATTGAAGAAACTGGCTCCCGTTGCCGCGGTGCTGGACTTTTACGGCAGCCACATTTCCATCCGGGCAGGCAAGGTCATGGTGCCCGGGGGAGCGCCGGCGGAATCCGCGTGGAAAGATTTGGTGGGAGTCAGCCCTGCGTCACCTTCAGAATTCATAACCCGCCTGCTCGCCAAAGATGACGGCTGGCTTGCCGCCTATTTTGATGCGCTGGCTCGCGTCAGCCAAAAGCAACAACCCTACTTCACCGAATCTCGCCGCTTGCGCAATTTGTATGAGGCGCTCCGGGGAAAAGACCTTTCGCCCAGCCCGACTAGGCACTCGTTCCGTCCGGATCAGGGACTCTTCCTCCTCGTCAACCGGCTCCA
>WNGH01009018.1_pt1 | contig 20886 bp, 19 predicted proteins | sample 5400631 | NCBI WGS metagenome assembly WNGH01 (sample SAMN13153373, study PRJNA577476) | soil metagenome | isolation source: 115 cm soil or saprolite under Garry oak tree replicate 1 | place: USA:California | collected 2016-06-15
CGCCCGGCGCGACCGCCGCCGCCTTGCCGATGCCCGCGCTCGCGCCGGTTACGACGCAGACTCGCCCGCTCATCGGCCTATCCGTCGACGGCTCCATCGCTCGTTCAGCCGTAGCGATACGCGGCGGCCGCGCTTCCGTGCGGCGCGACGGCCTTGCCCGCGCCCCACGCCCGCTGGGTGCCGCGAACCAGCGCGCAGGCCAGCACCTCGTTGGCCGCCTTTGAGCTGACCACGGCCCTCGTCCAAGTGCCGCCGGCGGCTCGGTCGCGTACCAGGGACGGGCTGGCGCCCGAGTTGGCGATCACCCACAGGCCCCCGTTGCCGTCCCGGCACATTCCGGTGGCCGCGGTCTTGCCCGGCATCGCCAGCGCCCTCCAGCCGTGACCGTCGAAGTGACCGAGCTTCGGGACTCCGGCCACGGACCCGGCGACCCAGACGTCGGCCGGAGCCAGGGCGAGCACGTGGGTGTACCTGAAGCCGGCGAGCGCGGGCGGCCGCACCCGCCGCCAGGCCGACCCGCCGAAGTGCAGCAGCGCGTTCCCGGTGCTGCCCGCGTTGCCGATAGCCCAGGCATCGGCCGTGCCGGCCTTGCTGGCCTTGCTGGCCTGGAAGATGCCGCCCGCGGCCCCCTGCACTCGCGTCCACCGGGTTCCGGTGAAGTGCCAGGTGCCTGCCCCGGGAAAGCGGTGTCCCCGGGTGCCAAAGACCCAGACGTCGGTCGGGCTGGCCGCCATGATGCCGGTGAAGCGGGTGCCCGTCTTCCAGCCTCCCCGAGGGGCGGTGGCCCATTTCGCTCCGTTCCAGTGCAGGACGGAGCCGCCCAGGTAGGTCACCGCCCAGATGTCGGCCGGGGCGGGAGCGCTCGCGGCGGTGATCCAGCTGTGCGGCCCGGAGGGGAGCGGCGCCGATCGGGGCACCCCGTTCCTGATCTGCTCGGCCTTCGGGCTGCCGTGGCCGCCGACATCCGAGCCGCCAAGGAACCAGGTCCGGCCCGATTCGACCAGTACCACGTCGTACTGACTCCGGTTCGTCGCCGGGGGAAGGTAGTGGATGGCCAGCCGCAGCCGCCACGCCGTGCCTGCCGCGGCCCCCGGTGCGGCCGGCGCACCCAAACTCACTCCCGTCACTCCCGTCACCCCCGCTGCGAGCGCCGCAACCAGCCGGCGCCTGGCCAGCCGCGGATAGCTGCCAGTGCGCCGCCCGCCGATCACGTTGCCTCCCTGGCGTGAGTTCGGAACCGGTCGGGGAAGGTCGGAACCGGCCGCGCGAAATACACTCGTTAAGTTCGCTCCGGGTCACATGGACCGGGGGAGGCCAGGCCGGGCTCCGGAGGAGTTCCCATCCGGCGCTCGTGCAATGTTCCGGGCGCGCGCCTGCCGCGCCGCCCGCGACGTGTTCGGGGCGCGCGCTTCATGCGCCGCCCGCGACGTGAGGAGCGCACCAGATGACACTGCTCGAGTCGATCTGGAGTCCGCGCGATGTCAAGGCGCTGACCCCCGACGAGCTGACGGTGCTGGCCGGCGAGATCAGGACCTTCCTGATCGAGGCGGTCTCGAGGAACGGCGGTCACCTCGGCCCGAACCTCGGCGTCGTGGAGCTCACCATCGCGCTGCACCGTGTGTTCGACTCCCCGTCCGATCCGGTCGTGTGGGACACCGGCCACCAGTCGTACGTGCACAAGCTGCTGACCGGGCGGATGGAGGGCTTCGCCAGGCTCCGTCAGCAGGGCGGCGTCTCCGGTTACCCGAGCCGGGCCGAGTCCGAGCACGACTTCGTCGAGAACTCGCACGCCTCGACGAGCCTGTCCTACGCCGACGGCCTGGCCAAGGCGCTGTCCCTGCGGGGCGAGAAGCATCGCAGGGTGGTCGCGGTGATCGGCGACGGCGCGCTGACCGGCGGGATGGCCTGGGAGGCGCTGAACAACATCGCCGGGGCCAAGGACCGGCCCGTCGTCATCGTGGTCAACGACAACGGCAGGTCGTACCAGCGGACGATCGGCGGGCTGGCCGATCACCTCGCCTCCGTCCGGGTTTCTCAGCGCTACGAGCAGGTGCTCGACCTGGTCAAGACCACGCTCTCGCACACGCCACTGGTCGGGCCGCCGCTGTTCGAGACGCTGCACGGGATCAAGAAGGGCCTGAAGGACGTCCTGCAGCCGCAGGTCCTGTTCGAAGACCTGGGGCTGAAGTACCTCGGCCCGGTCGACGGTCACGACGAGCAGGCGCTGGAGAACGCGCTCGGCCGGGCCAGGGAGTTCGGCGGCCCGGTGCTCGTGCACGTGATCACCCAGAAGGGCCGTGGCTACGCGCTGGCCGAGGAGAACGACGAGGACTGCCTGCACCAGGTGCAGCCCGGCGCGGCCGTCCAGGTGAACGGCGCGCCCCCGGCCGGCAGCGGCCCAGCCCCGGCCCAGGCCAAGCCCGCGAAGCCCGCGAGGCGAGGCTGGACGCATGTCTTCGCCGACGAGCTCGTCGCCATCGGCGCGCGCCGGCCAGACGTGGTCGCCATCACCGCCGCGATGCTCCACCCGACCGGACTGGCCAAGTTCGCGCAGGCTTACCCGGAACGGGTATTCGACGTCGGCATCGCCGAGCAGCACGCCGTCACCAGCGCGGCCGGCCTGGCCATGGGAGGTATGCATCCCATAGTCGCGATCTACGCCACGTTCCTGAACCGTGCCTTCGACCAGGTCCTGCTGGACGTGGCGATGCACAAGCTGCCCGTCACGTTCGTGCTGGACCGGGCCGGCGTGACCGGGCCGGACGGCGCCAGCCACCACGGCATGTGGGACGGCTCGCTGCTGCAGATCGTGCCGGGGATCCGGGTCGCGGTGCCGCGGGACGGCAACAGGCTGACCGAGCTGCTCCGCGAGGCGGTCGCGGTCAGCGACGGCCCGACTGCGCTCAGGTTCCCCCGCGGCAGCGCCCCGGGCGACCTGCCTGCCATCGGGAAGCTCGGCGGCATGGACGTGCTCGCCGGGCCGGCCGACGGGACCAACCATGACGTGCTGCTGCTGGCGGCCGGCCCGATGACCGCGCTCGCCGTGGAGGTCGCGGAGCGGCTGACCGGCCAGGGCATCGGGGTCACCGTGGTCGACCCTCGCTGGGTCAAGCCACTGGACGAGGCGCTGGCCGGCGCGGCCGCGCGGCACCGGCTCGTCGTCACCGTCGAGGACAACGGCATGGCCGGCGGGTTCGGCGACGCGGTAGCCAGGCACCTGCGCGACGCCGACGTCGCGACGCCGGTCCGCACCTTCGGGCTGCCGCAGCGCTTCCTGGCGCACGGCGAGCGCGGCGAGGTCCTCGCCGGGGCCGGCCTGACCTCGCAGGAGCTGGGCCGCGCGATCACCGAGGCCGTCGCCAGGCTCACGCCTGACCTGGTTCCCGATCCCCAGGACTAGGGCGCGGACCTGTCGGCGACACGCTGCAGGAAGGCGGCCGTGTCGCGGACGAAGTCGGTTAGCTCGGGCGGCTCGAGCACGGTGAAGTCGGCTCCGAGAGACGCGAGGTGGAAGGTGAGCGCGTCCAGCGTGTCCGAGCCTGTGGTCAGCAGGCAACGGTCGTCGCCCGCGTCCGCGACGATGCCCGAGGTACGCGAGAACTCCTCGGCGACGACCCGGGCGGGGGCCTGCACGAGTATGCGCGCCTGATACCGGTACGGGCGGGTGGTCACGGCGGACGCCACGAACGCGGCGGGGTCGGGCGCCGCGCGCGGCACGAACCGCCCGCCCGCCTCGGCCGCGTCGGCGATCCGGTCTACCCGGAACGTGCGCCAGTCGGCGCGCGCGACGTCGAACGCCATGAGATACCACCGGTAGCCGGTGCTGACCAGCCGGTGCGGCTCCACGATCCGGCTGGTGTCGGAGCCGGACCGATTGCGATAACGCAACCGCAGCCGCTGACGCCGCCGGCAGGCGGCGGCCAGCGAGGAGAGCTGCGCCGGGTCGACGACCGGCCCGGGCCCGGCGAGCGCCACGGTCGCGTGCTGGAGTGCGGCGGTGCGCTCCCGCAGCCTGGCGGGCAGCACCTGGTCCAGCTTGGCCAGCGCGCTGACCGAGGCTTCCGACAGGCCCGCCACGGTGTGGCTCGCGGCGCTGCGCAGGCTCACGACCACCGCGATCGCCTCGTCGTCGTCGAGCAGCAGCGGCGGCAGCGCCTTGCCGGGGCCGAGCCGGTAGCCCCCGGCCACTCCCGGCACGGAGTGCACCGGGATAGCGCTGCTCCGCGACCTGTACCGGTGGAAAGGAACCGGCCGCCATGCCCTTTGACTTCCAGATCGCCGTGGACTCCAGCCAGCCGCACGTGCTTGCCGGCTGGTGGGCCGAGACGCTCGGCTGGGTCGTCGAGCCGTCCGACGAGGCGTTTATACGCAAGATGGTCGCCGAGGGCTACGCGACCGACGACGACACGATGACGCACAACGGCATGCTGGTCTGGCGGGACGGGGCCGCCATTCGCCACCCCGACGCGCAGGCCGACCTGTCCAGGCCGCGGATCCTGTTTCAGGTGGCGCCCGAGCCCAAGACGGTGAAAAACCGCGTGCACCTGGACCTGCGGGTGGGCGAGGAGAACGTCGACTCGCAGGTGGCGAAGCTGACCGAGCGCGGTGCGACGTACCTGCACAAAGCCTCGCAGTGCCCGCACTGGTGGGTGACCATGGCCGACCCGGAAGGCAACGAGTTCTGCGTGACCTGACGCGTATCCTGGCGGTAGGGCTGGCGGGTACGTGGCCGCCGGCCCGCCAGGAAGGTGCAGAATCGCGTTCATGAAGACCCTCACCGTCGCCGTCATCGGCTCGGGCCCGGCCGGCCTGTACACCGCCGAGGCCCTGATCAAGCAGGGCTCGGCGCTCGACCCGCCGCGCAGCGTCCAGGTCGACGTCATCGACCGGCTGCCGACCCCGTACGGCCTGGTCCGCTATGGCGTGGCGCCCGACCACAAGTCGATCAAGTCGATCGCCGACTACCTGCGCGGAGTGCTCGAGCACGACGGCGTCAGTTTCATCGGCGCCGTGCACCTCGGCGATGACGTGACCAGAGCCGACCTGCTGTCCTGTTACGACGCCGTTGTATACGCGACCGGGGCGATGCGAGACCGCCGGCTCGGGATACCGGGCGAGGACGTGCCGGGCAGCTATGCGGCGACCGACTTCGTGAACTGGTACTGCGGGCACCCGGACGTCGACCCTGACCGGTTCGTGCTCGACGCCGAGTCGGTGACCGTGATCGGGGTCGGCAACGTCGCGGTCGACGTCGCGCGGATCCTGATACGCGACCCGCAGGAGCTGCGCGAGACCGACGTGTCCCAGCCGGTACTCGACGCGCTGCTCGCGAGCAAGGTCCGCGAGGTGCACGTGATCGGCAGGCGGGGCCCGGCCCAGGCCAAGTTCACCACCAAGGAGCTGCGCGAACTCGGCGAGCTTGCCGGGGTCGACGTGGTCGTCGGCGAGGGCGAGGCAGATTTCGACGCCTTCGACGCCAGCGGCGAGAGCGCCAGGATCGCCGTCGCTGACCGGCATGTCCGCGGCAACTACGCGGTGATCAGCGACTGGGCGGCGCGGACACCGGCGGGCGCCGCGCGCAGGCTGACCGTGCGCTTCTGGCTGAGCCCGGCCGAAATTCACGGGACGCAACGGGTCGAGGGGCTGACTGTCGAGCGCACCAGGCTGGACCCCGACGGGCGGCTGACCGGGACCGGGCAGTATGAGCGTGTGCCGGCCCAGATGGTGCTGCGCAGCGTCGGCTACCAGAGCGTGCCGCTGCCCGGCGTGCCGTTCGACGACCGCTCGCACACGGTCCCGAACGCCGACGGCCGCGTGCTCGGGCCCGACGGCCAGCCGCTGCCCGGCGAGTACGTGGCCGGCTGGCTCAAGCGCGGCCCGACCGGCGTGATCGGGACGAACAAGTCCGACGCCGCCCAGACCGTCCGTTCCCTGCTGGCCGACCTGGCCGGCGGGCCTGGCCCGGATGACGTGCAGGTCGGGGCGGTTCGCCGAGTTGCTCGCGGCACGCGGCGTCAGGCCGATCAGCTATGCGGACTGGCTGAAGATCGAGACGGCGGAGAAGGATCTTGCCGCCTCGCTCGGCCGCGGCGCGCGGGTGAAGCTGGCCAGCCGGGCCCACCTCCACGCCGCCTGCGGGCTCGCCGCCCCCGCCGACTCGGCCTCGTAGGCCCGCTCGAGCCCTCGCAGCCCAGTGTCGCCGACATACCCGGATTTAGTATCGGTCATTACCGGAAGAAGGTCCCGAATCGGGCGCGAAAATGGAACCTAATCAAGAGTAAGTCACCTCAAGGTGCGCCCTGACGGGCTTCAAGGCCGTGCGGGTGGTGGCCCGGGCGGTTCGCGCCGCACACCGATACGGTCTGACGGTGCCGATGCGCCATTGCCTGAAGCGGGCGGGAACTGGGTCAGCGATCGTCGTGCTGCTGGCGTTCCTGCCGATGATCACCGCCACACCCGCGCTTGGCACGGCCGGGTCGCGGAGTGAGGCAGCGTCTGCGCCGGCCGGTGTGCGTCAGTTGATCACGGTCACCGCTGCCTCGCGCCGGGCGACTTATGCGAAGCTCAGCGCCTTCCGCCGCGCTAGAGGCCGCTGGGTCCGGGTCTTCGGGCCGTGGCGGGCTCGGGTCGGATACCACGGGACTGCCAGGCCGGGCGCCAAGCGGGAGGGAGACGGCCGGACACCGGCGGGAACCTACGCGCTGGGCTTTTTCTTCGGTGTCCTGCGCGATCCGGGCGTTTCCTTCCCCTACCGGCGTGCCCGCTCCTACGACTTCTGGGACGATGATCCGTCCAGCCCGCGCTACAACGAGTGGGTGGACAGGCGGCACCATGATCCCGGGCGCAGTCCCGAGCCGATGGACCGTCGGCCTGCCTACGACTACGCGGCGGTGATCAGGTATAACACCGCCCGCGTTCCAGGGCTTGGCAGTGCCATCTTCCTGCACGTCGGCACCGGGTCGGCGACGGCGGGCTGCGTTTCGCTGCCGCGACGTAAGCTGCTCGCGATACTGCGGTGGCTGCGACCCCGCCTGTCACCGCGGATCACGATCCGCGTGGCGGCAGGCTGAGCCTCGTGGCAAAGCGTCCGCGGCAGGACTGGCGTGGCCGCGGCGGGGTTGAGGCGGAGGCCGGTCAGCGGCGAGATCCGGCCAGATGCTCCGCCGGCCCAGGAGCGTCCGGCCTAGCGCGCCGGCTAGGGCTGAGGTCCTGTAACCAGCGCCAGGATCTGCTGCAGGGTGCCGCCGATGCCGTCGAGCCGTCCATCGATCCGGTCGAAGCGGGCATCGTGCTGGTTGAGGCGTCCGTCGATCCGGTCGAAGCGGGCATCGTGCTGGTCGAGGCGCCCGTCGATCCAGTCAAACCGTCGGTCGACCTGATCGAAGCGGCCGTCATGCGCGGCGACTCGGGTCGCGAGATCGGATACGGTGTCACTGATCGCTCGTATGTCTTCCCTGATGCTGTCGATCTGCGCTTCGGTCACCATCATGCACGGCAGCGTACTCGGGCCGTCTGACAATCCGCCGTGCTTCGTCCGCAATGAGCGGTGACTAGCCGGCGATCAGGCTCTTGATCAGCTCGCGGGTCCTGCGCCTGTCGTCGCCGGTGGCGAAATCGCCCGCTACGAAGTCGGTCACGCCGCAGTCCGCGAGCGCGGTGATCTGGCTGGCGACCTGATCCTCGTTGCCCACGATCGCGACGTCGGCCGGGCCTTCAGCGCCCTCCCGGTCGAGCATGGCGCGGTACGACGGCAGCTGGCCGTAGATCTCGAACACCTTGGCGGCGCGGGCGCGGGCGCCGGCCGGGTCGTCGGTGACGCAGACGGGCAGGGTGCAGACGACGCGGGGTAGCGGCCTGCCCGCTTCCCGCGCCGCGGCGTTGATCGTCGGGACGATGTAGTCTCGCACGGTGGCCGGGCCGGTCATCCACAAGATCGTGCCGGCCGTGCGCTGGCCGGCCAGCCGCAGCATCTGCGGACCCATCGCCGCGATCAGAACGGGCACGTCCGCGGTGCGCGGGACCGACAGGCCGATGCCGGCCCGCATCGTCTTGCCCTCGAACGCAACCGGCTGGCCGTCGAGCAGCGGCAGCAGGATCGACAGGTACTCGTTCATGTGCGCCGCCGGGGCACCGAAGCTGTAGCCGTACATGTCCTCGATGACGACCTTGTGCGACAGGCCGATGCCGAGTGCGAGCTGCCCGTCGAGCGCCAGCGCCGCCGTCAGCGCCTGCTGGGCGAGCACGGCCGGATGCCGGGGATAGGTCGGCACCACGGCGGTCCCGATCTCGATTCCGTGCACGTTGTGGCCGGCCACGGCAAGCGCCGTCAGCGCGTCAAGGCCGAAGATGTTGGCCATCCATGCCGAGGAGAAGCCGTCGTCCACGGCCCTCAGTAGCTCGTCACGGAGCACGGCGAGCGCCTGCGGGCTCTGGCGTTCGGTGAGGGGCGTCCCGATGCGCATCCGGATCTCCGATTTCTGTGCAGTGCAGCTTGACCGCTATGCCGTGGTATTGGATCAGTAAGGCTAGGGGAGTATAGAAACATGGATTCGGGGCAAGCGCGATCAGCGAGCGGAGGCGGGAGGAGCGCACGCAAGTCCGAGGGCGGTGCGCCCGGCAAGCAGAAGCCGGCAGCGAGAAAGCCGGACAGCATCGAACGAGCGGCTGTTCTCGCGGGAGCCGGCCAGGACATCCCGGCCAGCCAGTCCCGGCTGGAGGTGCTCGGCCAGCTGGCCGAGCTGCCCCCTGACCGGTATCTGGACCGGGAGGAGAGCTGGCTGCGATTCAGCCAGCGCGTGCTCGAGCTCGCCGAGGACCAGAACGTGCCGCTGCTCGAGCGGGTCAGGTTCGAGTCCATCTTCGCCAGCGCCCTGGACGAGTTCTTTATGGTGCGGGTCGCCGGACGTATCAGGCGGATGGCGACCGGCCTGCCGGTGGAGAGCGTGAGCGGCAAGGCGCCCGACCAGATACTCGAGAACACGCTGGACATGGCGCGCGAGCTGGCCGACAGGCATGCCCGCTGCTTCAGCGACGGGCTGCTGCCCGCGCTGGCCGAGTCGGGCATCGAGATCCTGCGCTGGAAGGAGCTGCTGCCGCAGGAGCAGGCCAAGCTGGAGAGGCTGTTCAAGGAGCGGATCTACCCGGTGCTGACGCCGCTTGCTGTCGACCCGGCGCACCCCTTCCCGTTCATCTCCGGCCTGTCGCTCAGCCTGGCCGTGATGGTCGCGGACCCCCGATCCAGCCTGACCCTGTTCGCCAGGGTGAAGGTGCCGCCGTTGCTGCCGCGGTTCCTGACCGTCTCGCCGAGCAGGTTCGTGCCGCTCGAGGACGTGATCGCCGCGCACCTGAACGAGCTGTTCGCCGGGCTCGAGGTGATCGAGCACCACGCGTTCCGGGTGACGAGAATCCGCGACCTCGAAATCGACGAAGACGTCACCGAGAACCTGCTCCAGTCGCTCGAGCGCGAGCTGATGCGCCGCCGGTTCGAGCCAGCCGTGCGGCTCGAGGTCGAGGAGTCGATCTCCAGCGACGTGCTCGACAAGCTCGTGACCGAGCTGGACATCGATGACCGGGCGGTCTACCGGCTGCCCGGGCCGCTCGACCTGTCCGGCCTGTCCGCGATCGCCGACCTCGACCTGCGGCAACTGAAGTACCGGGCATTCGTGCCCGCCGAGGGTGCCCTGCCCGGAGACCGCAGCGTGTTCGCCACGCTGTCCGAGCGCGACGTGCTCGTGCACCTGCCCTACGACTCGTTCACCGCGAGCGTGCAGCGGCTCGTCGTGTCGGCCGCGGCCGATCCGCGGGTGCTGGCGATCAAGCACACGCTCTACCGCACCAGCGGCGACTCGGAGATCGTGGACGCGCTCATCGACGCCGCCGAGGCGGGTAAGCAGGTCGTGGTCGTGGTCGAGATCAAGGCCAGAGGTGACGAGGAGGCCAACATCGCCTGGGCCCGCAAGCTGGAAGAGGCGGGCTGCCATGTCGTCTACGGGTTCGTCGGGCTCAAGACGCACTGCAAGATGGTCCTCGTCGTCCGGGAGCAGGCGGACGGCTCGCTGCGCCGGTTCTGCCACATCGGCACCGGCAACTACCATCCGAAGACTGCCCGGCTGTACGAGGACTACGGGCTGCTCACTGCCGACCCGCAGGTGGGCGAGGACATCACAGACCTGTTCAACCACCTGACCGGGTACAGCCGCCGGGTGGACTACCACCGGCTGCTCGTCGCCCCGACCGGGCTGCGTTCCGGCCTGATCAAGCGGATCGACGAGCAGGTGCGGATGGCCCGCGAAGGGCGTCCCTCGCGGATCCAGATGAAATGCAACGCGATCATCGACGAGGCGATCATCGACGCGCTCTACCAGGCGTCGATCGCCGGCGTGCCGATTGACCTGCTGGTGCGGGGGATCTGCTCGCTGCGCCCGGGAGTGCCTGGGCTGTCGGAGACGATCAGGGTCCGCAGCGTGGTCGGCCGCTTCCTCGAGCACTCCAGGATCTACGCGTTCGGCGCGGGCAGTGCGTTCGGCGCGGGGGTGGACGGCACGGGCGGGGTGGACGGTGCCGGCGGGGTGGACGGTGCCGGCGGTGTGGACGGCGCGAACGAGGTGAACGGTGCCGGCGGGGTGGACGGTGCCGGCGGAGCCGGCCGCACAGACGGGGCGGGTGGCACGGACGGGGCGGTTGACGACGTCTGGATGGGCAGCGCCGACCTGATGCACAGGAACCTCGACCGCCGCGTGGAACTGCTCATCCGGGTTACCGACCCCGGGCACAGAGCGGAGCTTCGCAGCCTGATCGACCTGGCCATGGACCCGAGCGTCTCGTCCTGGTGGCTGGGCCCTGACGGCATCTGGACCAGGCATCACCTGGACGAGGGCGGCGCCCCGCTGATCGACCTGCAGGAGCACCTGATCAGGTTCAGGCAGAACCGGCCGGCCGACGCCGACGTCGCCGCCGGCAAGAGCCGGCCGCGGTCCGCCGGTCCGGATCGGCGTGGCTGACGGCCGCCCTCCCGGCCGCGTCCAAGCCGCCGGAGCCGTGATCTGGCGCCCCGGCCGGGCGGGACCGGAGGTCGCGCTCGTGCACCGGCCGCGCTACGACGACTGGTCCTACCCGAAGGGCAAGTGCGAACCCGGCGAGCACGTTCTCGACGCGGCGGTCCGCGAGGTCGCCGAGGAGACCGGCCTGCGGGTCGTGATCGGCCGCCCGCTGACCCCCTCGGTCTACCATGTCAGCGCGGGGGTCAAGCATGTCGCCTACTGGGTCGCGCGGTGCACCGGGTCGGCAGGCTTCGTCCCGAACAGCGAGGTGGACGAGGTGCGGTGGCTCCCTGCGGACGACGCGCGGGAACGGCTGTCATACCCAAGGGACGTGGCGCTGCTTGAGGAGTTCAGGTCAGGCCCGGTCAGGACGGTTCCGCTGATCCTGCTGCGCCACGCGGAGGCCGGCCGCAAGCGCGAGCAGGCCGGGGACGGAACGGCGGCAGCGGATCTGGCCAGGCCGCTCGACGCCCGCGGATCGGCCGATGCGGAGTCCCTGGCGCGGCTGCTGGCCAGCTACGGGAAATGCCGGGTGATCAGCTCGGCGGCCGAGCGCTGCGTGGCGACGGTCCGGCCGTACGCGGCGGCCACCGGGGTGTCCGTCGAGACTGAGCCGGCCTTCACGATCGGGTCCGATCCGACCTCGGATGCTGAGCTGCTGGCGGCGGGGACCGTCCGGCCTGGCCTGGCCAGCGGCAGGGCCAGGCAGCGGCCCGGGCACGGGTCGCCCGCCGGGCCGGGCGCCAGTCGGGCGGCGGCACTGGCGGCCGCCGGCGAGCCGGCCCTGATCTGCGCGCACCGCGAGAACCTCCCCGAGCTGATCGGCGCGGCGTTCGGCGCGCTCGGCGCGAGCCCGCCCGACGCCAGGCCGCTCAGCAAGAGCGAGTTCTGGGTGCTGCAGTCGGCCGACGGCGTACTCGCCTCGGCCGAGCGGCATGATACGCGCAGGTAGCCGCCCGTCTCGGCCGCACCGTCTGGCGGCCGGCACGCGTGCGGGCGGCCCGGCCGGCCGTCTGAGCCGGCCGGCCCGGCCGTCTGAGCCGGCCGGCCCGGCCGTCTGAGCTGGCCGGGCAGAAGAATGTCGGAGGCACGCGATAGAAGTCGGCTATCCACAACCCGCGTCGGGAAACCGCCGGGAAACCGTCGGGAGAGGAGAGCATGATGGCCGACGAGATGGCACGAGCGGTCGAGAGCGAGATCGCGGACCTCGCTGAGCGGTTAACCGCGCCGGGGCCTGACGAGTGCCTGCGCTGTTTCCTGCTGCGGATGATCACCGAGTTCGGCTGCGACGGGACGTACCGCTGGACGATCCGCTGGCGGGACGTCCGCGCCGCTCAGGCACGCGGATTGCTGAGCCAGCTGAGCCGCCGCGGCGGGTTCTGCGACTGTGAGGTGCTGATGAACGTCTTCCCCGACTATCCGCAGGTCAGCGTGGCGCTCCCGTGCGCGGGGGTGGCCCGGCCCGGGTCGTGGCGGCCGTGCGACCTGCGCCGGCTGCGCAAGAGCGCGTGAGACGCGGCCCGTGGCGGCTGCGCAAGAGCGCGTGAGACGCGGCCCGCGGCGGCTGCGCAAGAGCGCGTGAGAGCCGTGCGACCAGCGCCGGCCGTGCCGGAGTTCATGATCACGCCTCGCCCTTCTCGATCAGTCTGATTATCGCCATCGCGATCGGTAGGGCCGTGATCTCGATCTGCCACTGTCTGGCGCCGTAGCGCTCGAGCCGGGCCGCGACGGACTCGGGCGTGAGCGGCTCGGGCGGCTGCCAGGCCAGCCGGCGCACGGCGTCGGGAGCGACCAGGTTCTCGGTCGGGAGGTGACCGGAGTCCGCCAGCGCCGCGACAGCGGTCCTGACGGCGGCTAGCCGCTTCGCCGCCACCGGGTCGCGTTCTGCCCAGCGGTGGGCGGGCGGCGGGCCGTCGCCGGGCGGAGCGGAGGACTCGGGCAGCGCCGCGTCGGCCAGCGACTTGGCCCGCCGCACCGCCCGCAGCCAGTCCGGCCCGTACCGCCGCGCGCCGCGGCCGGTAAAGCCGGGGAGCTTGCCCAGTTCGGCCAGGCTGCTCGGTGCCGCCCTCGCCGCCTCGATGATCGCAGCGTCGGTCAGGACCCTGGTCGGCGAGATGTCCCTGCGCTGGGCGATCTGGTCGCGTTCCAGCCAGAGCTCGCGGACGATCGCCAGGCCGCGCCTGCTGCGGACCCGGTGGATTCCCGACGTCCTGCGCCAGGCGTCGGGACGTGGCGGAGCGGGCTTTGCGGCCAGGATCGCGGCGAACTCCTGCTCGGCCCAGCCGGTCTTGCCCTGCTCGGTGAGCTGCGCGGCGAGTGCGTCCCGCAGCTCGACCAGAACCTCGACGTCCAGCGCGGCGTAGCGGAGCCATTCGGCGGGCAGGGGCCTGGTCGACCAGTCCGCCGCCGAGTGCGACTTCTCCAGGGTCAGCCCGAGTACCTCCTCGACCAGGGTGCCAAGGCCCACCCGCGGATAGCCGAGCAGACGCCCGGCAAGCTCGGTGTCGAAGAGCCGCCGCGGCCGGAAGCCGAGGTCGGCCAGGCACGGCAGATCCTGGCTGGCCGCGTGCAGCACGGCCTCCGCGGCGGCCAGGGCATCGTCGACCCCGGATAGGTCGGGGCAGGCGACCGGGTCGATGAGCACGGTGCCTGCGCCCTGCCTGCGGAGCTGGACCAGGAAGGCCCGGTGACCGTAGCGGAACCCGGACGCCCGCTCGGCGTCTACCGCGACGGGCCCGGTTCCTTCCCCGAGCCTGGCGGTCGCCTCGGCCAGGTCATCGGCGGTAACCACCAGCGGCGGCATCCCATCGCGAGGTTCGAGCAGCGGCACGCTCACGGCCGGCCCCTCGCTCGCGGCTGCCGTGGCCTGCCCGGCCTGAGCGGCGCGACGCCGGCCGCGACCGGAGGCAGCCCGGCGGCGACGCAGAGCATATCGGCCCACGCTTCCAGGTGCTTGTCCAGCTCGAAACGGTCGCCGCCGTCCGAGGTCGGCGACCAGGACGCCCGCATCTCGAACTCCGACGCGACCGGGTCCTCCTGCTTGGTGCCGAATCCCTCCGTGACCACTCTGGTCACCGTTCCGCTCGGCGCCGCGTACCCCGCCGACTTCGACTCGAGCGCCTCGGTCAGCCAGCTCCAGCCGACCTGCCCGACGAGCGGGTCGTCGGCGATCTCCGGTTCCAGCGTGGCCCGCACATAGGCGATCACGCGGAACGGCCCGGCCCAGCCGTCCTGCCCAGCGGGGTCATACAGCAGCACGAACCTGCCCCATCCGATCTCGTTCCCGTCCAGCTCGACGGTCGCGGCGACCGCCGCCGCCTGCGGTGCCAGCCGTCGTGGCGGCGGCTCGCCGTCGAAGCTGAGTTCCGGCCGGTTCCCGCGCTGCTCGGCCACGCCCGACTCAAGCTCGGCGACCGCCGTGCGGAACACCTGATCGGCCCCTGGATGCCTGTCCTCGGGCACCGCTGCCGGCCTCAGCGCGCGAGACGGCGGCAAGGCATCCTCATGCGACGCGGTCAAGCTGCCCGGCAGCGGGCCGTGCGGACGCGGCGACCAGTTTCCTGCGGGCCGCGGGAAGCAGTCCCACCAGCAGCGCGGTCCCGCACGCGGTGCAGAACCACTCGGGGCAGCCGTCGCCCTGGCTGTCAGGGCACCGGCCCTGCCGCGGATGGACCTGCGCGAACTCGCGCTTGGAGCCACAGCACGGACAGTACCGGAGGTCGTCAATCATCTGCTGCTCCCGTCGTCGCCGGACCCCTCCATCGATGCTGGCACGTACCCGGCCACATGCCGTGGATCTTCGGCGGCGTGTCATCTGGGCGTTTCGGCGCCAAAGCGGCGGCGCGGCCCGCCGCTCCGAGCCGCCCCATCGGCCGCCGCTCGGGTGCACGAAGCTGGCCGGTGCACAAAGCTATGAGACGATCCCAGGCGTGAACACGCAGACCGCCGACTCGGCATTCATCAGGGCCTGCCGCCGGCAGCCCGTCTCCTGCGCGCCGGTGTGGTACATGCGCCAGGCAGGCCGCTCGCTGCCCGAGTACCGCGCGACCAGGGCGGGAACGGCGATGCTCGACGCGTGCTCGAATCCCGCCCTGACCACCGAGATCACCCTCCAGCCGGTCCGCAGGTACGGGGTGGACGCGGCGATCCTGTTCAGCGACATCGTCGTGCCGCTGCGGCCCGTGCTCGACAAGCCGGTCCGCGACGAGGGCGGCGTGGCCAGGCTGCGCGGACTGGAGCCCGGCGACGTCGCCTTCGTGAGCCAGGCTGTCGAGATGCTGGTCGCCGAGCTTGGCGGGACCCCGTTGATCGGTTTCGCCGGCGGGCCGTTCACCCTCGCCTGTTACCTCGTGGACGGCGGCCCGTCGAAGACCTTCGACCGGACCAGGGCGCTCATGTACGGCGCCCCCGCTCTGTGGGAGTCGCTGCTCGGCAGGCTCACCGACATCACGATCACGTTCCTCCGGGCGCAGGTGCAGGCGGGCGCCTCGGCCGTGCAACTCTTCGACTCCTGGGCCGGGATCGTAGGCCCCGAAGACTACCGGCGCAGCGTGCTGCCGTTCAGCAGGCGGATCTTCGCCGCGCTCGCCTCGTCCGGCGTGCCGACGATCCATTTCGGCGTCGGCACCGGCGAGCTGCTCGGGCTGCTCGGCGAGGCCGGCGCCGACGTCGTGGGCGTCGACTGGCGGGTGCCGCTCGACGACGCCGTGCACCGAGTGGCGCCCGGCAAGGCCCTGCAGGGCAACCTGGACCCGGCGGTACTGCTAGCACCGTGGCCGGTCGTCGAGTTGCGGGCGCGCGCGGTGCTCGAGAAGGGCCGCACGGCCGAGAGTCACATCTTCAACCTCGGCCACGGCGTGCTACCCGAGACCGACCCGGACATACTGGCCAGGCTCACCGACCTCGTGCACGCGACCCCCGCCGGGTCCGTCGGCTAGCCACTACGGCGCCGCCGCTGCGGGCGGGTCGGCCGCGGGCGGGGACCTCCGCCGCGCGAGCCTGCGCCGGCTCTCGTAGACGATGCCGCCGATCAGCGCCACCGGAATGATGAACGGCAGAATCGAGCCAAGCGCGGTCAGCACCCAGCCGACAACCAGGCCCAGCGCGTGCCACCCGCCGCGCAGGCCGCCGCCGAAGCCCGGCGATGTCTTCTGATGCTTCTTAACGAGGACCGCGCGGTGACCGACGAGCACCAGCGAGACCGTCGCGTAGCTGGTCTCATGGGCCAGCGCGCGCTGCTGGGCAAGCAGCGCCTCAAGGTTGGACTCCTGGCTGTTGATCTCTTCCTGGACCGACAGCAGCTGGCTCACCGACCCGGCCTTGCTCAGCAGCTTCCGCAACTGCGAGATCGCCGCCTGTGCCGACGCGACCCTGCTGTTCACGTCGGCGACCTGCTGGGTGACGTCCTGCGCCCGCTGGCTGGACGAGACCGGCCTTCCGAGCGTCCTCAGCCTGGCCAGCGTGGGGCGGTACAGCGCGACCGGGATCTTGACCTCCAGGCTGACCTGCGGGGTGCGGTGATCACCGGGCGGTATCGTCTCCTGCTCGCCTGAGACGTAGCCGCCGGCCTTGGTGACGAACTTGACAGCCTTCGTGGCCTGGGCGGTCACGTCCACGCCCTTCGTGACCCGGACGGTCAGGAAGGCCGTGTAGATGATGCTCTGGGTGGACAGCGCCAGCCTGGTCCTGCGCTCCGCCGCCTTAAATGCCGTGCCCGCTGCGCCGTTCGCCGCCAGACGCCTCGCGCCTTCATGGGCCATCGCGCGTTGGGGGGCCTGGGCGGGGGTGCCGGCGCCGTTGGTCGCTGGCCCCGAGCACGCGGCGAGGAGGAGGCCGGTGCCAACGGAGGCGGCACCGGCGGTGAGGAGTGTGCGCAGCGCTGGATGGCGTGCGGGGGCGCCGATGGCGCGGAACGAACGGCTCATGCACTTCAGACGCGCCAGCGCGGCGAACGGTTTCGCCTGCCCGGAATGAATACCAGGCGTTACCGGTGCGTTGCCTGCCGGACCCGGACCCGGATGCCAGGATGTGTGGGGTGAGCTACCCGAAGATCGAGCTGCACGTCCACCTGGAGGGAACCGTCAGGCCCGCGGCCCTGCTCCAGATCGCCCGCCGCAACGGCGTCGCACTGCCCGCCGATTCGGTCTCCGAACTGGCGGCGATCTACGAGTTCCGTGACTTCCCGCACTTTCTCGATGTCTGGTGGCTGACCACGGGGGCGCTGCGGTCCGACCGCGACTTCAGGCAGGTCGTCGTCGACTACGCGGCCGAGGCAGCGTCGCACGGGGCGGTCTACCTGGAGGGCATTTTCTCGCCGTCCGAGCCGGCCAGGCGCGGTGTCTCGTACGAGGAGGTCTTCGCTGGCTACTGTGACGGTGCCGCGGACGCCTGGGAGTCGCACGGGGTCCGCGTCGCGCTGACTCCCGACATCGTCAGGGGCTTCCCGGTCGAGGATGCCGAGCAGACCGTCAGGCACGCGATCGCGCACGCCGGCCGCGGCGTCGTCGGCGTGGGCCTGGGCGGCGCCGAGGGCGAGTACCCGCCCGAGCTGTACGAGCGGGCGTTCGCCCGGGCCAGGGATGGCGGCCTTGGCTCGGTGCCGCACGCGGGCGAGGCCGGCGGCCCGGCCTCGGTCTGGGGAGCCCTGGACGTACTCGGCGCCGACCGGATCAGGCACGGCGTCCGCGCCGTCGAGGACTCCGGCCTGGTCCGCGAGCTCGCCAGGCGCGGCATCGTGCTCGATGTGTGCCCCACCTCGAACGTGCGCACCGGGGTGGTCCCCTCGCTGGCCGAGCATCCCCTGCCCGAACTGCTCAGGGCCGGCGTCCGGTGCACGGTGAACACCGACGACCCTGCGATGTTCGGGAGTGACCTGGGATCCGAGCACGCCGCCGCGGGGCGGCTCGGAGTCTCGCCGGCAGACAGCTACGAGGCAGGGGTGCTGGGGGCGCTGTGCGACGATCAGACGCGCGCCGTCCTGCGCCGGATCGGCGACGAGTACGGCTGGTCCGCGAGCGACGTCGGCGCGGGCGAAGGATGAGCAGGCGGCGGGGCAGGCATACCGTCGATCGGCCGACGCACTCTGCACTTGTCGCTAACCTGTCCCTTGTGCAGAAGCTCGGTGGCTTGTGGCGGCGCCGGCCGTTGGTCAGGCGGCCGTGGATACCCGTGGTCGCGGTGGTGGTCCTGCTGGGCCTGAACCTCAGCGGGCACTCAGTTAACGGGACGTCCAGCGAAGTCGGGATCCACAAGATCCGCCATGTCGTCATCATCATGCAGGAGAACCGGTCGTTCGACTCGTTCTTCGGCACCTACCCCGGAGCAGACGGGATCCCGGCAAGCAACGGCCATTTCACCGTCTGCGCGCCCGATCCCCGCACCATGGGCTGTGACCGTCCGTTTCACGATCCGCGCCTGGTCAACGGCGGCGGCGGGCACAGTCCGGCCGACTCGCGAACCGACGTCGACGGCGGCAGGATGGACGGGTTCGTCAGGGCCGCCGAGCTGAGCCGCAACCGCGGCTGCAGCGCGACCTACCCGCCGCCTGCGGTGTGCCTGCCGTCGGGTCCGCAGGACGTCATGGGCTACCACGACGCCAGGGAGATACCGAACTACTGGACGTACGCCAGGGACTTCACGCTCAACGATCACATGTTCGAGCCGGTCGCGTCGTGGAGCCTGCCGGCCCACCTGTACATGCTGAGCGGCTGGTCCGCGGTCTGCAAGAACAAGAAGCCCGGTAGCTGCCGCAGCTACGTCGGCGGCCAGTCCGGGCCGACTCCCGGCGGCCACAGCCGTGCCCAGAGCCAGAGCCACAGCCGCAACCGCAACCAAGGCCATCACCTCTCGGCTGCCTTCTGGGCTTGCGTGCGGGCGCACGGCGTGAACCCGGCCAATATGCAGCGCCCGGCCGGACTGTCCCGGCGCCAGCGTCAGGCGATCGATACCTGCCTGCAGATCCTGAATCCCGCCGAGCGCCAGCGACTGCTCGACCATGGCGCGGGCGGAGGCGGCGGCCTGGGCCAGGAGCTCGGCATCTACTCCTGGACCGACCTGACCTACCTGCTGCACAAGCACCACGTTTCCTGGTCCTACTTCGTGCAGAAGGGAGTCCAGCCCGACTGCAACGACAACCCCGACGAGAGCGCCGCGGGCTGCGCACCGGTGCGCCAGGGCGCAGGCACGCCGTCGATCTGGAACCCGCTGCCCGCCTTTACCGACGTCAAGTCCGACCATCAGCTCCATCACGTCAGGAACCTGTCGGCCTTCTACCGCATGGCCAGGCACGGCAAGCTGCCCGCGGTGTCGTGGATCGCGCCCACCCAGGCGAACAGCGACCACCCGCCCGCGAACATCGCGACCGGCCAGGCCTACGTCACCAACCTGATCAACACGATCATGCGCGGCCCCGACTGGAAGTCCACGGCGATCTTCCTGGCCTGGGACGACTGGGGCGGCTTCTACGACCACGTCGCCCCGCCGAACGTCGACCAGAGCGGATACGGCCTGCGCGTGCCCGCGCTCGTCATCAGCCCGTACGCGAAGCGGGGTTACATCGACCACCAGGTGCTGTCGTTCGACGCCTACAACAAGTTCATCGAGGACGACTTCCTGAACGGCGCCCGGCTGAACCCGCGCACCGACGGCCGCCCTGACCCGCGTCCCGATGTCCGCGAGAACGCCGCCATCCTCGGCAACCTGTACGCGGACTTCGACTTCAGCCAGAATCCGCGCCGCCCGGTGCTGCTGCCAACCCGTCCGGCCCCCGGTCCGGCCTCGAAGCCGAGAGGCTAGCGGCGCCGCGGCCGGCGCCCGCCCATCAGCGCGTCTCCACCGGCGCGGTGTCTGCGCCTGGCCGGCCATGCCACCCTCGCCGACAAGGCCCGGACGTGCTGACCCGCGTTCACTGACCGAATATACCGGACCGGTCATACCAGTCATATCGATCATCGGCTATCGGCGCCTGCCCGGATCCATCCGGCAGTTACTCGGGCGCGATCGTCGGGCGCGCGGTCAGCCGCCAGCCCGCCGGCGTCAGCCTGAGCTCGCCGGACGGTCGCGTTCGTCCGCACCGCGGCGCCGCGCCGCCAGCGCTGGCGGCCCTACTCGAGCAGCATGATCACTAAGCCCGGCTCGGCCATGCCGACCTCGTTTCCTGACCACTCCAGGGGCGCGTGCACTTGTCCGGCGCTCGTGGATATCAGCTACGTCATGACCGGGGCGGACGCGCGGTCCGTGTGGCCGGCCCAGCCCGCCGGCCAGTGTCACTCCGCGTCATCTCCATATTTAACTTGACAGCTAACTAACTATCTGGTTAAATAAGGTAGAAGGATCTGACCTGACCAGGAGGCGGCATGAGGGTGGCGCAGGATCGGCTGGACGCCACGTTCGCCGCGCTGGCCGACCCGACCAGGCGCGCGATCGTGGCCCAGCTGGCCAGGGGCGACGCCACGGTGAACGAGCTGGCCGCTCCCTTCGCCATGTCGCTGCCTGCCATCTCCAAGCACCTCAAGGTCCTCGAGCGCTGCGGCCTCATCTCGCGGACCAGGCAGGCCCAGTTCCGGCCCTGTCACCTCGAGCAGGCAGAGCTGGACTCGGCGGCGAGCTGGATCGAGGAGAACCGGCGGATCTGGACCGAGCGGTTCGACAAGCTCGACGCGCACCTGCGCGACATCCGGGCTGAGCCAGCCAAGACAAGCCCAGCCAAGGCAAGCCCGGCCAAGACAAGAGGAGAGCCCGCAGATGAGTAACCCGATACCCCAGGCGGATGAACTTGTCTACACCAGAGTCTTCGAGGCCCCGAGGGAACTCGTGTTCCGCTGCATGATCGAGCCGGAGCATCTGACCC
>WNGH01001762.1_pt1 | contig 20867 bp, 19 predicted proteins | sample 5400631 | NCBI WGS metagenome assembly WNGH01 (sample SAMN13153373, study PRJNA577476) | soil metagenome | isolation source: 115 cm soil or saprolite under Garry oak tree replicate 1 | place: USA:California | collected 2016-06-15
CGCCCGCAGCTATCGCGCTATTGGTCTGGAGTCTTAGCCAACGACGCTGGTTGCTGCTGCATTTGTTCAGGTAAGCGAACTGGTCCTGGAGGATGACATGAGCCGCATGTCGGCAGGTTTTCACACCGTGATCGACACCGTCGGCCACGCACTGGAAGAAAATGCCCCGGCCGACCTTCGGATACCGGACAGCCGCACCACCCGGTGGTCAGGTGGGCTGCCTCCCGGAGACTCTCATCGGGGGGTGATCGGGCTTGAATTCGAGCCCGTGAGGCGATGGCTGTGACGGCCGTCGGCGCGGATCACGCCGGGCAGGGCAGGCCGGCGGAGATGCCTGCTGGCGCCGCAACCGGGGCGCCCACCCGGCGGGGACGTCTGCGGATCGCTGCGGCGGCCAGGGGTGTTCCGCTGGCCACGGTCCTCACTGCTGTCGCCGTGGTGGCTCTCACCTACCTCGCGGGCAAGCTCATTTACCGGCTGCGGGACGTCATTCTTCTGATGATGGTCGCGGGGTTCGTCGCCTTGATCCTCAACCCGCTGGTGCTCTACCTGCAGCGCCGGTGGATCCGGCGGCGCGGCTGGGCGGTGGCCGTGGTGACCATCTGGGCGGCGCTGGTCTTCACCGGCCTCGCTGGTGCACGGGCTGGCCCACCTGTCGCAGCGGCTGCCCGCCTACGTGCGGGACGCGCAGCACGGCCACGGCCCGATCGGCCACCTGGTGCGCCGCTTGCACCTGGCGGCCTGGGCGCAACGCAACGCCCCGAAACTGCGCAGCCTCGGCGCTGGCCTGGCCAAGCCGGCGCTCACCGTCGGCAAGGGCGCGGCGTCGCTGGTGGTGACTCTGGGGACCATCGCCGTGCTGGTCCTGCTGCTGCTGCTTGAGGGCCCCAAGATGCGCCGGGGGCTGCTGGGGCTGATGCGCCCAGAGCGCGCCAGGCGCTATGCCCGGGTCGCGCATGAGATCAACCTGTCGGTGACCGGCTACATGGTGGGGAACCTCCTGACCTCAGTGATCGCCGGCGTCGTCGTCTTCTTCACACTCCTCGTCCTCGGGATTCCCTTCCCGCTGCTGTGGGCGATATGGGTGGCCCTGGTGGACTTCCTGCCCATGGTCGGCGGCGCGCTCGCCGGCATCCCCACCGTCTTGTTCGCCCTCGGCCATTCGCTGACCGCCGGCATCGTCACCGCCGCCGTGTTCATCGCCTACCAGCAGATCGAGAACCACGTGCTGAACCCGGTGATCATGAGCCGCACGGTGAACGTCAACCCGCTGCTCGTGCTGGTGTCGGTCCTGGTCGGGACGTCGGTCGGCAGCTGGCTCGGCGGTTTCTTCGGCAGCTTCGTGGCGGCACTGCTTTCCATCCCGGCCGCGGGCGCCCTGCAGGTACTCGTGAGGGAACTGTGGCAGGCGACCGCCCCGGAAAGGCCACCCGACGGCGAGTCGGCATCGCCGACGGCATAAATACTTGAGTCATTCCGCGGATCGCGCTCGCAGCCTGCCGCGCAGTGGCGTGCTTATTCCTATAGCGGCGGGCAATATCGCCAGAGCCACAATCGCCTTTACGACCGCGGGATTGCCGGATGGACTGGCTGGTGAACGGCAAACCGCCGCCTCATCCGCCATGGAAAGGGATACGGGAAAAATGGGGAAGACCAAGGACATCCGCGAGGCAGTCGAGGCAGAACTCGACTTCGACCCGCTCGTCGACGCCGCAGACATCACCGTCAAGAACGCCAGCGGGCAGGTGGCGCTCAATGGCACCGTGCCGAGCTACCCGCAGCACATGGAGGCAGTCGCCGCCGCGCAGCGCGTCGCGGGCGTGACGGAGGTACACAATCACCTGGAGGTCGTGCTGCCGCCGGGGGACTACCGCGATGACGCGATGCTGACCACCGCGGCGAACAACGCGCTGACACTGAACGTCACGGTGCCGGACGGGGTCGAGGCGACCGCCCGCGACGGCAACATGACGCTGACCGGCACCGTGACATATGGTCCGCAGCGCACCGCGGCCGAGTCGGCTGTCGCCGGGCTGACCGGCGTGCGCAACATCAGGAACGACATCGAGATCGCCTACGACGCCGACCCGTTCGACGTCACCCTCCTCGTCCAGGACGCGCTGGACCGGTACGCGCTGATCCTCGACGACAGTGACGTCGCGGTGGACACCCGAGGGAACACCGTGACGCTGTCCGGGCACGTCGCCACCTGGGCCGAGCACGACGCGGTGATCGACGCCGCCTGGATGGCCAGCGGCGTCTTCGACGTCCGCGACGACCTCTACGTCACCGGCTGACCACCTGGGCCTCACAGCCAGGGCCGTCGAGGGCCAGTCCCCCAGCAGCACCGTCCGGGAGGCCGACCCAGTTGGGTCGCCGCCGCCGCAGGTGCCCGCCGGCGGGGCGCCGCCGCAACAGCGGGCCCGGCGACCGCAAGTCACGCGGTGGGTGGTGCGCGGCGTGCTGTTCGTGGCGCTGGCGGTCGGCGTGTTCGGCCTGCTGCCGCGGCTGGGCGGGGTGACCCGCGATGCCGCCGGCCTGCGGCACGCCCGCCCAGGCTTCGTGGCGGCGGCGATCGTGGTGCAGGCGGTCTCGCTCGGGTGCTATGCCCTGCTGTACCGGCGGGTGCTCGCCTCGCTCGGCGCCCGGCTGCGCTTCCGGCTGGCGGAGGTCACGCTGTCAACCTTCCTGGTCAGTCACGTCACCCCGTTCGGGTCGGCGACCGGCACCCTGCTGAACGTGAGCACGCTGGAGGCGGAGGGTATCGCCGCGTCCACGACCGGTGAGGCGATCGGCCTGACCAGCCTGGTATCCACGGTCGCCCTGATCGCCCTGTTCGGCACCGGGCTGGTGGCGACGGCGGGGCGGCACGTCTCCGCGACCTATCTCAGGATCGCGGGCATCGCGCTCGCCCTGGTCGTCCTGGTGCTGGCGATCGCGCTCCTGGTAGGCGCCCACCCCGGCATCGCCGAACGGGCGGCGCGCCGGGCCGCCGGCTGGGCACGACACATCCGGCCCAGCATCGACCCAGAGAAGTCAGCCCAGACCAGCAAGCGGCTCGTGATGCTCGCCCGGTCCGCGCTGACCGGCCGGGCGTTCCTCGAAAGCTACGGGTTCGCCTCGGCCGACCTGCTGTTCGACCTGCTCTCGCTCGATCTGATGTTCCTTGCCTTCAGGTACCAGCCCGGGTTCGGGCCACTGGCGGTCGCCTATTGCGGCGGCGAACATCGCCAGCGCCATCCCCCTCACACCCGGTGGGCTGGGCGTCATAGAGGTGACCCTGGTGGCCATCACCGTCGACTTCGGCGCGCCGCGGGCCACGGCGGTCATCGCCGTGCTCGGCTACCGGGTCGTGAACTATTGGCTCCCGCTGCTGCCCGGGGCCGTGGCCTACCGGCGCCTCAGGCTGAGCCTGAACGCGGCCAACAATGTGCAGGCCCCACGACCGCCGGCCGGATGATCGGAAGCTGGCAGCTATATGTCTATTGGCGGCAGATGTTAGCCAATGGCAACGGTCTCGTTTCTACTGACATTGATTGGCTTCTCCCTGGCGCCCAAGACGGCACAGCGCGCCGGAGCCGAAAAGGAAGGAATACCCATTATGTTCAAGTCAACATCCACCTCTTTGATCCTGCTTGGGGTTCTGGGCGTCATCGTCGGGGTCATCGCCATCGTCTGGCCGGGCGTGACGATCGCTGCGCTGGTCATCTTGTTCGCGATCTACGCGTTCATCGGCGCGGGCCTTCAGGCCATGCGCGCGTTCATCAGCCGCACCGCGGGACCGGTCTTCGGCCACCTGCTGCTGGCGCTGATCGACCTGGCGGCCGGTGCGGTCGCCCTGGTCTGGCCCGGCCCCACGGCGCTGGTGCTGGTGCTGGTCGTGGCGATCTGGGCGTTCGTGGCCGGCTTGGCCGAGATCTTCGCCGCCTTCGGCAGCGGCGAGACCGCCGGCACCCGGGCGATGTATATCGTGACCGGGCTGATCTCGATCGCGTTCGGCGTCGTGCTCACCGCCCGTCCTGGCATCGGCGCGGTCACCCTCGCGCTCCTGTTCGGCCTGTTCAGCATGATCTACGGAGTGTCGGAAATCGCGGCCGGCGCCCAGATGCGCCGGACCGGGAAGACCCTGCACTCGGTCCTGCAGGACGCCGCCTGAACCAGGCCGGGCCGCGGGCGCCGGCAGCTCACCTGACACACGCCCGCAGGGGCGCCTGCCAAGCCCTGACCCGGCCTGGCAGGCGCCCTCACCCGTAAGACGGCCGGCCGCCCCGAATACGAAAGGCACCACGATGACCAAGCCGGATCTCAGCTCGGAACGCCCAGGCGGTGCACCGGCCCAGCCGGGACCGCTGGCGCAGGCGCCGCACGCTGCCGGCGCAGCCGGGCAGGCAGCCAAGCTGAAAGACATGCAAACCACGCTGCAGAACACCCTTCGGCACCACCCGGTTGTCGTTGAGCAACAGGCGCAACGGGCCCAGGACGTTCAGCTGCGGATCGCCGACTGGATCACCGCCTTCGCCGGGTCGATGAACTTCGTCTACATCTACATCGCGCTGTTCACCATTTGGATGCTGTTCATCGAGTCCAAGCCGTGGCCGACGCTGACGCTGATCGTGTCGCTGGAAGCGATCTTCCTGTCCACCTTCGTCATGATCGGCCAGAACCGGCAGGCGGCATTCCAGCAGGCCAAAGCCGACCACGACTTCACCGAACAAGAGCTGGAGCTCAAAACCAATACCCAGCTCACCCGCGAGATCCACACCCTCACCACCGAACTGCACAACCGGCTGCTCCAAAGGCCCACCCGGCAACGGCCATGATGCGCGGGTGGGCCTTGGTCGGTATGGGGCGTGAGGCTCGTTTCTGGTCGTGAGGGACGCGGCGTGGCCGACTACCATCTCAAAGATGCCATGTGAGGGGGACCTCCCCGGCGTCAGTCGTAGCAGTATCTACGACATGCGGGCTTAGGGAGTTAGGTCCCTGTCCCAGTTCTTTGCAGGAGCTCGAGGCGGTCCCTCATGACCATCGTAGGCGCGTTCGACGTGCACCGCCGCCAGCTGGCCTTCGATTACCTGGACACCGTGACCGGGGAGGTGAAGCGGGGCCGGATAGCTCCCGCTGACCGGGAGCACCTGAGCCGGTGGCTGACCCGGTTCGACCGCCAGGACGATGTGCATTTCGCGCTGGAGGGCTGCACCGGGTGGCGGTATGTGGTGGAGGAGCTGCTCACCGCGGGGATCGAGCCGCACCTGGCCGAGCCGGCGGATACCGCCGCGCTGCGCGGCCGCAAGCGGCACGCCAAGACCGGTAAGACCGACGCCCGGCACCTGCGGGTGCACCTGCTGGCCGGGGACCTGCCGGAGTGCTGGATCCCGCCGGCGCACGTGATGGAGGCGCGCGCCGTCGTCCGGCTGTATATGGACCTGCTGGATGAGCGCGGGGCCTGGCACCAGCGGATCGCCGCCACCTTGTTCGACCAGGGGGCGCCGGCGACCGGGTCAGCGGCCAAGCCCGACGGCCGGGCCGCGGCTGAGCAGGTGGCGCTGTCCCCGGCCGGCCGGCAGGCCGTGGAGACCGGGCTGCGCCAGATCGACCGGCTGTCCGGGGCGCGCCGCCCGAAAGCGGTGCCGAACAGTCCCTGCTGACGGTCGGCAAGAACCCGGTGCGACCGGGTGCAATCATCCGGTCGAGCGCCGCCGCCCGACATGGCCTGCTGCACGACGCCAGTCTGATCTGCCAGCCGCTGCCGCCAGCGGCGAGCGCATCAGCCAGCGTGCCTTGGCTCGCCAGTTGCGCGGCCGTGGGCACCGGTTCTCCAACGAGCACCTGCACGGAATCGCCACGAGCATCGGCCTCCATCCCGACCAGGCGGCGTGACCTTCCGTCTGCCAGGAAGGAAGGTTGACGCGATGTGCGACCCCGAGCTTGACGCCAGCTTGGCCGATGCGCTCGTCGATGCGTCCGCAACGTTCGAGGCAGGCCGGCAGCACGTCCGGCCAGTACGAGAACTAGGCGCCAGCCCCTTCACCACCTTCATGTCGATTCGCGTCGGCGGTTGCCGACGTCCGGGACGCCATCCGACGGCCATTCCGCGAGTCCTGGGACGTCACTGGGTGCGGTTCATCGACCAGACCGCGCGCCCTTGACCCGGGACGGCCGCCCCGGGAATCCTTGATCGCGTGCCGGATGCCGCTGCGGAGTTCTCGTCATCGGCGGTTCTTCCTATACTCGATGAGGCGTGCGCAAGGGCAGGCCTGGCAAGTAACGGCGCGGAGTTGGTGCGGCTCGGCGAGAACGCGATCTACCAGCTGGCCGCCGCACCTGTCGTGGTGAGGATCGCCCGCTCGGCCGACCGGAATGCCCCGGGTGGAGCGGGAGTTGTGCGTCGCCCGGTGGCTGGCCGCAGCGGGCGTCCCTGCCGTCCAGGCGTACGAGCAGATCGACCAGCCGATCATGGTGAACGGGCACCCCGTCTCGTTCTGGCAGACGGTGACCGGCGGTGAGCCGACGCCGACTCATGCCGATCTTGCCCGCCTGCTCGTCATGTTCCATTCAGCCGACGACTGCCCGTGCGAGCTGGTCACCTTCGAGCCGCTCAAGACATCCCAATCCCGCCTGGCCAAGGCAGCCGGCGTCAGCCCCGCCGACCGCGACTTCCTGGCCGCGCGCTGTACCGACCTGACCGAGCAGTTCGGCGAGCTGGAGTTTGCCCTGCCGGCGGGCCCGATCCATGGCGACGCCCACACCAGCAACCTGCTCACCGACCACGGGCGGGTGGTCCTCCTGGATTTCGAGGCCACCGCCATCGGCCCGCGCGAATGGGATTTGCTCCCGACCTCGATCGCACGGGAGCGCTTTGGCCTGCCTGACGACAAGTACCAGGAGTTCTCCGTCGCATACGGCTTCGACGTCCACAGTTGGCCGGGTTACCCCGTTCTGCGGGAGATCCGTCAGCTGACTATGACAGCCTGGATCATGCAGAACATCGGCGAGGACCCGGCCATCGCCGCCGAGTTCGCCCTGCGAGTCGCCTCATCTTATGGTCTTGCACCTGACAGGCAATGGCGAGCAGTGCCTGGGGGTCGGAGTCGGCAATTTAGGACAACTCGCTTGAAATTGGGATCTTATGCGACCAGAGTTCCTGGCCAAGCCGACATGGGCTATGGCACGGACCGGGGGTCGTCGCAACGGACTGTCTGGGACGCGGAGGCCCCACGCCTAGTTGTAGTTCTTTGGCTTATGAAGATAGTGCCCCTTCAGCGGTCTCACATTTTCGCTCTTCATACACCGCGCCTGCTCTTTGTCTATCGGTATGAACGGCGCATTGCTGCTAACCGAGCCACTGTAGCCGGTCGGGATGAGCTGCCGATAGCTCATCCCTTGCTGCCGGTAGCGCACGAGATGCGCCTTGACGAGGAACTTGCCTGGTCGGGCGGCCTGGATGACCATCCAGACTCGGACTAGCTTTCCGGGCGCTAGCCGGAATCCGTGTAGCGGGGCCAGGGGTTGCCTTCCGCAGGAGGCCGCAGGTGGCCAATATGCTGCGGGCGCGCTGACCTCGTAAGCGCCGCTGGGCGCGGCGTGGCTTCCCGTCTCATTTGGCGCGGCCTTGATTTCCACGATCTTGATGACCGTGCCGACGCACCGGCCAACCAACGTAACCGAGCTGATCGCTACCGGCGAACCACTCCTGTTGACCAGGCCAAGGAACAGGAGCCCTAGCTGGGCGCCCGGCTTGAGCGGTGCTAGCCCGAGCGTCGAGCCATAGCCTCGGACAAGCGCCGTGCCAGTTGCCGTGTGCGTCGCAGAACTATCGCAGGCGGCTCCGGCCAGCGTGAAAGTTGCGGACACGACAGCAGCCGCCGCTGCCCGGAGGAAGCGGCGGCGTGCACGACCGTCGCCGAAGCATCCGGTCCGCATGTGCCTAGCTCTCACGAAGGCCGATAGAAGCAGTTCGCCTGCACGATTGGAGCATCAGGCACTATGTACCCGTTGCCCCAGACCAGGCGGTCCTGACCGCACAGCGACGCTGGGTAGACATAGGACCATATCAAGGTGGTCTTGCCGGCGCCGTTCGGACCGACCAGGGCGGCCACGTGCCCGTCGGGAATCGCCAGCGCGCACTTGCGCAATGCCCAAGCGTTGCCGTAGCGCATGCCCAGGCCGCTGGCTTCGATGACGTTCACGCCACGCCCTCCGTATCTCTGCCCGGCCCGCCGCCGCGTGCGCCGGAGCCGCCGCGGCGGTCACGCAGATCCCGCATCGCGGTGGTGGACAACGCCACGATCCCGTCCTGGTCCAGCCCTGCCGCCGCGGCGGAGGTCAGCCAGCTGAGCTGGGAGCGGCGCAGCCCGCTCAGCTCGGGTAGCGCCACCTGGTTCAGCGTTGCCTCGATGAAAGTGCCCTGGCCAGGCCGGCCGACCGCCAGGCCGTTGGTCTCCAGCTCGCGGTAGGCCTTAAGCACCGTGTTCGGGTTGATGGCCAACGAGGCCACCACATCCCAGACCTTGGGCAGCTGGTCGCCCGGCTTGAGATACCCGAGCCGTAGCGCGTGGTCGACCCCGTAGGCGGTGGCGAGATCGATCATGCTGCTGCTCCCCAGCCGTGCCTCAACAGGCCATCGGTCAGCACTTGATGCCTGCTACCTGTTCAATGCAGGCCGCAGTCATGCCCACCCAGATTGTCGGCCAAGACCAATCCGCACCGCTCATTGCCGCAGTTTCACGTCCACCACGCCGGTCAAATGACGGTCAGACGATCGTCGAACCGGCCATCAAGGACTCTGCTCCCGCCCTGACCTGGTCTTTGAGTGAGTGGAGCTACGGGAATTCGAACCCCGGACCTCTTGCATGCCATGCGCATGCAGTATGAACGACGACAGTCTGTGATACCCACGGCGCTCAACAGCGAGGACTGCAGGTCAAGGCGACGGGCGCTGTGCTGTTCACGACCAGTGCCATCGACCATGATCGAGGTGCCAAACAACCTCCACCGGTGCCGCCTCCCACCGCTCGGTGACGACGAAGCGTACGGACAAATGACGGACAAATGATCAAGGACCCGACCGCTACCCTCAGCGGCCAGGCCCTTGACCTGGTACTTCACTCGTAGCCCCGACCGGATTTGAACCGGCGCTACCGCCTTGAGAGGGCGGCGTCCTGGGCCGCTAGACGACGGGGCCAGGCACTTCCTTGCTGTTACCGACAGCGCGACGAGTGATTGCCCCCAGCGGGGCGCCACGCAAGCACACGTCGCTGGGGTACCAGGACTCGAACCTAGACTAACGGGGCCAGAACCCGTCGGGCTGCCAATTACCCCATACCCCAAGGGATCGAGCCCAGCCGGGCTCGGTCGCGTGAGAAGTGTAGCCGAACCGCCGGAGTACCTCCAACCCGGGCGGCGCGCCGCTTCCGAGGCACGCAGAACACCTAGCCGCGGTCGGTCACCGGGTTGCTGAGCGTGCCGATGCCCTCGATCGAGACCGAGACCTGGTCCCCCTTGTCCATCGCACCGACCCCGGCCGGCGTTCCGGTCAGCAGCACGTCACCGGGGAGCAGCGTCATGACCTGGCTGACGTACACGACAAGTGCGCGCACATCGTGCAGCAGCAAACAGGTCCGTGAGTCCTGCCTGACCTCGCCATTCAGCCGCGTGGTCAGCTGAAGGTCGGCAGGGTCCACGTCGGTTTCCATCCACGGGCCGAGCGGGCAGAACGTGTCGAAGCTCTTGGCCCTTGTCCACTGGCCGTCCCTGGCCTGGAGGTCCCGTGCTGTGACGTCGTTGGCACAGGTGTAGCCGAAGATCACCTCGTCGGCGCGTTCGGCCGGCACCTGCCGGCATAGGCGGCCGATCACGACGGCGAGCTCGCCTTCGTAGTCGACGCGCTCGCTGAGTTGCGTAGGGCGGAAAATAGGATCCCCCGGCCCGCAGACGGCGGTCGACGGCTTGAGGAAGATGACCGGGTCCGCGGGCGGCTCGCCGCCCATTTCCCTCGCGTGGTCGGCGTAGTTCTTGCCGATGCAGATCACCTTGCTCGGCAGGATCGGCGCGAGCAGGCGGACCTCGTCCAGCGGGAACCGCAGTCCCGTGAGCTTGATGTCCGCCGCCGTGCCGCCGAACGGGTGCCCGGCGAGCTGAGCCAGCATGAGCTGCTCGCCGCCGTGGTCTGGCTGAGCCGCCGATCCCGAGCCGTTCGCCGTGCCGGGCCCGTTCGCCGTGCCGGGCCCGTTCGCCGTCGCCTGCGCCTCCGCCGCGGTCCCGCTGGCTCCTAGCACCAGCCCGTAACTGACCTCACCGGCGTGGGAGAACCTCGCGATCCGCATGATCAGAGCGTACCGACGCGGCGGTGGCCGACCTTCGCGGCGGGCCGGTCCCGGTGCCCGTGCGATCGGCTACTGGAGATAGCCCTCGACCTCGGAGGTCGGCCGCTGCTCGGCCATGCTCGCCTCCTCGCCGAACTCGCGCTTGGCGCGGCGCTGCCGCAGCAGGTCCCAGCACTGGTCGAGAGCTTCCTCGGCGGACTTCAGCGCCGACTGCTCCTCCTCGCTGGTCAGCTGGCCGGCGGCGAGCCTGGCCCGCAGCGCATGCTCGGTCTGGATCAGGTCGCCGATGTGCGCGAGAATCTCCTTGTCGTCCATCCACCCACCCTAACGACCGGCCACCAGCCCTAACGACCGGGAGCGCGGCGCCGTGCGCCGACGCCGGCAGTGACCCCGTACCTGGCGCCCGCGGCGATCCCGAGTGCCAGCAGCGCGGGCAGCCCGAGTGCGGCCGGCAAGCCGGCCGCGGTGGCGAGTCCGCCGATCATGACGGGGCCGGTGAGCAGGCCCACGTAGCCCGTCCCCGCGACCCTGCCGATTGCGCTGCCTGGCCGGTCCGGCCTGATGCTGCCCGCCACCGCGAGCATCTGCGGGAACGTGCAGGACAAGCCGGCGCCGTAGACGGCGAAGCCGACGAGCGCACCGGCCGGCGTGCGCGTCAGCAGCGCCAGGGCCATGCCGGCAGCGGCCAGCAGGCCGCCGGCCCGCAGCAGCGCGGCCGGGCCGAACCGGTCCGCCAGCCGGTCGCCAGCCAGCCTGCCGAACGCCATGGTGAGCGCGAACGCGGCATAGCCCATGGCGGCGAACCCTGCCGACGTGCCGAGGTTGTCGCGCAGGTAGACGGCGCTCCAGCCGTCGGCCGCGCCCTCGCCGAGCAGTGAGCAGAGCGCGAGCCCGCTGAGCACCAGCAGCGGGGAGAGCCGCACGCCGCGGCGACGCCGAGCCGCCGCATCGGGCCGAGCCGCCGCATCGGGCCGAGCCGCCGCATCGGGCCGAGCCGCCATCGGCTCCCGCTCCCGCGAGGACGCCGCGCCGGCCGACGCTCCCTGTCCCCGTGCGAGCAGGAAGCGCCCGGCTACCAGCGCCAGTACCGCCAGCGGGACGGCCACGGCGGTGAAGTCGGGCGTTGGCCCCACGTTTCCCCACGCGAACGCGCCGCCGACCAGGCCGCCGGCCAGCGCCCCGAAGCTGTAGCAGGCGTGCAACGACGTCATGAGCTGGCGGCCGACCGCGTTCTGCAGCTGCACCGCCTGCGCGTTCATCGACACGTCGAGCGCACCGGCGGCGACGCCGAATACGAACATGCCGACCATCAGCGCGGCCTGGCTTCCCGCCATGCCGAACGAGATCGGCAGCAGAGCGACGGCGAGGCCGGCCAGCATGGTCGGCGCACGGCTGCCGACCCGGTCCACGAGCGCCCCGGCGAGCGAGGCCACCGCGACCGAGCCCGCCGGGGTCGCGAGCAACGCGACCCCCAGCATCCCGTCCGACAGATGCAGGCCGTGCGCCAGCGCGGGTATCCGCGCCAGCCAGTCCCCGTTGGTCAGCCCGAGCAGGGCGAAGAACGCGAGCACGGCCAGCCGCGCGTGCCGTGGCTGGCCAGCGACTGGACGGGCCCGGCCAAGCGATCTGAGCGCACCAAGGACGGGCTCGTCAACGATGGCGACGTCTCCAGCGTGTGGTGTAGGTGCCGATGGCTGGACCCTACGTGATCACCGCGACCCGCCCGGTGCCGCCCCGAGCGGTATCCGGCAACAACGCTGAACTCCTGTTGTCGTCCTGGCAACAGGAGTTCAGCGTTGTTCTGCGCGCGGGGACGGGACGCGCGGAGACGGGAGGCGGCGCGGAGACGGGAGGCGGCAGCGGGCAGCACGGGCCGGCCGACGCCACCCTCTAGGCGATCTTGTGCACCCAGCTGTGCGGATCGGGCAGCCGGCCGAACTGGATGCCGAGCAACTGCTCGCGCAGCCGCATGGTCAGCGGCCCGGGCTGGCCGTCGCCGATCGTCCAGCTGCCGGTCGCGCCCTTGACCTCGGCGACCGGCGTGATGACCGCGGCCGTGCCGCACGCGAACACCTCGGTGATCTCCCCAGACTCACAGCTGGACCGCCACTGCTCTACCGAGATCGCGCTCTCGCTGACCGGGATGCCTAGGTCAGGCGCCAGGGTGAGCAGAGAGTCCCTGGTGATGCCCGGCAGCAGCGTGCCGGTCAGCGGCGGCGTCACGAGCCGCGCGTCCTCGCCGGCGCCGTAGACGAAGAACAGGTTCATCCCGCCCATTTCCTCGACCCAGCGGTGCTCGGTCGCGTCGAGCCAGACGACCTGGTCACAGCCGTTGTCGATGGCCTGCTTCTGGCCGAGGAAGGACGCGGCGTAGTTGCCGCCGGTCTTCGCCTCGCCCGTCCCGCCGGGCGCGGCCCTGGTGAAGCCCTCGGCCAGCCAGACCGAGACGGCGCGCAGCCCGTCGCCGGCGAAGACGCTGCCGGACGGCGAGGCGATCAGGAGGAACAGGTACGAGTCGGCCGGCCTGCCCACGCCAAGGGCGGCCGTCGTAGCGATCATGAAGGGGCGCAGGTACAGGCTATGGTCGGCGTTGGCAGGCACCCAGTCCTTGTCGTGCGTGACGAGCACCTCGATCGCCTGCACGAACGCGTCTTCCGGCAGATCAGGCATCGCCATCCGGGCCGCCGACCGGCGGAACCTGGCCGCGTTGGCGTGCGGCCGGAACGCCACGATCGGGCCGGCGTCCTGCCGGTAGGCCTTGAGCCCCTCGAAAATCTCCTGGCTGTAGTGCAGAACAGCAGTGGCGGGGTCGAGCACGAGCGGGCCGTACGGCTCCAGCTTCCCGTCGTGCCAGCCGCGGTCGGCCGACCAGCGCAGGGAGATCATGTGATCGGTGAAAACCTGGCCAAAGCCGGGGGATTCGAGCAGGTTCGCCCTGACCTGGTCTGGCACTCGCTGCTCGGATGTGTGCAGGTCGAAGTTGATCGCTGGTGTCAGGCTGGCGTTCATCGCAGATCCTCCTTTGCGCGGGCTGAGCGCCGTTGCCCGGCCCGCTACGGCAACCGCCCCTGCCGACGGCCCGCACTTACCATCTTGACCACCAACCAGTGCGACGGGCCACCCGGCAGACAGGCACCGGCGAGACCAGTCGCTCGACGTCGCCGACCGGCCTCCCGGATGACGGCGCCCAGGGCGTGTCCCGCCGAAGATCCACGGGACGCACCCTAGCCGGATACTCGCTCGGCGATGTCGTCGCCGACCTCGGCCGTGCTGCGCGCGGCCCACTGTCCCTGTCGCACAAGCAGGTCCTCGGCTACCGCCTGCTCGATCCTTGCCGCCGCTGAGGTCATCCCAAGATGGTCGCACAACATCGCCGCCGACAAGATCGCAGCCGTCGGATCGGCCTTCTGCTTTCCCGCGATATCGGGGGCGCTGCCGTGCACAGGCTCAAAGGTACTCGGTCTGGTTCGCTCCGGGTTGATGCTCGCGCTCGCGGCCAGGCCTATGCCGCCGGCGATCGCCGCGCCGAGCGCGGTGAGCACGTCGCCGAACAGGTTGTCGGTGACGATCACGTCGAACAGGCCGGGCTGCGTGACCAGGTACATGAGCGCGGCATCGACATGGCAGTAGTCGGTCGTGACGCCACCGAACTCGGTCGCGGTCGCCTCGAACGTGCGCCGCCACAGATCACCCGCGTGGGCGAGCACGTTCGTCTTGTGCACCAGGGTCAGCTTGCGCCGCGGTCTGGCGGCGGCGCAGCCGAACGCGTGCCTGGTGACCCGGCCGACCCCGAAGGCAGTGTTGATGCTCTCCTGCATCGCGATCTCGGCGGGCGTGCCCTTGCGCAGGATGCCGCCGGCCTCGATGTAGGCGCCCTCGGTGCCCTCCCTGACGACGAGGATGTCGATGGGAGCCGCCCACGGCGCGGCGAGCGGCGAGCCCACCCCGGGGAACAGCCTGATCGGGCGAAGGTGCACGTACTGGTCGAACTCGAACCGCAGGCGCAGTACCAGACCGCGCTCCAGGATCCCGCTCGGCACCTTGGGGTCGCCGACCGCGCCGAGCAGCACGGCGTCGTGCTCGGCAAGCTCGGCCAGGACCGAGCCCGGCAGGATCTCGCCGGTCCTGGCGTAGCGCTCGGCGCCGAGGTCATAACTGGTGGTCTGGACGGCCGTGTCGTCGGCCGCCGCCCTGAGCACCTTGACCGCCTCGGCTATCACCTCGGGGCCGATGCCATCGCCGCCGATCACCGCAATCGTCATGGTTCGCGCCATGCGCGGATCCTAGCGGTCAGCCTGCGGTGGTGCAGGCCGTGCCCTCGGCCTTGGCGCGGGCCGTGCCCTCGGCCTGCCCGGCAGGCATGGTCTCGAGCCCGCTCGCGGGCAGCGGCCCGGCCAGGCCCGGGCCCTGGCCGAGCGCGCAGCCCTTCGCCTTGAGCCAGTCGCGCTGCTCAGGCCGCTCGACTCCCTCGGCGATCACCTCGACGCCCAGGTCGTGACCCAGCCTGATGATCGTCTGGGCGAGCAGGGCCAGCGTCGGATCGGTCTCCAGCCCGGCCACGTAGGACGAGTCGATCTTGATCACGTCGGCCGCGGGCCGGCGCAGGCAGGCGAGCGACGCGCGCCCGGCGCCGAACGAGTCGATCGCGAGCCTGACGCCCTTGCCGCGCAGGCCGGCCAGATCGGCGGCAACCGGCGGCGGGCTCTCGGTCAGCACCCGCTCGGTGACCTCGATCGTCAACATCGCTGGCGGCAGCTCGGCCTCGTCCAGCGCGGCGATCACGGCGGAGACGAACCCCGGTCCGAGCACCTGCCTGGCCGTGCAGCTGACCGACAGCCAGATCGGCTGGCCCTCGGCACGCCAGCAGGCGACCTGACGGCAGGCCCGACTGAGAACCCACTCGCCGAGCGGGACGATCAGCCCGGAGTCCTCGGCCACGGCGAGGAACTCCTCCGGCCGGACGGTCTCGCCGTCGCGGGTCCACCTGGCCACCGCCTCGACCCCGCGGACGGCAGCGGTGGCGAGCTCGATCACCGGCTGGTACTCGATCTCCAGCCGATGCTCGGCGATCGCCCGGCGCAGGTCGGCGGCGAGCTCGGCCCTGCGCTGCGCCTCGGCCCGCATGGCCGCCGCGAACATCTCGACCCGGCCGACCCCGGCCTGCTGCGCTTTCGCCAGCGCGATCTGCGCGTTGCCGAGAACCTGCTCGGCGCGGCCCGCATGGCTTGCGGCGGCGCCGACGCTGGCGGTCACGGCGATCTGCTTCGCGGCGACGCTGAACGGCTCGGCGGCTATCACCCCGGCCAGGCGCTCGGCCAGGTCGACGACGTCCTGCGCGTCAGCCGCCGAGCTCATCAGGATCGCGAACTCGTCACCGCCCCAGCGGGCGACGGTGGAATCGGGCGGGACCGCGGCCCGCAGCCTGCGGCCCGCCTGCGCGAGGATGAGGTCTCCGCCGGCCAGTCCGACCAGGTCGTTCACGGCCGTGTACCCGTCGAAGTCGACCAGGATCGCGGCGACCATCGGCTCCGGGGCGCTCTGATCCGGCGCCGCCGCGGCCAGGTCCTTGACCCGCTCCTCGACGTAAGCCCGGTTCGGCAGGCCGGTGAGCCCGTCGTGGAACGTCAGCTGGGTGAGCTGCCGGCGAAGCGCGACCCGGTCGCTGACATCGCGGGAGGTGATGAGCAGCCTGGCGGGCTCGCCCGCCGCACCGTACCTGGACATGGTGGACTCGACGTGCCGCCACGAGCCGTCTGCCGCCCTGACCCGGCCGGCGAAGGTAGCCGTCCCGGCGGCGGTAGCCGTCCCGGCGGCGGCTCGCATCCCGGCGCTCGCTGCCCTGATCCCGGCAGGCCGGTCCTCGGGGTGGACGATGTCGTCCAGCCGCCTGCCGGTGAGCTGCCCGGGAGCGTAGCCGAACTCGCCGACCGCCCGGCTGGCGTACTCGATGGCGCCGCTCAGGTCGCAGATCAGCACCGCGTCGCTGGTCGTGGCAGCCAGCGCGCGGAACATCCAGTCGGACTCGTGCGCCGCCTCGGCGACCGCCGACGCCTGCCTGGTGAGCCCGGCCAGCCTGACGACCAGGAGCAGGACCACGGCGGTCCCGGCCAGGGCGAGCGGGCGCGCGGTGAGCGGGCGGCCCGCGGCCGCGAATCCGGCCGTCACCACGGCGGCCGCGGCCGCGGCGACGAGAGCGGCGATGGTCGCCGGGCTCGACCAGGAACTCTGCGACCTGACCAGCCTGATCAGGCCGGGCGTCCCCGGCAGGGCGGCCAGCGCCGACGTGCTCAGCGGCGCGACCGCCAGCAGCATCAGCGCCACGATCAGGGCCACGTGCGTGCCAGGACCCGCGACCTGGCCGGCGGTGCGGTCCGCGACCGCGAGCGAGTCGCTGACGGTGACGGCGGCGAGCGCCAGCACGGCCGGCAGCGTCAGCCTGATGCTGCGCACCGCGAACCGCAGCACCACGCCGAGCGCGGCCAGATCGGCAACCGGGCGGACCAGCGCGAGCGCGAACGCGGCCCTGCCGACGTCGCCGTGCATGTAGTCGGGCCCGAAGAGCGTCACCAGCAAGATCACGAACAGCGACCCGACGAGCAGGCACGTGTCGAGCGCCATCCCCGCCGGCGGCCCGGCGGCTGCGGCGGCGCCGTCGGCGCGCTCCGCCCTGCCGCCTCCTGGCGCCCCGGGCTCGCCCCCGGCGAACTGCGATGTCAGCGTCGCCAGGCCGATCACCAAGGCGGGCAGGGCGGCCAGGGCGATCAGGTCTGCCAGGCGCAGCGGGAGCGCTCCTCCGATCAGGCCACCGAAGGCCTGGTGCACCGTAGCCCCCGCGGCCAGGCAGACCGCCGCTACGGCAAGCCATCGATAGCCATTTTTAACGGACGGCTCGGGCTGACCCGAGGCGCGAAGAAGCCGCACGCACGCCAGCACGGCAGCCAGCGTCCAGGCCGCTGACCACGCCAGCACGGCCCCGCTCACGGCCGGCCTCCGCCTGCCCTCGCTCGGTCCATGTCCCCTTGCTCGTCCTCGCTCGCAACCTGCCCGGAAGCGGCAGCCAGCGACATGCGTCCCGCTAACGCGTTCGATACCGGTTTGCGGCCCCGCCGTTGGGGCCAGGTCGATCGTTCCCGGCCACGACCGCGCCGGGCTCGCCCAGACTGGCACGTCCGCTGCAGATAGCGGCACTGCGGCCTGCCCGAGATGTCGTGCGCACTGAGCGACTGGGATTGACTCTACGTGCCTGAGGTCACGCTTCGATGGAGGAAGCATGCCGATCTGCTGACTCAGGAGTGATCAATCAGTGCAGAAGGCCCGCGACCGCCGTTCCTCAGCTGCCTGCGGGCGTGTCCCGCAGCCGCTGCAGGATCAGCTGGCGGACGCTGGCGGCGTCTGCCTGACCGCCGGTCGCTTTCATCACGGCGCCGACGAGGGCGCCGGCCGCGGCGATCTTGCCGTCCCTGACCTTGGCCGCGATGTCGGGGCTGGCCGCGATGGCGTCGTCGACCGCGGCGGCCAGCACGCCGGTGTCGGTCACGACGGCCAGGCCGCGAGCCGCCACCACCTGGTCGGGCGATCCCTCGCCGGCGAGCACGCCGTCGAGCACCAGCCTGGCCAGCTTGTTGTTCAGCTCTCCCGACTCCACCAGTGCGCAGACCCTGGCGACCTGGGCGGGCGTGATCGGCAGCGCCCCCAGTTCGACGCCGGCCTCGTTGGCCCGCCTGGACAGCTCGGTGAGCCACCAGTTACGCGCCTGCCCGGCTGGCGCGCCTGCCGCGACGGTCTCGGCGACGAGGTCGAGCGCGCCGGCGTTGCGCAGCGCAGTCATGTCAAGGTCGGACAGGCCAAGCTCGGCCTGCAGCCGGACCCGGCGCGCGGCAGGAAACTCGGGCAGCGCCGCCCTGATCTGGTCCACCCATTCCGCGGCTGGCGCGAGCGGGACCAGGTCGGGCTCGGGGAAGTACCGGTAGTCCTGCGCCTCTTCCTTACTGCGGCCCGACGTGGTCGCGCCGCTTTCCTCGTGGAAGTGCCTGGTCTCCTGGATCACCCGGCCGCCCGCGTCCAGAACCCCGGCCTGCCGCTCGATCTCGGTCCGCACGGCGCGCTCCACCGAACGCAGCGAGTTGACGTTCTTGGTCTCGGTCCGCGTCCCCCACTGGGCCGACCCGGTCGGCGCGATCGACGTGTTCACGTCGCAGCGCAACGAGCCCTGCTCCATCCGCACGTCGGAGACGCCGAGCGCGCGCATCAGGTCACGCAGTTCGGTCACGTAGGCCCTGGCCACGACGGGAGCGAGCGCGCCCGTGCCGGGGATCGGCTTGGTCACGACCTCGACGAGGGGGATTCCTGCCCTGTTGTAGTCGACGAGCGAGTAGTCGGCACCGTGTATCCGCCCCGTGGCACCGCCCATATGCTGCGACTTGCCGGTGTCCTCCTCCAGGTGCACGCGCTCGATGCCGACCCGCACCCTCTGGCCGCCGACCTCGACGTCCAGCCAGCCGTCGGTGCACAGCGGCTCGTCGTACTGCGAGATCTGGAAGTTCTTCGGCATGTCCGGGTAGAAGTAGTTCTTCCTGGCGAACCGGCACCAGGTGGCGATAGAGCAGTTCAACGCCAGGCCGATCGTGATCGTGTACTCGATCGCGGCCTTGTTGATCACCGGCAGCGAGCCGGGCAGCCCCAGGCAGACCGGGCAGACCGCCGAGTTCGGCTCGGCGCCGAAGCCGTTCGGGCAGCCGCAGAACATCTTCGCCGTCGTGCCGAGCTCGACGTGCGTCTCGAGCCCGATCACGGGCTCGTACCTGGCGACCGCGTCGTCGAACGGAACGGGATGGCTGGACATCGTCGTGCTCGTCATCGCCCGGCCTCCGCGGTCCCGTCGTCCCCGTTCTCGATGCCGCTCGCCTCGGCGAGCAGCGGATGCCCGCGCCGCTGGTCGAGTGCGCCCTCGATCGCGGCACCCACCCGGTACAGCCGGTCGTCGGCCAGGACCGGTGCCATGATCTGGAGACCCACGGGCAGCCCGTCCTCGGGCGCCAGCCCGCAGGGCACCGACATCGCCGCGTTGCCGGCCATGTTGCACGGGATCGTGCACAGGTCGGCGAGGTACATCGCCATGGGATCGTCGACCCGTTCGCCGATTGAGAAGGCCGTTGTGGGAGTAGTCGGCGAGACCAGCACGTCGACCTGCTCGAACGCGGTCGCGAAGTCACCCGCGATCAGGGTTCTGACCTGCTGCGCCTTGCCGTAGTAGGCGTCGTAGTAGCCGCTGGACAGCGCGTAGGTGCCGAGCATGATCCGGCGCTTGACCTCGGCGCCGAAGCCCGCCGCCCTGGTCTGGCTCATCACTTCCTCAGCGCTGGCCGTGCCGTCGTCCCCGACGCGCAGGCCGTACCGCATCGCGTCGAACCTGGCCAGGTTGGACGAGCACTCGCTGGGCGCGATCAGGTAGTACGCGGGCAGCGCGTAGCCGAAGTGCGGGCAAGACACCTCGGTGACCTTGGCGCCGAGCGACTCGAGCAGCTCGACTGCCTCGTTGAACCTGGTGAGCACGCCGCTGGCGTAGCCGTCGCCGCCAAACTCGGCGACCACGCCGACCCGCAGGCCGGCCACGTCCGCGTTCCGCGCGGCCGCTACGACCGGCGGCACAGGCGCGTCCAGCGAGGTCGAGTCGCACGGATCGTGCCCCGACATCGCCTCGTGCAGCAGGGCGGCGTCGAGCACGGTCCTGGTCAGCGGGCCCGGCGTGTCGAGCGACGAGGCGAAGGCGACCACGCCGTACCTGGACGAGCCGCCGTACGTCGGCTTCACGCCGACCAGGCCGCACACGGAGGCGGGCTGGCGGATCGAGCCGCCGGTGTCGGTGCCGACTCCGAGCGGGGCCTGGTACGCGGCGACGGCCGCGGCCGAGCCGCCCGATGATCCGCCCGGCACCCGGCTCAGGTCCCACGGGTTGTGCGAGGGCCCGAACGCCGAGTTCTCGGTCGAGGATCCCATCGCGAACTCGTCCATATTGGTCTTGCCGAGTATCACCACGCCAGCGGAGCGCAGCCGGGCGGTGATCGTCGCGTCGTACGGCGGCTGCCAGCCGCCCAGGATCCTCGAGCCGCAGGTGGTCGGCATGTCCGTGGTCGTGAAGAGGTCCTTGAGCGCAAGCGGCACCCCGGCCAGCGGGCCCAGCGGCTCGCCGACGGCGCGCCTGGCGTCGATCGCGCTGGCGGCGGCCAGCGCCGAGTGCTGGGCCACGTGCAGGAACGCGCGGACCTGGACGTCGGTTCTGGCGATCCGCTCCAGGTGCGCCCTGGTCAGCTCCACGGCCGAGATCTCACCCGCGGCGACCGCGGCGGCCATCTGCGCCGCGGTCAGCTCGGTCAGGTCGGTCACGTCGGTCATCGTCAGTCCTCCGCCAGGATCCGCGGGACCTTGAATCGCCCAAGCTCGGCGGCCGGCGCCTGGGCGAGCGCGACCTCGGCCCCCAGGCAGGGCACCAGGACGTCCTCGCGGAACACGTTGACGAGCTCGACCACGTGCGTCGTGGGCGGAATG
>WNGH01010045.1_pt1 | contig 20861 bp, 19 predicted proteins | sample 5400631 | NCBI WGS metagenome assembly WNGH01 (sample SAMN13153373, study PRJNA577476) | soil metagenome | isolation source: 115 cm soil or saprolite under Garry oak tree replicate 1 | place: USA:California | collected 2016-06-15
GAGGTTGTCGGTAACCACGACGTCGTACCGGGACGGCTGGGTCACCAGGAACATCGCGGCCGCGTCGACGTGCTGGTACTCGGTGGCGATGTCCGGGAAGTCCGCGGCGACGTCGGCGAAGGTGCGTGCCCACAGGCCGCCCGCATGGGTGAGCACGTTGGTCTTGTGCACCAGCGTGACGCGCCGCCGCTCCCGTCGCGCCGCCCGGGTGAAGGCATCGCGGATGACCCGCTCGACGCCGTGGCGGGTGTTGAGGCTCTCCTCGGTCGCGATCTCGGCCGGGCTGCCCTGGTGCAGTACCCCGCCCGCACCGGCGTAGAGGCCCTCGGTGCCCTCGCGTACCACGACCAGGTCGATCTCGCCGGGCTTCACCGCGCCCAGCGGGCTCGCGGTACCCGGCCAGAGGCGCGACGGCCGCAGGTTGACGTACTGGTCGAACGCGAACCGCAGCTTGAGCAGCATGCCGCGCTCCAGCACCCCGGGCGGTACCGACGGATCGCCGACCGCGCCGAGCAGGATCGCGTCATGCCCGGCCAGTTCGGCGGCCACGGAGTCGGGCAGCACCTCGCCGGTGCGGTGGTACCGGGTGGCGCCCAGGTCGTACCCGGTCGTCTCGACCCCGGGCAGTACCGCGTCGAGGACCTTGAGGCCCTCGGCAACCACCTCGATGCCGATACCGTCGCCGGCGACCACCGCGATCCGAGTCACCCCGCCACGGTATGCGATCGTCCTACCACCCGGTACGGCACTCCCAGCATTCGGGCCGCGAGCGTGTTCCCAGCCAACTGGCAGGAAACCGCAAGCCCCCGGTCATCTCCGGCTCCTAGCGTGAACCCAAGGACACCGCGAGGGGGACGAGATGAGCACCGTTTCGTGGCTGCGGCCGTTGAAGTTCGAGGCCGAGCGGACCATCGCCCGGCACACCGTGCAGGTCGCCGGCAGCGAATACGCCTTCTGCCTGGCCGGTCCGGGTGACCTGTCCCGGCGCGCGATCGGTGAGGCGCTCGCCGGCGCGGTCGCCGAGCTGCGCGCGGTCGACGCCGCCTTGAGCCCGTACCGGCAGCGCTCCCTCGTCAGCCTCGTCCGCCGGGGCGAGCTGACCCCGGCCGGCTACCCGCCCCCGCTCGTCGAGGTGGTCCGGCGCTGCGCCGCGCTGCGGGCGGCCACGGACGGCTGGTTCGACGCTTGGGCGTGCCCCGGCGGCTTCGACCCGAGCGGCATGGTGAAGGGGTGGGCGATCGACCGGGCCGCGGTCCTGCTGCGCGCCGCCGGCATCGACGACTACGCGATCACGTCGGGTGGGGACTGGCTGGTCCGGGGCGCCGGCCCGCGGGGCGGCCCCTGGCGCGTGGGGGTCGCCGACCCGGACAACCCGTTGCGGGTACTGGCGACCGTCGAGCTCACCGACGGCGCGGTCGCCACGTCGGGTTACGGGTCGCCGATCGTCGATCCGCACACCGGCCGGCAGGTGCCGGGTACCGGGCCGGCGGCGGTCACCGGACCGGCCCTGGCGACGGCGGACGGGTATGCCACCGCCCTCCACGCCGCTGGCGAGGCCGGGCTGTCCTGGTTCCCGACCCCCGAGGGGTACCAGGCCCTCGTGGTCGCCGGACGGAAGGTGGGCGAAGCCCTCAGCCTTCGGTGAGGTCCACCGTCGAGGCGGCGGTGGCGCCGATCGCCGCAGCCGCCTGGGCGAGGAGTTCGGCGCCGACCGGGGAGTCCACGGTCAGCGTCATCAGCGCATCGCCGCCGGCCGCCTGCCGGGCGACCTGCATCGCCGCGATGTTCACGTTCAGCCTGCCGAGGATGGTACCGACGGTGCCGACGATCCCCGGCCGGTCGACGTAGCGGAAGAACAGCAGGACGCCGTCGGCGGTCAGCTCCAGCGGGTACCCCTCCAGCTCGGTCAGCCGCTCACCGGTCGGCGTGACGATCCCGGACACCCCGACCGAGCGCCCGTCCGGTAGCGCGCCCCGGACCGAGACGACCGTCGGGTGCTCGATGCTGTCCGCGACGGCGGTCAGGCGCACGTCGACCCCGCGCGCCGAGGCGAGCAGTGGCGCGTTGACGTAGGTCACCTGCTCCTCGACGACCGCGGTGAAGATTCCCTTGGTGACCGCGAGCTTGAGTACCGACACGTCGTGCGCGACGACCTCGCCGCGTACCTCCACCTCCACCGCGGCCGCTATCCCACCCGCCACCGCCGTGAACACCTTGCCCAGCTTCTCGGCCAGCGGCAGCAGCGGGCGGACGTCCTCGTGCACCAGGCCGCCGGCCTGCACATTGGCCGCGTCCGGGACGAACTCCCCTTCCAGCGCGAGCTTCACGCTGCGCGCCACCGCCAGCCCGGCCTTGTCCTGAGCCTCCACGGTGGACGCGCCGAGGTGCGGTACCGCGACCACGTTGTCCAGGTCGAACAGCGGTGAGGAGGTGCACGGCTCCTTCGCGTACACGTCGAGTCCGGCGCCGGCGACCCGGCCCTCCGCGATCGCGTCCGCGAGCGCCTGCTCGTCGATCAGCCCGCCGCGCGCCGCGTTGACGATGCGCACGCTCGGCTTGACCAGCCGCAGCTCCTTCTCGCCGATGAGCCCGACCGTCTCCGCGGTCTTCGGCAGGTGGATGGAGATGAAGTCGCTGTCCCGTAGCAGCTCGTCCAGCCCCACCAGCCGGACGCCGAGCTGGGCCGCGCGGGCCGGCTGCACGTACGGGTCGTACGCGATGAGCCGGGTACCGAACGCCGCCATCCGCTGGGCGAACAGCACGCCGATGCGGCCCAGCCCGATGACGCCGACGGTCTTGCCCTGGATCTCCACGCCGGTGAACCGGGACCGCTGCCACTCCCCCCGCCGGAGCGTCGCGTGCGCGACCGAGGTGTGCCGGGCGACCGCGAGCAGCAGCGCGACGGCCTGCTCGGCGGCGGACACGATGTTCGACGTGGGCGCGTTGACCACCAGGACACCGCGCGCCGTCGCAGCCGGGATATCCACGTTGTCCAGCCCGACCCCGGCGCGGGCGACCACCTTGAGCCCCGGTGCCGCGGCGATCGCCTCGGCGTCGATCTGGGTGGCGCTACGGACGATCACCGCGTCCGCCTCGGCGAGCGCGCTCAGCAACGCCCGCCGGTCGGTCCCGTCGACATACCGCACCTCGAAGTCGGCGGCGAGGACGCCAATGGCGGCGGGCGCAAGCTCTTCGGCGATCAGTACCACGTTGGTCACGGTTGGCCACCCTACCTGCCCGGTCCATCCACACCGAGTCTGATATCGGCACGGCGGATCGGCGGGTCGGTCCGGAGCCCTTCGGGCAGGCAGCGCACGATCTGCCGGAACGTCCGGGCCTCACTGGCCAGAACGTCGAGCAGCTGGTCCAGCGCGAGCGCGCCGACCGGCGGGTACACCCGCTCGCGGGGCGGCTCGGCCGCCGGGGCCAGCGCATCCTGCGCGGTGAGGAACTCGCGGATCGCCTCGCGCACCGGGGGCAGGCACACCGAGGAGTGGTACAGGACGTTGAGGGCCTGTAGCCGCATGTCCTTGACGTGCCCCTCGCCCTTGTTGTCATGGAAGTGGGGGTTTCGGGTCTCGATCTGCCGTACCCCGACCGAGCTGGCCATGACGTCCGGATGCAAGCTGTCGCCCACGCCGCCGAACTGCTCGAACAGGTCGACGTACTGGTACGGCTCGACGGCGAACCCGCCGGCCATCCGCATCCGCCGGCCGAGGTCCAGGGTGAGCGCGTGCTCCCCCGCGTTGCCGGTCGCGATGACATCGGTACCGAAGCCGGAGTGCTCGGCGATCAACAGGTTGAGGAAGTGGTTGGTGACCTCCGAGGCCCGGCCCCGGCGGCTGAAGTACAGCCGGCCCTCCTGCAGCTTCGGCTTGGAGTGCCAGGAGATGCGCACCATCGCGTACGGGCTGTCGGCCAGGTGCAACCCCGCCGCGAACGCCTTGCAGTACTCGTTGATCGATCCGGGTACGTAGTTGTCCGCGTCGACGTACCCGACGTAGCGCCGGCCGGTCAGCGCGGCGAGCGCCATGCCGACGAGCATGCCTTCGCCCTTGCCGTTGCGGACCAGCCCGTCCTCGTCGATGATCTCCGGTGCCCCGGCCACCTTCAGCGCGGCGGCAAGCCCCGGATCGCGTTGATGGATGGTGAGCGCCGGCCGCTCCGCAAGGCGACAGTACTCGGCGACGGTCTGGGCTTCTATCTCGTACCGGTCCACCGGGCCGCGCCCACTGTTCGACACCAGCACGATGAGGCAGTCATGCGGAATCCCCGAGAGCACGCCCTCAATCACTCTGCGTGCTTCGTTCTTACAGGGAATGACAATGACCAATTCCCGTTCGACCGCGCGGATGGCGTCAGCCGGGACGATCTCGCTGGTCCGCCCGTGTCCGGTCGGGTGGTACTCGCCGCTGCCGCCTGAATCCAGTTCGATGACACGTTGAAGTTCATGGATCCGAACGGCCCCGAAACGCTCGGTAAGGTGGGTATGCTCCAGGCGCATGCGACGACGGTACATGGCATTCGCCATGTACCGTCGACGACCGTCGGGATTCCCGGCAATTCTCAGGATCCACTCCGACGTCAATTCGCAATCTACCGGAAACGAAACCGAGCGGTTACTCCACGCAGAACTCGTTGCCCTCGGGGTCACGCATGACGGTCAGGTCCGGGGCCCCTACGGCAGCACCTGGATTTTGCGGCCGACGCCGGCGGCGAACTGCTCCAGCGCCTGGGGGTACTTGTCCAGCGGCAGCCGGTCGCTGATGAACACCTCCGGGTCGAGGACGCCGGTGGCGAACAGGTCCGCCGCGCGCTCGTAGCTGTTCAGGACGGCCATCGAGCCGGTGATGGTGACCTCCTGGTTGTAGATACGGTACGGGTCGATGGTGGCCCGGGCGGCGTAGTCGGCGACGCCGAACTGCAGGAAGGTACCGCCCTTGCCGACCCGGTTCAGGCCGTCCTGGATGGCGTGGGCATTGCCGGTGGCGTCGATGACCACCTCCCAGCCGCGCGGCCGGTCGATCTCGCCCGCGTTGGCGGCCGCGGTGGTACAGCCCAGCTCCACGGCCGTGGCCAGCCGCTCGGCGTTGATGTCGACGACGTCCACCGAGACCGCCCCGGTGCGCTTGGCCAGTTCCAGCATCATCAGGCCCATCGTCCCGGCGCCGTAGATGAGTACCGTGGCGGCCATCTCCGCGCGCAGGACGTCGTACCCGCGCACCGCGCAGGACAGCGGCTCGATCAGCGCGGCGTCCTCGACCCGGACGTGATCGGGCAGCGGTACGCAGTTGGCCACGGGCGCCTTGGCGTACTGGGCCGCCCCACCCGGTGCCGTGACGCCGATCGCCGCCCACCGCTCGCACAGGTTGTTGCGGCCGCGCCGGCAGTAGTAGCACTCGTTGCAGAACAGCGATGGGTCGACGGCGACCCGCTCGCCGACCCGGCGCTCGTTGACCGCGCCACCGACCGCCACGATGCGGCCGGCGAACTCATGCCCGGGCACGATCGGCAGCGTCGGGGCGAACTCGCCGTGCAGGATGTGCAGATCGGTACCGCACAATCCGCACGCGGCGACCTCGACGACCACCTCCCGGGGCCCGGGCACGGGGTCTTCGACCTCGGTGACCTCGACCTTGCCGGGGGAACTGATCAGAGCTGCTTTCACTTGACGGCTCCTAGCGACAGGCCCTGGACCAGCTTGTCCTGGGCAGCGAACCCGGCGGCGAGCACCGGCAGGGAGATCGCGGTGGCGGCGGCGCAGACCTTGGCGAGGAACAGGCCCTGGCTGGTGATGAAGCTGGTCAGGAACACGGGTGAGGTGGCGGCGACGACCCCGGTCAGGACCCGCGCGAAGAGCATCTCGTTCCAGCTGAGATCGGCAGGTTCATCGACGTGTACAGGATCACCAGCAGCCAGATGTTGTCCAGCAGCCCGAGCTTCTGCGCGATCAGGTAGAGGGGCAGCAGCGCGGCGACCGCCGGGAGCATCTTGGTGGACAGGAAGAAGAACAGCACGTCGGTCCATTTGCGGACCGGCTTGATGGCCAGCGCGTACGCCGCGGGGATGGCCAGCAGCAGGACGACGATCGTCGCGCCGATGCTCGCGGTCGCCGAGTTGATCAGCGCCGGCCACGGGCTGGCGCCGGTCGAGGCGCCGAAGAACTCCTTGTACCCGGCGAGGGTCAGCGCCGCGGTGAACTTCGGCGGGTTGGTACCCGCATCCGCCTCGCTGTGGAACGAGGTGAGCACCATCCACGCGACGGGCACGAAGAACACGATGCCGACCAGCCACGCCACCAGTCCCCAGAAGATTCTCGCCCGTCGGGCACCCGGCCTGGTCATCGCTTGGCCTCCTCACGGAACAGGGACGAGACGACACGCAGCGCGAAGGTCGCGATGATGATCGTGGCGATCACGACGACCACTCCGGCCGCGGACGCGCGTCCGTAATCATGGGCCTGGTAGAAGGTCTGGTAGATGGTGTACGGCAGGTTGGCCGTGCCGAGCCCGCCGGACGTGATGGTGAAGACCGAGTCGAAGTTCTGGACCACGTAGATCGAACCGAGCAGCGCGCCCAGTTCGAGGTACCGGCGCAGGTGCGGCAGGGTGATGTAGCGGAACGTCTGCCAGGCACTGGCCCCGTCCACTGTGGCCGCCTCGAACGCTTCGAGCGGGCGGCTCTGCAGGCCGGCCAGCAGGATCAGCATCATGAACGGCGTCCACTGCCAGACCAGCTCGGCGACGATCGCGCCCTTGGGCATCTGGGTGATCCAGTCCGGCTGCGGCGCGGAACCCCCGAAGATCCGCCACACGTCGGTGAGCAGGCCGTTGAACAGCCCGTACACCGGGTTGTAGAGCGCGTGCTTCCACAGCAGCGCGGCCGCGACCGGTACCACCAGGAACGGCGCGATCAGCATGGTGCGCACGACGCCCCGGCCGAAGAAGGTGCGGTCCAGCAGGAGCGCGATCAGCAGGCCGAGCACGAGGCTGATCAGGACCACGGAGACGGTCAGCACGACGGTGGTGACGATCGAGGACCGCAGGATCGCGTCGGTCAGCACCGTGTGGTAGTTGTCCACGCCGGTGAAGTGGATCTGGTCCGGGTACAGCGCGTTCCAGTTCATGAACGAGATGACCAGGGTGGCCACGAACGGAAGCTGGGTGATCACGATCATGAACACCAGTGCGGGCAGCAGCGGCGCCCGCCGCGCCCACGCGGCCCGGCGCGGGCGCGCTGCGGAGCGGCGGGCCCCGACCGGTCCGGCCACCCGGGTGGTGGCCGTGTCTAAAGCACTCATCGGTTCTCTCCTGGGTACGGCGGGTGCCCCCACCCCGTGGTGGGGGCACCCGTGCCCTACTTGCCCTGGTACTTGGTCGCGACCTTCGCGGCCAGTTGCTGGCCCTGCGCGAGGGCCTGCTCGACGCTCGTCTGTCCGGCTATCGCCGAACTGATCGCCTGCGACACCTGGGTACCGAGATCGGTGAACTCAGGGATGTCGACGAACTGGATCCCGATCGTCGGGCGGGGTTGGACGCCCGGGTTCTTCGGGTCGGCGGAGCTGATCGCGGTCTGCGTCTGCTTGTAGAAGGCGGCGGCCGCCTTCTGGTAGTCCGCGTTCTCGTAGAGCGAGTTGCGGGTGCCCGCCGGTACGCTCGCCCAGCCGACCTTGCCGCCGGCCAGCTTGGCGTAGTCCTTACCCGAGGCCCAGGAGATGAACTTCCACGCGTCGTCGGCGTGCTTGCTCGCCTTCTGCATGCCCCACGCCCAGGTGTACAGCCAGCCGGAGCTCTTGGTCTTGACCACCGGCGCCTGCGCGTACCCGATCTTGCCGGCCACCGGCGAGCCGGAGCCCTCCAGTGCGCCTGCGGCCGACGTCGCGTCGTACCACATGGCCACCTTGCCCTGCTCCAGGTTGTTCAGGCACTCGGTGAACCCGGCCTGCGGCGCACCGGCCTCCCCGTGCGCCCGGACGAGGCTGACGTAGAAGTTCGTCGCCTGCGCCCACTCCGGGCTGTTGAGCTGCGCCTGCCAGTCCTTGGTGAACCAGGTACCGCCGAAGGTGTTCACCGTGGTGGTCAGCGGCGCCATCACCTCACCCCAGCCGGGCTGCCCGCGCAGGCAGATGCCCTTCATGCCGGGCTGCGCCCCGTCGGCCTTCGCCGCCAGGTCGGCGACCTGCTGCCAGGTCGGGTTCTCCGGCACGGTCAGGCCCTTGGCCGTCATCACGTCCTTGCGGTACATCAGGAACGACGACTCGCCGTAGAACGGCTCCGCGTAGAGCTTGCCGTCCTCCGCGGTCAGCGACTCGGTCATCGGCTTGAGGATGTCCGACTGGTCGAAGCCGCTGTCCGACTTGGTGTAGTCGTCGAGCGAGTGCAGCCAGCCGTTCTTGGCGTAGAACGGCACCTCGAAGTTGCTGATCGTGGCGACGTCGTACTGGCCGGCCTGGCTGGAGAACTCCTGACTGATCTTGTCCCGGACGTCGTTCTCGGGCAGCACGGTGTAGTTGACCGTGATGCCGGTCTGCTTGGTGAAGTTGTCCGCGGTCAGCTTCTGCAGATCGACCATCTGCGGGTTGTTGACCATCAACACGTTGATGGTGTGGCCGCCGCCGCCGGTGGCGCCGCCACCCGCGCCGCTGCAGGCGGTCAGCACCAGGCCGGCCGCCGACATAATGGCAAGAAGTGGTACTAATCTTCCGAATTTGTGCACAGTGCACCTCCGAGGTGGCAGGGGGAACCGGGTTCAGACCCGGATGACCTGCGGGCCGAGCAATGAGTATCGATGGGCTTCGGTAGCCGGTAGCGAGACGTCGGTGACGATCGTTTCGAAGTCGCCGACGTCGGCGAAGCGACAGAAGGTACTGACGCCGAACTTCGTGTGCACGCCGCAGAACACCCGCCGACGGGCGATGCGGACAACTTGCGCCTTCACCTCGGCGACCGCCGGATCCGGGGTGGTCAGACCCCGCTCGCGGGAGATCCCGTTGGCGCCGATGAAGGCGAGATCGAGTACGAACCCGGCCAGCATCCGGGTCGCCCAGTGGTCGACGGTCGCCAGGGTCCGGCCCCGGACCCGGCCGCCGAGCAACAGTACCGTAGCCGAGCCCGACGCCGCGAGTACCGCGGCCGTCGGCAGCGAGGCAGTAACCACGGTCAGCGGCCGGTTCGTCGGCAGCACCTCCGCGATCAGTTGCGGGGTGAACCCCTCGTCGATGAAGATCGCCTCGGCGTCCCCGAGCAGCTCGACCGCCGCCTCCGCGATCCGCCGCTTCTCCGGTACCCGCCGGGTGGTCCGCATGGCCAGCGAGGTTTCGAACTGCGACGTCTCCACCGGGTACGCGCCACCGTGTGTCCGGTGGATCAGCCCGTGCCGCTCCAGTACCCGGAGGTCCCGGCGAACCGTCTCCGGCGCGACACCCATCTCCGCAGCGACCTTCCCGACATCGACCGAACCCTGTGCACGCGCCGCCACCAGGATCTGGTGCTGACGCTCATCCGCCTGCACGCCGCTCACCTCTGCCAGACCCCGCATGATTTGCTTGTGACGAATTTCTAACACCGTCGTAACCGGGTGGCCAGGCTCAAGAAAGCGCCATCTGCGCCCACTCGGTGCCCGTTTGGTACGCTCGATCCAACGGCAAATACAGATATAGCACTGATATCGTTCGCCCGATGCTGCCCGTACGGACAGCGAGGATGCCCGGATGCTGCCCGTTCCACGCCATCCGGAGGATGGAAACACACCGGCGCCGCCACCTCGTGAGTGACGGCGCCGGAACCTGTGGAAGTGTCAGGCGGTTTCGGTGATCGGGCGGTCGACCCAGCTCATCATCCCGCGCAGTTTCCGGCCGGTCTCCTCGATCGGGTGCGCGGCGCCCTGCTCGCGCCACTTGGTGAAGTTGGGGCGGCCGGCGTCGTCCTCGGCGATCCACTCGCGGGCGAACTCGCCGCTTCGGATCTCCCCGAGGATCCGCCGCATCTCCTCCTTGACCCGCTCGTCGATGACCCGTGGGCCGCGGGAGTAGTCGCCGTACTCGGCGGTGTCCGAGACGCTGTACCGCATCCGCGCGATCCCGCCCTCGTACATGAGGTCGACGATGAGCTTCAGCTCGTGCAGGCACTCGAAGTAGGCGATCTCCGGGGCGTACCCGGCCTCGGTCAGCACCTCGAAACCGGTCTGTACCAAGGCCGACACGCCGCCGCACAGCACCGTCTGCTCGCCGAACAGGTCGGTCTCCGTCTCCTCGGTGAACGTGGTGCGGATCGCGCCGGCCCGGGTACCCCCGATGCCCTTGGCGTAGGACAGCGCGAGGGCGAGCGCGCCACCGGTCGCGTCCTGCTCGACGGCGACCAGGACCGGTACCCCCTTGCCGTCGACGAACTGGCGGCGCACCAGGTGCCCCGGTCCCTTCGGGGCGACCATGGCAACGTCCACATCGGACGGTGGCGTGATCAGCCCGTACCGGATGTTGAGCCCGTGCCCGAAGAACAGCGCCTTTCCGGCGGTGAGGTTCGGCGCGATGTCGGCGGCGTAGATCTTGCGCTGCGCGGTGTCCGGCGCCAGCAGCATGATGACGTCGGCCCAGGCGCTCACCTCGGCCGGGGTACCCACCGTCAGGCCCTGCTCCTGCGCCTTGACCCGGCTCCTGGAGCCCTCCGGCAGGCCGACCCGCACCTCGACGCCGGAGTCCCGCAACGACAGCGCATGCGCATGGCCCTGGCTGCCGTACCCGATGACGGCGACGTTCTTACCGGCGACGATCGAGAGATCGGCATCGTCGTCGTAGTAGACCTCAGCGGCCAATGTTCTTCTCCTTCTAAGCTGCAGCTGTAAACCTCTGACTGGCGCCGCTCCGACAAGCTACGCGGCGGCGGTGCGGAGGACCGGGCCGGTGATGGAGCGCGAGCCGCGGCCGATGGCGACCAGGCCGGACTGCACCATTTCCTTGATTCCGTACGGTTCCAGGTCGCGCAGCAGCGCGTCCAGCTTGTCGGCGGTACCGGTGGCCTCGATCGTGAGCGTGTCCGGTGCGACGTCGACCACCCGGGCGCGGAAGAGGTTCACCGTCTCGAGCACCTGCGACCGGACCGGCCGGTCCGCCCGTACCTTCACCAGTAACAGCTCGCGCTGCACGCTGGTACTCGCCTCCAGCTCGACGATCTTCAATACGTTGACCAGCTTGTTGAGCTGCTTGGTGACCTGCTCCAGCGGGGACTGGTCGGCATTGACGACGATCGTGATGCGGGAGACTTCCGGGTGCTCGGTCTCCCCCACCGCCAGCGCGTCGATGTTGAACCCGCGCCGGGAGAACAGCTGCGCCACCCGGGCCAGTACCCCCGGCTTGTTCTCGACGAGAACCGACAGCGTGTGCCTACTCATCAGACTTCGTCCTCCTCGAAGGCGGGGCGCATGCCCCGGGCGAACATGATCTCGTCGTTGCTGGTGCCGGCGGCGACCATCGGCCAGACCATGGCGTCCTTGGCGACCACGAAGTCCACCACCACCGGGGCGTCGTCGATGGCCATCGCCGCCTCGATGGTCTTGTCGACGTCGGCGGCGTTCTCGCAGCGCAGCCCGATACAGCCCAGCGCCTCGGCGAGCTTGACGAAGTCCGGGACCCGGTGCTTGTGGGTACCCAGGTCGGTGTTGGAGTACCGCTCGTTGTAGAACAGCGTCTGCCACTGCCGCACCATGCCGAGGTTGCCGTTGTTGATGACCGCCACCTTGATCGGGATGTTCTCCAGCGCGCAGGTGGCCAGCTCCTGGTTGGTCATCTGGAAGCAGCCGTCGCCGTCGATGGCCCACACCGTCGCGTCCGGCTGGCCGACCTTGGCGCCCATCGCCGCCGGTACGGCGTAGCCCATCGTGCCCAGGCCGCCGGAGTTGAGCCAGGTACCCGGCTTCTCGTAGGAGATGAACTGCGAGGCCCACATCTGGTGCTGCCCCACCCCGGCCACATAGAGGGCGGACGGGCCGGCGATCTGACCGATGGATCTCGGCCGGGTCGATGTCGGCGTGGATGATCGCCGCGTTGGGGGCGAACGAGTCCAGCTTGCCGGTCACCCGGTCGTCGAAGCGGGCGCCGAGCGTGATGATGAGGTCGGACTTCTGGAGCGCGTACACAGCGGCGACCGTGCCGTGCATCCCGGGCATCCCGAGGTGCTGCCGGTGCGAGTCGGGGAACGCACCGCGCCCCATCAGCGTGGTGAGCACCGGGATCCCGGTCAGCTCGGCGAGCTGGCGCAGCGCCGCCGAGGCGCCGGCCTTGAGCACCCCGCCGCCGACGTACAGCACCGGCCGGCGCGCGGTGACCATCAGCCGGGCCGCCTCCCGGATCTGCTTACCGTGCGGGTGCAGGGTCGGCCGGTACCCGGGCAGGTCGAGCGTCGGCGGCCAGGAGAACCGCGTCGCGCCCTGGAGCACGTCCTTGGGGATGTCCACGAGGACCGGACCGGGCCGACCGGTACCGGCGAGGTGGAACGCCTCGGCCAGGATCCGGGGCAGGTCGTCGCCGGACTGGACCAGGTAGTTGTGCTTGGTGATCGGCACCGTGATGCCGGCGATGTCGGCCTCCTGGAACGCATCGGTACCGATCGCGCCGCGCGGCACCTGACCGGTGATCGCCACAATGCCCACCGAGTCCATGTACGCGTCGGCGATCGGGGTCACCAGGTTCGTCGCGCCCGGCCCCGACGTCGCCATACACACCCCGACCCGGCCGGTCGCCTGCGCATACCCCGTCGCCGCATGCCCGGCGCCCTGCTCGTGGCGGACCAGGATATGCCGGACCGAGGAGTCGAACAGCGGGTCGTATGCGGGCAGGATGGCCCCGCCCGGGATGCCGAACACCACGTCCACCCCGAGCGCCTCCAGCGAACGGACGAGGGACGCGGCGCCGGTCATCGGCTCGTCCACGACCGCCCGGCCCTTGCCGGCGGAGGTGTCTACCCGGGCGCCGCCCGGATTCGCGGCGGCCGCCCGATGGGCAATGGTCTCGGGTGTCGGTCTGCTCATCTGGTCCTCACAGGAAGCGTGCGGTCGTCCGGGCATTAAAAAACCCCGCGTGCAAAACGCACGGGGGTCAGCGCACTCTCTGAGGGAGAGTGCGCTCAGGTAAGTACTCGGCCGTACCGGGTCGACATGCGCCTAACTCTGACGCATCTCATGGCCTGAGTCAAACTGTCCCATATCGTGGGCGAGTCGGGGTTCCGGGACGGCCGGCGGCGCGGCCAGCAGGAGTTCGGCGTGCTCGGCCGGCATCGCCCGCCCGAACAGCTCCCCCTGGACGAGCCGGCAGCCCGCCGACAGGACGATCTCCTGCTGGGAGCGCTCCGTCACGCCCTCGGCGATCACCTCCAGGCCGAGCTGGCGGCCGAGCCCAACGACGACCCCGACCAGCGGAGCCGCCGGGCTGGTCGGCTCCCGGGCCGGCTCCACGACCAGCGTCTTGTCGATCTTGAGAATGTCGACCGGGAGGCGGCGCAGCTGACCGAGCGAGGAGTACCCGGCCCCGAAGTCGTCCAGCGCGATCCGTACCCCCACCGCCCGCAGCTCCGCGAGCCGGTCGACCACCTCGTCGAGGTCGAGGGCGACGGCGTGCTCGGTCACCTCCAGGACCAGCCGGTCCGGCGGTACCCGGTGCGCCCGCAGTACCTCGACCACCTGCCCGACGTACTCGGGCAGGTGCAGCTCGCGGATCGAGATGTTGACCGATACCCAGGGGTCGTGCCCTTCGGCGATCCACCGGGACAGCTGGTGGCACGCCTGGTGCAGTACCCAGCGGTCGACCCGGGTGACCAGGCCGGACTCCTCGGCGATCGGGATGAACTCGGCCGGCGAGATCTGGCCCAGCTTCGGGTGGTGCCAGCGCACGAGCGCCTCGACACCGACCGCCCGGCCCTCCGGCAGGGCGACCACCGGCTGGTAGACCAGGGACAGCTCCTCGCGCTCGATCGCTCCCCGCAGTTCCTGCTCGACCGTCGTGCGGCGGCGCATCCACCGGTCGTATGCGGCGTCGTAGTGCTCGACCCGGCTCTTGCCGCGCTGCTTGGCGAAGCGCAGCGACAGGTCGGCGTTGTGCAGCAGGGACGGTACGTTGTCGGCGGTCGCGCAGCCGGCCAGCCCGATGCTCGCGGACAGGAACACCGCCGACCCCTCGGTGTCGTAGGCCGTGCCGAGCACCGTCAGGAGCCGTTCGGCGACCCGCATCGCCTCCTCCGCCCGGCCCCACATCAGCACCGCGAACTCGTCGCCACCGAGCCGGGCGGCGACATCGCCGGGGCGCAGGTTCGCGCGTAATCGCCGGCCCACCTCGACCAGTACCGCGTCGCCCACGTCGTGACCGCGCATGTCGTTGACGCTCTTGAAGCCGTCCAGGTCGATCGCCATGAGCACGCAGGCCGGGCCACCGACCGCCTGGTCGTAGAGCACCCGCATGAGCTGGCGCCGGTTGCCCAGGCCGGTCAGGGCATCGGTGAACGCCATGTCCTTGAAGACCGCCTCGCGCTCGGCCAGCCGGTGCGCGTACCGGCGGGCGGCGCGGTTGGCGAGCGTCTGACGTACCGCGATCAGGCTGCCGATCACCGTGGCGATCAGGATGCTGACGTTGTCGGTACTGCCGTAGATCGCCATCCGGATGATCGCGGCGAGGATCGCCGCGGCAACCGGTACGAGTGCCACCAGGATCCCCGCGCCCGGCAGCCCTGCCTCGAACTCGGCGACCGGCGCCACCTGGCGGGCCGCCGTCGCGGTCAGCCACAGGCACAGCGCGTACCCCACGCCGATCACGGCGACCACGCCGCCGCCGGCGTACCGGATCGACACCAGCAGCGACAGGCTGGTCAGCGCGGTGGCCGCGACCGCCGCGGCGGCCCGTACCAGCCTCGCCCGCGGCCGCCGGGCCCGGCCGGCCGTCACCCCGGCGATCCCGATCGCGGCCAGCGTGACCAGCAGCGCGACGCCGAGCAGGAAGGTCCTCGGGTCGCTCAGCGACGGCGTCGCGCGGCCGGCATGCCGGACCAGCGCCTGCTCGACGAAGAGCGTCCAGGTGATGTGCAGCGTGCAGGCGGCGAGCAGCGCACCGTCGAGCGCGTGCCGCAGGCCCGCGCCGCGCTGGCCGGCGGCGCCCGGCAGCCGCAGCAACCCGCGCAGCAGCAGGATCACGCCGGCCGCCTGGCCCACCGCGAACACACCGAGGCGTGCCGCCGTGCCCGGCCAGGCCACGAGAAGCGCGCTGCCGGCCAGGCCGAGCGCACCGGCGACGACACCGGCGGTGATCAGCCGGTAACCGGCGCCGGTCCGCCCGCGGGCACGCCGCAGCGGCACCACGCCGGCGACGGCGAGGGCGACGGCGGTCAGCGCGGCGAGCGGCAGCCCGACGGTGAGGGGCACGGGTCCACTCTGCCGGATGGGTGCGACAGTTGCTGGACGGACTTTCCGCAATTTGTTCGATCGGCCGGAACCATCCGACCGGTGTCGTGCCCGCGCCGCCGAAGTGCCAGACTCGGACCCATGCCCGAACTGCGGTCGAAGACCTCCACGCATGGCCGCACCATGGCCGGCGCCCGCGCGCTCTGGCGCGCGACCGGCATGACCGACGACGACTTCGGCAAGCCGATCGTCGCGATCGCCAACAGCTTCACCCAGTTCGTACCGGGACACGTCCACCTCAAGGACCTCGGCCAGCTCGTCGCGGGGGCGATCGCCGGGGCCGGCGGGGTCGGCCGCGAGTTCAACACGATCGCCGTCGACGATGGCATCGCGATGGGCCACGGCGGCATGCTCTACTCCCTGCCCAGCCGCGAGCTGATCGCCGACGCGGTGGAGTACATGGTCAACGCGCACTGCGCCGACGCCCTGGTCTGCATCTCCAACTGCGACAAGATCACGCCGGGGATGCTGATCGCCGCGCTGCGGCTGAACATCCCCACCGTGTTCGTCTCCGGCGGCCCGATGGAGGCCGGCAAGACCGTCGCGATCGAGGGCGTCGTGCACTCCCGGATCGACCTGATCGACGCGATGATCGCCTCGTCCAACGAGTCGGTGACCGACGCGCAGCTCGGCGAGATCGAGCGCTCCGCGTGCCCGACCTGCGGCTCCTGCTCGGGGATGTTCACGGCCAACTCGATGAACTGCCTGACCGAGGCGATCGGGCTGGCCCTGCCGGGCAACGGCTCGACGCTGGCCACCCATGCTTTCCGCAAGGCCCTGTTCGAGAAGGCCGGGCGGATCGTGGTCGACCTGGCTCGCCGGTACTACGACGGGGACGACGAGTCGGTGCTGCCGAGGTCGGTCGCGTCGCGGCACGCCTTCGAGAACGCGATGGCGCTCGACGTGGCCATGGGCGGCTCCACGAACACCGTCCTGCACCTGCTCGCCGCCGCCCGCGAGGCCGGCCTGGACTTCGGGGTCACCGACATCGACGCGGTCTCCCGGCGGGTACCGTGCGTGTCCAAGGTCGCGCCGTCGTCCACGTACCACATGGAGGACGTGCACCGGGCCGGCGGCATCCCGGCCATCCTCGGCGAGCTGGACCGCGCCGGCCTGCTGCACCGCGACGTGGTGACGGTGCACTCGCCGTCGCTGGATCAGTGGCTACGGGAGTGGGACGTCCGGGGCGCTTCGCCGTCGCCGGAAGCGGTGGAGTTGTTCCACGCCGCGCCGGGCGGGGTACGCACGACCCAGCCGTTCTCCACCACGAACCGGTGGGACCGGCTGGACACCGACGCCGCCGGCGGCTGCATCCGCTCGGCGCAACACGCATATTCGAAAGACGGCGGGTTGGCCATCCTGTTCGGCAACCTCGCGCCGGAGGGCGCGGTGGTGAAGACCGCCGGGGTACCCGAAGAGGTGTGGACGTTCCGCGGGCCGGCCCGGGTGTTCGAGTCCCAGGAGGACGCGGTCACCGGGATCCTCGCCGGCACCGTGCAGCCCGGCGACGTCGTGGTGATCCGGTACGAGGGGCCCCGGGGCGGGCCGGGGATGCAGGAGATGCTGTACCCGACCTCGTTCCTCAAGGGCCGCGGCCTGGGTAAGGTGTGCGCGCTGGTCACCGACGGGCGGTTCTCCGGGGGTACCAGCGGCCTGTCCATCGGGCACGTCTCCCCCGAGGCGGCCAGCGGCGGCCTGATCGCGCTGGTCGAGGAGGGCGACCCGATCGAGATCGACATCCCCTCGCGCCGGATGCACCTCGCCGTACCGGACGAGGTGCTCGAGGCCCGAAAGGTCGCCCAGGAGAAGCGGGACCGCCCGTACACCCCGGCCGACCGGCAGCGCCCGATCTCCGCGGCGCTACGCGCGTACGCCTCGATGGCGACCAGCGCCAGCGACGGGGCCTACCGCCGGGTCCCGGAGTAGCCGTTAGGATCGCAAGCGTCACCGCGACTGGCGCATGAGGTGGAATCGACCACCGGGGAGCGACACTGACCGCGGCACCGCGCGCCTGGGTGTCGGGCGTGACCCGTGAGGAGACCGCTGTGCACGTACCCTCGCTGTCCCAGCTCGCCTCGGCCGACCCGCAGCTCGCCGGCCTGATCGAGGGCGAGGCCCAGCGCCAGCACGACAAGCTGCGCCTGATCCCCTCGGAGAACTACGTCTCCACCGCCGTCCTGGAGGCCACCGGCTCGGTCCTGACCAACAAGTACTCCGAGGGCTACCCGGGCCGCCGCTACTACGAGGGCCAGCAGTTCATCGACCCGATCGAGACGCTGACCGCCGAGCGGGCGAAGGCGCTGTTCGGGGTGGACCACGCCAACGTCCAGCCGTACTCCGGCTCCCCCGCCAACCTGGCCGTGTACCTCGCGTTCCTGCAGCCCGGGGAGACCGTGATGGGCATGGCGCTGCCGATGGGCGGCCACCTCACGCACGGCTGGTCGGTGTCGGCCACCGGCAAGTGGTTTAACTCGACCCAATACGGGGTCAGCCCCGACAACGGACGCGTTGACTTTGACCAGGTGCGCGACCTGGCCCGGGCCGAGCGTCCCAAGGTCATTTTCTGCGGGGGTACCGCGATCCCGCGCACGATCGACTTCCCGGCCTTCGCCGAGATCGCCCGCGAGGTCGGCGCGGTACTGATCGCCGACATCGCGCACATCGCCGGGCTCATCGCCGGTGGTGCCCACCCGTCGCCGGTCGGGTACGCCGACGTGATCACCACGACCACGCACAAGACCCTGCGCGGGCCGCGTGGCGCGATGATCATGTCGACCGGGGAGCACGCGAAGGCCATCGACAAGGCGGTCTTCCCCGGCCTGCAGGGCGGACCGCACAACCACACCACGGCGGGTATCGCGGTCGCACTGCACGAGGCCGCCCAGCCGGCGTTCCGCGAGTACGCGCACCAGATCGTGGCCAACGCCCGCGCCCTGGCCGACGCGCTGACCGAGCGGGGCTTCGACCTCGTCTCCGGTGGTACCGACAACCACCTGATCCTCGTCGACCTGGCGAACAAGGGCATCGCCGGCAAGCCGGCCGCCCAGGCCCTCGACCGGGCCGGGATCGAGCTGAACTACAACACCGTGCCGTACGACCCGCGCAAGCCGTTCGACCCGTCCGGCATCCGGCTCGGTACCCCGGCGCTCACCACCCGGGGGCTGACCGTGGAGCAGATGCCGCAGGTTGCGGCGTGGATGGACGACGCGATCACGGCCGTGCTCAAGGACGACGAGGCCGCGATCGCCGCGATCGCCGGCGAGGTGCGCACGCTCCTGTCCGGCTACCCGATGCCCGGGTTCGCCTAGCTCCTGCGTGGCTCTGGGGGCACGCCGCCCCCAGAGCCGGTCGTGGTCGCGGTATGCGTCGTGCTAGGCCCCGCCCGCGACGCTGGGCAGCACCTGGATCTCGGCACCCTCGGGTACCGGCGAGTCGAGGCCGGCCAATCCGCGACAGTCATCTCCGTCGATGTAGACGTTGACGTACCGGCGCAACTGCCGGCGCTCGTCCCGGATCCGCCGCTCCAGTCGCGGAAAGCGCTCGGCCAGCTCGTCCAGTACCGTGCCCAGCGTGCCGTCCGCCGCCACGGTCAGCCGGCTGGCCCCGCCCGCCTCCGCCCGCAGTACCCCCGGCAGAAGCACCACAGCACTCATATGGTCGCAGCCCGGACGCAGAGGACGTCGGGGAGGTTGGCGGCCACGAGGGACCAGGAGTCGCCCTCGTCGCGGCTCGCGAACACCGAGCCGTTGCGGGTGCCGAAGTAGACGCCCGCAGGCTCCGCATCGTCGGTGCACATGGCGTCGCGCAGCACGACCGGGTAGAACGGCTCCTCCGGCAGCCCGTCGCTCAGCGCCTCCCAGCTGGCGCCGGCATCGGAGGAGCGGAAGACCCGGCAGCGCCGCTCCGGCGGGAAGCGCAACGCGTCGCGCTCGATCGGGAAGTTGTAGACGACGTCGCCGCGGCGCGGGTGGGCCACCATCGCGAAGCCGAAGTCGGTCGGCAGCCCGTCGGCGATCGACTGCCAGGTCGCGCCCGCGTCGTCGGAGCGGTAGACGCCGTGGTGGTGCTGCAGGTAGAGCCGGTCGGGGTTGACCGGGTCGCGGACCACCTTGTGGACGCACTGGCCGTACTCGGGGAACGGGTCGGGCAGGAAGTAGACCTTGATACCGGTGTTGCTGGCGCTCCAGGTGGCACCGCCGTCCGCCGTGCGGTAGACGCCGCCGGTGGACATCGCGACCAGCACGGACGCGGGGTCGCGCGGGTCCGGCAGGACCGTGTGGATCGCCTTGCCGCCGCCACCGGGCGTCCAGGTCGGCCGGTGCGGGTGGTCCCACAGGCCGTCGACCAGCTCGTAGGTGGTCCCGCCGTCGTCGGAGACGAACAGCGCCGAGGGCTCGACGCCGGCGTACACCCGGCCGGGCTGGTCGCCGGGGGCGGGGGCAAGCTGCCAGACCCGCTCCAGCGCAGCCTCCGTGCGCTCCGGGAACGCCACCGGGGCGCGCTCCGGCTCCTGCCAGGTCGCGCCGAGGTCGTCGCTGGTCGCGACACTCGGCCCGTAGTGCGGGTTGGTGGCTCCGGCGAGCAGCCGCGGGCCGCCGCCCCGCTTGTCGATCCCGCCCGCGTAGACCGCGGTCATCGCGAAGTGTGGACCCGACAGATCCCAGGACTTCCGGTCGTCCCGGCTGGTCGCCAGGAACAGGCCCTTACCGGTACCGATGATGAGCAGCACAGCCATGAGGGGCAGTATGCGCCCCGGGTCCGACAGGATGCGAGGATGGCCGCGTGGCAAGGGTGAAGTTCCGGTACAACGCGGGCGTCGCGGTCGCCGGCCTGGTCGCCACGTTCGGCGCGATCCCGGTGGCCACGGTCCGGTGGTACCTGGCGCCGATCCTGCTGGTACCGGCCGCGGTGGCGGTCTGGGGCTGGCGGGCCGGCACCGACGCCGACGAGTCCGGGGTGACCGTCCGTGCCCTGGTCGGCCAGCGCCGGTTGCCCTGGAGCCGGATCAGCGGCTTCGCGCCCCGGGGCCGGCGGGTGGTGGCCGTGCTCGACGGCGGCGCGACCGTACCGCTGATCGCTGTCACGCCCGCAGATCTGCCGAAGCTGGTCGCTACGAGTGGTACCGGATTGGATGCTCAGTAGCCGTTGTGCGCTTCGTTGATCAACGGCTGGCCCGCCCGGTACCGCCGGATCTGGTCCTCGACCAGCCGGTACGCCCGCGGGAGCAGACCGCGGACCGAGCCGGCGACGTGCGGGGTGAGCAGGAAGTTCGGCAGGTCCCAGAGTGCGGCCAGGTTGCCCGCGCTCAGCGTGCAGAGCGCAACCAGCAGCAGGTACCCGGGGCGCCGTCCCGTCGGTCAGGCGGCCCGGTACCTGAGCGCCACGGCTGAGCGCCCGGCACGGATAGGCTGGGCCGGTGACCCCCG
>WNGH01011070.1_pt1 | contig 20844 bp, 18 predicted proteins | sample 5400631 | NCBI WGS metagenome assembly WNGH01 (sample SAMN13153373, study PRJNA577476) | soil metagenome | isolation source: 115 cm soil or saprolite under Garry oak tree replicate 1 | place: USA:California | collected 2016-06-15
CGGTGAGGAGGTCGGGGCTCGCTTCCTGGCGGAGTGCCGCGGTAAGCAATCCGTCACGCTGGACCTGACCAAGCCTGAGGGGCGCGAGATCTTGAAGAAACTCGCCACCCACGCGGACGTCATCATCGAGAACGCACCCCCTGGACAGTGGGACGAATGGGGAATCGGCTATCGGCAGCTCTCGGAGATCAACCCTCGTCTGGTCTACTGCTGGGTCGGCCAGCTCGGCCAGTGGGGCCCGTTGAAGGACAAGCCGGGCAATCTCGATCCGACCGCGCAGGCAGCCTGTGGCTTCGTGCACGGGACCGGTGCTCCGGTGGCGTTCGGCGGCACCCCCACGCGGTCGGGTTGGTGGATGGCCGACCAAGTAGGTGGGACCGGCGCCGCCATCGGCATCATGTCGGCGCTTCACTACCGGGAGGAGGACAACTGGGCCTGGTACGGCGTTGACGGCAGCATCCGGCCCAGGTACGGCAACTGGGACCTGGCCATCTGCATCTATGCCGTGAACCCCTGCAAGGACGGCCAGATCATGGTGGGCGGCGGTCATGACCGCCTCTGGTACCGGATCTGGCGCACGGTGGGGAAGGATCGGCCGGAGGTCGAGCAGCACATCGTGGAAGACCCGAACATGCGGGAGGTGACCGCGCGGCTACCCCACTACAAACAGGTGGAGACCTACACCTCGCTCTGTGAATGGATGAAGGACAGCACCCGGTCCGAAGCCGAGACCAAGCTTCAGGCCGAGGAGGTGGCGTCAGGAGGTGTGTCGTTCATCGACGAGGTCTGTGAGTTCCCCCACTACAAGTACCGGGGCCACATGGAAGTCATCGACGATGTCCTCTACGGAAAGGTCCTGATCGGGTCCTCGGCCTTCCTCGGCCAGCGGACGCCGGGCCGTGTGAAGTGGGTCGGCCGGCCGACAGGCTACGACAATGAGGACGCCTACCGCCGCCTGATCGGCCTCACCAAGGCGGAGATGGACAACCTGAAAGAGAAGGGAGTGATCTAGAGATGGCGACCATAACGGCGACCAGGCCAACGGCGACGAGGCCCGACGTGGCGAAGATGACCTTCGACGAGTACTGCCGCGACGTCTTCGATCCGAAGAAGGTCTTCTCCAAGCCCGAGCCGCTGAAGGGCACCCGGTTTCTCAGCTGCACGCAGTACATCCTAGGCCCCTCCTGTGCGAATTACCTGGCAGAGCTCGGGGCCGAGGTGATCAAGGTCGAGCTGCCCCGCCGGGGGGAGCCGATGCGCCATACCACTCCCTTCAATGAGCCCAAGCTCTACCCCCTTTCCAAATGGATGCCGCAGATGGGCACGGGCTTGGGCTTCTTTGGGGCGAATCACAACGAGTATTTCCTCGCCGTTGACTTCCACAAGCCGGAAGGGCAAGAGATCATTCGGCAGCTGGCCGTCAAATGCGACGGCATCGTGGAAAACTACCGAGCCGGTACCTTCGACCGCTGGGGGATCAGTTATCGGCAACTGAGCCAGTTAAACCCCCGGCTCATCTACCAGTGGCTCGGCGGCTTCGGCGGCTGGGGCCCCGGCCGGAAGCGGGCCAGCTACGACATCCTGGGTCAAGCGCAGGGCGGCTGCTTCTCCGTGACCGGCTGGCCACTCGACAAGGGAGGTCTCCCCTCGAAGCAAACCATCTGGATCATGGACTACTGGGGCGGGATGATGGCCGCCTTCCAGATCCTCGCGTGCATGTATTGGCGCGACAACATCTCCGGCCTCGGGAACTTCATGGAGTACTCCCAGGTGCAGGGAGCCCAGCGGCACCTCTCCGATTGCATCGCCCTCTACGGCCGCTACGGCCTGGTGCCCCAGCGGTTTGGAAACTGGGACACCCTGCTCTGTGTCCACGGGATCATCAAGTGCGGCAAGTCGTCCTACCCGAACTCCAAGAACCCCCAAGAGCTGGAAGAGGGATTCATCCTGGTCAGCGCGTATACCGATGCCGACTTCGCCAAGCTGATGCGACTCATCAAGCGAGAGGACCTGGCGAAGAAGTACGCGACGCACGATGAGCGGATCAAGGCCGAGAATCAGTATGAGATCTACCCCGCCATGGAACAGTGGGCCAAGGACAAGACCAAGGAGCAGGCCGGGGATATCCTCAGCAAAGAACGGATCAACAACCAGCCGGTCTGGAACTCGAAGGAGGTTTCGAATCAGGAGCACTTCCACCTCCGCGGGGAGTTGGAGTGGCTGGACGATCCCCACTTCGGTGAAGTCCAGAGCCAAGGGCCGGCCTTCCATCTTTCCGATTCACCGCCCCGCCACAAGTGGGCCCTCAAGCCCGTCGGGGCGGATAACGAGTTCATTCTCGGTAAGCTGTGCGGGTTCTCCAAGACCAGGATGGCAGAGCTGGAGGCGGACGGGGTCATCTAAGCCCCGACTAAGCCCCGACAAGGAAGGAGGCATGCGGATGGCCGAGGTGAGCTACAAACAATGCTCCCTGCTGTTGGAGTGTCCTGAGTGTTCGGTGGTGAATTACATGGACCCCTTCAGCTTCTGGAACTTCAAGGGGAAGACCAAGTGCGCTGGCTGTAATACGGTCTTTGCCGTTGCGTACGCCAATGGCCAAAGGGTGGGCGGACCGGAGCCGGCTCAAGGACCTCCCGACAAGCTGCCCGGCTACGCGCAGACCAAGGATTACAAGACGGAATACACGACGACCGACAGAGTGAGCCCGCCATTGTACGCCCGGCCTCCGGACCAGAAGCATGGCCCCACGTATCGGAACGTCCGGGGGAACCTGATATCGGCTGGGAAGTTGACGCCGGGGGACCTGGTGGGCAGCCGGCCTCGGTTCATCATGGAGGGGAAGCCGTACACGACTTCCGAGGGGAAGCCATCCACGACTTCCGGCTGACCGGGAGAAGAGCTGTTCCGAGATTTGGCGGTACTCCGCGTCGATGGTCGCAGGACTTGAGCTTAGAGAAGGGAGGAATTCGGGATGGCGAAAGGGACGTGGCCAAAGGATACCTACCCCTTTGAATGTCCGCATTACTCGCGGGCACTCGATCCTCATATCGCATCGGCCTACTGGGGGTACGATGCGGTGATCGAGTGGCCGTACACGAAAATCATTCCGAAGGGAAGTGAGCCGGCGACGTGTGACTACTGCAAGGAGGCGACTCCGATCCGAAAGGGCTTCCCCTTAGAGTAGCCGGATGCTGATCGAGCGTGCCATGTCCATCGCGACCGTCAACGCGGTCGCGATGCGTTGTGGAGGTGACTCCGATGAAAGTAGAGTTTTACTACAGTAGCAAGCACGCGCCCGGGGCTCAATTCCCTTGTGACAATGCAAAGGCCCGCGACCTCTGCCAGCAACTGCAGAAAAAAGGGACCAGCGTCAAGGTCCAGGACTGCGGGGAGCAGCCGGCTGGCTTCATGACCTACAATGCCGCGGTGACCGGTCCTCCCTCGGCAAAGCGCGCGGTCTTCGGGGCCAAAGGCGCCTTGGAGGAGGACTTCGGGAAGACGGTTCCCGCCCTGCTCATCTTCGACAAGGAGGGGGAGCGTTATCCGACCGAGGCCTTTCCCCGGAGCGATCGAGAGTTGAACCGGGTCGTTGGCGTCGAGGAAGCCCTGAAGAATCTCCTGAGCAATCCCTGAGGGAAGGAGGGCGCAGGGATGACGAGGATTCCAGAGGAATACCTTCCGCCCAGGCAACTTTGGCCGGCTCGAATCTATACGCTTCCGGAGTACCGGGACTACCCACAGAAGTTCAACAGCACTGAGGAGCTGCTGGACAAACGGGTGGCGGCGGGAAAAGGGGACCGACCTGCCATCCTGTTCTGGGGAGCAGCCTCAAGGCCTTGGGCATCAACGAGGACGACCGGGTCGCCCTGCGCGCCCCCAATATCCCCCCCGGACTGGTGGTGAACTTTGCGGTGCTGAAGATCGGCGGCATCTTCCTGCCGACCTCCGGCTTGTTTTCCCGGGCCGAAATCGCCCATGTCTTCAATAACGCCGAGGTGAAGGCGGTGGTCGTGGTGGCGGCGCTCTTGGAGGAACTCGAGAAGGCCAAGCCCGATCTGAGAACCCTCAAGCACATCATCGTCATCGGCGGGACGCCCGAGCAGCAGGCGCGGTACAAGCAGCAGGGCTACCTGCTCTACCAGGAGCTGCTCGACGGCGGAAAGCCGGAGTGTGATCCGGTCCGCCGCGATCGGATGGATGTCTCGGTCCTCCTCTACACTTCGGGGACGACGGGCCTCCCCAAGGGGACGGTCCACTTCATGGAAGAGGCGCTCATTGTCCCCGACGGGTTCGGCAAGTACTGCTGGGCGGTCACGGAGAACGACGTCATCCTGAGCAGCGCGCCCATCGCCCTGGCGGCCGGGTACTCCGCCGTCGCCACGATCCCGTACCGGTTTGGCGCCGCTGTGTCCATCTTCGCCCGGTTCACTCCGGAGGGGATGTTCGAGCAGATCCAGAACCACAAGGCGACCATCCTCTCGGCCCTTCCCACGGCTTACCGGAAGTTGCTCCAGGTGCCGGCCGCGGAGAAGAAGTACGATCTCAGTTCCCTTCGGCTCTGCACGGGCGGGGGGGAGTCGCTCACGGCCAAGACTTATCTGGATTGGAAGGCGAAGTTCGGCCAGGACATCTTCGAGGGGCTCGGTACCACCGAGATGATGTTCGTTTTCATCTCCTCCGCGGCTACCAAGAAGGTCAAGCCTGGCTCCATCGGGCCCGCCATCCCGGGATACGAGCTCAGAGTGATCAACGAGGAGGGAACGGACTGCAAGCCGGGAGAAACCGGACAGCTCGTCGCCCGAGGGCCCACGGGGACCGTGTACTGGCGGGACCCCGAGAAGCAGCGCTCCGTCATTACGGGTGGCTGGTGCCGGGCCGGCGACATGGTCAGCATGGATGAGGACGGCTACATCTGGTTCCTCTCTCGCGAGGACGATCTGATCAAATCCTCCGGCTACCGGATCGGGCCAGAGGAGATCGAGGACGTCTTGGTCACCTATCCGGCAGTGGCAGATGCGGGGGTGGTCGGGGTGCCCGATCCGGTGACCGGACAGAAGACGAAGGCCTTCGTCCAGCTCAAAGCGGGCACACAGCCGTCCGAGGGCTTGCGGCAGGAGCTGATCGAATTCTGCCGAGGGAAGATCGCGGTCTACAAGTTTCCGCGCGAGGTGGAATTCGTCGACCAGCTACCTCGAGCGCCGGGCCCTGGAGGCCCAGGAACGGGCAAGCTCCTTCGGCGCCTGCTTCGGCAGCGGAAGGCGGAACAGGCCACGGTCTAGTCGAGGCGCCGGGGAAGGTCCAAGAGCACAAGAGGACGGAGAGCCCTTCTCGTTGGTGCACGGTCGAGGGCGCGGGAGGGATTCGTGGTCTGTAGGCGGTGCGGGGTTGCGGAGCAATTTCACCGGATCGACAGCTTCGAGCGGATCTCGTTAGCGGACGATCCCGCTGATCCCAACTGCGGCCACTACTATATCGATATGGTGCACGTGATGCGATGTTCCGCCTGCGGTCATCCACAGGAAAGGGTGGAGAAACGGTCGCCCTTCCCACGCTTGAGGGAGGCTGAGAAGGAGTTGGATAGCCATCTCACCGGCAAGGGCTGACGTTGATGTCGCGACCCAACGACGCTGGCGCGTTCGGCGGGTTTTTCGATGTCACCGAGGTTCCGTTTCGCGAAGTCATGTGGGCGAGTCGGAGACGGCATGCCAGGAGGTCCGGGCATCACCTGGCGCGCCGGCGCGTAGCAGCGGATCTGGTCCTCTGCCTCCCGGTCGCTCGTCCGCCGCGTCTCCATCAGAAGCGTCCCGCCCAACAGCGCCCGCAGGTGCGGAGGGCGATCTCTACGTTTTTGACCCGTGGCATTCACGGGAAGCTGCTATACTTCGACGACGTTCTTCCGGCCGGCCATGAATCGGTCGCACACTTTTCGCCCGCTGGCAGAGGTCAGGTCTTGATGAAGTGGCCGGCGTAGCTGGTTTTGCTCCGGGCAGGGTCTCTGGCCACACCACGGGTTTCCCATGATCGAACGTCGGAGGGACTGGTGATGGACAAGGAGCGAATCGCCAAGGTGTTGATCGGAATCGTCAGCTCAGACGGTGTCGTCACCGATCCCGGCGAGCTCCAGGTCTACGAGGCGGACGGCTTGACCGTCTTCAAGGCCACGCCGGAGATCGTCGTCCTGCCCCGCTCGGCGGAACAGGTGGCCGAGGTCGTGAAGGTCTGCCAGCGAGAGAGGATCCCCTTTGTGGCGAGGGGAGCGGGAACAGGGCTTTCGGGAGGGGCCCTTCCAGTCGAGGGGGGGATTCTCATCGGGCTCAACCGGATGAATCGGATCCTGGAGATCGACTACGCGAACCAGCGGGCCGTGGTGGAGCCCGGTCTGGTGAACGTCTGGCTCACGAACGCCCTCGCCCCGGGGGGCTATTATTACTCGCCCGATCCAGCGAGCCAGACGGCGTGCAGCATCGGGGGGAACGTCGCCGAGAACTCTGGCGGCCCCCGCACCCCGAAGTACGGGGTAACGACGAACCACGTCCTCGGATTGGAGGTCGTCCTTCCCAACGGGGAGATCGTCAACCTCGGAGGGAGAACACTGGACCCTCTCGGCTACGACTTCACCGGGATCTTCGTCGGCTCGGAGGGGACCTTTGGGATCGCCACCAAGGTCATCGTCAGAATCATGCGCAAGCCCGAGGCGGTCAAGACGTTGATGGGCGTCTTCGAGACCATCGAGGATGCGTCCAACACCGTCTCGGGAATCGTGGCACGAGGGATCATCCCGGTCGCCATCGAAATGATGGACAACAACAGTATCCAGGCGGTGGAGAAAGGAGTGGCGGCGGGGTATCCCCTGGACGCCGTGGCAGTCCTCCTCGTCGAAGTGGACGGGCCGAAAGACGAGGTGGAGGCCCTGGTCGGTCCTATCATCGAGGTCTGCGAAGAGAACCACGTCCGGGAGGTCCGCCTGGCGAAGGACGAAAACGAGCGGCTGTTACTCTGGAAGGGACGGAAGGCCGCCTTCGCCGCCATGGGGCAGATCAGCCCCGAATATTACGTGCAGGACTCGGTGATCCCGAGGACGAAGCTTCCCTCGATCATGAAATTCATCGGGGAGCTTTCCCAGAAGTACGGCCTTCGCGTGGCCAACGTCTTTCACGCCGGCGACGGGAACCTTCACCCCCTCATCCTCTACAACTCCGCAAACGACGGGGAGCTGCGCAAAGCAGAAGAAATGGGCGCGGAGATCATCAAGGCCTGCGTCGAGATGGGCGGCAGTCTCACCGGGGAACATGGTATCGGCCTCGAGAAGCGGGACTTCATGCCGCTCATGTTCACCGAGGACGACCTGGGGGCGATGCGGAAGGTGAAGAGGGTCTTTGACCCCGATGGACTCGTGAACCCCGGGAAGATCTTCCCCGCGGCCACGCCAGGTGGAGAGGTCGGTCCTACGGTGCAGCGCGAAGCGTTGGATACGGTGCTCGGGCGCGCGTTGGCGGAAGGCGTCCAACCGGCGCACGGAGGAGACCATGCTCTCTGAAGGGGCGTTGGTCCAACGCTTGAGCGACCTGGTGGGCGCAGACCACGTCGTGGCCGGCCCGGGAGCCTCACCGTACGTCGTCGATGGCAAGCTCGCCCGGGCTGTCGTCTTTCCAGGATCGGTGGAGGAAGTCTCGGCGATCATGACTTTCGCCTCCGCCGAGGGCTTGAAGGTCGTTCCCTGGGGAAGCGGGACGAAGATGGCGTTAGGCGGTATCCCGGAACGAGTCGACCTCGTGGTCGTTCTGTCTCGCCTGAACGGGGTGGTGGACTACGAGCCAGCAGACATGACCGCCACCTTCCGGGCGGGCAGCCTGCTCAAGGAGGCCCAGGCCATTCTAGGTCGGAACGGGCAGTTCATCGGCCTGGATCCGCCTCATACCGACCTCGCCACGCTCGGTGGCATCCTGGCGACGAACTCGAGCGGTCCGCGGCGGCTCCGGTACGGGGCCTCGAGGGATCTCGTGATTGCGATCCGAGTCGCCCACGCCGATGGGAAGGTGACCAAAGGAGGGGCAAAGGTCGTCAAGAACGTGACCGGGTACGACATGAACAAGCTGTACATCGGCTCCCTCGGGACTCTGGGGATCATCGTCGAAGCGACCTTCCGGCTTCACCCCAGGCCCGCTGTCGAAAAGACTTGCCTTGCCCTGCTCGATTCGATCGACGCGGTGCGGGGAGTTGTCGCGCGGATCCTCGACTCGCCGTTGGTTCCGTTCGCAGTGGAGCTCTTGAACCAGGAGGCGTCCCGTCGGGTCGCGGAGCAGGCCGGGCTCCCTTGGCCGAAAGAACGTTATGGACTGGCCGTCGCGATCGGCAGCATTCGCCCCGAGGCGGTCGATGCCCAACTCGAAACGGTGAGACGCCTCTGCCGTGAAGCGGGCAGCGCCGAGGGATCTGTCTTGGATGGCCGGGTCCACGACGCCTTCTGGCGCGCGACCCGGGACTTCGCCTTGGGCGATGGCCTTCAGGCGGTCCTCAAGGCGAGCGTGCTGCTCGCCAAAGTGGCCGACGCAGTGAGGGTGGGGGAGGACGTGGCCGCGAAGCAGGGTTTGCGTCTTGGGGTCGTCTCCGAAGCGGGGTCGGGGATCGTCCGGTACCACCTCGCGGGCGAGACCGCCTCAGATGAGCGGTTCCGGCAAGGCGTGGCCGAAGCGGTGAACCGGCTTCGCGCCTTTGCCCAGGAGGCCGAGGGAAACGTCGTCGTCCTCAAAGCGCCGCCCGAGCTCAAGAGTCGTGTAGACGTCTGGGGATTGGCAGAGAAGGCCCTTGCGCTCATGCGGCGGCCAAAGGCAGAGTTCGATCCCCAGAGGATCTTGAACCCGGGACGGTTCGTGGGAGGCATCTGAGATGAGCGTCCAACCGACGGGGAAGGTCGCCGCCAGCGCCTTCGATCGGATCGATCCGCCCGACACCGAGCTCGAACTCGACTGCGTCCACTGCGGCTTTTGTCTTCCCACGTGTCCGACCTACCTCGTCCTCGGCAACGAGATGGATAGTCCACGCGGACGGATCTATCTCATCCGGGCGGCTTCAGAGGGAAAGATCGGCATCTCCGACCACTTCGTGAAGCACATGAACCTCTGCCTGCTCTGCCGGGCCTGCGAGACGGCCTGCCCGTCGGGTGTCAAATTCGGCTTCCTGATGGAGAGCGCCAGGGGCCAGGTCGAGCGGCACCATCAGTATTCCCCGGCCGATCGACGTTTCCGGAACCTCATCCTCCATACGTTCACCAACCTCAGGCGCTTACGCGTCGTTACCGGCCTTCTGCGCTTCTACCAGCGCTCGGGCCTCCAGAAGCTGGTCCGGGCCTCGAGAACCCTGCGCTTGTTCGGTCGCCTGGGGAAGATGGAGGCCCTGCTCCCCGCCATCCCCCGCCCGCGGCTGCGCAAGATGTTGCCTGAGGTAATGCCGGCCAAGGGGGAAAAGCGAGGGCGGGTGGGGCTGCTCGCGGGCTGCGTCCAGCGCTTCTTCTTCGCTGGCGTGAACAGTGCGACGGCCCGGGTCTTGAGCGAGAACGGGTACGAGGTGGTGGTGCCCAGGGATCAAGGCTGCTGCGGCTCGCTCCTCGTCCACGAGGGAGAGCGGGAACAGGCCAAGGCGCTGGCGAGGAGGACCATCGACATCTTCGAGCGGGCTCAGGTGGATCTCGTAGTGGTCAACGCGGCGGGGTGCGGCTCGGTCATGAAGGAGTACTGGGAACTGCTCCATACCGACCCGGCCTACGCGCAGAGGGCCGAGGCTTTCAGCAAGAGGGTGCGTGAGAGGGTCCGGCAGCAACCCAGGACTGTCCTGAAAGCGATCCCGGGGCTCCAGCTCGTCGAGCTGAAAGAATCGGACTTCTGTTGCGGAAGCGCCGGCATCTATAATCTCCTCTATCCGGAGTTGGCCCAGCAGTTTCTCGATCGGAAGATCGAGCGGATCAAAGAGACGGGGGCCGAGGTGGTGGTGAGCGGGAACCCCGGCTGCTCCCTCCAGATCGAGAAGGGCCTCAAGGAGCGCGGGCTGAACATTCGCGTGGTTCACCCCGTAGAGCTTCTGGACTGGTCGTATCGGGGCACGGATGGCTAGGCTGTTCAAAGAGATCGACCTCGCGGAGGCGGTGCCTCCCAACACGGTCGCCATCACCTTTCGGTATCACATCAAGCGTCGAGCCGAGGAAGTCCCGCCTCTCGCCGAGCTCGCGGATAACGCCAAGGGCGAAGGCCCCGTCGTCCTGGCCGGGGAGTCTGGGGAAGTGACCGTCCGCCTGCGGACGCCTCAAAAGCTTTATTACAGCCTCGGGGACCCGCAGCTTCACCTGAACCTGTGGATCGTCGGGTATCAGGCGCTCAACAAGTATTCGTGTTGAAGCCGGCTCGCCTTGAACGCCGGATCGGGCAGGTCCGTGTGGTTCAGGTACCCGTCGTCGAAGCGCGAGAGGATGCGGACCGCCGGGGGCGGGCGGCTCAGAACTGCGCCGCCTCGGTCGATTCGCCCAGCGCCAGCGTGGACGCGTTCCCCGCCGAGATCACCTCGGCCACCTTGTCGAAGTAGCCGGTGCCCACCTCGCGCTGGTGGCGCGTCGCGGAGTAGCCGTGCCGCTCGGCCTCGAACTCTTTCTGCTGCAGCTCGGAATACGCGGCCATGCCGCGCTCGCGGAATTGCCTCGCCAGCTCGTACATCCCGTAGTTGAGCGCGTGGAAGGCGGCTAGGGTGACGAACTGGAACTTGTAGCCCATCGCGCCGAGCTCGCGCTGGAACTTCGCGATGGTGGCCTCGTCCAGGTGCTTGCGCCAGTTGAAGGACGGCGAGCAGTTGTAGGCCAGGAGTTTGCCCGGGAACTTCGCGCGGATCCCTTCCGCGAACAGCCTCGCCTGCGCGAGGTCGGGAGTGGAGGTTTCGCACCAGAGGAGGTCCGCGTACGGAGCGTAGGCGAGGCCTCGAGCGATGGCGGTCTCGATCCCGCTGCGGATGCGGAAGAAACCCTCGGGCGTCCGCTCGCCCTTCGCGATGAACGCGCGGTCGCGCTCGTCGAAGTCCGAGGTGATGAGCTTCGCGCTGTCGGCGTCGGTGCGCGCGATGACGAGGGTCGGCACGTCCATCACGTCGGCGGCGAGGCGCGCCGCGACCAGCGTGCGGACGAACTGCCCGGTCGGGACGAGCACCTTCCCGCCCATGTGGCCGCACTTCTTCTCGGAGGCGAGCTGGTCCTCGAAGTGCACGCCTGCGGCACCAGCCTCGATCATCGCCTTCATCAGCTCGAAGGCGTTGAGCGGCCCGCCGAAGCCGGCCTCCGCGTCCGCCACGATCGGTACCAGCCAATTGCGCTCGCTCTTGCCTTCGGCGTGCTCGATCTGGTCTGCGCGCAGCAGCGCCTGGTTGATGCGCCTCACCACGTGCGGCACGCTGTCGACCGGATAGAGGCTCTGATCGGGATACATCTGGCCGGCGGTGTTCGCGTCCGCGGCGACCTGCCAGCCCGAGAGGTAGATGGCCCTGAGACCGGCGCGGACCTGCTGGATCGCCATGTTGCCGGTCAGCGCGCCGAGGGCGGCGAGGTAGCCCTCCGCGTGCAGCAGATCCCAAAGGCGCTCCGCTCCCAGCCTCGCCAGCGTATGCTCGATCCTGAACGAGCCCCGCAGCCGCTCGACGTCGGCCCTCGAGTAGGGACGCATGATCCCGGCGAAGCGGGGAGCGTCGGTGCGGGGCTCTTCGCGTGCGGTGCGGTCCAGCACGGTCACAGTTTCGTAGGACATGGACGGGACCTCCCCTTTGACTCGCCGATTCGTGGGACCACTAGACGGCGACATCACTCGTGTGACAATGAAGAGGCCACGGCGGAAGTTCAAGCGGAAAGGACCATCGGGTTGGCGCAACGTGTTGCGAAAAGTCAATGATTGGCTGTAAGGTTGTCACACGTTGTAAAACCGGGAGCGCGAAGAAGATGGCTGAGGTCACGCGGGAATCCTCTCGGCTCGGCGCGAAGGTGCGGGCGCTGCGCCGGCGCGAGCAGCTCACCCAGGTCCAGCTCGCCGAGCGGATCGGCATCTCGCCGAGCTACCTGAACCTGATCGAGTCGAACCGCCGGCCGCTTCCGGCGACGCTCCTCATCAAGCTCGCGCAAGTGTTCGACGTCGACGTACACGCCTTCGCGACCGACGAAGACGCGCACGTCGTCTCCGATCTCCTCGAGGCGTTCTCGGATCCGCTCTTCGAGGCATACGGCCTCACCGCTGTGGAGATGCGCGAGCTGGTGACGACGAACCCGGCGCTCGCGCGCGCCGTGCTCGCGCTCTACCGGGCGTACCAGTCGCAGCGGGAGTCGACCGAGTCGCTCGCCTCGCGGATCATCGAGGGGCAGGAGGGAGTGATCGGCGTCGACCGCGCCCAGCTGCCCTCCGAGGAGGTCAACGACCTCATCCAGAAGCACAACAACCACTTTCCCGACCTGGAGGAGGGCGCCGAGGAGCTGTGGACACGCGGAGCCGCGCGTTCCAGATCGCGCACCAGATCGCGCTGCTCACCCAGCAGGCCTGCTTGGAGCGCGCCGCGTCCGACGCCATCCTCACCTCGGACGAGTCGCGCGCGCTCGCGCGCGTGACGCTGGCCAACTACTTCGCCGGGGCAGTGCTGATGCCCTACGCGCCCTTCCTGCAGGCGGTGCGCGAGGAGCGCTACGACATCGACGTCGTCGGCCGCCGCTTCAGCGTCGGATTCGAGCAGGTGTGCCACCGCTTCACGACGCTGAGCCGGCCGGGCGCGGCCGGGATCCCCTTCCACATGATCCGCATCGACGTCGCCGGCAACATCTCCAAGCGTTTCAGCGCGTCGGGGATCCGCTTCGCCCGCTTCAGCGGAGCCTGCCCGAGGTGGAACGTGTTCGCGGCGTTCATGACCCCCGGGATGATGCGCATCCAGGTCTCGCGGATGCCCGATGGCGTCGCCTACTTCTGCCTCGCGCGCACGATCCAGAAGGACGCCGGCGGCTACCACGCGCAGCCCGTGGTGCACGCGATCGGCCTCGGCTGCCAGGTACAAAACGCCCGCGCGATGGTCTACGCCGACGGGGTCGACCTCGACAACCTCGACACCGCGACGCCGGTCGGCGTCACCTGCCGCATCTGCGAGAGGACCGATTGCGAGCAGCGCGCCTTCCCTTCCCTGCGCCACCGCCTGCAGGTCGACGAGAACGTGCGCGGCGTGTCGCTCTACGCTCCGGTGACGAGCCTCAAGGTGGTTCCGTAGTCCGCGATCATCGCTCCTGGTGCCCAGCCGACCGACTGCCAAGAACCTCAGGAAAATGCGAGTGCCGACAGATCGCCCCCGTGTGCGCGTCCCTCAGGATCACGGTGCCGGCTCGTGACGTAATCCTGACGCACTCCATGTGCCCAAATCGGCCCGGAACGGCCCGGTCTCTCAGAGAGCGCCGTCTGGGCCGGACCGCTTCCCAAGCTGAGGGTCGCGGGTTCGACTCCCGTTTCCCGCTCCAGTTCAGAGAGTCGATCTCCCTCTGAAATGCGCGCTGCATCGATCGCCTGCGCGCCGTCTTGACCCAAGCCGGCCCGCGATTTCAGCCCCAATAGAGCCCCACGCGGCCTCCTGGAGAGCTACACCGAGAAGGTGCGATCGAGGCGCCCGAGTTGCGGCCGCTTCGAGCGGCGGCGGAGCAGGGCGAGCTGCTGTCGGAGCGCCAGGTTCTCGAGCACGAGGTCGGCGTGCGATCTGAGCGCTGCGCGAAGGGCACCCGACAGAGCGAGTACGAGGTACATTCCTCAGCGTCGCTCGCCGAAAAGCCTTCGTTCAGCCTCATGATCGATTTTTGGCGAAGAACAGGAGCAGTGCGAGTGCCCCGCCGCGGAGAGCGCGGCGGGGCGTTGCGGTGCACAAAGGGAACTGCTCAGCAGTGGTCGTTGTATCCAGGAGGTGCAACGACGCAGGCCGCGCTGCACCACTGATTGATCGAGGCCTTGGCGCCCGCGCCTCCACAGTAGTAGACGATGTCCGGGTTGGCGTTGCTCATTCCGGACGCACGACCGCAATAGAGGCCGGCACCGTACCAGTAACCGCCGGTCGGACAGTACGCGGAGTAGCAGATGTCGTTCACACCAACCGGCTCGTCGTGGCAACCCTCACCGCAATTGCCCAAGTCGCCAGCGCTGCCGCCAGCGCTTTGGCAATCATAGAGGTGGTACGCGCTGGTATATGACATTCCCGGCTCGTTCCAGCAGTAGTTGCCGGCGAGGTGCCAATTGCTCCCAGTCGGACAAGTCGGGCTGTTCGCCTTGAAGTTGGCGTAGACGTAGCCTGAGGCAGATGTGATCGTCCCGGTCATCGGATTCGAGGTGGTGTTCAGCGAGCAGGCGGGCTCATCGCCGCAGAAATTGACGAAGGTGTACGACGAGGCGGGCGTCGCTTGAAAGCCATATGTGTCGCCGATGTTGAAGTTGAACACCTGGCTGCTGGTCGTGGACCCGATCGCTGTCCCGTTCCTCGTCACACTCACCGTTCCCGCGCCCGTGTACACCTGGACGTTGACGGTCGCCGTACCCGAAATTTGGCTCTTGGCCAGCACCACGGTGCTTCCGCTCGTCACCCAGAGGTTTGCAGGAGCCGTAGCGCATGTGCAGCTGTTGGACTCGCCAGCCGGCACGCCAGGGTCTACACAATTGGCATTTCGGTCGTACAACGTGCATCCGCTGTTTGGGTACGTTCCATTTCCACTCAGGCTCGTGCTGACAGCGAAATGCAGATGCGAGACGAAGCCGCTGGAGCAGGTGTTCGCGGCTCCCGTGTGGCCGACCGTGCCGATTTGTGTCCCTACCGCGACTGCCGCGCCGTTCCCCACGCTGATGCTGTTCAAGTGACAGTATTTCGTGACCATCCCATTACTGTGTTGGATGATGGCCCAGTTTCCGCAGCCTCCGCCGCAAGTCGCCAGCCCGTCACTATCGGAGGTACAGCTCGAAGCCTCGGCGCATCCTCCGTGAGTGTAGATCGTTCCGCCGGACACCGCGCGAACGACGTCTCCAACATTGCCCTTGAGATCATACGCGTCGTGGTAATTGCCACACGTGCTGCCGGAAAGGTATCCACAGTAGCCGGCATAGCCGGGCGAGGTGATAGAGTCGAGTGGGTAGTAGATCCAGGGCCCACTCAGTGCGCTAGTGCTCTTCTCGATCCGCGGCTCGTCGATTTGGCCTGCGCAGCCTCCCATCGCAAGGGCCAATGCTGCCGTGGCCAACGCGACCATCGCTTGGCGCACCGTTCGACATGCTCTCCCCAATCTTTGGATTCGCATTTATGTCCCTCGCGTGTGCGTGAAGTTCTGGTTGTGAGCACCGTCTTGGAACCCCCGGTGGGTCCTGGGGCGGCTTGGATGGCCCTTGCCAACACCGGGCGAGATATCAACGGCCGTCGAGAAAGGGGACGAACATGGTCTTACATCTTCTTACTTTGCCGAGGCGGCGCGGGGCTGTGAGTCGGGTTCGCTGCGCATCCAGCTTCTCCGGACGGCCACCCGCACGCCCGGAGAGATGCGGTAGCGGCCGTCGGGACCCTCGACGAAAGCATCGCGCGCGAGCACGGCGCCGAGCGATTCACGCAGCCGCGTGAGCGCGACGTACACCGCGTTGCGGTGGCGGAGCGGATGGTACTCGGTTCCGCCCCACACTTTGAGGTGCAGGTCCTCGAGGCTCATGCCGGTCGCCCCGGTGCACGCAAGCTGCTCGAGGATCTGCAGCCGCTGCGGTGGGAGCGGCAGTTCGGCGTGGTCCGAGCGCACACGACCGGAATCGACCACCATCGTGAGATCGAATCGCCCGGGTGGTTCCTCGCCCGCGTCGAGGATCCACCTTCGTTCGCCCTCCTGGGTAACGAACCGGGCAGGCCGATCGAGGCCGAGCCGGGCGATCCTGCTCGCGAGCGGGCGGGTCGGTCCGGTTCCGCCGTCGCCAGTCGGGACACCGGCGCGCGAGCAAGCGCGCAGGAGAGCCTCGTCCCTCAGTTCCCGGGTCGCGCGGTTCCAGGCGGACTCGAGCTCGGCTGCGCAGCCGTCCAAATCGCCCGCCCGCTCCGCGAGAAAGGCGCGGAGCAGGTGGGCGCATACCAGCAGCGGGAGGTAGCCGTTCTTTTCCGACAGGGAAACGCAGCCTGCAATCGCGGAGCTGGATTCGTCCGGCTGGCCGAGCCGTGCCCGGGCCTCGCCGCGTACGAGGTGGGCCCGGGAGAGCTCGTAGAGCGCGCCGGCCCGGCGGTACCAGCCTTCCGCGCGCCCGGCGGCTGCATCGGCTTGCGACAGGTCGCCGCGCTCCAGCGCACGCTCCGCCGAGCGCAACGACGTATACGCCTGCGCTGCCCCGAATCCCGCGTGGGGCGGCGGCAGGTCCCGATCGTCGAGCGCCCATGCATCGACCTGCGCCAGCGGAGACCGCCATGCGCCTGAGAGAGCGCGCCGGCTGCGGTCGGCGGCCTCCTTCCGCTCGCCGCGCGCTTCGCAGAGGAGAGTAAAGTCCATCTCGCACGTCGGCCGCAGCACGCCGAGGCCGGGCTCCGCGGCGATCCCGGCGGCGATGCGGATGAACTCCTCGGCGCGCTCGAACTGCCCGAGCCCGATGGCCGAACGGGCGAGGTAATGCGCGACGCGGGCGCGGAAGATCCGATCGGCGCGACGATCGAGCGCGCAAAATGCGGGCTCTCCGACGCGCAGCGCCTCCTCCATCTCGCCGCGCCGGAAGAGGACTCCGGCTTGGAAGAGGATCGCCGTTCCCTGGCCGATGCCGCGATCGTCGAGGGACGTCCTGACGGCGGTCTCGCGAGCGACGACTTCCGTCGCACGGTCAATCTGATCAAGACCCATCAGCGCGGCGATCTCGACGATCGGCACGAGGATGTCGACCGCGGCGTCCCCACGCCGGCGGTAAGCCTGGCGCGCCTTTCGCGCCCACGCCAGTGCGCGATCGTGCCGCTCCTCGAGCAAGTACGAGAAGCCGAGTGACACGGCCCGGCGTCCTTCGAGGCTCGGGATGGAGCGTGTGCGGCGGGCGAGTCGCAGCAGCGCACGCCGGGCGCCGTGCAGGTCGCCGCGCAGAATCGCGAGATCGGCGAGGCCCTCCTCGAGCGCGATCTCGGCTCCGGGCGGCATCACCAGCCGGGCGTGTTCCAACTCCTGGGTAGCACTGGCCGGCTCACCCGCGCGCACCAGCGCCTCGGCGCTCAGGATGCACCGCCGATAAACGAGCGGTGCGGGAAGCTCGAGCGTGGCGAGGCCACTGAGCGTACGGCGCGCGGCCTCGAAGTCGCCCCATCGGAGTTGTTCGCGAGCGAGCGCGAGGAGCGAGTCGGGTGCTGCGGCGGTGTCGCCGCGGGCGATCTCCCCGAAGGTTCGCTCGAGCGCGGCCGGGGACGCGGCCGCGCGCGCCGCTACATGCCCGCGCAGCAGCGCGAGCGCTTCCGGCGCGCGTCCGCGCTGCGCCAGGGCGCGGCAGGCGAGCAGCAATGCCTCCGAGTCGTCGGGCGCTCCGGCGAGAGCGCGGCGCGCAAGGGCCTCGAGCGCCTCCCAGGTGGCCGGCTGGGGCGGGCCGATCAGCGACCGCACCGGGCCCATCATCGGTGGCGGGAGTGAGACGCGATCGCCGTCTCGAACGACGAGCGCGTGGCGTGCGAGCAGGAGCAAGGTCCCGGAAGTGCTGGCGCCACACACTGCACGGAGATCTGCATCGCGCAGCGAGGTCTCGGCGGCGAGCAGCACGAAGAGGACGGCCCGCGCGTCCGACGGCAAACCATCGATGGCGTGACCCAGGCTGACCATCGGATCGCTTCCTGCGGCGGAAGCAGCCGCGACGGCCAGTTGAAGCGCGAGCGGGTTGCCGCCGGAAGCGAGGATCGCCTCGTCCTGCAGTGAGCGTTCACGCCGGTGCTCGAGAGCCTCGAGCAGGTGGCGGCACGCCGCCGCATCGAGCGGCGGTACCTCGAGCGACGCGATTCCGCTTCGCTCGGCCCAGGCGTGCAGCGCGGCTTGGTTCGAAAGGACCGGGTCGCGGGCGACGATCACGATGCGGCACGATCGCTCCAGGCCGTCGGGAGGCGGGAGCGCCACGAGCGTGGCAGCGAGAGCCTCGAGAGGCGCATCCTGTGCGTCGTCCCAGACCAGCGTGCAGGCGGTGGAGGTGAACAGCGCGCACAGCGCGGGCACGAGCCGACTCGATTCGACTGGAGGGTACCTGCGCGCGAGGGCACGGCAGGTGCGCTCGAGAATTTCTCGCGCGCCGTCGACGCCCGCGAGCGATGCATACGCCGGTGCCGGCACGCGGCCGTCCGCCGCCTCGCGCTCGACGACCCAGCGCACCAACTCGGTCTTGCCGATGCCTAGCGGCCCGACCACCGCGACGACGGGGTGCGCGCGGATCAGGTCCGCGAGCTGCGCGGCGACCCGTTCGCGGCCGATCATCTCGCAGCGAGCGCTGCTCCAGGCGAATGCGCCAGACCCAGGCAAGCGGCCTCCTCGTGCCGAGGATTCAGCTAGAGCGATGCTGAATCATGGACGCGCGAATGTCCATCGGCCATCTGGGCTGCTCATCGCTTGGTGGGTTCGGTGGCGCCCCCCGCATCCGCCCCCGCCAGTGCCGAGCTCAAGATTCGCCCTCGGCCTCTCGGCAGCTGACGTCCGCAGGATTCAGGTGCTGCTTGAATTGCAGGGCACGGCATTGTCGGGTGCCCGGATGCTATGCAGTTCCGCTTCGTTTTCACGGCGCGTAGTAGGATCGCCGCCATGGCCGGCGCACACTTCCTCGGCACCGACATGACGGATCCAGAGGTCGTCCCTTACTTCACGTGGGACGACCCCCTCACCGTGCGCGACATTCAGCGACGCCTGCGGTCGGGGCCCGAGGCTGAGCGCGTTCGGTTGCTGGGCAAGATCCTGCGCGAGGCGCGCGACACAGACGTCTGGGCCTTCACGACCCCCGATTTCGTCTTGCGCAACTGGGAGAAGCTCAGCCCGCACCTCGGCCGACGCCGCGCCTTCTGGGAATGGCTCCTCCAGCAGTGGAGAGAGGAAGAACTGCTTGCCGGCTAGCCTGCTCACACCCCTGCAGCAACAGGTGCTGGAGGCATTCTTTCGTCGCGAGCAGCGATTCTTCCTCTCGGGCGGCGGTGCGCTGGCCGGGTTCCATCTGGCACATCGGCGGACACACGATCTCGATCTCTTCGCGACTGCCGACGTCATCGAAGACGGAGAGCAGGCGCTCGGTGCAGCAAACGGGCTGCGAAAACATGCTACCGGAGATACTGAATGCAAATCCTCGGATCGAGAATGGCGAGGATTTGCGAAGGATTGTGACTTGGTGCAGGTCGCTGCCAATATCCCTGCTCGTTTTCCCAAGCTGAGGGTCGCCGGTTCGAATCCGGTTTCCCGCTCCAAATGTCCCCGGACCGGACAATTGCCAAGACCCATCCACTGACGGATTATCAGTCGCCCAGCCCGCCATCTTCAAACGGAAGGTCCGATTCATGGCCGACGCGGTGAACGGTGCGTCCGGCGCCGCAGTGGGACGGCGCGACTCGCTCGAGGGTCGTCTCGGTGGGCTGGCGGACGTGGGCAAGCTCGTGCTTCGGCTGACCACGGGCGGGCTGATGCTCTTCCATGGCGTCGACAAGCTGATCCACGGGCTCGGCCACATCCGCTCCGATCTCGCGGCCGCGGGCCTGCCGACGGTGCTGGCATACGGCGTCTACCTGGGCGAGATCGTCGCGCCGATCTGCATCATCCTCGGGCTCTGGACGCGGCTCTGGGCGCTCGTGTACGCCGGCAGCATCGCGTTCGCGGTCGCGACCGTCCACGGTCGCGACTTCGCGCGCCTCGCGCCCACGGGCGCGTGGGCCGCCGAGTTGTGGGTGTTCTACATCGTGTGCCCGATCGTGATCGCCCTGCTGGGCGGTGGACGCTTTTCGCTCGACCGTCGCTACTTCTTGCGCGCGTATCCGCCGTAGAACGCCACCGGCGACCACTCCGGCTTGATCGGCGGAAGCGACGTCGTGACCTGACGCGCGTAGGGCCCGGCCGCGTAGACCGGCTCGCCGCCGACCACCGTCAGCACGCTCTCGATCTGCTTGATGCCCTCCTCGGGCACGGCCAGGTAGTCGGCCGAGAGCAGCGCGAAATCGGCGTACTGGCCGGGCGCGATGCGGCCCTTGAGCGACTCCTCGCCCGAGAACCACGCACTACCGGCGGTCCACAGGCGCAGCGCATCCTCCCGGCCCAGGCGGTTCGGCGCGTCCGCCAGCTGGGTGCCGCCGACCGTCTTGCCGCTCACCAGCCAGTAGAGGGAAAGCCACGGGTTGTAGCCGGCGACTCGCGTGCCGTCCGTCCCGGCCCCTACGGGGATACCGCGGCGGAGCATTTCCTGGATCGGCGGCGCGGCGCGCGCCGCATCCGCGCCATAGCGCGCGACGAAGTCCTCGCCCGCGAACGCCAGGCGATCCTGGACCGCGATGCCGCCGCCGAGCGCGTGGATGCGATCGAGGCTCCTGCGCGACACCGTCTCGGCGTGATCGAACGCCCACCGGATTCCGGCGAAGCCGCGCCGCCCGGCGGCGCGCTCCTCCGCGTCGATCTGCTCGAAGACGTCCAGGATGTGAGCGACCGATTCGTCATACGTCGCATGGATGCGGATCGGCCATCCCTTGGTCACCAGCTCGCGGGCCACGCCGGTGAGATCGTCGCGCCACTTCGGCCGGTCGGACAGCTCGGGGCGAGGAGCCAGGAAGTTCTCGAAATCGCCAGCCGACCAGGCGAGGAACTCGCCTCCGCCCTCGAGCACGTACCCGTGA
>WNGH01005049.1_pt1 | contig 20843 bp, 19 predicted proteins | sample 5400631 | NCBI WGS metagenome assembly WNGH01 (sample SAMN13153373, study PRJNA577476) | soil metagenome | isolation source: 115 cm soil or saprolite under Garry oak tree replicate 1 | place: USA:California | collected 2016-06-15
GTTGCCCCGGGGCACGGCCGGCATCACCGAGGCGTCCACCACCCGCAGGCCCTCGACGCCGCGCACCCGCAGTTCCGGGTCCACCACACTGATGATCTTGGCGACGGCCAGCTTGGAGTCACCGCCCATGGCGCAGGTGCCCACCGGGTGGTACAGGGTGCCCAGGTCACGCCGGATCCAGTCGCGCACCTCGGCGTCGGTGTGCACCTCGGGGCCCGGGGCCAGTTCCTCGGTGCAGACCTTGGCCAGCGGGCTCGCCACCGCGAACTCGCGCGCCATCCGGACGCCTTCCACCATCGGGGCGATGTCCGTGCCGTCCGACAGGTAGGCCGGGTCGATCGCGGGCTTGTGCCGCGGGTCGGTGCTGCGCAGCCAGATCCGGCCCCGGCTGCCGACGTCGACCAGCGTGATGAGCAGCGTGAACGCCCGGGTCGCCGGGTCGGCCAGGCCCTGGTTCAGGAACGGGGTGGGCAGCGCGTGCCACTGCAGGTCCGGGGCGGCCAGCGAGGGCCGGGTCCGGCTGAACCCGCCGGACTCGGCGACGTTCGAGGTGAACGGGCCGGAGTGGCGCAGTTGCCAGCGGAACAGGTTCTTCGGGCCGGCCTTCTCCCACAGCGCGGGCACCTTCGGGGTCCGCCAGATGGCCGGCACGACCGGGTGATCGGACAGGTTCGCGCCCACGCCGGGGCTGTCCACGACCACGCCGACGCCGACGTCGCGCAGGTGGTCGGCCGGGCCGATGCCGGACAGCATGAGCAGTTGCGGGCTCCCGACGGCACCGGCGCTCAGGATGACCTCGCCCTGGGCGTAGGCGGTCTCCTCGGTGCCGCGCTGCAGGTACCGCACCCCGGCGGCCCGGCCGCCCTCCACCACGACCTTGGTGACCCGGGTGTCGGTCTTCACCTCGAGGTTGGGCCGCGCCATGGCCGGCCGCAGGTAGGCGTCCGCGGCCGAGCACCGCCGCCCCTCCTTCTGGGTGACCTGGTAGAAGCCGCTGCCGTCCTGCTGTGCGCCGTTGAAGTCGTCGTTGGCGGGCAGCCCGCACTCCTGGGCGGCGGCGACCCACGTCTTGGTCATCGCCGACTGGAAGCCCAGGTCGGAGACGGACAACGGGCCGGTCCCGCCGTGGTAGGCGTCGGCGCCGCGGGAGTTGCTCTCCGCCCGGCGGAAGTACGGCATCAGGTCGGCGTAACCCCAGCCGCTGCAGCCGTAGTCGTCCCGCCAGGTGTCGTAGTCGTGCCTGTTGCCCCGGATGTAGATCATGGCGTTCATCGACGAAGAACCGCCGAGCATGCGGCCGCGGGGCCAGTAGATCTCCCGCCCCGCCGCCCGCTCCTGGGGGACGGTGCGGAAGTCCCAGTCGTAGGTGCTCTGGAACAGCAGGTTCAGCGCCGCCGGGATGTGGATCTCGTCGGCGTCGTCCGGGGGGCCCGCCTCGAGCAGCAGGACACGTGTCGAGGGGTTCTCGGTGAGCCGCAGCGCCAGGACACAACCGGCGCTACCGGCACCGACGATGACATAGTCGTACACAGCCACCTCATGACCGCGGAACGCGTGTGAAGGCACCACCTTAGTAGCACCGTAGCCAGTTACGGACCGCTGTGTCGCCGGGAAAGGGGTCTCACCCCTTCTCCCGGTCCCGGGGCTGCCGCGTGTAGCCGTCCGGCGCCGGATCCCCTTGCGCGTCCCCTTGGCAATGGGTGAGCCCCGGCCGCTTTGCGGCCGGGGCTCACCCCTCCGTCCTGCCTGCCACCGCTCGCTCCGGCGGGCCCCCGAGATCCGCCGGGCGGATGGCCAGCAGGGTTCAGGTCGTTACGTTGAGTCAGTCGTGACTCTTCGCATTTATACGATGCCACAACGTTGTCAGGATGTGAATACCCCAGGTCAGGCCATTGATCACATTGCCTCAGGGTGGGCAGATCCGTGCCATACGGCGTCCGGCGTGCCCGGCACCGGGCCGTGCCCGCTACGGTGAGTCCATGTCAGCAGACGGCAGCGACGCCCGCGACAAGCCCGTGGTGCTCTCCCGCATCTACACCAGGACCGGTGACGGCGGGACCACCGCGCTCGGGGACGGCAGCCGGGTGGGCAAGGGTGACCCGCGGCTGGCCGCCTACGCGGACGTGGACGAGGCCAACTGCGCGATCGGCACCGCGCTGGCGCTCGGCCAGCTCGGCCCGGGCATCACCGCGCTGCTCACCCGGATCCAGAACGAGCTGTTCGATGTCGGCGCGGACCTGTGCAACCCGGTCGTCCCGGATCCGGAGTACCCGCCGCTGCGGGTGGACGACAGCTACGTGGCCGACCTGGAGCGGGCCTGCGACGAGCACAACGAGGGCCTGCCCACGCTGCGCAGCTTCGTGCTGCCCGGCGGCACGCCGGGGGCGGCGCTGCTGCACACGGCCCGGACCGTGGTGCGCCGGGCGGAGCGCAGCGCGTGGGCGGCCCTGGAGGCCCGCCCGGACTCGGTGAACCCGGCCACTGCCCGCTACCTGAACCGGCTCTCCGACCTGTTGTTCATCCTGGCCCGGGCGGCCAACGCCGAGCGCGGCGACGTGCTGTGGAAGCCGGGCGGCGAGCGCTGAGCGCCGCACGGCCGCGCCCCGCCCCGGCCGGCGATACCGGTCAAGCGGCCGGCGTTACGGGTTGAGCGGGTAGGAGCCGGGCGGGGCGGACTCCAGCCAGGCCAGGAAGCCGGTCAGCGCGCCCTCCGCCATGGCCAGTTCCACGGTCTCCGGCGGCTCCCCTGCGGTGCAGGACACCACGACCATGCCCTGCTGACCCAGCAGCGGCGCCTCGGCGGGGTAGACATCGCGCCGGGACGCGACCGACAGGGTCCGCCGGGCCAGTACCTCCTCCGGGGTGAGCAGCACGCCGACCGCGTAGTACCAGCGCAGCTCATCCTCTTTGTAGGCGGCGACGCCCAGCCGCCAGGTGCCGCCCGGCCTGCGCAGGCCGCACGCCACCGTGCCGCCGCCGCGATCGAGCAGCATCCGGCGGATGGCCAGGCCGATCGCGCCGAGCACGATGATGACCAGGAACGCGGCGAAGATCCAGGCCGCGTCGAGCGCAATAGCTTTGCTCATCCCCGGCCCGGCTGCTGGCGCCCGTCAGGACTGGTCGCCAGCGGCCCGCAGCACGGCGCGGGAGTATCGCACCTCGAGGGGCTCGGCCTCGCCAGGTGGCAGCTGCCCGGCTTCGGACAGCGCGGCGTCGAGCCGGGCCCGGGCGGCGGAGACCTCCACCCGGGAGCCGAGTTCGGCCTGGCGCACCAGGATCGAGACCCTGTCGTCGGCGACGGAGAGAAAGCCGCTGCTGACCGCCGCGCGGACCTCGCCCCGGTCCTCGGCCGCGCCGTCCTCGACGTCCAGGATGCGGACCAGGCTGGCATCGGCCAGGATGCCCACCACGGGCGGGTGCCCGGTGAGGATGCCCAGGTCGCCGTCGAGGGTCTTGGCGATCACCATCCGGGCCATCCCGGTCCAGATCTCGCCGTCCGGGGCCACCAGCGCCACTCGTACCGTCACGTCGCCGGCCCGTCCGCTAGTCCGGTCGCCCCGCTCACTGCCGCTCCAGCTCCGCGGCCTTGCGCTCGACGTCCTCGATCCCGCCGCACATGAAGAAGGCCTGCTCCGGGATGTTGTCGTACTTGCCCTCGCACAGCGCCTTGAACGAGGACACCGTCTCGGTCAGCGACACGAACACGCCCGGCTGGCCGGTGAACTGCTCGGCGACGAACATCGGGTGCGACAGGAACCGCTCGATCCGCCGGGCCCGCTTGACCGTGACCTGGTCCTCTTCTGACAGCTCGTCGATGCCGAGGATGGCGATGATGTCCTGCAGTTCCTTGTATCGCTGCAGGATCCGCTGCACCTCGCGGGCCACCTCGTAGTGCTCGTCCCCGACGTACTTGGCGTCCAGGATGCGCGAGGTGGAGTCGAGCGGGTCGACCGCCGGGAAGATGCCCTTCTCGGTGATCGACCGGGACAGCACCGTGGTCGCGTCCAGGTGCGCGAAGGTGGTGTGCGGGGCCGGGTCGGTGATGTCGTCGGCGGGCACGTAGATGGCCTGCATCGAGGTGATCGCGTGCCCCCGGGTGGAGGTGATCCGCTCCTGGAGCTGGCCCATCTCGTCGGCGAGCGTGGGCTGGTAGCCCACCGCCGAGGGCATCCGGCCGAGCAGGGTGGACACCTCGGAGCCGGCCTGGGTGAAGCGGAAGATGTTGTCGATGAACAGCAGCACGTCCTGGCCCTGCACATCGCGGAAGTACTCGGCCATGGTCAGCGCGGCCAGCCCGACCCGGAGCCGGGTGCCCGGGGGCTCGTCCATCTGGCCGAACACCAGGGCGGTGTCCTTGATGACATTCGACTCGGTCATCTCGATGAACAGGTCGTTGCCCTCACGGGTGCGCTCGCCGACCCCGGCGAACACAGAGACGCCACCGAAGTTCTTGGCGACCCGGGTGATCATCTCCTGGATGAGCACGGTCTTGCCGACGCCGGCGCCGCCGAACAGGCCGACCTTGCCGCCCTTGACGTACGGGGTGAGCAGGTCGAGGACCTTGATCCCGGTCTCCAGGATCTCCGTTCTGGGCTCGAGCTGGTCGAACGCCGGCGCGTCGCGGTGGATCCCCCAGCGCTCCTCGATCTTCAGGCTCGCCGTGGGCACGTCCAGCGTCTCGCCGAGCACGTTGAACACGTGGCCCTTGGTCACGTCGCCCACCGGCACCGTGATCGGGCCGCCGGTGTCGGTGACCGTGGCCCCGCGGACCAGGCCGTCGGTGGGCTGCATGGAGATCGCCCGCACCATGTTGTCCCCGATGTGCAGCGCCACCTCCAGGGTCAGCGTCCTGGCCGAATCGCCCAGGGTCACATCGACGTGCAGCGCGTTGTAGATGTCGGGCATCTGCTCGGCGCCGAACTCCACGTCCACCACGGGCCCGGTGACCCGTGCGACCTGGCCGACCAGGCCGGTGCCGCCGCCGGTGGCTGCGTTCTGTGTGGTTGCGGTCATCTCGACCCTCATTCGCTCCCTGCGAGCGTCTCGGCCAGCGCGTTGGCGCCCCCGACGATCTCGCTGATTTCCTGGGTGATCTCGGCCTGGCGGGCCTTGTTGGCCTCGCGCGTGAACTGCTCAAGCAGGTCGTTGGCGTTGTCGGTGGCCGACTTCATGGCCCGCCGCCGCGCCGCGATCTCGGCGGCCGCGCTCTCCAGCAGCGCGTGGTAGATCCTGTTCTCCACATACCAGGGAAGAAGGGCATCCAGCACTGCCTGCGGTGACGGCTCGAACTCATACAGCGGGATCGGGCCCTCTGGCGGCTCCTCCTGCGATTCCCGCACCTCCAGCGGCAGGATGCGGCGGACCGCGGGCCGCTGGGTGAGCATCGACACGAACTGCGTGTACACGAGGTGGATCTCGTCCACGCCGCCTTCGGCGGCCGGGCGGCTGAACGCCTCGAGCAGCGCCTCTGCGATCTTGGCGGCGTCTCCCGGCGCGGGCCGCTCGGAGAAACCGCTCCAGTCCCCCGACAGCTCACGCTCGCGGAACCGGTGCCAGGTGATGCCCTTGGTCCCGCTCACGTAGGTCTGCACCGCCACGCCGCGCTCCTCCTCGAGCAGCGCCCGCAGCCGCTGCGCCTCGCGCAGCACGTTGGCGTTGTAGCCGCCGGCGAAGCCCCGATCGCTGGTAAGGATCAGCACGGCCACTCGCTCGGCGCTGGCGTGCTCGCGCACCAGCGGATGATCGATCTGCGCGGAGCGGCTGACCACCGCCTCGATCGCGCGGGTGAGTTCCTCCGCGTAGGGCGCCGAGGCCCGGACCCGCTGCTGTGCCTGGATGATCCGGGAGGACGCGATGAGCTCCTGGGCACGAGTGATCTTGGCAGTGGACTGGATCGCCCGGATCCGCTGCCTGACCGCGCGAAGCTGTGCTCCCATGCTCTGCCTTCCCCGCCTACTCCGACGGCTTCGGCGGCGCCGGGACGCGCCTGGTGACCGCTTCGTGGCTGACCTCGTCCTCGTCCATGGGCTCGGCCCCCTCGTCGGACACCAGCATCCCGCCACCGGTCATCTCGAAGCCGCGCCGGAAGTCCTCGATCGCGTCCTTCAGCGCGGTCGCGGTGTCCTCGGACAGTTCCCCGGTCTCGCTGATCGACTGGTACACGCCGGGGTGCTTGCGCCCCAGCGTGCCGAGGAACTCGTCCTCGAACCGGCTGATGTCCTCGATCGGCACGTCGTCGAGGTAGCCCGAGGTACCGGCCCAAACCGAGACCACCTGCCGCTCCACCGGCGCCGGCGCGTACTGCGGCTGCTTGAGCAGCTCGACCAGGCGCGCGCCGCGGTCGAGCTGGGCGCGCGAGACGGCGTCCAGGTCGGAGGCGAAGGCGGCGAAGGCTTCCAGGTCGCGGTACTGCGACAGGACCAGCTTGAGCCCGCCGGCGACCTTCTTCATCGCCTTGATCTGCGCGTCGCCGCCGACCCGGGAGACAGAGCGGCCGACGTTGATGGCGGGCCGGACACCTGCGTTGAACAGGTCGGTCTCCAGGTAGATCTGCCCGTCGGTGATGGAGATGACGTTGGTCGGGATGTAGGCGGAGATGTCGTTGGCCTTGGTCTCGATGATCGGCAGCCCGGTCAGCGACCCGCCGCCCAGGTCATCGGACAGCTTGGCGCACCGCTCCAGCAGCCGGGAGTGCAGGTAGAACACGTCCCCGGGGTAGGCCTCCCGGCCCGGCGGGCGGCGCAGCAGCAGCGAGACCGCGCGGTAGGCCTCGGCCTGCTTGGACAGGTCGTCGAAGATGATCAGCACATGCTGGCCCTGGTACATCCAGTGCTGGCCGATGGCCGACCCGGTGTAGGGGGCGATGTACTTGAACCCGGCCGGGTCGGAGGCGGGCGCCGCGACGATCACCGTGTACTCCATCGCGCCGGCGTCGTCCAGGGCCTGGCGGACCTGGGCGGTGGTGGAGCCCTTCTGGCCGACCGCGACGTAGATGCACTTGACCTGGCGCGCCGGATCCCCGGACTCCCAGTTCGCGCGCTGGTTGATGATCGTGTCGATGGCGATCGCGGTCTTGCCGGTCTGCCGGTCGCCGATGATCAGCTCCCGCTGGCCGCGCCCGATCGGGGTCATGGCGTCGATGGCCTTGATCCCGGTCTGCAGTGGCTCCTTGACCTTCTGGCGCTGCACCACCGACGGGGCCTGCAGTTCCAGGGCGCGATGCTCGGTGCCCTCGATCTCGCCCTTGCCGTCCATCGGGATGCCGAGCGGGTCGACCACCCGGCCGAGGAACCCGTCCCCCACCGGCACGGACAGCACCTCGCCGGTGCGCCGCACCTGCTGGCCCTCTTCCACCTTGGCGAAGTCACCGAGGATGACCACGCCGATCTCGCGCACGTCCAGGTTGAGCGCGAGGCCGCGGATCCCCCCGGGGAACTCGAGCAGTTCGTTCGCCATCGCCGAGGGGAGCCCTTCGACCCGGGCGATGCCGTCGCCGCACTCGGCGACCGTGCCAACCTCCTGCCTGGAGGCCTCGCCCGGCTCGTACGCCTGGACGAAGTTCGCCAGCGCGTCGCGGATCTCGTCGGGCCGGATTGTCAGCTCCGCCATGGTTCTCTCTTTCTGGTCTGTTTCCGCTCGCGGCGCTGGCCTCATGCCGCCCAGTGCCGCCTGAGCGCGGCGAGCCGGCTGCTTAGCGTTCCGTCGATGAGCTCATCCCCGATCTGAACGGACACTCCGCCCACCACGTGGGGATCGATGACGACATTCAGTTGAATGCCGTGGCCGTAGATGGCCGAGAGCGCCGTTGTCAACCGCTGGCGCTGGCGGTCGCTGAGCTCGGTGGCGACCCGCACGACAGCGATCAGGCGCTGCCGCCATTCCGCGACGAGCCTTGCATAGTCCGCCAGGTTCGCCTCCAGGTTACGCCCCCGGGGATTGATCGCGGCCTGGGTGATCAGCCGCAGCGAGGCCGGTGCGACCTTGCCAGCGAGCAGTTCCCCGAGCAGGCCGCGCTTGCGGTCGTCCGGCATCCGCTGATCGGACAGGGCGGCGAGAAGCTCGGGCTCACCGCTGGCGATCCGGCCGAACCGGAACAGTTCGTCCTCGACCTCGTCCAGGTTGCCGGCGCCCTCGGCGGATGCGGCCGCGGCCAGGACGGCGAGCTCCTCGGCCGCGTCGGCCAGGTCCCTGGGCACCGACCAGCGCGCGCCGGCCAGCCCCAGGACCACGTCGAGCGTGGGCGCGGACACCCGCTCGCCGAGCAGGCCGCGCACCAGCCCGGTGCGGGCCTCCGGCGAGCTGGTGTAGTCGGCGAGCGCACGCCGCAGGCTCGGCTCGCGGTCCAGCAGGCCCACGACCGCGAACAGCTCGTCCGCCACGGTAGCGGCGACTCCCGCGTCGCTGACCACCTCGGACAGCCGGTCGCGCGCCTCGGCGAAGGCGACCCGGCTAGCGCCGCGCATGCCCGCCTCCTGCCCCGGCTCGCCCGGATGATTCCGTGGCCGCCTGGCTCACGCGGGCCCGGCCCGCGGCCCGGAGCGCACACCTCATGGGGCCGACTCCGGCACCTGTTCGGCTTCCAGCTCTTCCAGGAACCGGTCCACGACCCGGCGCTGGCGCGCGTCCTCGTCGAGCGACTCGCCCACGACCCGGCCGGCCAGTTCGACCGCGAGCGCGCCCATCTCGGCCCGCAGGGCCTGGATCGCCTGGGCACGCTCGGTCTCGATCTGCTCGTGTGCCGCGGCCACCAGGCGCTGCCGCTCGGCCTCGCCGCGCTCGCGCAGCTCGGCGAGGATCCGGGCGCCCTCTTCCTGCGCCTCCTGGCGCAGCCGGGACGCCTCGTGCCGGGCATCGGCGAGCTGGGCCTGATACTGCTCGAGCGTCTGCTTCGCCTCGGCCTGGGCCTCCTCGGCCCGCTGCAGGCCGCCTTCGATCTGGTCGGTCCGCTCCTCCAGGGTCTGCTGGATCCGCGGCAGCAGGATCCGCCACAGGACCCCGAACACGATGAGGAACGCGATCGTGCCGATGATCAGTTCGGAGAGGCTCGGTGATAGTGGCCCGAGGGACGAATCGGCAAGGTACATGACCGTCAGCCTTTCTGCCTTACTCGCATCTCATGATCCGCGCGCGATCAGGAGTAGTGGAAGACGTAAGGCACCACGAAGCCGATGAGCGCGAGCGCCTCGGTCAGTGCGAACCCGATGTACATGTTGGCGCGGATCATGCCCGCGGCCTCCGGCTGCCTGGCCATGGCCTCCACGCCGTGGCCGAAGATCAGGCCGATGCCGACGCCGGGGCCGATGGCCGCGAGGCCGTACGCCACCGCACCGATGTTGATGCTGATGATGCTCTTCGTGGTGCCAGCGGCTGCCAGGAAGTGAATCAGGTGAAGCATCCTTGCTTTCCTTTGCGATTAGGCCGGCGGCTTTCTCCCCGGCGATCGGAAGGGGCGACCGGAGTGGCGGTCCGCACCGGCGGCTGCCCGCGGCACCGGTCGCTGGTCATGTCAGTGCGCGGCCTCGTAGGCACCCCCGATGTACTGGGCGGTCAGGATCGTGAAGATGTACGCCTGCAGCGCCTGGATCAGCATCTCGAAACCGGTGAGCACGACCGTCATCACGAACGACGCCGTGGCAAACACCAGCCCGATGCTGGCGCTGACCAGGTACCAGGTCGCGATCGTGAACACCGCCACCAGGATGTGCCCGGCGAACATGTTCCCGAAGAGCCGGATCGCCAGCGTGAACGGCCGGACGATGATGTACTGCAGGATCTCCACCGGCGCGAGGATGAGCAGGATCGGCGCGGGCACGCCGGACGGGATCATGCTCTTGAAATAGCCGCCGAGGCCCAGGTTCTTGATGCTCACGAAGTTGTAGGTGATGTAGACCATGAGCATCAGCGATATCGGGAACGCGATGTGCGACATCGCCGGGAACTGGAGCACCGGGACGATCTCCATCAGGTTCATGATCCAGATGAAGAAGAACAGCCCCACCAGGAACGGCAGGTAGCCATCCCCCCGCTTGCCCATCATCGGCCGCAGGATCTGGTCCCGGACGAACAGCATGCCCAGCTCGCCGAGGTTCTGTGCCCCCCTTGGCACCAGCTTCGGCTTGGCGAACGCGGCCCAGAAGAACGCGATCACCAGCCCGGCGCAGAGAATGGCCTGCAGCATCGGCATGATGAAGTGGAACGAGCCGATGCTGAAGAGCGGCTGGAACTCGAAGCTACTCGGATACCCGGGGGCAGGGTACCCGCAGCCGGAGCCGAGGTGGCATCCTGCTGCCACCGGCACCCGGGACGTGAAAGTCACCCTTTGACTCCTTAAGCGTGCGCGTGGCCCGGACGGCCTGCACTACCCGGGCCGGGCGCCGCGTATGCGGGGCCGCGGCTCCGGGCGGTGCGGATCAGGACCGGCCGTACCGGTAGATCACCAGCCAGATGGTCAGGGCGAGGCCGAACAGCATGCCCAGCGGGAAGAACAGCGGAAGCCCCGTCCAGTGCGCGATCAGCCAGCCAAGCCCTCCGTAGGCCAGCATGCCCGCGAGCAGGTAGCTGAACACGGTCATCCCGACGTTCTGCCCGCCATCGCCCGACGGCGGACGCTTGCCGTTCATGACGGACAGGCGAGGCTGGCACCGGTCCCCGGCGGGTGGCCGGCACGCCGGCCACCGGCGCGCGGGCAGGCTGGCCCACGGGCCGCGCTACGCCGTCCGGACGCCTGGTCGCCACCACTGGTCACCGTTTCCCGTCCGGTTCGACGTACGGAACCTTGAGCCGTGCCGAGACCAGGGCCTGGGCGGTCGTGTAGACGACGACGCAGACGACCACGGTGAAGCCGAAGAGCTTGCCGTTGAACGCCGTGGTGCCGCTGTACCTGACGACGAGGAAGAACAGCGCGAGGATCTTGACCAGGTAGGTGGATACGGCGGTCACCATCGTGACCTGCGGGCTTTTCCGGGAGGCCCAGCTCATCGCGGCGGCGCTGATGCCGAAGAAGACGATGACGAGCCCGACCCCGAGTGCCGCGCCCACCAGGCCCTTGCCGCCGCCGAGAATGGCACTCAGCACGATCATGACCAGCGCCGCAACGGCAGTAACCATGGCAGAACGCCGGAGGATCACGGCGTAACTTGCCATCTGCCAAACTCCGAGGGTCCGAGGGGTCGACTGTCGGACGAACGGCCAGCGGGAGAGCATGGCCATCCTTGCCCTGGCGCCGGCCGCGGGGGCCGCCGCGCCACACGAGCAGCGCCTGCGCGCCGCCGGGTGAGCGAAAACGTATCACGAGCCCCATCGCTAGCCCTTACCTGGGTGCTCGTGAAAGATATCACAAGCTCCTTGACCCAGGCTTTACCGGGTCACCCATAGTGATACATGTGACCATCAGTGGTGGGATAGGCACCGTAAGCGATGGATTCCGGGGCACACGCCGCACACCGGGCCGGGGCAGGAACCGGCCACCGGGCGAGCCCCGGTCACGGCCGGGGCGGGGCGGCTGGCGGCCACGGCGGGGAAGCGGGCGGCCATGGCGGCGCCGCCTGCCTGTTCCCGGATCCGTCCGGCGCCTCGGCCGGGGAGCCGCCCGCGCCGGGCCATGGCGGCACCGGGGCCTGGCCGGTGACCTCCGCATCCCCCGAGCCGCCCGTGTCTCCGGAACGGCCGGTCTCCCAGGGCGGCACGGCACGGCTCGTCTCCCAGGGCGGCACGATGCGGCCGGTTTCCCAGGGTGGCACGGCACGATCAGCCGCCCACGGCGGCACATCGTGGTCGGCCGCGCGCGGCGGCGCACTGTGATCGGCCGTCCTGGGGGGCACGGTGTGGTCGGCCGCCCACGGCGGCACGACCCGGGTGGCCTCCCACGGCGGCGCCGCGGAACGGCCGACATCCCCGAAAGCGGGGCTGGCCGCCTCCCGGGGCGGTACGGCACGTCCGCCCGACCGGGGCGGGATGGTGGCCTCGGTCTCCCACGGCGGGACGGCAGCGGCCGCCTGCCGGGGCCCGCCAGCGCCGGTGGCACGGGCGGCCGTGCTCTCCGGCGAACCGGTCGCGGGGACGCCCCGGCCGGGCGCGGCGCCATTGCCCGGGGCGCCGTTACCTGGGGCGCCGTTACCTGGAGCGCCGTTGCCAGCAGCACTGTTGCCCGCAGGCCTGTTGCCCGCGGCACCGTTGCCCGGCGCGCCGTTGCCGCCGGCGGGGCGGGCGGCGCGCGGCCAGCCGGCTTCCAGCGATCCCGCGGTCTCGGCAGCGCTCCCTCGCGCGGCCTCCGGACCGGGCGCCGCACCCGCCGGAGCAGTACCAGCCGGGACGGCACCAGCCGGAACAGGGCCAGCCGGGACGGCACCAGCCGGAACGACACGCGCCGGGACGGCACGCGCCGGGACCGGGCCCGCGGCCGCGGGCCCCGGCGCCGGGCCGTCCGCCGCACCGTCGTCCACGGTGGCCCGTGACCATGGCCGCAGCCGGGGCATGGTCACGAGCAGCAGGCCGAACACCGCGGCCACGGTGACGATGGCCAGGACGAACAGCGGGGTCCTGACGATGGACAGCCAGATGACGGTGCCCGAGAACAGGAACACCGACTTGCCGGCCCGGGTCCGGCGCACCACGGCCATCATCAGGTCGGCGTAGGGGATGAGCAGGATGGCGCCCGGCACCAGTAGCGGGATGATGGCGCCGTACCGGTTGACGGTGCCTGCCGCGTAGGCCTGCGTGTCGGTCAGCGAGGCGGGGTCCAGCAGCGCCATGCTGGAGATCGGCGCGTAGGCGAGCATCAGCCCGATCAGCATCGAGCCGGTATCCCCCATGAAGATGCGCGCCGGATAGAAGTTGTGCGGCAGGAACCCGATGCACACCCCGGCGAGCAGCGCCGAGACCAGCGCGGGCTCGGTCTGGTCCAGCAGCCCGAGCCGGTGCACCAGCGTGAAGTAGTAGGCGAAGAACGCGAGAGCGCCGATGCCCACGATGCCAGCGGCCAGGCCGTCCAGGCCGTCGATGAAGTTGACCGCGTTCATGGTGACGACGACGACCAGGATGGTCACCGCGACCTGCTGGTCACTGGTCAGGATCAGGGTGACCCCGCCGGGCGCCGGCAGCCACGGGATCTCGGCGCCGCTCCAGACCAGGATGACCCCCGCGGCGACCTGCCCGGCCAGCTTGCTGAGCGCCCCCATCCCCCACCGGTCGTCGACGAAGCCCATGATGACGACGAGGCCACCGGCCAGGAGCAGGCCCTTTGCCATGTTTGTCTCGGTGAACACGCTGTTCAGGCCGCTCAGGCGGCTGGCCAGCAACAGCGCGGCCGCCAGCCCCCCGTAGATGGCGAACCCGCCGAGCAGGGGCGTGGGCATCTCGTGAACGTCGCGTTCCCTGGCGGCGTGCATCGCACCCACCGCGACGGCGAAGCGGCGCACCACCGGTGTCAGTATGTAGGTCACCGCGGCCGCGGCCAGCAGCGTGATCACATACTCACTCATGGGCGCCCCATAGCCGTATGCTCCCGCGCACGCGCATCACGCCCACTGTAGGCCACGCTGGCACCACGCACGGCCATAGGGACGATCACGCGTCATCCTCCTCCTCGCCGTCATCGACGATCAGGGCAACCACCTCGCGCAGGCGCCGGACCGGGATCACCCCCCTGCGCAGCAACCGGGGCACCGGCCCGGTCAGGTCCACGATCGTGGAGGGGACGTCGGCGGTGCAGGGCCCGTCATCTAGATAGACGCTCACCGCGTCGCCAAGTTGCGATTGGGCGTCGGCGGCCGTCGTGGCCGCCGCCGAACCGGTCACGTTGGCGCTGCTCACCGCGAGCGGCCCGGTCTCCCGGAGCAGGTCAAGCGCGACGGGCTGCATCGGCATCCGGACCGCGACGGTGCCCTTCGTGTCACCCAGGTCCCACACCAGGCTCCGGGCCGACCGGAACACCAGGGTGAGGCCGCCGGGCCAGAACTCGTCGATCAGGTCGGTGCCGGATGAGCTGACGTCCTCGACCAGCGCGAGCGCGGCGCGCCTGCTGCCGACCAGCACGGGCAGCGGCATCTGCCTGCCCCGGCCCTTGGCGGCGAGCAGGGCGGTGACCGCTTCGGGCGTGAAGGCGTCGGCCGCCAGCCCGTACACCGTGTCCGTGGGCAGCACGGCCAGGTCGCCCTTGCGCAGCGCCGCCGTGGCCTCGCTGATCCCGGCCGCTCGTTGCGCCGCGTCCTTGCAGTCGTACCGTGCGCTCATGTCACCCAATCCTTCCACCCCCGGGCCCTGCCCGCGCCCGGCAAGCCCGGCTGGCCGGAGCGGTTCCCGGGATGCCGCCGTCCCGCACGGGGCCGGCGGACCAGGCCCCCCGGACGGCGAGGAGGCCCGCTGCGAGCCGCAGCGGGCCTCCCGTCACTCGGTGCGGGTTATCCGATAACCAGGAACGCGTCCACGTCCACGCGCGCATGCCCGGCGGTCCCGAGCACGTTCACGACCAGGGAGTGAGTGCCGGCCGCCTTGGTGGCCGTGTAGACGACCATGGCCGGCTTGGTCGTCGTCCCGTTCGTGTTCACGGTGGTCGCCGCGCCCCCGTCGAGGCTCGCCGTCGCCGACCCGCGGTTGCTGGCGATCGTGGAGACCCAGGCCACCTGCTTCCCGGTGAACGAGAACGTCGCCTTCTTACCGGCAACGGTCGCGAACTTCACCGAGCCTCCGTAGGCACCCGTCACCGCCTGATGCGTCCACCCGGCGGTGTAGGTGATGGAGCCCGCCGTTTCCTGGAAGGCCGTCAGGGTGAACTTCGAGCCTGCCCTGAAGAAGCCCACGTTCCCCGCGTTGTCGATGGCCCGGACCTCGAACTTGTAGGTATGGCCGGGATTGAGGTTTACCGTGGCGCTGGTCCCGGTCGGGTGCGAGAGAAGGGTGAAGGCGCCGCCGTCAATGCTCTCCTCGAAGTCGTAGTGGTTGACCCCGCTGCCCGCGTCGGCCCCCGACCATGTGATGAGGATGGGGACCGCCGTGGTGCCCAGATGCGCCTTCGTGAAGGAGGGCGCCGGGGACATGGGAATCGTCGGCTTGGTCGTGTCCAGGGTGATGGAGTCACTGGCCGTCGCCGAGACGGCCCCCGCGCCGTTGCGGTACTGCACGAACACGGTCTTCGACCCGTCACCGGAGGGCAGGGTGAACGGCGAGGTCGCCGCGAACGGCACCCAGGCGCCGAACGTGGTGCCGTCGGTGGAGAAGCGCATGTCCGAGACCGGGTCACCCGCGGTCGGGTTGGTCGCGGACAGGTTCAGCGTGACGCTCGTGCTGTTGGTGAAGGCGTTTCCCGAGTTGACCGAGATCGTCCCCGAGGGCGCCGCGGTGTCACGGTAGAGGGTGTACGAGCCCGACCCGCCGTTGTTGTTCTGCACCACCAGGGCGTCGAAGCCCGTGGGGCTCGATCCGGTGTTGACCGTCGCGAACGCGGGCTGGCCCGGCGCCACGTTGCCTGACGTGGCCGACTCGTTGGGACTGCCCTGGTAGGTGCCGTTGCCGTTCAGGTGCAGCGAGATCCGGTAGTTGGAGGTGTTGCCCGCGTTCGGGCGCAGGCCAGCGAAATACGTGGTGCCGGTGGTGTCGAACATGTCATAGACCCGGACGACGTTGCTCGCGGCCATGCTGTCCGCGAACGACGTGCTGAGGGTGATGTGACCGTGCGCCCATTCCACCGTGTAGGAGCCGCCGAGGCTGGAGAAGCTGTGCACGTCGACGAAGTAGGGCTGAGTGGGCCCGTGCCCGGAGTTGTCGTTCTCGAGCACATAGTCGTTGTTGGGCGGGCTGAAGCTGCTGGAGGCGACCCTGGTGGAGAAGTACCTGCTGTTCCACAGGCCCATGTCGTCATCGACGCTGGTGCCGTCGGCTCCTGCCCGGATCCCGACCGCGTTCCAGAAGTTGCCTCCCGCGCCGCCGAAACCGGTGTCGGTGTTGAACTTGAACAGGTCGGTGAACGTCGACCCGGCACCGCGCGACACGAACAACGGCGCCTCGGGCTGCAGGAACGTCGGGCAGCTCGCATAGCAGAGGTCCATCGTGCGCACGTCGGCGGTGCCATTGCGCACGTCGGTCCAGACCGGGAACGTGTCGAAGTTGGCGTCCTGGCTCTCGCTGCCGTTGTAGTCACCGATGAACGTGAGCGAGCCGGGGTTGCCCAGCGTGCCGTCGGCGGTGTAGGCGATGAAGGAGTCGGCGCGGAGCGCGGTGAGGCTGCTCGCCTCCGTCTGCCCCTCGTTGTAGCTCAGCCCGTTGGGGTTCCCGGAGGAGGCGCTGCCCTCCCGGTCGCCGTAGCCGACGTTCAGCCGGCCGCCGGGCGAGAACGATGCCCAGGGGAAGAACTTGTCACCGAAGTCCTTGAACGCCATGTAGTCGAACGAGCAGCAGCTCCCGCCGTTCCAGGTGCCGCCGCCGTCGACCGTGGACAGGCCGCGCAGCTGGGAGACGTTGGCCGTCTGGCTGTTCTGTGTGGTCGACTCCCAGTTCGCGAACACCACGACGAACGCGGTGCCGCCGGCGTCGGAGGGGTTGGGGTCACCGGCCAGGCTCGGGAAGCTGTTGCACCGGAAGGCCGAGCCGCCGGTGTTCAGCCCGCAGGCACCGCTGGGCCCGCTGCTCCCGATATCGGTCACTCCGGAGATCACCGTGTCGCTGGCCTGGGTCCAGTTCGCGCCTCCGTCGGTGGACCGTTCCTCCCGCTCGGTGGATCCGCCGTTGCAGTCCCACCAGGCGGCCATCGCGTCACCGTTGGCGTCAAACGCCGGGGAGACGCCATTGCCGCAGTCCGGCACGATGTTGACCGAGTCGGCCGACCCGGTCCACGAGCCCCCGCCGTTATCGGTGAAGGCATCGATGAACGCGTTCTGCCCGATGTGATCGTCCCGCCAGCCGACCAGCACCCGGCCGTAATTGGGGCTGCCCGGGTCCTGGTTGACCGTGGTCATGTTCTTGTCGAGCGCGCCCGGGTTCGAATCCAGGACGACGTGGTCGAACCAGCTAGCCCCATCGGCCGAGCTCTCCACCTCGACACTGTCGGTGCTGGTCGACCGGGAGAACTGGAGGAAGGAGTACACGAAGACGTGGTCCTTCGGGTCGTACACGACGCTTACGTCGCCGCTCGCCAGCCCCGCGGTGGTGCCGGGGATGATCTCTTCCTTCCAGTGCTGGCCGCCGTCGTGGGAGTAGAAGACCCACGCGTGTGAGTCGTCGCAGTTGCCCGAGCTGTCCACGTACGCCTGGGCGGCCACCACGACGAGGTTCGGGTTGTCCGAGCTCTGCGCCACGGACGCCTCGTTCGGGAACGGATTGGAGCAGCCCGCGGTGGCCGAGTCCACCTGCGTCGAGCCGTAGAACGCCAGGGGAGAGTTCCCCCGGCCGCCAGCGCTCCCGGTAGGCCGGTGCGGCACGAGCAGGCGGGTAGCGGATCGCACCGCCTTGGCCCCCGCCGGAGCCACCCAGCGGCTGCCGTTCCAGTAGGCGTGGCCGCGGCCGGCCGACGCCGAGCCAACGAGTTGGGTAAACGTCCCATGGGCCGGGCCGCTCCGCTGCGGGGCGGCGTGCCGCAGCGACCCGGGTTTGCGGATCGCGGCGCGGAACGCCTTCTCCGCGGCCGCCTTCAGCACCGCAGGCGGGCGTCCATGGGCGGGCACGCCCGCCCGGCCGCCCGCCACCGGCACCGTTCCCCCGGAACCTATGGCCCGCGGGGCGAGCTTCACGATGGTCCGCGGCCCCGGCGGCTTAGCACGCTGCGTAGCCGCCTGAGCCAGGTTTGCTCCGACGAACAGCAAAAGAAACGTGAAAACAACAGACAAGGTTACAAAGCGACGCATTTTATCTCCCCGGCGAGATCCCCATAACAGCGTGTAACCAACACTTGCCTCATATCGGGCAAGCTGGTCAGTCGAACCGTAATCCTCCCACAAAGGTTGGGCAATCACCCAGGAAAAGGAATTTCACCGCGCCGGTGTGGCCCACCAGCCGGGGCGCGGGCCACACCGGCCGGGGAGAGGCGAAAGTTACCGGCCGGGCCAGCGGGCGGTGACGAACCGGTCGCGGCGGGCCAGGTCCTTGTGATTGCGGGTGTCCGCCCAGCCCCGCTCCTCGGCGAACACCCAGTAGACCGCCGCGCCCTGCGGTGCCCCGTGCTCCACCGCCACCAGGCCGTCCGGCCGGAGCAGCCGGCGGGCGGTCTCCTCGATGACCCGGATCGGGTCCAGGCCGTCCGGGCCGCCCCACAGCGCGCCCGCCGGATCGTACTCGGCGACCTCGGGCGGCACCGCCGCCCCGACCGGGATGTAGGGCGGATTGCTGATCACCAGGTCCACCGTGCCGTCCAGGTCCGGCAGGGCCTTGGCGAAGTCCGCGGCGTGCAGCACCACCCGGCCCGCGGTATGCGGCGCGTAGCCGGCGCAGCGGGCGATGTTGCGCTCGGCCCAGCCGCGCGCGACCGGGTCGGCCTCCACCGCGTGCACCTGGGCGCGCGGCACCTCCTGCGCGATCGCCAGGGCGATGGCACCAGAACCGGTCCCGAGGTCCGCGACCACGGGGTCCGCGACGTCCATCTCGGTGAGCTTGGTGATGGCCCAGCCGGTCATCACCTCGGTCTCCGGGCGGGGCACGAACACCCCCGGCCCCACCTCGAGCTCGGTGTACCGGAAGTGGGTCAGGCCGGTGATGTGCTGCAGCGGCTCGCGGGCCTCGCGGCGGGCGATCTCGTCCCAGAACCTCGGGTCGAACCCGGCGTCCGGCACCAGGTGCAGCTCGCTGCGGCGCACCCGGTGCACGCGCGCGGCGATCACCTCCGCGTCCGCGCGCGGCGACTCCACCCCGGCCTCGGCCAGCCGGGCCGCGGCGATCGCGATCTCATCCAGCAGCAGCGTCACGGCGGGCCCGCCGAACTGGCGGCCACGGGCCGCCGGGATCAGTTGTCATCGGCGGCCGCCTGGCCGGTCCTGTCGGCCTCGACGAGGGCGCCGATGACGGCGTCCAGGTCACCGTCCAGCACCTGGTCCAGGTTGTAGGCCTTGTAGCCGACCCGGTGATCGGAGATCCGGTTCTCCGGGAAGTTGTAGGTGCGCACCCGCTGGGACCGGTCCACGGTCCTGACCTGGCTGCGCCGCTCGGCCTGCGCCTGGGCCTCGGCGTCGGCCCGCGCCTGGGCGAGCAGCCGGGCGCGCAGGATGCGCAGCGCCTGCTCCTTGTTCTGCAGCTGGCTCTTCTCGTTCTGGCAGGACACGACGATCCCGGTGGGCAGGTGAGTGATCCGCACCGCGGAGTCGGTGGTGTTCACGCTCTGGCCGCCGGGGCCCGACGAACGGAACACGTCCACCCGCAGGTCCGCGGGGTCGATGGTCACCTCGACCGGATCCGCCTCGGGCAGCACAAGCACCCCCGCCGCCGAGGTGTGGATCCGGCCCTGGGACTCGGTCACCGGCACCCGCTGGACCCGGTGCACGCCGCCCTCGTACTTCAGCCGCGCCCAGACCCCGTCGGCGGCGTCCCGGCCACGGCGGGCGGCCTTCACCGCGACCGTGGCGTCCTTGTAACCGCCGAGCCCGGTGACGGTGGAGTCGAGGATCTCCGTCTTCCAGCCCTGCCGCTCGGCGTAGCGCAGGTACATGCGCAGCAGGTCGGCCGCGAACAGCGCCGACTCCTCGCCGCCCTCCCCCGCCTTGACCTCGAGCAGCACATCCTTGCCGTCGCTGGCATCGCGCGGCGCCAGCAGGTCGGCGAGCTGGCTCTCCAGCTCCGCGCGATGCCGGGCCAGCTCGTCGGCCTCGGCCGCGAACGAGTGGTCCTCCGCGGCCAGTTCCCTGGCGGCCTGCTCGTCGCCGGCCGTCTGCCGCCACTCCTGGTAGGCGTGCACAACCGGGGTCAGTTCCCCGTAACGGCGCCCGAGCGCCCTGGCCCGCTCCGGATCCGAGTGCACGGCAGCGTCGGCCAGATCCCGCTCCAGCCTGGCGTATTCCTCGGCCAGATCGCTGAGCCGCTCGAACACCCTTCGTCCTTCCCGTGCCAGTGTCTGCCCGGGGAGCGACCCCCCGGAACCCCCCGGTGGCTCAAGGCCCCGTTCCTTCGTCACGAGGCCTTGGCCCTGTTTGCCGGGGGAGCGACCCCCCGGAACCCCCCGGTGGCTCAAGGCCCCGTTCCTTCGTCACGAGGCCTTGGCCGTATCTCCCGTCGACGGCCAAGATCACCGTGCCGGGGAGGTGTCGTGGCCTCCCGGGCACGGTGATCTGGGTCAAGCTACTTGCCGGGCGCGGCCTTCTTGCCGAACTGGCGCTCGAACCGGGCCACCCGGCCGCCGGTGTCGAGGATCTTCTGCTTGCCCGTGTAGAACGGGTGGCAGTTCGAGCAGACCTCGGCGTGGATGGCGCCGCTGCGTGCCGTAGACCGCGTGGTGAAGGTGTTCCCGCATGAGCAGGTCACCGTGGTCACCACGTAGTCCGGGTGAATGTCGGGCTTCACGTAAATACTCCTGCCTGGTCGCCGGGTCGCCGTGCTGGATGACCCAGCAGGCGTGAACCGGAACCGCTTTAGTGTGCCAGAGCTGAGAACATGGCGCGGGCCGCGGAGATTCCCGCGGCCCGTCGCCGCCGCTGCCTAGCTGCTGACCGTGGTCTTCTGCACCTGCAACAGGAACTCGGCGTTGCTCTTGGTGCCCTTCATCCGGTCCAGGAGCACCTCGAGCGCCTGCTGCGGCTCCAGCGCGTGGAGCACCCGGCGGAGCTGCCAGACGATCTTCAGCTCCTCCGGCGTCAGCAGGATCTCCTCCTTGCGGGTGCTGGACGCGTCGATGTCGATGGCCGGGAAGATCCGCTTGTCGGCGAGTTCCCTCCGCA
>WNGH01016602.1_pt2 | contig 20833 bp, 18 predicted proteins | sample 5400631 | NCBI WGS metagenome assembly WNGH01 (sample SAMN13153373, study PRJNA577476) | soil metagenome | isolation source: 115 cm soil or saprolite under Garry oak tree replicate 1 | place: USA:California | collected 2016-06-15
GGCGGCGCTCTGCGCGGAGAGCAAGGTGCTGGCGCATCCCGCCTCGGTGGACACCATCCCCTCCTCGGCCGGGCGCGAGGACCACGTCTCGATGGGGATGACCGCCGCGCTCAAGGCGCGCACCGTGGTCGAGAACGCGCGCAACGGGCTGGCCATCGAGCTCCTGGTGGCGGCGCAGGCGCTCGATCTGCGCCTGCCGCTCCAGCCTGGTGTGGGCGTGCAGGCGGCATACCGGGTCATCCGGGGCCGCGTTCCGCACATGTCGGAGGACCGGGAGCTGCACCGCGACATCGCGGCCGTGCGGGAGATGCTGCCCGAGATCGACCAGGCCGCGCGCCGCGCAGCCGGCTTGCCCTGATCGGAGAGCGCGCTTGAATTGACCGTCGTCCCAGCCTCCAACCCTCTTCGATCCGGCGCCTCCGGCGCCTCCACAAGGGGGGAGCTCGCTCCCCCCTCGACCCCCCAACAGATCGCGGTCAACGAAATCGAGCACCGCGGGTAGGTCGGTGGTGCCGGGCGGACCCAGGTTCTTCGTGCGAGCCGGAAGCCCGTTGTACTCTGGCCGCGATGACGACCGAGGACGTCCCCCAGCGCGAACCGTCCGACGCCGAGATCCAGGCCGCCGGCTCCGCCCTGGAGGAGCTGTCGCGCGAGGCCGCGGCGCTCGGCGACGGGAAGGACGCCGCCCGCCTGCACTACGCGATGGGCCGCGTGTACGGCGACCGCCTCGGCGACCTGCGCAGCGCCGCCGTCTGCTACCAGAACGCCTTCCAGCTCGACCCCGGACATCGTCCGACCCTGGAGGCCGCCCGCCAGCTCTTCCTCGCCGCTGGCCGGCTCGACAAGGTGCTCGCGTTGCACGAGCGCGAGGAAGCGCTGCTGGCTTCGCCCGCCGAGCGTGCCGAGTCGCTCCGCGCGCAGGCGGCGCTGCTGGCGCAGGACAAAGATCCGGCCGAGGCGGCCCGCCGGGTCCACCGGGCGCTGGAGCTCGCTCCCGACCACCCGGCCTTGCTGGCCGCGGCCGTCGAGGCGGAGCGCGGCGACAAGCCCGGTTGCGCGCGCCTCCTGCTCCGTTTCGCCGCCGCGGTGCGGGACGACGTGCAGAAGGCGCAGCTGCTGCGCCGCGCGGTGCTGCTCGTGGAGGAGATGGAGGCGGACCGCACCTCCCCTGATTTCGCGCAGGCGGGAGGGCCGGGCGCGGAGGAGCTGGACGCGCTCCACGAAGACGCCCTCCGCAAGCTGCATTCGGCAGACGCGAAGGACCCGGTCGGCGTGCTCGGGCTCTTGCACCGCGCCCGCGCGCGCAACGATTGGGATGCGGTGCTGCGGCTCTGCCGCGAGCGCGCCGAGCGGACGGGCGGCCCCTCCGAGCGCGTGGTGGTCGCGAACGTGGCCGCCCACCGGCTGGGGAAGGTCGCCGAGGCGATGGCCGAGCTGCGGACGTCGCTCGAGGACGACCGCCGCGACCAGGCGCTGCTCGCGCTGCGCGCCTCGCTCGCCGAGCAGCAGCGCGCCCCGGAGCTGGCCGACGCCCTGCGGGCGCGCGCCGCCGGAAGCGTCGAGCCTACCGAGCGCGCCGATCTCAAGATCACCGCCGCCGCGCTGGTGACCGACCCGGTCGAACAGGAGCAGCTCCTCTCGGAAGCGCTGGCGGACAACCCGGGCGACGCCGCCGCCATCGCGCAGCACGCCCGGCTGGTGGCGCAGCGCGACCCGGTCGCCGCGGCGGAGCGGTTCGCCGCCCTGGCCGCGGAAGGGGCGCTGCGGCTCCTGCAGCGCACGATGCCCTTCCTCGGCGGCCACGCGGAGCTGGCCTCGCTCCTGGAGCAGGCGGCGGCCGATCTCCCCCGCGCGCCTGCCGCCGAGCTTCTCGCCCGGGCCGCGGCGCTCCTCTCCGACGTCCCACCGCCCGCGGACGACGCGGCCAACCCACGCGTCCATGCGCTGGCGCTGGCCCAGCGCGCGGCCGAGCTGGGGCGAGGGCTGAACACGCCTCGCTCCCTGGAAGCGTGGACGTCGCTGGCGCTGCGCTCGATGGACCTGGCTTCGCTCTCGCTCGCGCTCGAGGCGCGCGCCGAAGCGGCCGTGGGCGCCGACGCAGCCGACCTCCTGGTCGAGGCCGCCGAGCTGTCCCGCGCGACCGCCGACGAGGCGCGCGCGCTGGATCTCTTCCGCAGGGCGCGCGCAGCGGACCCGGCCTCGGAGCAAGCGCGGCGAGGCCTGCTGGCGCTGCCCCGGCTGCCCGAGGCCGAGCGCATCGACCTGCTCGGCGAGGAGGCGCGCACGGCCGACCCGGCGCGGGCCGCCGCCCTGCACGCCGAGCGCGCGTCGCTCTTCGAGGTCCAGGGCCTGTTCGATGAGGCGGTGCAGGCCTCCGCGCAGGCGCTCGCGCTCGGTGAAGTGGATCTGGCCGTCCTGCGCCGGCTGGCCCGGCTGCAGATCCACTGCGGCGATCACGAGGCCGCGCTGGCCGTGCTGACGCAGATCGCGGAAGCAGTTCCGGAGGGCGCAGCCCGCGCGGAGGCGTTGGCCCGGGCGGCCGAGTTCGCCGAGTGGAGGGCTGGCGACGCGCAGAGGGCGGCGGAGCTGTACGCCGCGGCGGCCGGCGCCCACGCCGGCGCGGCCTACGCCGTGGTGCAGCTGGCGCGGCTGCACGCCTGGACGGGCCGGTTCGCCGAGGCCGCGCAGGCCTACGAGCAGCTCGCGGAGCGTTCGCCGCTCTCCACCGAGCGCGTCGAGGCGCTGCGCTGGGCCGCGGCGCTGCACGCGCACCGGTGCGCGCAGCCCGCCAAGGCGGCGGAGCTGTACCGGCAGATCCTGGCCCAGTCGCCGGGCGACCTGGAGGCCATGGCCGCGCTGCTCCAGCTCATCGGCGACGATCCGGCGAGCGAGGCGCGCATCGAGAGGGCCGACCTCCGCGGCCGGCTGGCGAGCCGCTGCCAGGATCCGCGCTGCGCGGCGCTGCTGCGCGTGGAGGCGGCGCACGACCGCCTGCAGGCGGGGCAACGGGACCCGGCCATCGCCGAGTACCGCCGCGCGCTCGCGCTCAATCCGCAGGACCGCATCGCGCTCGATCTGGTCGACCAGGCGCTGCGCGCGGCCGGGAAACGCGAGCTCCTGGCCGAGCACCTCGCCTTCCGCAGCGCGTACGCGGAGGGCGCCTCGCGCGCCGCCCTGGCCCTCCAGCAGGGAGAGCTGCTCGAGGACGAAGGTCATTTGGACGCCGCCGCGGTCGCCTACCGGCAAGCGCTGGACGGCGAACCGGGCTCGGTGCTGGCCCTCCGCGGCGCGCGTCGCGTCGCGGACCGGATCGCCGAACGCCACGCGCAGGCGAAAGAAGGCGGCGGCGCCGCCGGCGCGACCTTCGAGCCCGGCCGTCTGGTCGAGGCCGCCCTGCTCGAGCAGCAGCTCGGGCGGAGCGATCCCGACGCGGCGGAACCCCCGGACGGCGGCGGAGCGGAACCTTCGCTGCCGGAGCCGACCGCCCCGGCGGAGGAGCCGCTCTCCCCCGAATCGCTGCACGCGCTGGTGGCGCTCTGGCAATCGCAGGGCCGGCAGGACGCGGCGGTGTGCGCCGCCTCGGTGCTCGTGGCGCTCGGCGCGGCCACGCCGGACGAGGCGCAGCTGCACGCCGACTCGGTGGCGCTGCCGCCGCGCGCCGACCTGCCTCCCGTCGCCGACGACCAGCGGCTTCACGCCGACGACGACCGCGGCGCCGCGCGCGAGCTGCTCGCGGCGGCAGCGGGGGCGCTGGCGCGCGCGTTGCCCACCGAGCTCGCCGGCCGCGGCGACCGCGTGAAGGGTGACAACCCCGTGCGCCGCATCTGCGCCGCGATCGCGCGGGCCCTGGGGATCGCGGAGCCGGCGCTCTACGTGACGAAGGGCGAGCCCGCCGTGGTGCTGCCCGCCGCGACCGAGCCGCCGGGCCTGCTGGTCGGCCTGGAGGTGCCCAAGCGCCACCACTCGCGCCAGCAACGCTTCCTGTACGCCCGCGCGATGGCGCACATCCGGCGCGGGACGCACCCTCTCGCGGAGCTCCCGCCGGAGCGCCTGGCCCAGGTGGTGGGCGAGCTGGCGCGCCTGCTGGCGCCGGCAGGCACGGACGTCTCGCGCCTGCCGCCGCACGACCCGGCGCTCGCGGAGGCGCTGGAACGGGCCATCCCCTCCGAGGAGCGCGCGGCCATGGCGCAGCTCGCCGAGCGCGCCGCGGCCGAGCAGCCGCCGAGCTGGGCCGCGCTGCCGCTCGCCTTGCGCGAAACGGCGGAGCGGGCCGCACTGGTGATCTGCGGCGACCCGCTGGCCGGACTCGCCATCGTGATGTCCGAGTGCCCCGGCGGGCTGGACCGTCCCGAGGTCGCCCGGCTGGCGCGGTTCGCGGTGAGCGAGGAGTACCTCTCGCTGCGGCAGGAATAGCGCCGCTCTACTCCTCCCGGAGCAGCGCCCCCGCCGGTACCCGTTCCCGGAGGAAGTCCGCCGCCCTGCGCACCTCCGCCTCGTCGCGGCCGTCGAAGGTCACCTTCACGCGGTGGTCGGCGTCGTCGAAACGCGGATAGCTTCCGATGGAGACCGCGGGGAACCGCTCGACCGCCGCGTCGAGGTGCTCGGCGAGGGTGCCCTCGCCGATGCCGAAGTAGAGCGCGCGGGTGAAGATCGGAGCGGTCCGGTAGCGGTCGCGGATGCGGCCGAATCCTTCCTTGAACAGCACCGGCGGCCCGGGGAGCACGGCGACGTTGTCGACGGACACGACCGGGAACAGCGATCCCGGGGACCAATCCACCGTCGCGCCCTCCGGCACGTTGGCCAGCCGGCGCAGCGCCGGGTTCAGGCGGTCGCCCAGGTGCTGGCCCAGGGCGGCGAGGATGCGCTCGTCGGGCACGATCCGCCGGCCGAAGCACTGCCCCACGGCCGCGATGGTCACGTCGTCGTGGGTCGGGCCGATTCCGCCGCTGGTGAACACCCACTTCGCCGAGGCCAGCGCCCGCCGGAGCGAGTCGACGATGACGGGCACCTCGTCGGGGACGGTCTCGATCCGCCGCAGGTCCACTCCCAGCCCGCGCAGCTCGCGCGCAAGCCAGGGACCGTTCTCGTCCGCCACCTTGGCGGAGAGGATCTCGTTGCCGATCACCACGATCGCGGCGGTGCTCACTCTTCGATCCCCGGATTGGTCTGCCCCGGGTCGGTCTGGTCCAGGCCGTACTCGCGGATCTTCTTGATCAGGGTGGTCCGCGACACTCCCAGGCGCGCCGCCAGCCGGGACTTGTTGCCCCGCGTCTCGCGCAGCCCCAGCGTGATCAGGTCCTTCTCCAGCTGGCAGACCGCGGTGGCCAGATCGCTGCCCAGGCCTTGCTCGACCAGCGCCGCGAACCGGCCGATCGAGCCCTCCTGCGGCGTGGTGCGTCCGTGCTGCCCCAGCTCGGGCGGGATGACCTCCGCGTCGCCGGAGAGCACCACCACCCGCTCGATCTCGTTCTCCAGCTCGCGGATGTTCCCCGGCCAGCGGCGCTCGTAGAAGCTGCGCAGCAGGTCCGGGTGCAGCCTCTTCACCGGGCGGCCGGTGCGCTGGGCCGCCTGCTGCAGGAAATGGCCGGTGAGGAGCGGCAGGTCGTCGATGCGCGTCCGCAGCGGCGGCACCTCGATGTTCACCACGTGCAGCCGGTAGAAGAGGTCCTCGCGGAACTGGCGGCGCGCGACCATCTCGCGCAGGTCGCGGTTGGTGGCGGCGATGATGCGCACGTCCACGCGCTCGGCCTTGGTGGCGCCCACCGGCACGAAGGTCCCTTCCTGCAGGACGCGCAGGAGCTTCACCTGCATGGCGGGCGACATGTCGCCCACCTCGTCGAGGAAGAAGGTGCCGCCGTCGGCCACCTTGAAGAGGCCGGTCTTGTCGCGCCCGGCGCCGGTGAAGGCCCCCTTCACGTGCCCGAACAGCTCGCTCTCCAGCAGGTTGTCGTTCAGGGCCGAAGCGTTGGTGGCGACGAAGGCCTTGTCCTTGCGCGGCCCGTTGTAGTGCAGCGCCCGGGCGATCATCTCCTTGCCGGTGCCGTTCTCGCCGGTGACCAGCACCGTGATGTCCGAGCCGACCAGCTTGTCGAGCAGCGCGTAGAGGCGCTGCATCGGCGCGCTCTTCCCCACGATGTCGGCGAACCGGTACCGGCCGGTCAGCTCGCGCCGCAGCGCCTGGATGTTCCGCTCGCGCTCGGCGACGGCGTTCTGGTAGGCGGCGATCTCCTCCACGGTGGTGTCGATCAGATCGGTGAGGCGCGGCACGTCCCGCGCGTCGATGCGGGCGATGGTGTCGAACGCTTCGCTCGGCTGCACGACGGGGAGCTGCAGCCGCTGCGTGGTCTGCATCGCGTGCGGGCGCGCCGCCTCGGCCTTCTCCGCGACCACGAAGCCGCAGGCGAACAGCGAACCTTGCCTCTCGCCGCCGTAGGAGATGGGCGCCCCCACGATCTCCAGGCCCATGTGGCAGGGTCCGAGCAGGCGCGCCGAAGCCGGCTCGCTGCCGAACTGCCGCACCGCCTTCTCGATGCTCTCGTTGCAGCGCTGGAAGCCCACGCGGTCGCCCAGGCAGGCGGTGCAGGTGCGGTTCGAGGGCGGGATGAGGATGCCCTTGCCGTGCTCGACCACGAACCCCTTGGCATCGGTGAAGGACAGCTCGATGCCCCACCAGCGCCGGACCGTCTCGCGGATCTTGCGCACGATCTGCAGCTCGCCTAGGACGCTCTCGCGCTGTGCAAATGAACCGGCCATCTCCCCCTACCCGAGCTGCTGCTGTACCGCCGCTCCGCATGCTTCCGCGACTTCCGCGATCGGCCGCGTCCCGTCGATGGACACCACGCTGGCCAGCGTCCCCACCAGCCGATTGTACTCGCGCTCGATCTGCTGCATCTGCTGGGAGGTCTCGTACCGCTCCAGCTTGGCCCCCCGCTGCTTGACGCGCTCGAGCGCGATGGCCGCGGGCACGTAGAGGAACAGCGTCAGGTCCGCCTTGCGCGCGTACCGGTTCGCCGCCTGGATGAAGTCGTGGGACACGCTGGCCCCCTGGTACGCCAGCGAGCTGAGGATGTACCGGTCGACGATGACGTCCTCGCCCCGCGCGAGGCGCGGCTCGATCTGCGAGCCGAGGTGGTCGAGGCGGTCGGCGGCGAAGAGCAGCGCCATCACCCGCTCGTCCACCACGCCGAGCTTGCCGTCCGCCTGCGGCGTGGCGGCGCGGCCGGCGAGGATCTGGCGCACCAGCAGGCCCACCGGCCCTTCGCTGGGTTGGTGCGCGAGATGGACCGTCCGGCCACGTCCGCGCAGCCGCTCGGCGAGGAGCTGCGCCTGGGTGGTGGTCCCCGCCCCGTCGAGCCCTTCGAAGACGATGAACCGCCCCGGTTGCGCGCTCACCGCCTCGCCTCCGGCGGAGGATCGATCCCGAGCTCCGCGCGCACCTCGCGCAGCCGGTGGAGCGCCGCGCCCTCCACGCGGAGCTGGGCGCGCGCGCGCCGGTACGAGCGCGCCGCGTCCCACAGGAGCAGCGCGTCGAGCAGCGCCAGCGGGTAGAAGAAGAACGGCAGCCTCGCCGAGTCCCAGGCGAGCTTGCCGCACACTCCGGTCAGGACGGCCCAGAGGAACCCTCCCAGCGCGGCGCGCGCGAACCCGTCGACCGAGCGGCGCTCGCGGGCAGACTCCTGCAGCCGGCTCAGCTCGGCCTCGAGCTCCTCGCTGCCGTGCCGCTGGACCATCTGCGGCTGTCTATGGCGCGCGGATTCTGGCAAGTCAATCGGTCGGCTGGAGGCTCAAGGGCTCTCGGCTCTGCACGGTCAGGCTTCGCGGATCGGGAGTGGCACGCCGCATTCGGCGCAGCGCGCCTCGGCGGCGACGCGCGCGAAGCAGGCGGGGCAAAGCACCACCTCGAGCTGCCGCGGCTCCGCGTCGGGCGGAGGGATGGGCGGGGCGGCGCGCGGACCGGGATCCTCCTCGCGCCCGCGATCCAGCTCGAGCGGGCCGGCGATCCAGTTCTGCGCCTCACCGTTGGTCTCGTGCGCCGTCCGTTCGACCTCCAGCCGCTCCTCCGGCACCCGCAGCGAGCGCGAGGCCAGCGCGGTCTGCTCCAGCTCGGGGACCCGCTCGACGGGCGCGTCCACCGCGGCCTGCAGGGTGGGCTCCAGGCCGTCGATGGGCGGAGCGAATCCGGGCACCTCGGTCGGCCTGCGAAGGACCTTTCCGCAGCCCGCGCACTCGACGGCGGTCAGCGGATTGTCGGTCTCGCACACGGGGCAGGCGGCCATCGGACAAGCTTAGCGCGGAGAGGCCGTCTTCCCCAACCGCGGCCGCTCCGGGCCCGGGCTTGACCTACCTGCGTCTCCGGTGGATCGCGTCCACCCACTCCACCGCCTGCGGCTGCTCGACTCCCTCGATGTCCAGGTTGACCACCACCGGTTCCTGCCCGCTGCCTCCACGCCGCCGCCTTGCATGGGCGGTCAGTGGACGCTGCGCTGCGACGATCCGGTGAGCGGCACGAAGCGGACCTGCATGAGCCCGCGCTTCTCCAACGAGCCGGCCGCCCGGCGCGAGCTGGTCGAGCAGCGCCGGCGGCACCTCGCGCGGCGCCGCGGAGACCAGGATGGCGTCGAACGGCGCCACCTCGGGCCAGCCCAGGGCGCCGTCCCCCACGCGCACCTGGACGTTGGAGTAGCCCAGCTCACCGAGCACCCGGCGCGCCCGCTCCGCCAGCTCCGGGAGGATCTCGACGCTGCGGATGGCCGCGCTCACCGGCATCATCTCCGCCAGGATGGCGGTCGCGTACCCCGAGCCCGTGCCCACCTCCAGCACCCGCTCGCGCCCGGTCAGCTCCAGCGCCTCGGCCATGGCGGCCACCACGTACGGCTGCGAGATGGTCTGCCCGCAACCGATGTCCAGCGGGCGGTCGGCCTCGGCCTCTTCCTGCGATTCCTCGGGGACGAAGAACGACCGCGGTACGCGCGCGAACGCGGCGAGCACGCGCGGGTCCCGGATGCCCTGGTCGATGAGTCGCCGGACGAGGAGGCTCTCCCTCGCCGTCATGCCGTCGTCGTGCGTCCACACGCCCATAGCGGGAGGCTAGGCCTCATCGGGGTAGTGGGAGAGACCGATGCGGTTCCCCTCCGGGTCCCGCAGGTACAAGGTCCAGCGGGTGCGGTGGACGACCTCGATCCCCAGCTCGCCCAGGCGGCGTTCCCAGGCGTGCCTGTCGCGGGCGGGGATGCGCAGGGCGAGCAGGTGCAGGCCGCCGTGCGGATCGCGGAAGGGCGTGGGGAGCCGGTCGACGTCGCAGGCCTCCAGCGCGATGAATTCCTCACTCTGCCCCACAGAGAGCCACACTGACCGCTCGCCGGGACGGCCGTCGTCGTGCGGCCAGCGCCGCACCACGTTGAGTCCCAGCACGTCGGCGTAGAAGCGCACGGCGCCGGCCAGGTCCTTCACCTGGATGGCGAGGTGATGGTGGCCGTGCACGGACGGCATGTGGCGAGTCTACGAGGGTTGACGCATCGTGGAAAGGACGTCAGTCGCCGCCCCTGGGGCGGCGCTGCGCTTTTTGCAGCGCGGAACGGAATGGCCGTGCAATATAGGCGCCCCTCCGCCCATGCTTGCCCGAGAGCAGATCCGCAACATCGCGATCATCGCGCACGTCGACCACGGCAAGACGACCCTGGTCGATTACATGCTGCGCCAGACGGGCATCTTCCGCGCCAACGAGACCATGGTGGACCGCGCCATGGACACCAACGAGCTGGAGCGCGAGAAGGGCATCACCATCCTGGCGAAGAACACCGCGGTCACCTACCGCGGCGTGAAGGTCAACATCGTCGACACGCCCGGGCACGCGGACTTCGGCGGCGAGGTGGAGCGCGGGCTGCGCCTGGTGGACGGCGTCCTGCTCCTGGTCGACGCCGCGGAGGGGCCGCTTCCGCAGACCCGGTTCGTGCTGGGCAAGGCGCTGGCGCTGGGGCTGCCCGCGGTGGTGGTGGTCAACAAGATCGACCGCCAGGACGCGCGGCCGGCCGAGGTGCTCGACGCCATCTACTCGCTGTTCATCGATCTGGGCGCGAGCGAGCACCAGATCGAGTTCCCGGTGATCTACGCGGTGGCCCGCGCGGGACGCGCCTCGCTGCTGCTTGGGGACTTCGACGACCTGCCGGCGGGCCGGGCCGCCGTACCCGGAGCCGCGCCCCATCCCGCGGAGGCCGACGGCTTCGCCGGCGGCCGGGCCGGAGCCGAAGGCGGAGGCATTGGAGGCACGCCCGGCGCGCGCGCGCGGACGCTCGAGCCGCTGCTCGACGCCATCCTGGAGGCGATCCCTCCGCCGAAGAAGGCCGAGACCACCCACGACAAGCTCCAGATGCTCGTCGCGAATCTCGATTACGACGACTACGTCGGGCGGCTCGCGGTGGGCCGGCTGTCCAGCGGCTCGGTCGAGGCGGGGCAGCCGGTGGCGGTGTGCCGCGCCGACGGCAGCACGCCGCGCGGCAAGGTGACCAAGATCTTCGCCTTCGAGGGGCTCAAGCGGATCGAGATCGCCGAGGCGGGCCCGGGCGAGATCATCTCGCTGGCCGGCATCGAGGAGATCGCCATCGGCGACACCATCGCCGACCCCGAGCACCCCATCCCGCTCGAGCGCATCCACGTCGACGAGCCGACCATGTCGATGATCTTCAAGGTCAACGACGGCCCGTTCGCCGGCCGGGAGGGGAAGTACGTCACCTCCCGCAACCTGCGCGAGCGCCTGCAGCGCGAGGCATACCGGAACGTCGCCATCCGCGTGCAGGACACCGACTCGGCCGACGCGTTCAAGGTGGTGGGCCGCGGCGAGCTGCAGCTGGCGGTGATCATCGAGACGATGCGCCGCGAGGGCTACGAGCTGACCGCCTCCAACCCCGAGCCGGTGACCAAGGAGATCGACGGCGTCCTGCACGAGCCGATGGAGCTGATGGTCTGCGACGTCCCCCAGCCGTCGGTGGGCGTGGTGACCGAGCGCATGGGTCCGCGCAAGGGCCGCATGGTGGAGATGCAGCAGCTCGGCTCGGACCGCGTGCGCCTCAACTTCCGCGTTCCGGCGCGCGGGCTGGTCGGGTTCCGCAACGAGTTCCTCACCATCACGCGCGGCGAGGGCATCATGTCCTCGCAGTTCGACGGGTACGAGCCCTGGCAGGGCAAGATCCCCAAGCGCGTGAGCGGCGCGATCGTCGCGGACCGCGAAGGCGAGACGGTGGCGTACTCCCTCTTCGACCTTCAAGAGCGCGGCTCGCTCTTCTACGGCCCCGGCGACGCCGTCTACGAAGGGATGATCGTCGGCGAGCATTCACACCCCGGCGATCTCGACGTGAACGTCACCCGCGGGCGCAAGCTCACCAACGTCCGCGCCGCCACCCGCGACGACAACATCATCCTCACTCCGCCCCGCCAGATGAGCCTGGAAAAGGCCCTGTCGTGGATCAACGAGGACGAGCTGGTCGAGGTGACCCCCAAGAACGTCCGCCTCCGCAAGCGGGTCCTGAGCGCCGGCGACCGCTACCGCCTGGAGCGGGAGCGCAAGCGGACCGACGGCCTGATCTAGCCGCGATTCACGCCTGAAAACGTTTCACGCGAAGCGCGGAAGATAGAAAAGCGCGGAAGGAAAGCGGTTTGAACCTCATTGGAAATCGGGGAGACAGGATTTGAACCTGCGACCCCCTGGTCCCGAAGGGGCGCAACACGAATCACACGGCGTTTCAGAGGGTGGCTTCGGGTCGCAACCAGCGGAAACCATTCAAGAGCAGCAATCGCTGAGTCTGGACCCAGTGTCAGAAAACGGATTGGTTTCCGGTGCAGGGCGCGTCCCGGCAGGAAGCGCAGGAACAGGCCGGTGCCCAGCCCCCAGGCCGCGTTGACGAGCAGCGCGGTGAGGATCGGTTTCGCAGCGAATCCGAAGAGCGCGATCCTAGAGGCTCTGGGCATTCGCCGGGAAATTGCCAATGAGCGGGCGCGCGCGCACGCCCGCTTCCTCGGCAGGCGGCCAGGGCTTTGGCGCGGGCAGAGGAGCGGGGCTGTGATCATCAGCCCGTTCCAGAATGGAATGATCTTGCGGTCGATGGCCGCCGGCGCCCGCTTGCTGCGCGCGGAGAGAAGTTGCTTGCGCGCGTCCTCCGGAACATCGCTGACATGGCGCACGATGCTGCGGCCGTCGAGATCGCCGCGCTCGCTGACGCCATACGACGCCTCGACCAGCACCCCGCGCTTCTTGCCGAGCACCGCCTCGATCTCGCCCGGCGTCCAGGTGAAGGAGTAGCCCTCGATCTCCTCGCCATCCGGACCTGGGCTGTCGGCGTCGCTCGCCGACCAGAAGCCGGCGCGCGGATCGGTCATGTCGCGGGCGATGGAGTCGAGCGTCTCGCGCACGACGCGCGCGAAGTCGGCGCGCCCTGTGACTTGCGAGGCCTCGAGATAGACGATGCATGGGCAGCGAGGTCATGTTGTAGAGACGACCTCATCTCTTCAGCGCGTCAAGGATCGCCGCCGCCGTGGCACGGCGTTTATACGTCTGCGCCAACGAGCGCCAGACGATCGTTCCCCCTCAGGGGCTGGACAGACGCCATGTCTCACTCCGCGCAGCAGGAAAGTCTGGCCGGGTCTTTGAGGCGCGAGATCGCCGCGATCTTCATCGCCTCGGCCATCGTTGGATAGACGTGGAGCAGCTCGATGAAGTCGCGCAGGTTGGCGCGGAAGCGCAGGGCCATCGCGGCCTCGTGGATGACCTCCGCCGCGTTCGCGCCCAGCATGGTCACGCCTAGCACGTCGCCCGTGTCGCGGTCGGCGACCATCTTGATGAACCCGCTGGTGTCCCGGATCGCGCCCGCGCGGGGCACCAGTTCCATCGCCGTCGCCCTGCACCAACATCGATGGCCCTGCGCGACGGCCCGCTCCTCGGTGAGCCCGACCACGGCGAGCTGCGGGTCGATGAAGATGGCGCGAGGGATCACCCGGTGATCCACGGCGCGCGGCGGCTCGTCGGCAAAGGCGTTGTGGGCGGCGATGCCTCCGTCCTGGCTGCCGACCGGGGTGGCCATCTGGGCGTGCGTCTCGGAACCGATCACGTCACCCGCGGCGTAGATGTGCGCCACGTTGGTGCGCAGGAACTCGTCCACCTTCACCTGGGCTCGCCCGTCCAGCGTGACCCCGGCCTTCTCGATTTCGATGAGGTCCGTGTTCGGGCGCCGCCCGGTCGCGACAAGCAGATCCGTTGCTTCGAGTTCCAGGCGGCGGCCGTCGGCCTCGACCGTGGCGACAATGCCGGATTCGCTCCCGCGCACTGCACGCACCTCGGAGCCGGTGAGGACGCGCACTCCCTCGCGTTCGAGGACCTCGCGCACGGCAGGGCCGACCTCGGGCTCGTAGCCATGTGCAAGCAGCTCCCCGCTCCGCTCCACCACCGTCACCTTCGTTCCGAAGCGCGCGAACATCTGCCCAAGCTCCAGGGCGATGTATCCGCCGCCGACGATGAGGAGCGAGCGCGGCAGCTCGCGCAGCTCTTGCTTCTCGTCGCTCGTGAGCAGATCGCTGGTGAGGTGCGGCGTGCGATCGAGGCCGTCGATCTCGGGCATCGCGGGGCGCGAGCCGGTGGCGATGAGGACGCGGTCGCCGCGCAGCCGCCTGCCATCCACCTCGACGGTGTGTGAGTCGACAAACTGCGCGTGCCCCTTCTCGATCCGGATCTTGCCGCCGACGAGACTCTGGTATTTGCGCTCGCGGTAATCGTGCACCAAATCGTCTTTCTGCTCGACGAGCGCGGTAAAATCGAACTCCATCGCCGCCGCACGCAGCCCTGGGTAGCGCGGGTGTCGGGCGTCGTGCAGCAGCTTGGCCGCCTCGATCAGGTTCTTCGAGGGCAGGCACCCGCGGTTCACGCACGTGCCGCCCAGCGTGCGCTCCTCGGTCATGACCACCGTCTTCCCCAGTTCCTGCGCGCGCAGGGCGGCGGCGAAAGCCGTGGAGCCGGAGCCCAGGATGACCAGGTCGAAACTCTGTGCGGCGGCCATGGTCATCGCCTGGGTTGCTCGGCGCGAGAGGCGTAGACGGCCGCGCCGGTGAGGGCGAGGGCGATGGCGGCGAGCACGGCCTTGCGGTCCATGAGGCTCCTTGGCTAGAAAAACAGGGAGGAGAGGTACGGGAAGGCCCAAAAGGCGACCACGAGCGCGGTTGCGATCCAGAGGGCGATGCGCCCCAGTCGGTTGGCCTTCGGTTGCTCACAGCCGCAGGCGTCGCCCTCGACAAGCTTGGGGCGGCGATACGCGAACCAGAAGCCTGCCGCCAGCAGCGCGGCGGTCACGACCGTCAGGGCTGGCCTGTACGCCTCGAAGCGCGCGAGCGCGCCGGCGCCGCCGATGCCAAGCAGCGCAAACACGAGCGGCCCGATGCAGCAGATGGACGCCAGGAACGCGGAGACGACCGCGCCGCCGACCGAGACGGCGGATAGCTTGCGGCCAGACGGGGGCATGGTTCGGGTCTGCTCCATGGCGTCAGGGCATTTCACGAACCGGGCCAACCGCGCCCGAGAGGGAGCGCGCCCGCGTTCACGCTGGCGTGCCTCCAGAATGGAATGCGGTTAGACTCCATTTTGGAGGGCAGCGGATGGCCAGCAAGTCCCTGCAAGCCGCCCCGCAAGAGGATCTGGTCGCCCGCAGCCGCGCCATGCGGGCCGTGCTGACGCTCGCCGGGCGCGTCGCCCAGTCCGACGCTCCCGTGCTGCTCACCGGCGAGAGTGGCACGGGCAAGGAGCGCCTGGCGCGCTACGTCCACACCCGGTCACGCCGCGCGCGCGGGCCTTTCGTGCCGGTGAACTGCGCGGCGCTGCCCGAGGCTCTCCTCGAGAGCGAGCTGTTCGGCCACGTCCGGGGCGCGTTCACAGGCGCGGACCGCGATCATCGGGGGTTGTTCGAGGCGGCGTCCGGGGGAACCCTGCTCCTCGACGAAGTGGGCGAGATTCCGTCCGCGATGCAGGTGAAGCTCTTGCGCGTGCTTCAGGACCACGAGGTGCGGCCCGTGGGCAGCACGGCATCGAAGCGGATCGACGTGCGCATCATCGCGGCGACCAACGCCGACTTGTCCGAGATGGTCGCACGTCGCGCGTTCCGCAAGGACCTTTACTTCCGCTTGAATGTGCTCGCGGTCGAGGTTCCACCGTTGCGCGACCGTCGCGAGGACGTGCTGCCGCTCGCACACGAATTCATGCGCCGAGGCTGTGCGACCTATTACTGCGGGCCGTGCTCGCTGTCCCCGGAGGCGCTAGATCCCGGCCGAAGACTCCGAGTCCCTTCCACTCGCGGAGGTCGAGCGCCGCCACATCCTGCGCGTCTTGGAGAAGTTGGGCGGCAACCGCACCGAAACCGCGCGCACGCTTGGCATCGGAGCGAATACCCTGTGGCGCAAGCTGCGGCAGTACGAGGTTGGCACCCGCGCAGCAGGACCAAGATCGAATGCTCGACCTTCAACAGGTCCCTCTCCTGAGCGACGGCCTCCGGCGGGGCGCAATGCGCGCCAACCCTGAGCCGGACGTCGCCGATCCGTTCGCGCTCGCCGCCGGGCGGACGGTTCCGCAGCAGCCCCTCGTCTTCCGGCAATTCATGGGCAGGCGCGTCTACGACCTGGTGGGGACCGGATACGCCCCGCTCATCCTCGTCTCGCAAAGATCGTCGATGCGCTTGCGGGGCCCCATGCACGGCTGGTCGACCTTTCCCATCGAACTCATCGATGGCTCGGGCAAGCCGGTACCCGGGCTACCTTGGGTAGACCAGCCTACACCTCGAGGGCTTGCGACCGTTCGCCGCTGATGATAGCATTATGATATCAACGGGGAGATGAGAGGGATGGCCCAGGTGTTGGTGAGGGATGTGCCGAACGCCGTCGTCGAGCGGCTGAAGAAGCGGGCGGCCGGCCGCGGGCGCTCCTTGCAGGCGGAACTGAAACAGGTGCTCATCGATGCCGCCGCACCGGACCTGGAGCGCATCCGACACCTCGCCGGGCGATTGAGGAAGCAACTCGCTGGCCGCGCACACTCCGACAGCGCCCGGCTCCTCGCCGAGGATCGGAGGCGGTGAGCCGCTGGACGATCGATGCCAGCGTGGCTGTCAAGTGGTTCGTCCCGGAGGTTCATTCCGAAGCAGCGGCAAGTTGGCTCGGAGCCGACTTCGAGTTACTGGCGCCCGATCTCCTTTACCCCGAGGTCGGGAACATTCTCTGGAAGAAGTTCCGCCGGTCCGAGCTCAGCGCGAGGGAGATGCAGATCGTGCGAAAGGCGATCGACAGGGTGCCCTTCCAGCTTTCTTCCGGGAGAAAGCTTCTCGGCGCCGCGATCGACCTGGCAATGGGCCTGGACCGCAGCGTGTATGACTGCATGTACTTGGCGGTTGCGATGGCCTTCGATGCGCCGCTGGTCACTGCCGACCGAAAGCTCTTCGAAGCGATCGGGGCGACGTGCTTCGCGGGTCACGTTCGATGGCTCGAGGACAAGCCTTGAGTGCCCAAAGGCCCTGATCCTCGAGTGTGAACTTGCCCCATGGCGAACCCGGACAGCACGAGCTTGAGTGACTCCTCCTGAATGCGCTCGGCGCTGGGTCCCGCGCCGTCGCGCGGTGATCGCCGCCGACGTCAGCAGGCCCGCCGTCATCGCCCCGTACCTGCTCGAATTGCTCTGATCTGACGCGCAGGTGCCAGGTCTGCCACCCGCGCTTTCGATAGACCGACGCCATCTCAGCCTCGCTTGGCCAATCGCCGTTCCATCTTGCCGTCGCTCCTCGACGGTCCCACTGCGAATGCGCGCACCGCCCGGGCATCAAACCGCAGCAGCCCGCCGATGCAAATGCACGGCAGATAGCCCCTCTCCGCCGCCTTGTAGACCCAGCTGATCGACGCCCTCAGATAGCGCGAGACGTCGCGCAAGTCCCAGAGTGTCTGCTCGACGCGGCGCTCGGTTCCGAACGGGTTCACAGTTTCAACCCTTCTTCCGGGAGAGAGGAGAGAGCGGACCGACCTCTTTCTCGACTTGCTCGAGCCCGCGAACGATGAGCATCCGGACCGCCGTGCTCATCTTGGCGTTGAGCCCCGGTTCGCGTTCGTTCAGGTGGTGGAGATACCGCTCCAACTTCTGCAGCGTCTCACGGCTGATGCGAGCACTGACGACCGCGAACTCTTCTGAGGTAGGCATCAAGGCTACTAATGTATACAATGTAGTTTACTGTCAAAATCGCAAGAGTGTTTAGTCCGTGCGACAAAGTGGCCAAGGCCGCGAGAAAGGCCCCAACACGACCGGCACGAGGGAGAGTACCGATGAGGCCCAGGTCCGTAGCGCTCGCGCTCGCCATCGCGGCGGCGGCGGCTCCCGACTGCACGCCCAACAAGAACCAGCTGGAGAGTGGCCGGCTGCCGCCGGTCGGCCTCGCGCCCCTTCCGCAGGCTCCGCTGATGCAGGTGGCACCGGAGGCGCTCCCAGGCGCCGACGGCTCCCTCGCGGTGGTGCAAGCGCTGCCGACGGGCACTGCCCAGGGCCTCATCCGGCCGACGATCACCTTCTCGAAGCCGGTGGTCGCTCTCGGGATGGTCGAGGTCGAGAAGGCGCGCGCCTCCCCCGCAACCATCGAGCCCACGATCCCCGGCGAATGGAAGTGGCTCGGATCCGCTAGCGTCGAGTTCACGCCGAGGGGTCTCTGGCCGTACGGCACACGGTTCACGGTGACCATCCCGGCCGGGCTCACCGCCGTCGACGGCTCCGCCTTGAAAAAGGCGTACGCCTACAGCTTCGAGACGCCTCGTCCCGTGGTGCAGCAGATCGAGCCCGACGGCGGCTGGCGATGGCTCATTCCGGCCCAGCACTTCGTGCTCACGCTGAACCAGCCGGTGACCGATCTGGCCGGGCACCTGACCATGAAGGTTGCCGGCGAGCCCTGGCCGGTGCGGCTGCTCAAGGAGACGTCGGTCGCCGACGAGAAGCGGGAAAGCGAGACCGACCGGCATTACGACCGGGCCAGCTTCGAGGAGCGCGGTTTCAAGAACAAGCGCACGCGCTACGAGCTCGAGGCGGTGCGGCCGCTGCCGCTCGCCAGGGACGTCATCCTGACGCTAGCGGCCGACCTGCGCGGCACGGAAGGCCCGCTCGCGATCGGATCCGCACCGAGCTGGACGTTCCGGACCTATGGGCCGATGCGCGTCGAGTCCGTGAAGGCCTGCTTGCACTCGGACCGCTGCTCGTACGGGCCGATCATCCTGGTGACGACGAACGTCGCAGACGCGAAGTCGCTCCGCACGCGCCTTGCCATCGAACCCGCGGTCGAGATCGATTGGGAACGAGTCGAGGCCCACCCGCCTCCGGCGTGGGACACGACGGTACGCCTTCCCTACGTGGTCATCCCGGGGAAGTTCCGTTCGGGAATGACGTACCGGGTTTCCATCGCAAAGGGACTCAAGGACCAATATGGCCAGGAAGCGCCAGCCGCGAGCGGCCAGGCCGCGATGAGCGACCTCGAGCCGTCCTTCGAGCTGGGCTCCGATGTGGCGCTGCTCGAGGCGACGGGCGATGGGGCACTGCCAGTCGTGTCGGCGAATCTCTCGCGTCTGGAAGCGCGAGTCTGGTCACTGACGCCGGCCGAGGTGGCGCGTCTCATGGGTCGGAGGGGTCCCGTGGCGCACAATACCGCGACCCCGCCCGGCGAGCCCGTCGCTCATACGCTCGACCTCTCCGGCCCTCGCAACGTTACGCGGACGCGTCCGCTGCCGGTGCGGCAGATCCTGGGGGACAGGCGGTCTGCCATCTTCTTCCTCAAGGCCCGGGCCCCCGAGATCGCGGAGCAGTGGCGCGCGGAACGGCAAGTCCTCGGACAGATCACGGACCTCGCGGTCCATGCCAAGCTCGGTGCGACGAATGGCGTCGTCTGGGTGACCCGGCTCTCGGATGGGAAGCCGGTAGCAAGCGCGGACCTCACGATCTACGACCGCAGCGGCAACGAGCGCTGGAGCGGCAAGACCGATGCCGACGGGCTTGCCACCGTGCCGGGCCTCTCCGAGAGCGCCGAAGAGAAGGTGACGGGAGGGGATACCCCATCCGTCCTCGTGGCGGCGACGAAGGACGGGGATACCGGCGTCACGCTCTCCGGCTGGTCTGGAGGCTTCACGCCCTGGGCTTTCGGCGTCCAGGCCGATTGGGACGGCAAGACGCCGCGCAGCGTCGGCATGATCGTGCCCGAGCGCGGCATCTATCGACCCGGGGACACCGTTCATCTCAAGGGCCTGGTGCGCTATCGCAAGCTCGGCGCTCTGCGGACGCCGCCTTCGGGCACGAAGGTGAAAGTTCGCGCGGTCAGCTCGCGAGGAAAGGAAGTGTTCGCGAAAGAGCTGGCAGTCACCGATTTCGGGACCTTCGCCACGAGCCTCGTTCTGGACCACGACGTGCCGCTGGGCACCTACCAGCTCTCGGCAACGGCAACGTTGGATGGAACGGAACTGACCTATGGCGGCTCGTTCCGGGTCGAGGAGTACCGGGCGCCGCAATTCAAGGTGGATGTCGCGGCTCCCGATCGGCACGCGGTGGCCGGGGACGCGATTTCGGCGCGGGTGCTGGCCCGGTATCTCTTTGGCGGCGCGATGGCCGACGCCGAGGTAAAGTGGACCGTCAACCGCTCCACCATCGCTTTCCGGCCACCGGGCAACGACGGCTTCGCCTTCGGAAGCCAGACCTGGTGGTGGGACGACCACGAGCCTGCGCGCTCGAGCGAGGTGTTCGCCGGGGGCGGTGGTCGAACCGACGTCATGGGCGCGCTCGCCATCGCAGCTGGCAAGGCCGAGACTCCCGGCGACCGGACCTACGAGTACACCATCGAGGCCGAGGTCACCGACGTGAGCCGGCAGCGGCTCGCGAACCGCGCCACGATCGCCGTCCACCCGGCTGCGATCTATGCCGGCGTGCGGCGCCGCGGGACCGGCTTCGGTAAAGTCGGCAAACCCCAGGTGCTCGAGCTCATCACCGCCTCTCCAGACGGCGTTCGGAAGGACGGGCGCGTCGAGGTGGCCGTCCGGCGGCGCGAGTGGAAGTCGATCCGGAAGAAGGGGGTGGGCGACCGCTGGACGACGGTGGTCGAGCCGGTCGAGGAGCCGGCGGGCGAATGCAAGACCGAGACGGGCCAGGCACCTGGCGAGTGCTCCGTCACGCCGAAACAGCCGGGCTTCTACCTCGTCGAGGCGACCACCATGGACAGCAAGGGCCGCCGTCAGGTGACCCGGTCCAGCTTCTACGTCGTTGGCAGCGGATGGGTGTCCTGGCAGCGAGACGACTCCGACCGGATCGAGCTCGTTCCCGACAAAGAGCTGTACGACGTCGGCGACACGGCCAAGGTTCTGGTGAAGAGCCCGTTCCCGGAGGCGGAGGCGCTCCTGACGGTCGAGCGGGAAGGAATTCTCTCGTCGCGTCGCGTGCGCCTCGGCGGCGCCGCCACGACGCTGGAGGTTCCGCTCGGGGAGGACGCGATCCCGAACGTCTTCGTGAGCGTGGTGGTGGTGCGCGGCCGCGTGCCGGAGAAGCCGGCGGCCGTGAACGACGACCCGGGCCGGCCGGCGGTGCGCGTGGGATATGCGCAGCTCAAGGTCGAGAAGAAGAGCAAGCGGCTCGAGGTGCTGGTCACGCCAGACGGCGCGGCGAAGCGCCCGCGCGACAAGGTGAAGGTCGAGCTGCAGGTTCGCGACTGGAAGGGTCGCGGGACGCCGGCCGAGGTGGCGATCTGGGCCGTGGACGAAGGCGTGCTTCGGCTCACCGCATACCAGGTGCCGGACCCGGTCGAGGCCATCCATC
>WNGH01005251.1_pt1 | contig 20830 bp, 25 predicted proteins | sample 5400631 | NCBI WGS metagenome assembly WNGH01 (sample SAMN13153373, study PRJNA577476) | soil metagenome | isolation source: 115 cm soil or saprolite under Garry oak tree replicate 1 | place: USA:California | collected 2016-06-15
GCGATTGCCGGAACGGCTATGGCCAAAAGAACAATCGCTGCGAACAGCATAGCGACCTTGTTTTTCATCGGCCCTCCATTATTTTGAGAGTTATAACCCGGTCAGTCTATATCGTCGATTCTTCCTTAGCAATATTGAAGTATCCAGTCATCATTGCGCAGATGTCGCCGATAGAATTGAACACGCTGTCGCCGAAGTAATCTAGCGAGATGGTCACGTCACGGTATCGCCGAATAATAAAATCCGTATTCTCGAAAAGTTCCCAGCCACACTCGAGAACGACTGCTGCGACGAAGCGCGCTCCCGCCGGCAGCCTTTTTCTTCCGACCAGCCATACCAATGCATAGATCAGCACGCCATGCAGAATATGCGTGAATGTAAACGCGAGGATGGCAATCACCGCAAGAATATAGATATAACTTGAGCCTCGTGAAAATCGACTCACTTTCAGTTGAGAATGTAGGGGATTGTCTGGGGCCCTTGCGGCAGCACACATAAGGTAGCATCGCGCCCGGCGCGCTGAAGAGCGTCGTCTACAGCGGCCGAAATATCGTCGATCGGTTCGAAGTGCGCAGCACGCACCTGGTCCGCTCCGAGATAGCCGGTTTTCAGCAAGACCTCAGCTTTGAGCTGGATTTGAGCCTGGATCTGCACCTGCCATTGATCCGGTCGCGAATAGCCGGGAGCCATGATCATCGCGAGAAGCTCTTGTGGAGAGGAGCGCGACGCCAGGATTTGCCCGTAGGCGCCGTGATCGGGAATTCCGTCGCGGCATTCGGCGGCGCAAATGATCGTTCCGCCTTGTCTGACAATCTTCGCTGCGGCGGACATTCCCTTCACCGCCTGATACAGGTTCTGGTCGAGCGGATACCCCGAATTCGTCGTTATCACCACGTCGAAAGGCCGTGGCACTTGACGCATGGCATTCTGTTTTGCAGCGGCACAGGCAGCGGCATGTTCCCGAAGTAGCTCGCCGGCAAATGCTTCCGTGATCTGCTGGTCCCGGTTCAACGTGACATCGAGGGCGAAGTCGACACCGGTCATTCCAGCGATTTCGCGAACATCGTCGTGGATAGGATTTCCTTCAGTCACTCCCCAGGTCGCGTTGGGATGTCCGATGCGGGGGGCGTTGTGCAGCTCCATGACGGTGTCGAGTCCCGCCAGCCCCGGTGCAACCATCTTAGGTCCACCGCTAAAACCTGCGAAAAAGTGAGGTTCTACAAAACCTGTCGTGATCTTGAAATCACTTTCCATCCATCGGCGATTCAACAATACGCGCACGCCACTCCGCGTTTCACCGGCGTGAACCAGCGACGCCACATCTCGTGCATCATGACAAACGATGCGGCAGCTCCGGGCAAACTCAGGCCCCAGCATGCGTTCAATTTCTTCGGGGTGATTGCGGCGGTGAGTTCCGGTGGCAATCAGAATCGTCACGTCCTCGAGCCGCACACCGGGCAGTTCCGAAAACAACGCTTCGAGCATCGCCTGCCTGGGTTGCGCGCGCGTGATGTCGCAGACCGAGATAGCAATCCTTTGCCCCGGCCGAGCAAGTTCCCGCAGCGGCGGTTTGCCGAACGGCTTACGCAAAGCCGCTACGAGTGTGCCGCGCTGATCCGGCGCCGCCGGAACGTAGACCGGTTCGATCACCGTGGTTCGATCGTCGGGAAATTCGGCAAGCAAACCCGTAGTGCCGTAGTCGAGACGCAGCTTCATTGCGTCTACAGTGTCGCACAATTTTGGTAAACTCGGACCCGCAATGATCGTCTACGGCGGCTCTATCGAGGACCCCACGGAAGTCATCCAATTTTTCCGGCGCGAGGCGGGCAAGTTGCGCGCGCTGCGCAAGCTCGTCGTCAATCGCGAAAAGACTATCGTGTGGGATGTGAATCGCGACGGGATCGAGTTCCCGGGGTTGTCTTACGGATGCTCAGTTCTGGACGAATTGCTGCGCGAACTGGGCGTCGTCTTCAATCCACAGACCCTTCACAACCCGAACTCCACACCGAGCGGCACGAAAGAGTTCGACCTGACCGCTCGCTGGACCTGGGGTCATGATCGGGTGATGTAATTAGGGATCCGACCGAGGTTCTCCTTTATTAAGACGTCGGTGTTGTATATCCTTGGCCGAGTTCAGCTCGTATCATCGAGTTGTATGGAACCCGGCAAGCTTATGTGAACTTGTTCAGGGAAACCGCGGACCGCCTCGTCAAGCAACGCTGGCTCACGGAGGGCGACGCCAAACGGATCAAACAGGGACTGAACTCGAGCAGTAACTAGAATGTCGACCCGGATCAATAGGCACCGCCTCATCGCTGCCGTCGCATTGTTGTTGTTGGCGTTTGCTGCCGCCCGCCGTGTGCGGGCGGCAGAGGACACGCTACCGCCGCAACTCAGCGACGAGGCGTTCTGGCATCTCATCACGGACTACTCCGAAGCCGGTGGGTTCTTCCGTTTCGACAATTTCATTTCGAATGAGGCGCTATTTCAGCATGTTCTTGGACGATTGAAGGAAACCACGAAACCCGGCGGCGTGTATCTAGGTGTGGGACCGGATCAGAATTTCACCTACATCGTCGCATTGCGGCCGCGTATCGCATTTATTGTCGATATCCGCCGCCAGAACATGCTGGAACACCTGATGTACAAGGCGTTGATCGAACTTTCCGCCGATCGCGCCGACTTTCTGTCGAGACTGTTTGCAAGGCAGCGGCCGGAAAATATCGGCCCGGAATCCACGCCGGAAGAGTTATTCAAGGCTTTCCGCAACGTTCCCGCAGAGCTCGATCTGTTTTTTGCCAATCTCGATGCCATCAAGACACAACTCGAAGAGCGCCACGGATTCAAGCTATCGGCCGAGGATGAGGCGAGCATCCAGTATATTTTCCGCGCCTTCTACGTCGGTGGACCGAATTTAACTTACGTCGGACCTGTGACTCCGCGATTTGCCGTCCGGAATCGGATGCCCTCTTATGCCGATCTGATGATGCAAAACGACGGTGACGGACAGAACCATAGTTATCTCAGCAGCGAGGATAATTTCGGAATCCTCAAGGATCTGGAACAAAGAAACCTCATCGTGCCGCTAATTGGCGATTTCGCTGGACCGAAAACGATTCGAACCGTGGGAACCTATCTCAAGCAGCAGAATGCCGTCGTGACGGCGTTTTACCTATCCAACGTCGAGCAGTATTTATTTCAGCAGAATGACGACTGGAGCCGCTTCTACGAAAACGTGGCGACGTTGCCACTGGATTCCAACGCGAGGTTTATCCGTTCGGTATTCAACGGGTACGCCTACAACTTGAGAGCTAATGGATACTTTCGCTCTGACTCCCTTCTCGCTTCCATTCCGGATCTTCTTGAAGCTTTTAACGCCGGCAAAATCGAGACGTACTACGACGTCATCCGAATGTCGAAGTGACTCTATTTTACGTGGCTCAAGACTCCATCATTTCGTGGAAGTTTTCCATCTAGTTGCGGGCTGCTGGCTGGAATGATGTTGATTCTGCGATGTTTGTGCTTGGCATCGGATTTGCACGACTACCTCTCATGCATGTCGCGATCGAACGGCTGTACGACTTCGTTTTAGAAGAGAGCAATCTGACCGAAGAGGAACAGTCTCATCTGATCCGATGCAGCTTCTGTATCGAGTGGCTGGATGCCTGTGTGACGGAGAAAGTTTCTCTCCTGCGCAGTGACCGGGCGGCCTAGCGCAGCAGTCTCAACTGTAGCGGCCGTCGCCGAAACTGTGGCTCATTGTAAATGAGAATTGGGAACCAATAAGTGACTAATGACGCTTGGAAAAATCCAGACTTTACCAAGCCGATTGATCATTAATCGTCAATCCGTTCTCAATTCTCATCTGCCGCCGCCACAGTACCCTACGTGGCTTTTTTGAGTTCCATGAATCGAATGGCATTCAGGGTTTTGCCACCGACTTTGAATTTCACGAAACGGAAACCGCGGCTGTCGTAAGGATACTCGGTCGCGTTGTCCTCGGCATTCTGGATCGCTTCCCCTTCTTCCATGCCGAAAATCTCACGCATGTACTTGAGATCGCCCGTATTCAATAGCCTCTGCAACTTGGCGTCGGCGAGCTTCTTGGCGAATGCCTGGTTGACTTCGATTTTGCGCGCTCTGCCGTTAAGTTTGAACGTGTAGACGAAAATTCCGTTGCCCTGATACACCGTCAAGTAATCCTCAGGCAAGGTGCGCGTATTCTCGACGTTGCCGAGATTCTTTTCAACGTCTCGGGTCCGGTCGCCCAACTTCACCCCCAGGATGCTGACGTTGCGGCTGGTCCAGCCCTCGTGAGTCGTGAGATCTTCCTTCGTCAATTCGTAAACGGGAACCTTCTCTTCCGGCTTCGGTGCCGGAGCCGGCTCTGCCGCAGGTTGAGGCGCCGATTCGGTCTTTTTTTCCTCGCCGCCGCATCCCGCCAGGCAGAGGATGAGCATGCCAAGTACGGCGACAAGCATTACCCTGTTGAACATGGGATCCTCCTTATAATTAAAGGAATAATTACTGCTTCGTTACCTCGATCTGTTTCAAAGTGTCGTCGATGAGCCGCGCGTTGTCTTCCTTCGCGATGTTGCGTTCGAGCAGCTTCGATGCGAGCAAGACCGCGATGTCGGCCACTTCGTGACGTATCTGCTGTATCGCCTGCCGAGTTTGCAACTGGATCTGCTGCTGCGCGTTCCGAAGGATGTTATCCGCTTCGTCTTTGGCTTTTTGTTTGAGTTCCTCGCGCAGCCGCTCGGCGTCTGCGCGTGTCTGCGTGACGATGGATTCGGCTTCAATGCGGGCCTGCTGCATAATTTTCGCCGATTCCTGTTGCAGCCGTTCCAACTCTTGTCTTGCCCGTTCCGCATCCTCCAGCGACTTTCGGATTCTTTCCTGACGGCTCTCCAGCGCCTGTAGTAGCGGACGCCACGCAAACTTCGCCAGCAGTGCGAGCAGCACCAGGAATGTGACTATAGTCCAAATAAACAGTCCGGGATCCGGCTGAATCAGCGGATTATTCATAGCAAGATGACCTTTCGATTACCCTATCTTTTCTTCAGGCTTTCGGGTATCGCGCTTTTGGACCCTCACCCAACGCGCGTCAGCCCGCTGGCTGTCACGCGTCGGCCTCTCCCAGGAGAAGGCTTTACTTTATCAGTACGATCAGCAGCACGAAGACCTCTGCCAGAATCGCAACGCCTTCCAGCAGGAACAGCGGTAAGTTTACCGCACCGGTGATCCTGTCGGCAGCCGACGGCTGGCGGGCGATGCCCTCAGCGGCGGCTGCTGCGAATCTGCCAATTCCCAACCCAGCGCCGATGACGATCATGCCCAATCCCAGCGCGGCACCGAAGTAGTGCAAGAAATTCATTTTTGTCTCCTAGTGTTTAGTGATGAATGTGAATAGCCATTCCAATGAACACCGACGAAAGCAACGTGAACACATAAGCCTGCACCAGGACCACGATGATCTCGAGCGCAGAAATTCCAACTGCAAGCGGTACAGAGACAATCATGCCGACGCCAATACCCGCGATAGCGCGCCCAAACATCTCTGTGAACAGAAACACGAAGGACAGGATCGACAGAATCGCGATGTGGCCCCCCGTCATATTGGCCGCAAGTCGCATAGTCAACGCGAAAGGCCGCACGAACATACCGATCACTTCGATCGGAATCAGTATGATGTAGATCAACGGGTGCAGGCCGTGCGGCGCAATGTTCTTCCAGTGCTGCACAAATCCGTGCGCCTTTGATCCGGCAATAATGATCGAAATAAACGTTATGCTTGCCAGAGCGGCCGTGACGTTGAAGTTCGCCGTTGCGGTTGTTCCCCCGTGAATCAGGCGGTTCAGGAACGAGTCGGTACTGGTATGAAGCACGAGCCGGTCGAGCACGGCCAGCGTGTCGAAGATGGGAATCAAGCCGATCCCGTTCGCCGATAGAATAAAGAAGAAGAACGTCAGGATCAGCGGAGTCCACGTCATCACCCACTTGCGCCCCACGTTCGGCTGCGCGATATCATCACGCACAAATTCCACAACAGCCTCGAGACCATTCATGAAACCCGACGGCACCAACCGGTCCTGCCGCAAGTATCGACGGATCGTCGACGTGACGATCAGAAATACGAGCGCCGCCACGAACCAGAGCATGAACACGTGTTTAGTGATCGAGAAGTCGATTCCGCCCACGCGCGGCAGCTCGATTAAAGGATGCTCGTGATTGTTCGAGACGTGTTCAATGATGGTTTCTCCCGCATTGAACCGTTCATGGGCTTGGGCAGCTTCAGACGGGCCGGGCTGGCCCGGAGCCGGTTCTTGAATCAACACCAGAACGAGAAGCGTTAGCAACAAGCGGCTTACCGTGACCTCTCTGAGAAAAGGCGCCTTAGATACAGCGCTTCCATTAAATACAAGCCGATAAAGTAACTCGTAAAACTCACTACAAACGGTACCGGCCGGAACCGCGCGAGAAGCATCATTATGGCGACATATCCTCCAAAGAAAACAATCTTTGCGACGAACGCCGTGGCCATGACGGTCGTCAAGGCCGCAACACGTCGCCTGTAGATCCGTTCAGCCAACGCCCAGGTTGCGGTGGTTGCGGCCAGCGGACCGAGCATGCCGAAAAGGATTTCGATTCCCGTCCGCTGATCGACCACGAGCGCGGCAATCAACCACGACATCCCACCGGCAGCGGCCATCGCCCCGATCGGTTTCATGACGGCCAAACCGTTTTCGCGAGCTCGTAAAAACCGACGACGAGACCGAGAAGCAGACCTCCAAGCAGGAACCAATGATCGCTGCCACGCCACGCATCCAACGCGTAACCGATTCCGCCAAGTACCAGAATCGCGCCGATTAGCGTGTAACTGGCGACGGCCGTTGGCCCCGCTCTAGTAACGGTTTCCTGAAACGATTTCGCAGCTCGTTCTAAGAAAAGTCCCCGGTCTGTATTTGAATTGCGCCCGGAGTGATCGGGACGGTTATTTCGCCCGTCCATTGACTGACTCTCCTGAGCGCACTATCGCCGTCCAGCCGAAAGTGAGTGTACAGTATCTTTCAAAAAACTTCATCCGCTTCGTCCTCGGTTCACTCTAGTGGCGGTCCGCGGAGCGCAAGCGCGGCAGTCATCTCAACGCGCTCAATGCAGCCGTGGCCGTCCAATCCAGCACGCGTGTGGGTAGGAGGCCTAAATAAAGCGTTCCGGCAGCCGAAATCATCAAGGCAAACTTCAGACTCCCATGTAATCGAACATCCGAAAACTCGTCATGCGGTTCGCGCATGTACATCTGTACGATAACGTAGAGATAGTAATAGAAGGATACGACCGTGGTCACGACAGCTATGATCGCTAACCAAACCAGGCGGGATTCGACCGCCGCCCGAAAGATAAAAAACTTTCCGGCAAAACCCGCCGTTCCAGGTACGCCGGCCAATGAAAGCAGGAATAGCGACAACACCGCAGCCAGTCCGGGCCGTTTTGAACCGAGTCCGGCGTAGTCCGTAACGTCGACGACTTTATCATCCTTCCGGCTGATGATCGTCACCATTGCGAAGGCTCCGAGGTTCGTCAGACTGTAGGCCAGCAGATAGAACAGCGCTGCCGAAACACCTTGATTCGATGTCGCGGCAAATGCGACGGCCACATATCCCGCGTGCGCGATCGAGGAGTATGCAAGCATCCTCTTGATGTTCGGCTGAACCACGGCGATCACGTTTCCGAGAACCATTGTCAGCGCAGCGACCATCCAAATCGCCGAGCCCCATCTGTCCTCGATTGAGGGAAACGCCGTCAGAAATACGCGGAACAAAACAGCGAAACCTGCCGCTTTTGGACCGACCGACATGAATCCCGTCACCGGAGTGGGCGCGCCTTCATAAACATCCGGCGTCCATACGTGAAAGGGCGCCACGGCGACTTTGAAGCAAAGCGCAATGAGCATCAAGGCCGCCGAGAGAGAAACGAGGCTGATCTGGATCTCGGAAGATCGCAGCGCATCCGCGATGACGAGCAAGTTTGTGCTTCCGGTGGCGCCGAAGATTAACGCAACGCCATACACAAAGAACGCCGAGGAGAATGACCCGAGAAGGAAATACTTTAACGCCGATTCGTTAGACTTTAGATCAGTGCGGCGAAAACCTGCCATGACGTAGGTTGCAATGGAGAGAATTTCCAGCCCCAGGAACACCATGACAAGCTCGTTGGACGCCGCCATCATCAGCATGCCCGCTGTAGCAAACAGGAGGAGCGAATAGAACTCCGGATAGTTCATCTCTTCGCGGCGGAGAAAATCAATGGAGGTGAGAATTGTTATCGCGGCAATCAAGAGGAAAATGAAATCCAGAAAGACGTCGTAGTCGTCAACAATCCACAAGTTCGAATACCACTGCCCGCGATTGTCGGCCATCGGAATCAGCGAGAGGATCGCCGCAAGTGTACCGGCGAAGGCCAGCCAGCCGAGGTTGGATTTCCTCTGTTCGTTGACAAAGGGTTCTGCGACCATCACTCCAATCCCGAAGAGGGACAGCACAAGCGGAGGGAGAATCGCCGCGATGTTGATGGTTGCTAGATTCATTTCGATGCCAGCACATTCCCCTCCTCGCAGAGGAGGGGGGGCGCGACAGCCGCAGGCTGGAGCGCCGGGGTGGTCGGTTCGGCGAAAACGTGGCGTGCCGAACTGACCACCCCGGCTGCGCCGCCAGCCCGCCGGCTGTCGGCGCATCCACTCCTCCTCTGCGAGGAGGGGAATGTATTCAGATCCCCCGCGTATTCCACCCGACCGGCCTGCGTTTGATTCATCAGCTTCATGACAGATGCGTCCATCGGCCGAAGGAAATAACTGGAGTACATCCCCATCCAAAAGATCATCACCAGAATCGGAACAAGCATGGCGTGCTCGCGTCCGGCGAGGTCCGGCAGGCCGGCATTGCGGTCATTTTCAAGACGGCCCCACATGACCCTCTGGTACATCCACAACATATAAATGGCTGAAAGGACCACGCCGACTGCCGCAAAGGCTGCGCGACTTGCGTTGACTCCGAAAGTGCCCAATAACACCAGGAACTCGCCGACAAAACCATTCAAGCCAGGCAGACCGATCGAAGAAAGCGTGACGATCAGAAAGAACGCCGCGTACACGGGCATTCGATTTGCGAGGCCGCCGAATTCTTCGATCAGCCGCGTGTGCCGGCGGTCGTAAATAATCCCGACGAGCAAGAAGAGAGCGCCGGTGGAAACACCGTGATTCAGCATCTGATAAATCGCGCCTTCCAATCCTTGGATCGTAAAGCTGAAAATCCCGAGGACGATGAACCCCAGGTGGCTCACAGAAGAGTACGCAACCAGCTTCTTGATGTCCGGTTGAACCATGGCGACAAGAGCGCCATAGATTATTCCGACGATCGCAAGCAGTGAAATGAGCGGCGCGAACAGATGGCTAATGTGCGGAAAGAGCGGCAGACTAAACCGTACAAGCCCGTACGTTCCCATCTTCAAGAGGACGCCAGCCAGAAGTACCGATCCCGCCGTGGGCGCCTCCACGTGCGCGTCCGGCAGCCAAGTATGGAAAGGAAAAAGCGGCACCTTGATCGCGAACGCCAAGAAAAACGCGATAAATAGCCACAGTTCGATCGCCGGCCTCAGCACCAGGCGTCCCGACGCGAGCGCGGACTGAATTTGCGGATAGCTGAACGTAAATATTCCTGTCGCATTGCCATGAATGAAGTACAGCGCGATGATGGCTACCAGCATCAGTACCGATCCGATCATCGTGTAGAGGACGAATTTCATCGCCGCGTAAATGCGCCGTTCTCCGCCCCAGACCCCGATCAAGAAGTACATCGGGACGAGCATCACTTCCCAAAAAACGTAGAAGAGAAAGAAGTCCAACGAAGCGAAGACTCCGATCATCCCCGTTTCCAGCGACAGCAGGAAGATGAAGTATTCCTTCAGGCGGTCCTGGATCGACCACGAAGCCAGTACCGAGAGCGGTGTCAGCAATGTCGTCAGGAGGATCAGGAACAGGCTGATGCCATCTACACCCATCGAGTAGTCGATCCCTAGAGAGCGGATCCAAGGCACTTTCAAACCGTACTGAAAATCGGGATTGCTCGAGTCGAAGCGTGCGACCAGATACAGCGAAAAAACGAAAGCCAGCAGCGTGAATATCAGAGCAGATATTCGGATCGAACGCGCGTGCTCCCGGTCATAGAACAAGAGCAGCAGCGCGCCGGCTGCGGGCGTGAAGGTGACGATCGTCAGGATGTTGGATGTGAAGAACTCCATGTATTCACAGCTATTTCAAAAACCACGCAATCACCAACACACCGCCCAGCAAAATCCAGCCGGCGTAGGTTCGAACATATCCGGACTGCATGTACCGCAGGCCGGATCCAGAACCCCGCACGAGTTGACCGATTCCGTTCACCGCGCCGTCAATCATGAACATGTCGACGAATTTCCAGAGAAACTCACTCGACATGCGCACGACAGGCCAAACGACGACGGCGTCGTAGATCTCATCCACATAGAATTTGTTCAGCATGATCGAGTACATCGAATGTGCCTTAGTACTGAGTGTTTCCGGCAGCGTCGGTCTGGCGATATAGAACAAATAAGCGAGTCCCGCGCCGGCTAACGCAGCACCGGTCGACACAGCCATCAGTATCAATTCGATAGCCGTTGTTCCGAGCGATTCGCTCTTCACTTCGTGCGCAGCCGGGGTTAGGAACTGTTGAATATGGTTGTCGCCGCCAAGTACCGGTGGAACCCCGGCGAACCCCGCCAAAATCGAACAGACCGCAAGAATGACAAGCGGCATCAACATCGAATTCGGCGACTCGTGAACGTGATGTACCTCTTGCTCGGTGTACCGGGGTGTTCCGTAGAAGGTCAGAATCAGCAAGCGAAACATATAGAACGACGTGAAACTTGCCGCAAGAACACCGACGAACCAAAGCACTCTGCCGTAATTGGCGTAATTCCAGGCGCCCCGTAAAACCGCATCCTTGCTGAAGAAGCCGGCCAGCGGAGGAAAGCCGGCGATGGCTAATGTTCCGGCGAGAAATGTTTTGTGTGTCCAGGGCATCAGGCGAGCGAGGCCCCCCATCTTTCGTACATCCTGGATACCTCCCATTCCATGAATGACACTACCGGCGGCAAGAAAAAGGAGCGCCTTGAAGAACGCATGGGTCATCAGGTGGAAGATACCGGCGGCATAGGCTCCGGCGCCGCAGGCGAGGAACATGTATCCAAGCTGGCTTACCGTGGAGTATGCGAGGACTTTCTTGATATCGGTTTGGACCAGCCCGATCGATGCGGCGAAGATAGCCGTGAAGGCGCCCACGACTGCAATAACCAGGAGCGCTCCCGGTGCGTGATTGTAGAGCGCAGCGGATCGCGCCACCATGTAGACACCCGCCGTTACCATTGTTGCCGCGTGGATCAAGGCGCTAACCGGCGTGGGACCCTCCATCGCATCGGGCAGCCACACATAAAGAGGGAACTGCGCCGACTTGCCGGCAGCTCCTGCAAACAGGAGAAGGCCGATGGCGGTCAGAACTCCGACAGATCCCAAAGGTTCGACGGCGAAGTCGCCGGAGTTTTCGAGCCGCGAGAACACTCCGGCGAAATCGATCCGTTCGAAAGTCCAGTAGATCAGCATAATGGCGAGGATGAATCCGAAATCGCCGATACGATTTACGACGAATGCTTTCTTTGCAGCATCTGCAGCGGATTTCCGCGTGAACCAAAAACCGATGAGGAGGTAGGAGCACAATCCAACGCCCTCCCATCCAACAAACATGAGGAGGTAATTGTCGGCCAGGACCAGCGTAAGCATGAAGAAGACGAACAGGTTCAGATAGGCAAAATAGCGGTAGAAACCTTCCTCGTGCTGCATGTAACCCGCGGAGTACACGTGGATAAGAAATCCAACGCCGGTGACGACGAGGATCATCAGGCCCGAAAGGTGATCCAACATGAACCCAAACTGTGCCTGGAAGCGCCCCGCCTGAATCCACGTGAAGTAATCCCTAAGAATGGGCAGTTGGTTCTCCGGCAGACGCTGCATCGCAGCGAATTCCCGAAGGGCAAGCAAGAAGGAGAGCCCGACGGTGCCGAGTGCGATGGTGGTGATTGCGTTCTTCGGCAGACGTTTCCCGACGACACCGTTGAGCGCGGCACCGAATAGTGGCAATACCGGAACCAGCCAAAGCATCATTCCCCTCCTCTCAGAGCTCTCAGAGGGGGGGTGGCGCGACAGCTTAATAGAAGCTGGCGCGCCGGGGTGGTCAGTTCGGCGAAAAAGTGGTGCGGCGATCTTCTACTGAGGCTTCGCCCTTTAATTGAGGCTTCGCCCTGCCGGGCTCGCGCTTCGCGGGCGCAGCCACCCCTCTGCGAGGAGGGGAATGTCGCCACTCCCTTTACCATTTCAATAAATTGCTCCTATCCACATTCAACGTCTCCCGATTACGGAATATCGCAATCACTAGAGCCAGTCCTACCGCGGCTTCCGCTGCCGCAACGACCAGCACAAAGAAGACGAATATCTGGCCACTGATCTGGCGGTGTTGATTCGAGAACACGACAAACGTGAGATTTACGGCATTCAGCATGATTTCCACCGAGAGCAGCAGGGCAATAATGTTGCGCTTCAGGAAGAAACCCAACACTCCGATTAAAAAAAGCACTGCGCTGAGAATCAGGAACCAACTCGCCGGAATCATAAATCTTTCTTCGCGAAAACCACCGCACCCACGAGTGCAATCAATATCAACAGCGAGGTCGCTTCAAACGGCAGAACGTAATCGGTAAACAGACTCTGCCCGATCGCCCGCGGACTGCCGGTAAAAGTCGACGGCGTGCCGCTTCCGGCCTCGACGTTCCATAGAGTCGCGCTAACCAGAAAGAGAAAGAACAAACCCAACGGGATTCCGATGAATTTCAGCCAGCGAAGGCGGTCGGCGCCATCTTCGTCCGCCGGCAAGTTCAACAACATAATGACGAATACGAACAGAACCATGATGGCGCCCGCGTACACGATGATTTGAATCACTGCAAGGAAGTCCGCGCGGAGCAGGATAAACAGACCGGACATCGCGGTGAGCATGAGAATCAACGAGAGTGCGCTGTAGAGCACGTGCTTCTGCACGAGCACGTTGAGGGCTGCTCCGGCGGCGAGCGCAGCGAAGAAGAAAAACAGTATTTGAATCATGAGATGCCTACGACGAAACTCGTGGCGAGTATGTTCGCCAGCGAAAGCGGCAGCAGAACCTTCCAACCAAACTTCATGAGCTGGTCATAACGGAACCTCGGAAGCGTCGAACGCAAGAGAACATAGAAGAAGATGAAGACGAAAATCTTCAGAGCAAACCAGACCGTCGGCAGAACCGCCTGCAGCCAATCCGGGCCTGCCAGAGGGCCCGACCAGCCGCCGAAAAACATGATCGTGGCAAGCGCCGAAACCGTGACCATATTGGCGTATTCGGCGAGCATGAACATGGCGAATTTCAGCGAACTGTATTCGGTGTGCCATCCGGCCACCAGTTCCTGCTCCGATTCCGCCAGATCAAAGGGCAGCCTGTTGGTCTCAGCCACGGCGCTAACGAGGTAAACCAAAAATGCCACAGGCTGAAGAAAGATATTCCAGCGGGGAATGAAACCGAGCCACGTGCCTTGCTGCGACATCACGAGTTGGTTCAGGCTGAGTGTGTTCGCGATCATCAACACGCCGACGACGGAAAGCGTGAGGCTCAGCTCATAGCTGATCATTTGAGCTGACGATCGCATCGCGCCCATCAACGGATACTTCGAATTCGATGCCCATCCTCCAAGCGCAATGCCGTACACCCCAAGCGACGTGATCGCGAAGACAAAGAGCAGCCCGACACTGAGATCCGTTACTTGTAACCAGGGACCAAAAGGGATAACGGAAAAAGACAGCAACGCAGGAATTAGCGACGCGACAGGTGCAGCTACATATAGAAACCTGTTGGCATTCGCCGGGATAACATCTTCTTTGAAGAGAAATTTCAGGCCGTCGGCAATCGGCTGAAGAAGCCCAAATGGTCCGACGCGTGTCGGACCAGGCCGCATCTGGACTCGCGCCATAACCTTCCGTTCGATCCAGGTCAGGTATGCAAGCGCGCCCATGACTCCGCCAAAGATCAGGATGATCTTGATCATGAGGATCAGGAAGTCGTAGCTAGTCAGATATTCGATCATATTGGACTGTAGCGGCGGTCTATGGCTGCCGGCAATTCAGCAATTTGCGATATCGCCGGCGGTCATAGAAGCTGTGAAAAAATTGCCTGCACAACTTGTCAAATGTCGAATGTCTGTTGTGCGATGTTTAATGTAGTTGTCAAAGCACCAGATGACCTACTGACCAGACCACCAAATCCTTAATGGGAACGATTTAGTCATCAGGTCATTTTGTCAGATGTCGTTTTACAAGTTCATCGGACATCGCACAACAGACATTCGACATTTGACAGTTTTGGCTGTCGTCAATTTTTTCACAGCTCCGTAGACCGCCGCTACAACGGCGTTCGCCCCTTTGAAAGGACGATGCGACGAAAGGATCAAGGGTATGGAGATGATGTCATCGAGGGAAATACGGTCGAACGGCCGAAGGGCAACACTGATTCTCTGCGTAGCCGTAGGGTTGGCCGTGCATGTGGGCGCACAGGCACCACCCGAACTCATCATTCGAAACGGCCTCGTTGTGACGGCGGACGCACGCTTGGAAACCGATGTCCGCATCCGTAACGGAACCATTGCTGAACTCGGCCGGAATCTGGCTTCGGCGGCGGGGGCCCGGGAAATCGACGCGCGGGGCATGCTTGTCCTTCCCGGCGGCGTCGATCCTCACAGTCATCTGACTGCGGAAACGCCGGCGGACCTGCCGCCGGGAGGTATTGTGGAGAACTACACCAGCGGCTCTGCGGCGGCACTGGCGGGCGGCATCACCACGATCACGAACTTTGTCTCCAGGCTAGCAAATGAAAATGTGACCGCATTTCTCGATCGCAACATTGCCTTCGTCGAGAAGTTCGGGATAGCCGATTTTATGATCCACGTGAACGTCGGCGATGATCCCAGCTGGCTGACTCCACAAGTTCTCGCCACAATGGCTAACCGGGGCTTTACCAGCACCAAGACCTTCATGAGAGAAACGTACTTCGACACGCACGCCGCCGGCTTCGTCAAGTTGTTCCACACGTCGGGCGCGGCCGGCATTCTGAGCATGATTCATTGCGAGGACGCGTCGATTATTGCCGATCTCAGTGAACTGATGGTTGCCGAAGGTCGCGGCGGGCTGCACAATTTACCCGCAAGCCGGCCGGTCGTGGCGGAAGTATTGGCGGTCGAGCGGGCGGTCGCCATCGCTGAAGCGACCGCTGCGCCCATCTACATCGTTCACCTGTCGTCGGAACGGGCGCTTCGCGTCGCCGAAGAAGGCCAGGCTCGCGGCTTGCCGGTCTATGTCGAGACGCGTCCCATGTATCTCCATCTGACCCAGGAGCGTTTTCTCCAACCCGATGCCGGGCTCTATGCCGGTTCGCCGCCGCTCCGCGACAAGAAGGATCAGGACGCGCTTTGGGCTGGAATCGCAAAGGGGACCATCCAGACGGTAGGAACCGATCACGGTGCCCGTTCGCGTGAAGAGAAATTGGATCCGACACTCAATGTCATCACGAGACGGGAAGGGGTCAGCAACGTTCAAGTCTATCGTCCGATGTTGTACTCCGAGGGCGTCCGTACCGGCCGCATCACCGTCGAGCAGTTCGTCGCGGTCACGGCGACAAACCCGGCAAAAATATTTGGAATGTACCCTCGCAAGGGTACCATCCAGGTGGGTTCCGACGGGGACGTTGTCATCTGGGATCCGAATTTGAAGCGCACGATTCGCGACGAGGATCAGTTGTCGAACGCCAAGTGGTCCATTTACGCCGGCTGGGAAGTGACCGGCTGGCCTCGGACAACGATCCGCCGCGGCGAGATTGTCTATCAGGATGGAAAGGTGATCGGACGGCCAGGGACCGGAAAGGTGATACCTCAGGCACAGTTCAAGCGGCCCACTCTGCGCTAGCTACTTTCTGTCTCGAAACTACAAATTGGGCGGTCATAGACCGCCCCTACTGTAGCGGCATCAACACTGTAGGCGCGGTCTATGACCGCGCAACGTCCGTTCGAAAGTCACTACCGTCGACTGTCTTACAAGCGTGTTACAATTCAGGAATGCAAAAGACGTTGACTATCCGCCTGACCACAGATCAGGACCGGGCGCTTACGCGACGGGCTAAGGCATTGGGAAAGACCCGATCCGAGATCGTCCGCGACCTGATTGAAAAAGGATTGGACGAAGAGCCTCTCGGCCGGAAGATTGCTCACCTCAAAGGCATTCTGACCGCCCTCGATCCGACCGATCCCGTCCGCCGCCGAATCAAACAACGCAACTGGCGATGAAGGCTTGGCTCGTCGATACGGGTCCATTCGTTTCTTACCTGGATCGCAAAGATCCCGCTCATACGAATATCGCTGACTTACTCGACAATTTTAAGGGCCGCCTCTTGACTACCGCCGCTGTGATTGGCGAGGTGATGTATTTCGTCTCGGAACTGCCTAGCGGCCCCTTGTCGTTCGCTGAATTCCTCATCGCCTCCGCCACACAAATCGTGCCACTAACTACTCCGCCGGAGGTGCTGGCTGCAGCAGAGTTGATGCACCAATACAGAGACACGCCGATGGATTTTGCCGACGCGACTCTTGTCCTGCTGGCAGACCAAACTGGAACAACGGACATCTTGACCTTGGATCGGCGGGGATTCTCCACCTACAGGAGTCGAAAAGGAAAAGCCTTCAAGTTGGCAGGTGCTTAGTTTTTGGGTAAGTTCGTGACGACGAATCCACTGTGGCGGCGATCTGCGAAGCTGTGAACGAATTGGAATCGCGCGTATTCCCCTCCTTGCATCACCGTCATTCGTTCACATCTTCTATGACCGCCGGTGTTTCGTTGATTGCAGGAAAATCCGGCGCTCATAGAGCGCCGCTACAGTTGCTCGATCGCAGTTTTTCAGCATCCTGCTAGGTGACCATGCGGTTGACGGCATCACTCCAGTTTGTGAACCCCAGGCGGCCTAACGTACGGACTTCGAACGTGTAGACTATGTTCATTGTTCAATGTTCAATTGTCCTCGTTCATTTCACGAACGGGGCCTTTCGGTACATTCGCTCTCGAGGCTTTCGCGGGCCGTCACTAATTGTTTTCCTTCGATTTTGGCGCGGCGCAACGCGCGGTCGCCATCTTCGGTGATCTCGAAGCGATCGAACGGCTTATCACCGCCGGTGGCTGGGCCGGAGTGGACCGTAATGAGCTCCCGCTCGGCGAACCGGCCCAGCGTCAGGTACACATGGCCGACCATTTCGCGTCCCGTCCACTTGTCGACCATTTGGGTAATGCTTTTCAGGGTCCCCCGGTCACCGAGCAAAGAGACTGCAGTCAACACCTGAAACTCGATTTGCTTCAGGGGCGCGGCGCTCCAGCCGTCACCATATAGAGACCAGAGCGAAGTATCATGCTTCTCCAATTCCGCCTCGAGCTGCTTCCAAACTTCCTCGCAGTCAGCTTCGACTTCCTGTTGCGATGGTGATGGCCAATACTTTGTGAGGATCTCATCCATGCTCATCTTCTTCCGCTTTCTCATTGTGTTCCTCCTGGAGTGAACATCAGTTTCCCCAGCTCCCGCCGCGCCCGCCACAGACTCATGAAGATGGCGGGGCGCGTTCGGCGACAAATCTTTGCGATAACCTTCGCCTTGCATTTGAGGTCATAGTGCAGCGTCACCAGCGCCGCCAGATATGGGTCGAGCTGATGCCTGGCGAACCTGAGGCGCCGGTCCAGGTCCTCCAGATGCTCGGTATCGCCATCGCCACCCCATATCGCGGCAGTCAACGGGATGTCCAGGTCGTTGACATCCACGTCCGCCAGTTTCTGCCGCTCTTGACGCCGGCCGATACTCCGGGCATCATTGATTCCCGCCCGGCACAGATATCCCTCAGGATTCTTCTTGAAATCGCTGGATGGCGGCCGCTGGATCAGTCTTAAGAACACGTTTTGGAGAGCATCCTTGGCATCCTGGCGGTTCCCTGTAACGCCGTAGGCTGCCCGGTAAATCTTTTGATTCTTTTCCCGGTACAGCTTCTCCAACTCCTGCCGGAACGTCTCATCTGTTTTCCTTTCCAGTCTTGCTCTCATATTTGGGCTCCTACTGATACAACGCTCGAGGTGGCGATATCTAACAAGGTTTTTAGAAAATTTTTTCGCATCGTGCGGATCTCTTTTGCTTTCTTTTCCTTTTGCGATGGGTTTCGCGCTGTAGCGGCGGTCTGTTCCTTAAGGCTGCGCGCTATCGCGCTTGCGCTTCGCGGACCGCCGGCTAGAAATTACTTCGCGCAAAGCTGCTGGATCTGTTCATCGAAGGCGGCGGCCGTTTGGCGGTTCAGCTTCTTCAGAACGGTCCATGTCGCGAGCAGCGCGACGCACGCGGCGCCATTCGCCGCCATCTGAAGACGATTGATCTCCGCCGCGCCCGGATGGCCGAAATACAACTCCGCAAGCCCAATCAGCAGCGGTACAGGGAGCAGGGCGAAGAAGATCATCTCCAATACAGCTTGCGCGCTAAAACCGCTGAACCAGTCGGCGCCGGTCAGAAGGAAATACCTCGTCCGCCTGAGATCGTAGATGTACGGATCCCTATTCAGGGTCACTTCGATGCGGCGATGAAGACTAATCCCCTCTAACGGGTTGAGTTGAAGACGCCAGCCCAACGTGAAGGTGTGCACGGTGAGGAAGCTGGTCAAAAACTCCTGGAACTGCAGTATCGGTGGAACCGCCTGCACATTCGTGGATATGACGGCCAGAGCGCCCGCCGCCCAGAGACCATTGAAAAACCAGGTGCGGCGGCCTAAACGGAGCAGATCCTGATGCGGATGACCGGGACCGGGATCTTTGCCTAATGCATATCTGCATAAAGCAATCGGTAATGCCAGCTTGAAAGCGCGCTGGATGATCGCGTCGCCGGAGATCATCAGATTCGGAAACGCCGATCTCAGTGTTTCGTTGAAAAGGATGACGAGCGCCGGGGTCATAAATGTGGTGATCGCTTCGCAATCGAGCCGGTTGTTCTTGCGGATGTAGCCGTCGCGGATGATCAGCACCGCCAGAACGAGTCCCAGATTAAGAACCAAAGGCAACGACAGGATGTCGATGAATGGCAGAACGAGAATCGCGGCTTGCGCGATGGCCATCTTCCAATAGAACACCTCTCGCGCCCAACCCAGCGCAGGGACGGCGATCAAGGCAGGAATCCGGAGAACGGCTTGGGCAATGGAGCCGTGCGTCTCTAACAAAACATCGATGATCTCGTTTGCGGATCCCGGTCCGGGAGGAATCAGCGCTCCAATGACTCTAACGAGCCAGTTTGGCCGTCTGAGATGGGTTTCGCTGGGCGTGGGCCTTTCTGAGTTTGTCGTGCCGGCATCAATCCCCATTGAGGTCTCCTCGAGAAGTTTTTGCCGACCGGCTTGCTCTTCCCTGAGTGCCTCAACCGTCGTTAGAACAACACGTTCGATTAATCCGTGGCAGGCCTCGTGTTAAAAACTCGAATCCAGCAACTGTAGCGGCGGTCTGTGAGCGCCGGTTTTTCTTGGATGCGTGACCAGCGCTTGAACCTTCATCGTGCCAGCCAACAAAACGGCGCCATCCTGAGTCAACGGCTGCGCTTTTTTGATATTGACCACGGCTGCTCGAGTTCGTCTTCTCCGCGATAGCCCTGAGCCTTGTAGAACTTCCGGATCGAGGACGGCGTCGCTTGCTTCAACTGCTGCAACGATGGCCAGCGCTGAAGAAAAGCGCACGCTCGGGCCGTATGCAGGTCACCGAACCACTCCAGTGCTTGCGGAAAATAGTTCTTCAGCGCCCGCCGTCAACTAGTTGGTCAAGGCGGTCCGTTCATCGACCAGACGCCGTCGCTCTTCGGTCAGCAATTGCAGGCTGCGGGTCAGCACGTCATCGGGAACCCAAACCCGCAGATGTTGGCGATGCGACATCAAGATCTCCAGCAGCAGGTCGGCATCGATGGGATCATCCTTGGCCCCGCTGGGATAAAACGCTTTCCGGAATTGAGACAAGGTTTGCGGGTTGACCGGATACAGGTGCAGAAAATCGACATGCATCAGCGCAAGCGCATAGATCAACGCTCCACGCTTTTGCTCGACAGCAATAGCGACGGGTCGACGAGCGAACCGATCCCGCAACAGTTGAATCCAGTTCTGCAGCGCCTCCGGTGCCTGATCCAGAGTGAAGCATTGCCGCTGGTCACTGTTGGCTTCTTGCAAGGTAACGACGTGTTTTTGGTCGGCCCAATCCAATCCGACGAATGCAGCGATTTCGACATTCGGTTTCGACATCTACAAATTTCTCCTTGGTTTCCCTGCTTGCAAACCATACCGGCAGGAAGTGCGTAATCCTTATAGTCGAGTCCTCGAAGGACATCATCTGAGCATACGTTCCACTTCCCGTGCCGATCGCGCTCGAAAGTCTCCTTCAACCGTTGAACCAGTAGGGTGGCTGATTCGTAACGCGATCCGGCCGGTTTTCTACAAGGAAAACTCGTTACTAAAAGAAAAAAGAACCAAAAAAGAAAACACAAAACGGCCTGTGGAAAATGCCGCAGCTATAGACATCCGCAAACCAAGCGGTGGCCTTCGGCAGCTTCTGCTTGATGCGGATGTCCACAGCTGCTTGGAAAAGCCT
>WNGH01001678.1_pt1 | contig 20813 bp, 16 predicted proteins | sample 5400631 | NCBI WGS metagenome assembly WNGH01 (sample SAMN13153373, study PRJNA577476) | soil metagenome | isolation source: 115 cm soil or saprolite under Garry oak tree replicate 1 | place: USA:California | collected 2016-06-15
GGCGCGGACCTCATCGAGAAAGCGCTAGGCCGTCGGTAGCGGGCCGGCGGCAATCAGGATGACGTACGCCAGGACCGCGCCGAACGTGGTCGAGACTAAGTTCACGGTCCTCTTGTCCATGACCCCGCGGCGTTCCAGGGTGGCGCCCAGCACGCTGTCGAGCTGACAGCCGAGGAACCCGATGGCTATCGGGATCAGCAGGTACCACGACGCTTCCGGCATCGTCGGCTGTCGCGTGAGGCTCCACACTCGAGAAAGATACGAGAGGACGAACCAGCCCGCGACGGACGTGTAGGCCGCTGCTCCGAACGCACACAGCTGGCCAAGCCGCGAGACGCCGCCGTCCGTGCCGGGTGGCACGGGTTCACCCGTCGTGATGAGGGCCGTCTTCCGGGAGAGCACCCCAATCTCGCTCGCGAGGGTGTCCGCGCCCGCGACGGACAGGGCGGAGAGGAAGATGACGCCGCTGATGATCTTCGGGAAACCCGCGGGCATCGTGAGGGAGATCGCCGCGACCGCCATGGGGGCGAATCCGTTCGCGAGCACGTTCGTCGACTTCCGTTCGCCTCGGATGCCCTCCTGAACGCCCAACGCCTCCTTCAAGGCGAACCGGTAGCGGGTCGCGAGGAAGCTCGAGAGAAGGAAGAACAGCAGGAGGAACAGCCACGTCACGTCGCCGAAGATCCCGATGACCATGCCGACGACGAACGCCGCCAGGCTGCCGTCCCACGTCAGCACGTCGCGCCGATACGCGAGCGCGCTCAGGGCCCCCGTCAGGACCGTGCTGACGAGGACCGAGGACACGAAATCCAGCGGCATTGGCCGGGGAAATCGAGGTCCGGTTATAGCCTTTCCGACGCGGTTCTCGGACCGTGCCTACCAGGAGTCGAGGGAGCGTTGTTTCTGCTCCGCCCGAGCGCTTCCGAACTTCTCGAGCGCCGCGTTGATTCGATCCGGCGAGAAGTCGTGTTCGTCGCAGAGCATGTGACGCACCCCATCGGCATCCGGATCGCGGAATCGCAGTTCGACGTTCGGAAGGACGTCCGGTTTCAGGAAGAGTTCCCGCACCTCGTCCTTCGATTCAATGTCGACGTGGAGTTCCTCGAGGGCCGGCTCGAGGGACCCGTGTTTCTTGATGAGCGCCAGGGCCTTCTTCGGCCCGATCCCCTTGACGCCTTCGTTGAAGTCCGTGCCGATCAACAGGCCCATGTCGACGAGCTGCTCGCGCGTGATGCCGAGGTTCGCCAACGTGGCCTCCAGCGAGATTTCCTCCGGTTGGACGTCGACGTAGACCTCCTTTCGCGGCAGCTTTCGACGGCCGGTGATCGCGAGGTTCTTCACGAGCCGCGGCGATCCGAACAGGAGGGAGTCGAAGTCTTGCGAGGCGGCCGCATGCGCGACGCCGGTCCGGGCCATCGCGCTCGCTTGCGCCTCCCCTTCCGCGGGCGCTTGGATCCAGGGAATGCCGAGCAGGTCCAGGAGTCGCTTCGACTGGTCGACCATCTCGCCCGTGAGCCGCGAGGTTTGCATCGCCTTCGTGCGCGCCGTCGCGAGATCCCCGATCTCGACGGCCTCCCGCCACTCTCGCTCCGCGCGACGTTTGATTTCTCCGCGGGCGACGATCGTACGCGCCTTGAGCCGCGGCGGTTCTCCGTCGAAGACGAACGCGGGCTTGATTCCCGCCGCGACGAAGTTGGAAGCGCGATAGATGATCCCGGACAGATGCGACGTCACGCGGCCCTCGTGGTCCATCAGGGGCGTCCCGTCCGGCTGCCGGATGATGGCGAGGAATTGATACAACGTGTTGAACGCGTCGATCGCGAGGACCTTGCCCGAGAAATCCTCCAGCGTCCGAGGTTCCGACGTGACGATGTCCGCGAGGTTGATGCCCATCCGGTCGGCAGAAGGCGAGCGATTCTAAAGCGTTTGCTCGGAGGGAACGACGTTCGGGGAGCGGGGACCCTTGTCGCCGACGGCCGGATGCCGAGCGTTTCCGGGTCCATTTGGCGGCCTCAGGACCGAGCCTCAGGCTCAACGCGGCGGGATGGACCTTCTTCCCGGTTAGCCTTCACTGCGTCTGACACATACTGTTTCCTTTCGAACACAACCGAACCGTCGATTTATCATGCGATTGACTCGGTCTCCGGCGGCATGTCGCGGATGGGAAGAACCTCGGCGACGGCACTCTTTGTGTTGGCGATCGCGACCTTGGCGTTGGTCCCTCATGTATCGGCCTCGATCACGGTGCGTGACTTGGGCACCCTCCCCGGCTACACCCTGAGCGAGGGATTTGGCATCAACGCGGGTGGGCGGATCGTGGGCACGAGCGGCGACGGCGAGGCGCAGTCTCGCCCCTTCCTGTGGGACGACGGCGTTATGACGAACCTCGGGACGCTCGGCGGCAGCCGCGGCACGGCGCACGGAATCAGCGACACGGGCCTCGTCGTCGGGGAGAGCGAGGACGTCTCCCACGTCATGCATGCGTTCCTGTGGCAAACAGGAGTCATGTCGGATCTCGGTCCGGGCGTCGCGTTCGCGGTCAACGATCACGGGCAGGCCGTGGGCTGCGGATTCCCGACCTCTCCCTCGCCCCCGTGTCACGCGGTACTCTGGCAAGACGGGCGGATGGAAGACCTCGGCACGCTCGCGGGCCGTTCCGGCTCCGCCTACGGCATCAATGACGCCGGCCAGGTCGTGGGCAGCAGTCTCGCGTCGGACGGTTTCATGCATGCGTTCCTCTGGCAGGGCGGGACGATGGCCGATCTCGGAGGCCTTCCTGGCTTCCAGTTCAGCGTCGCCTGGGACATCAACGACGCGGGCCAGGTCGTCGGCAGCAGCACCGGCGCTGACGGCATCACCCACGCCGTCCTGTGGGCAGACGGCGGTGTCCGGGACCTCGGGAACGTGGGCGGTCGGTCTACGACGGCGTTCGCCATCAACGATGCAGGGCAGGTCGTCGGGATCAGCATCTCCATCGACGGTCAGATCCACGGGTTCCTGTGGCAGGATGGCGTGATGACCGCGCTCCCGACCCCGGATGGTGGCAGCGGCGCGGCGTCCGACATCAACGACGCCGGTCAAGCCGTCGGTGGCCGATACCTCTACGCGCCCGCCGCGACGCCCGCCGCACCGTCGCCCGGAGTGGCGTTCTTCATCGCCGCCGTCGGGCTGGCCGGAGCGGCCTTCGCGTTCTACCACGCGCGCCGGACCTTGCGAGCGCGCAACAGTCCGAACCGGCGGTGAAGATCGAACCGAGTCTGTCTTGAGACCGGCCGGGGGGACGCCCGGATACGCCTCGAGGGGCTCTGGACGAATCCCCTGTACTTCTGCAAGGCTTGCGCGAGATCGACGCGTCGGGACTACATCTCGGCGGCCCGGATCCCGAGGAGGAACGTCTCCTGGCCCAAGCCCGCCTCGATGACGTATGCGTTTGCGTCCGGCTCCGTCACGAATTGGAGGTCGAGCGCGTTCGAATCGCGCAAGATCATGTCCTTCCACGGTTGCAGCATGGCGCGGAACGGCTTGCCGGCGACGAGTTCGATTTCGACAATCCGGTCATCGGCGAGACGCATGTCCTTCCGGGCCTCTCGGACCAGGTTCGCGATTTCCTTCGCGTACCCTTCCGCGATCAGTTCCTTCGACATGCGCGTATCGAGATAGACGACCCCGCCCTCGAACGGCTCCTCGACGACGTAATCCGGGATCGACTCCACGAACGACACCATCGAAGGATCGATTCGAACTTTCTGGCCTTCGATTCCGACCGAGTACTCACCCCGGTCGAGACCCGCCTTGATCTTCCAGGCATCTTGCGAGCGCAGCAGGATCTCGATCTTCCGGGCCCACAGTTTGTACGCCGCGCTGACCGAATCCATGTGGACCTGGACGTCGATCTTCATGCCGCGCCACAGGTCATCCGGCGCGATGAGGTCGAGCTCCTTCGCCCCGATCTGCCCGACGATGACCTTGCGGAAGGCGCTCACGGCATCATAGCCGATCTGTTCCGCGGTCTTGACCGCGATCCGCGAGACCGGCCAGTACCGTTCGATCCCCGCGCGATGCTTCGCCTGGAAGGCCGCCTCGAGCGTGAGCCGCAGGAATTCCACGTACGCGTTCACCTGTTCATCGGAGATCTGGAGGGTGCCGGCCTCCTTCGACGCGATGATCGTCTGGCGGATCTGGCGGGAGATCTCCTCGGTCGGGCCCACGGTGGCATCCGAGATCTGACGGAGGACGACCATCCCCTGTCCGTAGCCTTCGCGCTCGATCGCGGACCGAGCCCACGTCAGGAAGTCCGCCTGCCCCTCTCCCGCGAGCAGGCCCCGCTCCACGAGCATCGGGATCTTGCTGACCGGGCTGTCTTCGAGGGGGCCGAGGGACACGCCTTCGACGTCCGTCGCGAAGAGGATCTTCCGCACGGCGTCGCGGATGCCGGGCAGCTCCGCGGGGTCGCCGCTCCACTCCTCGAGCCGCGGACCGTACGCGTCGTGGATGTCTTTGAGGACCTGCATGACGTACAGCGGCAGGATCGCGGGTTCCTTCCCGCGCAACGTGACCGCGAGGAACGCCTGGGGTCCGCGCGCCGCGAGGACGGTCGTCCCGCCGAACGAGACCGTCTGGATGCTCTTTCCGCCGTTCGGGAACGCTCGGTTCACGAATTCCTTGACCTTCGCCTCGAGGTTCGCCGCGCGGGACACCTCCTCCGGGGGCACGTACGTCCGGGTCTCATGGCACACCAGCGCGCCCGTCGAATGGAAGAGCAAGCCGTCATCGATCAGATAGCCGCTCTCCGGTTCGACGCGGACGACCGCCGTGTCGGTCGTTTGATGCTTGCCGTCGTCGAGAGGCCTCGTGTAGTGGACCTCGAAATCGAAGTCCATCGTCCCGGCTTCCTTCGGCTTCAGGCCGAACTCGAGGGAGACTCTCTGGTTCGGCTCGATCTTGTCGACCGTCCGGAGTCCCACGACCTCGACGGGTCCGCTGACGATCGGCGTGACGTGCTCGGCCGGCCAGTTCCCCTTGTTCGTGATGTTCATCTCGAACCGGTTCCAGCGGTTCGCCTGGAGCCCGGCGTTCGTCGTCTCGAGGAACAGCCGCGGGTAGCGATCCTTCAGGAGCCCTTCGACCTTCGCCTTCGCGGTCACCTCGGCCCGCTCGATGAGGCCCTCGGCCCCTTTCAGGTCCTCGAGGCGCATCGCCTCTTCCGCCTTCAGCAAGAGCGCCTCGACGTCGGAGAGGTCCGCGTGGACGGAGTTCGCCGCCGCCACCGTGTTCTGGATCCGTTCCATCTCGGCTCGCGCCCTGTCGAGGACCGTGCGCCGCCGCTGGCGCGAGAGCGATTCTTTCGCCCGCCGCAGGTATTCGTCCATCTGCCGCGGGTTCTTCTTCTGGATCGCGCCCTCGATCTTCGTGAGGTACGACTCCGCCTCCCGGACGTCCAGGTTCTGGCTCTTCGCGATCGAGATGTCGTTGATCAGGGACGCGAGCTCGACCTCGACCTTCTTCGCGGCGATTTCGCCCTTCTGCCGTTCGAGGGATTCGTGGAGGCCTTGCTGGATCTCCCGCACGCGCTCGTACTTGCCTTCGCTGTACGCTTCCTCGGCTTCCCTCAGGAGGAGCTCCGCCTGGCTGGTGTCCGCGCCGATCGACTTCATCTCGTTGACCGTGTCGCGGGCCGCCGTCAGGATCTCGCCCATCCGGTCCCGCAGTTGGGTCTTGACCAGGTCCGCCTGGGTCTTCGCCTGTTCGATGAACTGCCATGCGAGCTGGATGTCCGTCTCCAGGGTCGACTGCGCCTTCGCGAGCAGTTCGTTCGCCTCGGTCGCCTGGAGCGTGCCGAGCGCGTCGATCGCCATGGCCGTCAGGGTGACGGGGCTCTCCGCGAGGGCACCCAGGTTCGCGTTCGGGTCCTTCGCGACGAAGACGAGCTTCTTGATCATCTCGTCGATGCCTTCGAGCTGGTGCAGGAGGCCTGTCCACTTCTCGAGGACGTTCCCGAATCGGTCCTCGACCTCTTTCAGGACCTGAAGCATGTACAGCGGGAGCAATTTCGGCTCCTGGCCGACCACGACCGTGGCGAGGAACGTGTGCGGCGAGCGCTCGATCAGGATCTTGGAGTCCCCGAAGTCGAGGCGTTTCATGCCGACGCGGGTGCGTGTCTTGAACGAGTCTTTCACGAAGTCTTGGACGACCGTGAGCATGCCGGAGAAGATGTCCTCGTCGATTTCCTCGCGGAACTTGCGGCTGTAGTGCGAGATGAGCCGTCCGTCGGAATGGATCAGGAAGACGTCCTCGACGAGGTACGTCGACTCCGGTTCGACCTTGATCTCCTTCGTGTCCCGGACCTCGTAGCGGTTCTCATCGAAGAGCCGCTTGTACGTGATCCCGACCGCGACGGGGACCGAGCCCGTTCCTTTCGGCCGCACGCCGATCCGGACCGGGACGACCTCGCCCACGCCGATCTCCGCGATCGGGGCGACGCCCTTCGCCTCGAGGTCGCCGGAGAACTCGATCTGGACGTTGCGGGCCGGGATTTTCCCGCGGTTCTCGACCTCGACGACGTACTGGTTCCACTCCCCGGCCTGCAGGCCGGCGGATGGCAGGCGGAGCGCCAGGTTCGGGTACTTGTTCTTGATGAAGTTCTGGATCTGGATGCCGACGGAGACCTCGGCCTGTTTGATCAGGATGTCCGCCATCGCGATGTCGCTCGCGCGCAAGGCGGCTTCCGCCTGTTCGAGCGAGCCTTCCGCGTCGCCGAGGTCCGCCCCGAGGCGTTTCGCGTTCGCCATCATCGTCGAGACCGCGTGGACGCGGGATTCGTATCGCTCCAGGAAATGGGACTTGCGGGATTCCTCGAGGGAGGCGCGCGCCTCGGTCAGCCCGTGCTCGAATCCGTCGACGTTGCCGGCCTCGATTGCCTGGCGCGCATCTTGGAGGTGCGTCCGCGCGGCCTGCGCCGGCACCCCGAGGCGCTCCGATTGCGTGACGAGCTCCTCGAGGCTCTGAATCTCCGTCATCGACCTCTTGACAATCTGATGGCGTTTCGCATCGAGGAGACGTTCCTGCAAGTCGCCCTTGAGTCGGTACACTTCTTCCATGTCGTCCGCCGTGGCGGCGTCCTCAGCGTGGGCGCGATACTCGTCGAGCTCCTCCTCATGGAGGCCCAAGACCACTCCTTCCTCGATCATGGGCGAAAACGAGCCGACGACCGAGTCGAGGTGGGTCTTCCGCGCGAGGTCGACTTCCTCGGAGATCCGCTTCGTATATCCGCCGACCTCGCGGAGTTCGCCCGCGTCGATCATCGCCTCCGCGCGTGCGAGGATTTCCGAAGCCATCCGGACGTCGGCGCCGAGCTTCGCGTGGGCCTCCACCTTCGCCCGGAGCTCGGACAGGTTGTCCCGAGCGACCCGGCTCTCCTTCACCCGCCGGGTCTCGTCAAGGATGTCCTCGATGACCTTCTTGTACTCGATCGCCTCGACGAACCGACCGTCGTTGATCGCCTCGCGAGCGTTCAGCAACACGACCTCCGCTCGGCCCGGATCGAGGCCGTTCGAGCGGACTTCGGCGACTTCCTTCTCGACGTACGACACGAGGTCTTTCGCGGCCGCCTCCAGTCCGTCGTTCAGACGGGCGGCCATCTCCTTCGTCTCGCTGAGCTCGTGCGAGATGTCGTCGTACCGTCCCTCTTCGAACGCCGCTTCCGCCCGGCCGAGCGCCGGTTCGGCACCGAGGATCGAGATGTCCGCCCGGGCGAGATCCGAGATCGTCTTGCGGATCGCCGCGAGTTCCGACCGCGCAGCCTCCTGGGCCTTCCGACGCGCTTCCGCCTCTCGACTCTTGAGTTCCCGGAGTCCCTCCGCGACCTCTTTCTCCGCGGCCCTCGCATGCTCGACCGCATCGGCGTACTCGCCTCGCTCGAAGGATCCTTCCGCGGCGTCGAGCAAGGCCACCGCCTTGTCGATGTCGAGGCCCGCGTCCCGGCCTTCGTGAATCTTGCGCTCGGCGCGGCCGATGAGGTTCCTCGCCGCGGCGACGAGCTCGTCCATGAGTTCCTTCGCGGTCGAGTCGAGGTTCGTCAGGATCGCGTCGACGTCGTCGAAGTTCCGTTCCTCGAGCGCGCGCTCCGCGGCACGCAGGCTGTCCTCGGCCCCCGTGATGTCGATGTCCGCCTTCCGGAGGTCCATGATGAGCTTCTTGACCGTGATGAATTTCGTCGCGGCGCTCCGCGCTTTATCTAGGGTCCGTCGCTGTTCCTCTTGATGGCGGACCTGGCGTTGTTCGGAGAGGAGCCGATCGATCTCGCCGGTCGCCTGGAGGACTTCCGCCGGGCGCCCCGCTTGAACGGCGGCTTGTGCCTGCTCGAGCAGGGCCTTGAACTCCGGCGCCTCGACCCCGTCTTTGACGGCCTGTTCCACCGCCTTCCGGGCCCGCTCCAGCGCGCCCTTCGCTTGGTGGTTCAGGGTGACCTTGACGCCTTTCACGATTCCCTCGGCGGATGCGACCAGGTGTTCCGCCTCTTCCAGGGACCCCCGCTCGATCGCTTGTTCCGCTGCCGCGAGAGTCTCCAGGGCGTGGGCCAGATCGACGTTGTTCGCGAGGAGATCCTGGATCTCGGCCCGCACGGACTCCATCCGGCGGTGGATCCCTTCCTGTCGCTCGAGTTTCGTCAGCGTGACCTCCGCCTCGGACTTCCGCTTCGTGTCGGCCGTGGCGCGGGCGAGTTCTTCGACCTCGGAGATGCACGCTTTTCCGGCGTAGATCGTGTCGCCGTACCGCGCTTCGGAATACGAGCTCTCGGCGTCGCGCAGCATCTGGCCCGCGGCTTCAACCTGGATGCCGTCCGCCTTCGCGCGGGCGACTTCGCCCCGGGCCTGGCCGAGGACCTCCGCCGCGGAGCTCCGCATGAGTTCGCGGGTCGCGAAGATGTCGTGCTCGACGCTGTCAAGCAGCGCGTCCGCATGGAAGAACCGGCGTTCCTGGATCCCGATCGCGGCGTCCGCGAGTTTCCCCTCGAGCCCGATTGTGTCGTTCTGTCCGCCCTGGCGCAGGGCGACGACGTCGTCCCGGGCCTGGAGCACCCGCACGTTCAGTTTCGACTCCGTCTCCGCGTCGGCGTCGGCCATGCGTTTGTCGATCAGGGCCTGCATGTCGAGCTTCTTGCCGAGCGACACGGCGTCGTCGACCTCTTTCAGCAGCTGGCGCGCCAGGGCCGGGTCGAGGCCCCGGGCCGCGTTCATCAGGATGATCTGCAAGGATTGTTCCATGATCGTGCGGAAGTGCGAATCGCGCGCGCTCTCGGCGGCGTGGCGGGATCGGCCGACCAGACGGCGGGCCGTCGCGAGGTCGTTCGCCTCGATGGCCTTCGTGAGATCGACGAGGACCTGTTCAAAATTCGCGGCGTCCGCGCCGAGAGTGCGCAAGTCCTCTGCATCGACCTGGAGGCTCGCGAACGCCTCCCGCACCGTCTGGAGGAGGGACGCTTCCCGCACCGCGTCGTGAGCGTCTTTCGCCAGCGCCCGGACCTTGCCGTATTCTTTCGCAGCGAGGGCCCGGCCGGCTTCATCGAGGATCGCATCGGCCCGGCTCAAGTCGACTCCTTTCCGGCGCTCCCGCGCGGCCTCGCGGGCGGACTCCCGCAGGTTCGTATCGGCGAGGGCGTATCGGCGGGCCTCTTGCAGGCTGTTCCGGGCCCGGTCGGCGAGGAGTGGGATGTCCGCGTACACGCCCCTGCGGAGGGCGTCCCGCGCTTGGGTGAGGACCTTGCGGGCCTCGGCGATGTTCACGCCGTCCCGGCGGGCTGCGTCGACGTCCGCCGCGGCTCGGTCCAAGATCGTCTCGGCGCGCGCATACTTGCGCTGCGCGTCGGCCTTCTCAATCGCTTTCGAGGTGAGGGGTCGGATGCGGCCGTATTCCCGGAGCGCGAGGGCGTTCCGGGCGTCGGCGAGGTGACTCTCCGCGTCCTCGACGTTCCCGCCCCGTTCCCGCGCGTATCGCACGCGGGATTCTGCTTTCTCCAGGATTCCTTGGAGGACGCGTTCCCGCCGCTGGTCGAGCGTCCGGATGGACACCCGTCGGAGGAGGCGCTCGGCCGCGACGAAGTCACCCCGGTCCGCGAGGGCGCGGGCCTGATCGATGTTGCGCTGGAACGCGAGGGTCTCGATGCCCGCCTTCTTCGCCCCTTCGAGGACCGCATCGGCGTAGGCAAGGGCACCCACGACGCGCGCCTTGCGGCGTGCGAGGGCGAGGACGCGCCGGGAGGCCCGCGCGAGATCGAGCGCGCGTCCGAGGTCCCCGGCGGCCTCCGTCTGCTCCGCCCGCTCGAGGAGGCTCCGCGCGAACGACGGGTCGGCCGGATCGCGGGTCGAGGCGACGAGGTCCTTCCGCGCCGCGGCGAGCGCCCGCTTCGTGATGTCGGGGGCCGCCCGGGCGGTCAGGCCGCGATCGAACGGCTGCCCGCAGATGTCGCAGGCGGACCGACCGTCCGGTACATCTGACTCGCAGAGGGGGCAGCGGGCCATGTGGCTCCAACCGAGGGGTCGCCCTCCGCACCCGGAGGGATTGACGCCGTTGGATGTCGGGTCAGCCAGTATAAATGAACCGTCCTCGATATCTCACCTGATAACCGTATGGCCTGGAGCGGTTCCGCGCCCGTTCCCGAAAAGCTTCAGTAGCCGCGCGGTGTTCGGACGACGTCGGGCGGTCCCGCGAAGGGCGCACTCGGAGGTATCGGTTTGGCGGCGCGGCGGGGTCGGTCGCTCGTCGGCATGGCGGTCGTCGACGGAGAAGGCGTCGAGGTCGGCTACGTCTCCGGGGAAGAGGCGAACACGCTCGTCCTCGGGGAAGGCTCCGGAGGCCGGATGCGCCTCGGCCGTCGGTATGTGAGCGGGGTGGTGGACCGCGTGACCCTGCGCGGCCCCGCGGCGGAGATCTTCGCGGGCCTGAACGTGGTGGATTCGGACGGGGAGTTCGTGGGGATCGTGCGCGACACGAACGAGGCGGACGACGTCCTCGATTCGTTCATCGTCGAGGACGAGTCCGGGGAGATGGTGAACGTCGTCCTCGAGGACGTGCGGTCGATCGACGAGTGGGTCGAGCTGTCCGTCGCGGGCGACTCCCTCTACGAAAAGAGCTAGGCTTCGTCCTCTGACGTCGGCGTGAGCAGGATCCCGGTCCCGAGCCACACGAGCAGGCCGATCGTGACCAGGATGCCGCCGTAGTTCGTGATGAGGTTGACCGCGATGAGCGCCACGGGCAGCAGCGTTCCGATCACGAATCCGAGACGGACCATCGCAAGCGCCTCGATGCCCTCTTGCTCCTAAAGGTTTGCGAGCCTCGGATCGGTTCCGAGGCGAATGCGGTCCTAGACGCGTTTCGAACTCGCGCGACCCTTCTCGGCCGCGCGGCGGATGGCGATCAGGTTCTCGCGGATCCGGTCCGGAAAGATGCCGCTCCCCGAGACCAGGATGTCGGCGCCCGCCTCGGCGACGATCGGCGCGGTGTCAACCTTGATGCCGCCATCCACCTGAATCTCCGCCGCCAGGCCCTCCTGGTCGATGTACCGTCGGGCCTCGCGGATCTTCGGGACGACGTCCGCCCGAAAGGCTTGCCCTGAGAATCCCGGATGGACGGTCATGATGAGGATCATGTCGGCGTCCGCGAGGTAGGGGACCGCCTTCTCGAACGGCGTCGCGGGATTGAGGACGACCCCCGGGCTGATTCCCGCATCGCGGATCGCCAGGATCGTCGCGCGGACGTCATGGTCGCTCTCGACATGGACCGTGAGATCGTCCACTCCGGCATCCGCGAACGACTTCACGAATTCTTGCGGCTTCGTCACCATCAGATGGGCGTCGAACGGGACCTGGGTCAGCGGCCGGATCGACTTCACGATGGCTGGACCCATCGTGAGGTTGGGGACGAAGTGGCCGTCCATGACGTCGATATGGAGCATATCCGCGCCGGCCTCCGCGGCTTCGCGCACCTGGTCTCCCAAGCGATCGAACCGGGCCGACAAGATCGACGGAGCAATCTTGATGGCCATCCGGCTGCGCAATGAATGCGCGTGGAATAAGATTTCCCTCCCCCGCGGCGAACGCTGCAGGGAAGGAACGGGTTAGGGTGCGCGCCTACGCTCGATGGAACGACGCGAGCTCGGCGACGATCTTCATCCCGCCGATGAAGGAGACCGCCTTCACGACGTTTCCGACATCGCCGCTGAACCAGGCTTCCGCCGCGAGACGAGGTCGTCCGCACTCGTCGCCTCCAAGGCCCATGACCGGTCCCTCGTGATCGTCCGTTGCGAGGCGGTCGATCGTCGGGAAGGCCACGCGGACCGGGATCGACGAGAACGGGCCTGCGGGGGTCGTCACGTTCTCGAGCTCACCGGAGTGGAGCATGAGCCGGATCGGCACCGTCACATTGAAGTTGTGCCAGAACCCGAATGAATCGTTCGGTGCGTCGAAGCGCCACGCGATCATCGCATGGATCGTCGCGGTGCTCGACACGTTCCAGGTCTCATTCTCCTCGATCGGGAAGGCCCAGATGTCCAGCGCGGGCTCGTACGTCGTCTGGACGGTCGCGGTGTACGAGACATTGAACCAACCGCGGGCGGTCCACAGCGCGCTCTTCAACTGGACGGTACGGACCTCCTTCAGCTCCGCGAGATCGGAGGCGCGATACACGGCGTACCCGTCGACCGTCGCGTTCTCCATCACCGGCCGAAACAGCAGGAGCGTCGAGGAGTTCGTCTCGTTCCCATCTCGGACCGGGTCGAAGACACTCGCGAGGTGGAACGAGCCATGGACGGTCACATTGTATTCCGAGCCGTCGGCGGATGCGACCGTGCGGGTCAATGTTCCCGCGAGGGACGGGCTTCCCCATGTCGGCCCGGCGATGAAGACGTCGGGCGGAGTCGAGTTGACGTTGTAGGTCCATGAATCTCCAACGTGCCACGTCGGAACGCTGACCGACGAGGACTGCGGCGTGTTCGTGCCCGATGGCGAGCCCAACCTCACGAGGTTCGCGGGGCCGAGTGCAACTGCCGCCATCGCGATGCCAGCCAATGCGATCGTAATCGCGATCAAGCCGAGGGGTCTGATTCGCATCCCGTTCCTCCTGTTGCGGAGCCGGCGAAGAACGCGTGAAGTATATGGGCGTTGTTAGACAGATGTAGAACTCCGCGCACCTCATTGAAACATATTCAGGAATGATAATGTCCGGGACGGGACCGGGAGTCTCCGAAGGCACGCCCGCGGACCGATTCACTCGCGCTCTTGGTCTTCTATACTTGCAGCCATATTATAGTCGCGTTCAACAGCGCTCACGTCGATTGACGAGGGGTTCGTGCAAGCGTTCATCACCTCCGCAGGCCTTTCGACTGGGATGGCGTCGGCCGAACCGCGAGCCATCCGCCGGTCTGGCGGGCTGAATCGATGGACCCTGGAACCGCTGTTCAGCGTGGTTTACATCTTGCTTCTCGCCACCGGGGTCCTTGTCGTAGCGCTCGCGGCGGCCGAGTTGGGCTTTGCGCTCGTGGTGGTTGCGATGATCTTGTTATGGGCTGCGGTCGTGGTGGTGTGGTCCCGCAGAAGCGCCGCGAAAGAGTCGCGCTGAGCCCGCGACAAAGCCCTTAAGAAGCGCCCGTCATGTCCCGGCCGACTCCGGGCGGGAGTAGGGGCGGGCAGGTCATGGTCGACATCTCCGAAGAGCTCATCGCGAGCTTGAAGAAGAAGGCCGTGACCCTGCGGAAGCACATCATCCGAATGACGCACAACGCACAGAGCGGCCATCCGGGCGGCTCCATGTCCGCGGCCGACATCGTCACCGCGCTGTACTTCCACGTCCTCCGCGTCGATCCGAAGAATCCGACCTGGCCGGACCGCGACCGATTCGTCCTCAGCAAGGGCCACGCGTGTCCGGTCTGGTACGCGGCCCTGGCGGAACGCGGCTTCTTCCCCGTCGACGAGTTGCTGACGTTCCGAAAGCTGAACAGCCGCCTCCAAGGCCATCCGGAGCTCGGGACCACTCCCGGCGTCGAGAACGCCGCCGGCGCGGAAGGCCAGGGCTTGTCGTTCTCGGTCGGGCTCGCCCTCGCGGCGCGGATGGATCACAAGCCCTGGCGGGTCTACTGCATCCTGGGGGACGGCGAGCAGGACGTCGGCCAGACGTGGGAGGCCGCGATGGCCTCCTCGAAGTACGGCCTCGACAACCTGACCGCCTTCATCGACCGGAACGGGATCCAGCAGGAGGGCCGCACCGAGGACATCATGCCCCTCGAGCCGCTCGCCGAGAAATGGGAGGCGTTCAACTGGCACGTCCTCACGATCGACGGGCACGACTTCCGCCAGATCCTCGCGGCGATCGAGGAGGGGCATCGCACGAAAGGTCGGCCCACCGCCGTGATCTCCCGGACCGTGAAAGGCAAGGGCGTCTCGTTCATGGAGAACAAGATCAAGTATCACGGCGCCGCGACGAGCGACGATGAGCTAAAGCTCGCCCTTGCGGAGCTCGACGCGCAGGAGGCGGCGATTTGACCGCGGGCCCGTGGAAGATGGAGAGCCAGCGGTCCTACTTCGGCAAGGCGCTGATCGAACTCGGACGCCGCAACCCGAGTGTGGTGGTGGTCGGCGCGGATACGACCGAATCCATCAAGACAATCGATTTCGGCAAGTCGTTTCCGGACCGCTTCTTCCAGCTTGGAATCGCGGAGCCGAACATGATCAGCGTCGCGGCAGGCCTTGCCGCGGCGGGGAAGATCGCGTTCGCGGCGACGTACAGCGTGTTCGGAAGCGCGCACACCTACAACGTGATTCGCCAGAACGTCGCGTACACGAACCTGAACGTGAAGATCTTCTGCTCGCACGCGGGGCTGACCGTCGGTCCGGACGGGGCGACGCATCAGATGAACGAAGACATCGCGCTCATGCGTGGCATCCCGCGGATGACGGTCCTGGTCCCCGCGGACGGCCCCGAGACCGCGAAGTGCGTCGATGCGGCCGCCGCGATGAAGGGACCTGTCTACTGCCGTTTCTCCCGGACGAATGTGCCGACGATCACCTCGCCGGACGACGACTTCGTGATCGGCCGGGCGCGCGTCATCCGGGACGGATCCGACGTCACGCTGATCGGTTGCGGACTCATGGTGGCCCGCTGTCTCGAGGCCGCCGACTCGCTCAAGCGCGCCGGAATCAAGGCCCGCGTGATCAACCTCTCGACCGTCAAGCCGCTCGACACCGCGGCGATCGATCGCGCGGCCCGCGAGACGGGCGGAATCGTGACCGCGGAGGAGCACACCGTCGTCCATGGCATCGGGGCGGCAATCGCCTCCACGATTGCGGCGAACCATCCGGTGCCGGTCGCCATGGTCGGCGTTCAAGACGTGTTCGGAGAGAGTGGAGAGGCAGACGAGCTTCTGCGGAAGTACGGTCTGACTGCGGAGAAGATCGTGGATGGCGCTCACGACGTCATGAAACGCCGCGGCCAAAGGCGATGAGTCCCGCAGTCTCCGCGGGCCTTCTCTTGCTCAACTGGCTCGCTTGACCGGACCCTTTTCGTTGTACCGCTGCACGGTCACAAATCCGGCGACGTTCTCGTGGGCCATGTCCCAACTCGGGGCGTCGTCGCGAAGCCACCACCGACGGATGTTCGTCACGGTCGACTTCTTCATGTTGATCCCGCCGGGCAAGAGGATGTAGCCCTCGAACGGGGCGCCTGTCACGGGATTCCGAATGTGTTCGCTCTCGACCGCCCCGACCCCATCGACCGCGAAAGAGCTGTCGACTCCCTTGAACTTGAAATTGATCTTCGCGGTTTTCGCCGGGAACGATTTTGTGAATGTCGACGGGAAGATCGCGAAGACGCCTCCGCCTTCCTTACCGCCCGTGATTTTCTCGATCGCCTCACGCTGGTCCGGTTTCGCTTTCGAGTCGACGTAGACCCGGCCGGTCCCGCCTCCCATGTGGATCGCCCGCGGCCACCAGAGACCCCAGGCGAACGTCACGCCGTCGAGTTTCGTTGAGCCGAACGTCCCTTTTCGGATATGCCACGAGACGAGCGCTTCACAATTTCCCGTCGTCGGAAGCGCGTCGAAATTGCACGGGCATCCCCACGCACAGTTGCAGCTCTGAATGTACTCCGCCTCAAAATTCCACTTCGTCGACATCGATCGAACCCTCCTCGCCCAGGTTCGTATCGCCTCTCGGCTACTTAAGCCGAGCACCGAAGCCCCTCCGGTCGCACCGGTTCCGCACGTTCATATCGGCACGTCCCCTTCCGATCGCGGCATGGTCGAAACGGTCCCCGCCGAGCCCGCTTGGCTGCTGCGGCATCTCACCGTCCCCGTTGCGGCGGCGGTCGCCCTGGCCGTCGGGGCGGCCTGGTACGCCACGTGGACCTCCGCGGACATCTTGACGGCGCTAACGGCGCCCTCCCTGTTGCGGTCGACGGACCTCGTCCTCTTCTTCGCCCTCCTCGTCGTCATGATGGTCGCGATGATGTTGCCATCGGCCTTGCCGATGATCGTGGCGTTCCGCGGGATGACGCGTCTCGAGGCGGGTCGACCCACGAAGCCCGCGGATGACGCGGCGACCGCGCTGTTCATCGCCCCGTACTTCCTCGTCTGGGGCGCGTTCGGGGTCGCGGCCCTGTTGGCGTTGAGCGCCCTCGGGCTCATGGGACCGATGAAGGGTCCATTGGTCTTCGCTTCCGCGGTGACGCTCGTCGGGGCGGGTCTCTGGCAGGTGACCCGAACGAAAGAAGTCTGCTTGACCCACTGCACGTCGCCGATGTCCTTCGTCTTGCATCACTGGCGATCCGGTCGGTCCGGCGCGGTCCGCATGGGCTTTCGCCATTCCCTCTACTGCATCGGCTGTTGCTGGCTCTTCATGCTCGTCCTCTTCGTGTCGGGATCGATGAGCCTCCTCTGGATGGGGGGCCTTTCGATCGTGATCTTCGCGGAGAAGCTCGGCGTTCGGACGACCCTTTTCTCCCGCGCGATTGGCGTCCTCCTCGTGGCCCTCGGGGCTCTTGCCGGTGTCGGCGCATTCCTCTCGATGTAAAGGCCGGTCGGCGAATCGGCGACGCGAGACTCGGGCAACGGTCTCCGATCACGCCGCGGACTCGGGCATTTCCCGGATCCGGCGGACCGGCGAGAAGAGGACCCAGAGGAACGAGAATGCGCCGCCGACGAGGCCGACGATGATGGCGGGCCGCACTCCGATGGTCTCGCCCAGTACACCCCCCGCAATGGCGCCGAGGGGCAGCGTCCCCCAGACGATGGTCCGCATCGTGGCGTTCAAGCGTCCCTGAAGACGAACTGGGACGATGGCCTGACGGAAGCTGACCTGATTGATGTTGTAATAGAGGTTGCCGATGAGGGAGACGAAGAACATCCCCGCGATCGCGAAGAAGGCGAACGGGCCCGACACGAACGGCAAGGGAAGCATGACGGGTCCGAACAGGATCGCACCGAGGATGATCGTGCCGCCAACGCCGATCCGTTTTGCGACCCGACTTGCGGTGACGGCTCCGACGATGCCACCCATGGACCCGATCGTGAACATGAGGCCGAGGGTGAGCGGCGTGAAGCCGAGCTGGTCCTTCAGGTAGATGATGAGCAAGGCCGAAAAGACCGCGCTCGAGAAGAAGTTCGACCAGGCCGTGCAACCCGCGATGTACCGGAGCCGCGGTTCGCGCAGGACCACCTGGAGGCCTTCGGCGACCTCGGTCAGGATGGATCGCCGCTGGGCCGGATCGGGGGTCGGTTCTCGTTTGCGAATGGCGATCAACGTCGCCGCCGAGAAAAAGAACGACGCGGCGTCGAAGACCATCGCGATGGGCGCTTTGAACAGTTCGATGACCGCACCCGCGAGCGCGGGCCCTCCGGTGTTGGCGACCGAGTTGCTCGTCTCCAACTTGCTGTTTGCGTCGACGAGCTGCTTGCGCTCCACGAGGGCGGGAAGGTAGGCCTGGTACGCGACATCGAAAAAGACGGTCAGGATTCCGATGAGGAACGAGAACACATACAGATAGGCCATGTGAAGGAGTCCGACGAACGCGAGGGCGGCGATCGTTGCGATCATGAGACCGCGGCCGATGTCCGCGCGGATGAGCACGGATCTCCGTTGCCTTCGATCGACCCACACCCCGACGAGCAGGCCGAAGAGCAGGAATGGAAGGGTGCCGGCAAAGCCGAGAAACCCCATTTCGAGAGGACCCGCCGCGAGGACGTACACGGCGATCACCGGGATGGCGAGGCCCGTGAACTGGTCGCCCAACCGGGAGACGGATTGCCCGAGCCACAACAGGAGGAAGTCGCGGTGCCGCCACAGGGAGGCCGAAGAGGCCATGATGGGCAGTCGGCATGGGACATTCGAATAAGTAAGTTCGCCCGGCGGCGCCGTCTCCGAAGATACATTCAGCTCCCTCGGGGCAAACGTTAAGAGCAAGATGTAGATACATAATGTAGACACTGAAATGCTCGCCAAAGTTCGACGGTGGGGAAATGGCCTCGCGCTCCGCGTCCACAAACGGGACCTCGAGTCCGCAGGGGTGGCTGAGGGAGACGTCGTACAAGTCGAACTCATCCGGTCCCCCGAGCGGGGTCGGTTCGACTTGACGTCCCTTCCGACGTTCGAGGACGACGACAAGCGAGCGAGCGAACGGCACGACCGGTACCTCTACGGGTGAGCGGGTGCAGATTGCGGACACCAGCTTCCTCTACGCCCTCTTCTCGAAATCCGATGTGTTCCACCGCAAGGCCCGCAAGGCCGCTGCCTCGGCCGATTCGATCCTCGTCCCGAGCGAGATCTACTCGGAAACGGTAGCCCTCATTCACTACCGCGTGGGATTCGCCGCGGCAAAGTCCGCGAGCGCCTGGATGCGGGCCCAGAAGCGATTGCAAGTCGCGCCGTCTTCTCAATCCCTCCTGGACGGTGGCTGGGGGATCTTCCGGGCCGCGCGAGGACGGCTCAGCTACCCCGACGCGGTGGTCCTCGCTTGGTGCCGGGAACGGCGTGCGACGCCATTGGCGTTTGACCAAGCGATCCTTCGTCGTGTCAAGCGATCGTGACGTGATGGACCGTCAACGTTCTTAACCCGACACCCTTATCCGAGCGGACGGAGACCATGGTCAAGATTTTCCTCGATACCGCGAACATCGACGAGATTCGCGAGGCGGCTTCGTGGGGGGTCCTCGACGGAGTCACGACGAATCCGACGCTCGTCGCGAAGACCGGCCGCAAGTGGTCGGAGGTCATCCAAGACATCCTCGCCCTCGTCGACGGCCCGATCTCCCTCGAGGTCACGACGACCCAGGCCGACGAGATGATCAAGCAGGGCCGCCAGCTCGCGAAACTCCATCAGAACGTCGTCGTGAAGATTCAGATGACGACGGAGGGCCTCAAGACGATCAAGGCGCTCTCCTCGGAGGGCGTGCGAATCAACACCACGTTGATCTTCTCCTCGAACCAGGCGATCTTGGCGGCGAAGGCCGGCGCGAAGTTCGTGAGCCCGTTCATCGGCCGCCTCGACGATATGGGCCAGGAAGGCATGCAGGTCATCCGGGAGATTGTCGAGATCTTCGACCACTACGACTGGGACTGCGAGGTGCTTGTTGCATCCATTCGCCATCCCTTGCATGTGATTGAAGCGGCGAAGCTCGGGGCCGACATCGTCACGTTGCCCTTTGACGTCTTGAAGAAGATGACGCAACACGCCCTCACCGACGTGGGGCTGAAACGGTTCCTGGACGACTGGGCGAAGGTCCCGAAGTAGAAAACCGCGAAACGGCCCCGCGTGGACTCTTCGGAGTCTATTCGACGACGAGGTCTTCGATCGCGGGGCTCGCCGCGACCTTGCGTCCGAGCGGGGTGATCTGGTACCGGAACGTCGCCGGGAGGGTGCTCGACTTCAGGAACGTCTTCGGACCGGCGTCGTACTGCACGAGGAGGTCGAGGCGCACGAGGTTGTCGAGCTCTTCCATGACCTCGTCTGGCTTGACGTCCTGCATGTTCGCGAACAGTTCGCTCTTGGTGATCCCGTTTCCTTCGCGTCGGGCCGCGAAGACCAGGATTCGCTGACGGAGCAGTTTCCGCACTTTCCGATTCTTTTCCCCCGCCATCATCGCGTCGACGGCCTGGCCGATGATCCCGGCGAACGCTTCTTCGACACCCTCGCCGGTCGCCGCGCTCGTCAGGGACGTCGGCGCGCCCGGGAAGTTGTCCTTGAGCCAGGCGGATTCCGCAGGCCCAATCTTGGAGCCTCTCGCGCGGTCGACCTTGTTGAAGACGATGCGGAAGGGGACCCCGCCGGTCACGGCCGAAACCGCTCGGATCCATTCCGCGAGGGTGTGCAACGTGTCCGGCCGCTCGATGTCGCACACGGCCAAGGCGCCTTGCGTGCCGTAGAAGAGCGCATCCCGGAAGTTCTCCCGGATCGCGTGCTCCCCCATCTGGTCGAAGATCGCGATGTTCGCGAGGATGACGTCCCCTTCCTCGTCCCCGGGAAGCTCGACGTCGACCCGGTGCAAGTGGACGCCCAACGTCCCTTTGTACTCGGGGTTGTGGCGCGCCTCGACATACCGCTGGATGAGGCTCGTCTTGCCGACGGCGCGTTCGCCGACGACGTTGATCTTCAGCTTCAGGCGGCGGATTCGCAAGGAGCCGGCGACTCCATCGCCGGCCTCAAAAGGCCTCCGGGACGATTATCACCCTATCAACTCTGCAAACGGACCGTTAGGCCCGGACCGAACAGGAGGGAATCCTTCAAGTGCCCTCGGCGACATCGCTTTCCCGAAGATGGACTCCGGCGGCGCGAAG